>Ga0213833_1002088_pt1 | contig 13413 bp, 5 predicted proteins | sample SWATP21_FD_160575 | JGI IMG/M metagenome (GOLD analysis project Ga0213833, IMG submission 160575) | Coastal seawater microbial communities from Marineland, Florida, United States - SWA TP2 #1 | ecosystem: Environmental > Aquatic > Marine > Coastal | place: USA: Florida | collected 2016-08-14
GGCTTGGGGGACGACGAATCGATGGGTAGATGCCAGATTCGTCGCTTTGTTCGCTGACGCTCACGCTCCGAACGACTCGGTCGAGGCTGACCGAGCCCGCAGACCCAAAGCCCTCCCCTTTCACGGCCCTGAATGGTGATGACATCGCCGTTCTCACTGTCCTCCCCCTTCAGGGGGAGGTGCCTGCGAAGCAGGCGGAGGGGGCCCACCAGAGAGCCCTCCACCGCGAAGTTCTCTCGGGGTCTCCTACCCGCACAAGTCGTGCGCTCCACCGACAGATCATAGTGTCCACTGTCGAGGCTGCCTCCAGGCTGACTGCTCGTGCATCAGCGGGGGACTCCGTCCCCCGAACACCCCCTGCTTCCGGGGAGAACTCCGTCCTCCCCGGGCCCCTCCGGCCGGGGGACTACTCCGTACGTCCCCCTGGACCCCCTGTGCGGGCCCGGTGCCGACGGGCGATGGTTCGCAGGGTCCGAAGGCCGGTGCCTGGTCCCGGGCCGGCTGTCGGGTCTGGGGTTCGATGGGCTCGGGGGACGACGAATCGATGGGTTGGTGCCCGATTCGTCGCTTTGTTCGCTGACGCTCACGCTCCGAACGACTCGGTCGAGGCTGACCGAGCCCGCAGACCCAAAGCCCTCCCCCTTCAGGGGGAGGTGCCTGCGAAGCAGGCGGAGGGGGCCCACCAGAGAGCCCTCCACCACGAAGTCCTCTCGGGGTCTCCTACCCGCACAAGTCGTGCGCTCCACCGACTGAACACAGTGTCCTCTGTCGAGGCTGCCTCCAGGCTGACTGCTCGTGCATCAGCGGGGGATTCCATCCCCCGAACACCCCCTGCTTCCGGGGAGAACTCCGTCCTCCCCGGACCCCTCCGGCCGGGGGACTACTCCGTACGTCCCCCTGGACCCCCTGTGCGGGCCCGGTGCCGACGGGCGATGGTTCGCAGGGTTCGAAGACCAGTGCCTGGTCCCGGGCCAGCTGTCGGGTCTGGGGTTCGATGGGCTCGGGGGACGACGAATCGATGGGTAGATGCCAGATTCGTCGCTTCGTTCGCTGACGCTCACGCTCCGAACGACTCGGTCGAGGCTGACCGACCCGCAGGCCCAAAGCCCTCCCCCTCCAACGCCCCCCCCCCTCACGACGGCTTGAACACCAACGGATACCGCACCACCGCCACCCCACCCCCTTCCGGCTCCGGAAACCGCATCCGCAGCACCCTCTGCTCCACACACCGCTCCACCGCCGCATTCCCCATCGTGCTCGCCACCACCGTCGACCGGCTCACATACCCACTCGCGGCAATCACGAACTTCACCTCCATCTCGCCCGCCAGCCCCGGCACCTTCGTCAGCTCCCGCTCGTAGCAGTACTTCAGCTGCTTCGCGTTCCGCCGGAACACCTGCTTCACCACGTCTCCCGGCACCGCACCCTGCTCCGTCGCCCCACCCGGCCCCAACAACCCACGGGCCGCGCGCGACAGCTCCAGCACCTCATCCGCCCCCCGCCGGCCATCTGCCTCCAAGCGCCTGGCCAAGGCATCCGCCCGGTCCAGCGCCGCCCCATCCCGGTCGTGCAGCGCATCCGCCAGATGCATCGCCGCCAGCGCCATCCGAGTGTCCGGACTCGCGTCCTCCAGGCCCCGGAACAGGCTCGTCGGCAGACCCTCCGACCACTCCTTGGCCGGCCGGTCCGGGCCCGGCGGCTTCGCCCGCAGGTTCACCCGACCCAGCTTCGAAGTGAGCTGCCAATTGGGCGTCAGCTCCACCTCGTACAGCGCAGTCACCTGGTGGCCACTGCCCACCTCACCGGCGTCCACCGCGTCGTTTCGGAAGTCCTGGTCGGCGATCTGGCGGTTCACATACCCCACCTGCCGCCAGCCCTTCACCACTGCCGGGTCGAAGTCCACCTGCAGCTTCACATCGCGGGCCACACTCTCCAACGTCGCCCCCAGGTCGCGCCCGAACACCCGCAGCGCTTCCTCCAAGCCGTCGATGTACACGTAGGCACCGTCGCCTGCGTCCGCGAGCTGCTCCATCCGGGCATCCTGGTAGTTCCCCGTACCAAACCCAACCGTCGTGAGCGTGATGCCCCCCTCCGCATGCCGTCGAATCGTCTTCAGCATGTCGTCCACGCCCGTGCGCCCGATGTTCGCATCCCCGTCCGACAGCACCACCACCCGGTTCTCCGCTCCCTCCGCGTAGCTGGCCTCCGCCTGCTCGTAGGCCAGGGCCATGCCTGAATTCATGGCCGTGCCCCCACCCGCCGCCAGGTCCTCGATGCCCCGCCGGATGGCCACCCGTTGCGTGGCCGGGGTCGGCGGAAGCACCACCTGCGTCGAGCCTGCGTAGGTGACGATGGCCACCGTGTCTTCATCCCCCAGGCCATGCAATGTGTGCTTCATCGCCTTCTGGGCCAGCCCCAGTCGGTCCCGCCCCCGCATCGACCCCGATGTGTCCACCAGAAAGGTCAGCCGGACCGGCTTTCGGTCTGCTTTCTCCACCTTCTTCGCCTGCACCCCCACCCGCAACACATGCCGACCCACCTTGGTGGGATGGGGCACCAGCTCCGCGTCCACAGCCAATGGCTCGTCCCCCCGCGGCTGTCGATAGTCGTACTTGAAGAAGTTGACGAACTCCTCCACCCGGACCGTGCTGGCCTGCGGCAGGCTCCCCGCCCGAAGCAACCTACGCGCGAACGTATAGCTACCCGTGTCGACATCCGCGGCAAACGTCGAGAGAGCGTCCTCCGAAGTCAGCGTGAGCGCCGTCTCGCTGGACACCACGGCCGTGCCTGGCGCCTGCGAAGCAACCGAACCTCCGCCAAACACAGAACCCGAGTGCCCCTTCGTGCCGAGGCTCACCGCCCCCTTGCCGTAGCCCGAAGCCCCCGAGCCCCGCCCCTTGGTTGCGAGCCCGCCGAGTCCATTCGCCGAGCCTCCCCCACCCAGCCCGGTCCCCCTGGAGCCGAGCCCGCCCACCTTCCCCCCCTCCGCCTTCATCCCCACCTTCCCCTCTTCATGCGTCGACCGCTCCGCCATCGCCCCCGCTCTCGCCACCCGCTCCACGGGCGCCCTGGCCTGACTCGACACCAGCTCATCACTCGACCGCCGCTCCGCTTCCAAGAGCGCCACCCCACCGACCCCCACCGTGGCCAGAAGAAGGAAAACAGCCGCACGGCGGCCCGCGCCCGAGGATGGACGTTCATTGGTCATGGTGTGCCCCACTTGCTTGGGTTGCATCACCACCGACCACCTACGCACACACCGGTTCGTCAGAGGAGTGTGAGCCACCGCCCCAATGGCGGACAACATCTGTCCGCATCCCCACACCATCCCTTCCCCTCGGCCAACCCACCGCATACAGTCGAGACACGCTCGAGGGATTCATGACAACCGCACCGCACCTGCTGCACGACCTCCCCGAAGAGGCCGACAGCGCCCTCTGGTCCGGCATCGCCGACCTCTCCGGCCAGCTCGTCGGCCTGCTCCACACCTGGGCCCGCGCCTCCCGCGCACCGCTGCTCGTGTGTGGCGACTGGGGCGCCGGCAAGACCACCCTCCTCCGCGCCATGGAGCGCCGGCTGCGCATCCACACCGGCACCGCCCCGCCCGTCATCTGGTTCGACGCCTGGCGCCACGAAGGCGAAGGCGCCCTGCTGCCGGCCCTCGTGCGCGCCATCTGGGACCAACTCCCCGCCGACGTCCGCGCCGATGCCCAGAACCAGGCCCTCCTCGAAGCCGCCACCCGCACCGCCCTGCAGATGGGTGCCCGCGCCGTCGGAGCCATCGCCGCAGCCGCCGGCCTCGGCCTCGTCGCCGGGCTCGCCAAGGCCACCGTCGACAGCTCCAAGAAGCCCACACAAGCCCGCAAGGTCGCTCCCGAAGGCCCCCCCTCCCAGCGCCTCGTCGGCCAGCTCCACCAGCTCCTCGCCCTGGGCTGGCCCTCCCACCACACCCAGCCCAACCCCATCGTCTTCATCGACGACCTCGACCGCTGCTCCCCCGAAGGTGCCCTCGAGCTGCTCGACCAGGTCCGCGCCCTGCTCGCCGCCACCGAACGCGGCCCCGTGCCCATCCGCTTCGTCATGGCCATGGACCGCGACGTCCTGCTCAAGGCCGTGGCCAGCAAGTACCGCAACATCGACCGCTACGACGCCAACCGCTTCCTCGAGAAGATGTTCCCGCTGGCCTTCAACGTGCCCGTGCCCCCCGCACACGAAGTCTCCGGCCTGCTGCAGCACTACCTCTCCGGCGACAGCCCCGTCCCCGTCCACCACGTCAGCGCCCTCAACGACGCCCTGTCGCCCGGCTTCTTCGCCAACCCCCGCCTCATGAAGCGCTGCGTCAACCGCTTCCGCCTCGTCACCCACTTCGAGGCCAACGCACAGCATCCCCCGAGCGGCGACCACGCCGACCGCACCCTCGCCAGGTGGATTGCCGCCACCGAGCGCTGGCCCGACCTCCGCCGTGCCCTCCGCGACCACGACGACCGCTGGTGGCGCGCCCTGGCCGAAGCCACCGCCACAGGCACCGCCCTGCCCGGCCCCGATGCCGAGCAGCTCTTCGACAGCCGAGGCGTCCGCGACTGGCTCAAGCGCGAAGTGTTCGACAACACCGATGCCGTCCTGAGCGACCTCCGCACCGCCGAACAGCGCGTGCAGCGGTGGGGCCTGTGAGCGTGCGCCTCGCCCCCGACCCCACCGGCCGGATCGGTCACCGCGTCTGGGTTCTCGCCGACGACGGCCCCGTGCCCGCCGCCTGGCTGGAGCGCTTCCAGGCCGCCCGCCTCGACCTCGTCGAAGTCCGCGCCACACCGCCGCCCGCCCCCCCCGAAGAAGACCTCCCCACAGACTCCGAAGACGACGTCACCGAGGTCGTCTTCGACGCCGACACCGCCCCACCCGGCGCCCGCGTCCCCGAGTGGACCGTCCAGGTCGCCGACGACGGCCCCGTCCTCCTGTGGCACCCCGACGGCTTCGACGCAGCACTGCGCCGCCTCGGCCAGCTCCAGCCCGTCCACCTGCGCGCCCGCACCATCGTGTGTGCGCCCGGCACCCCGCCCCCTGGCTTCGGCGACACCGTCCGCCAACAGGGTGGCTTGTCCTGGTGGCGCGACCCCTGGGACCTCTGGCTTGTCCAGCTTGCCTGCAGTGCCCTCCGTCGCCGCCCCGGTCCCGGCCTCCTGGTGCCCACCCGCGCCCTCGAACAGCTCCAGCGCGACGCCCGCGTGCGCCCACAGAACTTCCTCGTGGCCGTCGCCGACGCCGCCCGCGAAGCCCTCGACGCCGACGCCACCGAGATCCTCATCCTCGGCACAGACCCCACACACACCCACCGCCTGGGCTTCGTCGACGGCCGCATCGAAGCCGTCCCCCTGTCCACGCACCCCAGCACCCTGCCCCCCGCAGGCCTGGCCGAGCGTGCCGTCGAGTGGCGGCAGGTGGTCGTCATCCCCGACATGACCCACGCCCGCATCGCCTCCGGAGGCGCCTGGGCCGCAGCCATCGCCGTCCCCATCCTCACCGACGACGGCACCACCGGCATCAAGGCCGTCCTGCAGGTCTACTGGCACACCCCCTTCCTCCCCACCCCCGCCGAGCTGCAGGTCCTCCGCACCCTCGGCACCGCCGCCTCGGTCAACCAGGCCCGGGTGGTCGAGCGCGAGCGCCTGCACAAGGCCCACATCGACAGCCTCGAGACCCTCGCCCGCGTACCCTGGGCCCACGACCGCGCCCGCACCGACAGCGCCACCACCGAAGCCGACCTCGTCGTCCACTTCGCACGGCGCGTGCTCCAGGCCCGGTCCGCCTTGCCCGGCCTCACCACCTTCTTCGCCCGCCTGTCCACCGCCAGCCGCTCCGAGGCCCACTGGCTCCGCGTCTCATCGCAGTCCCACGGCCGCGTCCAGCCCCACCGCTCCGAGTCCCTGGCCGCCCTCCTCCAGCGCTGCCTCGCCGCTCCGCACCGGCCCATCGCCAACCCCGACGGCACCTGGGCGCTCGGCATCCAGCTCCAGTCCCCGGCCAACACCCACGCCATGGGCGCCCTCGTCGCGTGCTTCACCGACCCCCTCTCCGCCGAAGAAAGCGCCGACGCCCTGGGCCGTCTCGCCGCCGACCTCCAGATCGGCCTGCGCATGCTCCGTCGGTCCAACGACAACAGCGCGATGAAGGAGCTCGCCCGCCAGCTCGCCGACGCCACCGACCCCCGCGACACCCTCGACCGCATGGCCGGCCTCATCGGTCGCCAGCTGTCCGCCGATGGCGTCAAGGTCTACGTTCTCGCCGAAGCCCAGCACAACGCCCGCATCGAACAGATCTACCGCACCGGCCGGTCCGCCGACGAAAAAGCCCGCTCCATCACCGTCGACCGCAAGCGCGGGCTGGCCGACTGGGTGGTCCTCCACGACGACTGGCTGTGCATCGAACACCCGCCCGTTCCCGACGGCGGCCCCATCCAGCCCACCGCCTCGCGCACCGGCCGCCACAACACCGTCGTCGTCGAGCCACGCCCCGTCGCCGAGCTGTGGGATGGCCCCCTCGAAGACACCGAACAGGTGCAGATCCTCGTCCCCCTCCACCACCGCGACCAGGTGGCCGGCGTGCTCGGCGTCTGGCGCACCTCCCGGCATCCCTTCGAGTCGATCCTCGACGTCGAGAGCCTCGTGGGCTTTGCCCCCCATGTCGCCAGCGCCTGTGCCCGCGCCAAGGCCATGGAACGCTCCGACAGCGAGTTCGAGGCCATCAGCACCCTCGCCCGCCAGCTCACCCCCGAGACCTCCCTCGACGACCTCGCCCGCAACATCCTCACGTCTGCGGGCCTGCTCTCCGGCGCCCACTACGCCCTGATGCTGCGCCACGACACCGCCCAGCCCGGCACCCTCGCGCCCACCGGCTTCTGGAGCCGCGGTGCCAACGACCGCCGCCGCCGCCGCACCTACCTCAAGAGCACCCTCGACTGGGGCCCCGTCCCCGATGCGTGGGAAGAACACTGTCGCCTGCTCGTCGAGGGCCGCACCCCCGACGGCGACGGCCTGCGGGTCCACCAGTTCGTCGTCCTCCCCCCCGACACCACCGGCCACCCCATCGGCGCCGTGGCCCTGCTCACCAAGCAAGACCGGCCCTCGCCCGTCCCCATCCTTGCCGAAGCCGCCACCCGCCAGTCCACCGAGAGCTTCCTCCAGTACGGCGGCCTGCTCCTCGCCAACCATGTGCGGGTCCACGCCGCAGCCGTGGTCGACCAGCTCGCACGCGCCGGCAGCACCGGCACCGCCCCCCTGGTCCTGGCCGCCGACCGCCTCCGTCGCACCCTCAACGACGTCGTCGTCGTCATCACCGAAGGCAGCAGCGCCCGCCAGACCCTCGTCGACGTCCTCCCCGGCGAAAACACCCTCGCCACCCGCACCATCGACGCCAACGCCTTCGCCCGCCTCGAGGCCCCCCACAGCCTCCGGATTGGCGACGTCGCCCAAGCGGCCCCCCACGTCCTCCGCCTCGCCGACCCCGCCCTCCTCGCCGCCGTCCAGGCGCGCAAGAGCTGGGGCGGACTGCGCTCCTGGATGGGCGTCCCCGTCGTCCAGGGCAGCCGCCTGCTGGGCACTCTGCAGGTCTTCACCCCACCCCACGGCACCGCCCTCCTCGCCGAGCACGAGGTCGTGGCCGAGTCTCTTGCTCGCTGGGCCGCCGAAGAAACCGTCAAGGCCCGCCGCCGCGAGATGCTCGAACAGCTCAACGTCATCACCAGCCAGCTCGCCGGTGTGCCCCCCAACGTCCTCTCCCGCGACCTCCCCCTCCGCCTCGCCGAGTGGGCCCGCGACGCCCTCCACCGCCCCTGCCAGGTGGCCGTCATCGCCCGCGCCGGCGCCCATCACGTGCTCGTCTGCGCCGGCACCCCCGGCCTCTCCCGCACCGACCTCGCCGACCTCCGCACCCTCTCCCTCACCTGGACCGGCCACAACCGAGCCTGGGACCGCCGCGACCGCCTCCCCGGCCTCCCCGACAGCGGCGTCCCCGGGCGCTTTGCCGGCGCAGCAGCGGCCCTCCACCTGGCCAGCGAGTCTCCGCTCGAAGGCCACATCGTCCTCCTGCACGGCAGCGCCTTCAACCCCGACGACCTCGACGTCCTCGCCGACGCCGCCCGCGAGATGGCCGTCCTCCTGCACGGTGAGGCCGTGCGCCATGAGTGGAAGCTGCAAGCGGGCCTCTTCCGCCACGCCCTGCTCGGCCCCGTCCAAGGCCTCCAGTCCGCCGCCCGCTACCTCGACGCCATCACCCGCCTCCCCAACCCTCCAATGGACAAGATGCAGGAAGCCCGCGACCGCATCGCCAAGGAAACCGAGACCCTCCGCATGTGGCGCGAGACGCAGAAGATCTACACCATGGTCCAAGAGGGCACCCCGCCCGATGTCCGCCTGCGCACCGAACAGCTCCGCCCCCTCGTGACCCGCTGCATGGCCCGCTACGAAGCATCCATGCGCCTGCGCCACATCGACCTCCACCTCGAGTGGCCCATCGCCGGCGGCCTGCAGTTCGACTTCGACGCCGCCATGCTCGACCTCGTGCTGTCCAACCTCCTCGACAACGCCGGCAAGTACGCCTTCTACAACCGCAGTGTCACCGTCGAGGTCAAGGTCGAGGGCCCCGACGTCCTCCTCTCCGTCGAGAACTTCGGCGGCGCCATCCCGCCCGACAAAGCCGAGACCATCTACCTTCCCGGCACCCGCGCGCGCGGCCGCGACCCCATCCGCGCCATCGCCGGCGAAGGCCTCGGCCTGTTCCTGTCCCGCACCCTGTGCGAGGCCATGGACGGCACCCTCACCCACACCTGCGAGGCCGAGGGCTTCTTCGACGGCGACAAACAACCCCATCGCGTACGCTTCACCGCGCGCCTGCCCCACCGCTGGGGCCGGAGGTAGCCATGCCCGACCTGCTCTGGGTCGACGACGACGGCCCCGGAATGTTCCTCTTCGAGGTCTTCCAGCTCGAACAACAAGGCTGGACCGTCCACTTCGTCACCCACATCGCCGCGGCCGCCGAAGCGCTCGCCGCCAAGCCCTACGACGCCGTCCTGCTCGACCAGATGATGCCTCTGGGCGCCGGCGACGACCAACCCGTCGACGTCTGGGCCGGCTGTCTCGTCGTCTGGTGGATGCGCCACCGTGCCCCCCCGCCCGGGGCACCCGCAGCCAGCGTCGAAGCCACCCACGCCCTGTGGGCAGCCACCCCTCTGCCCCACAACCAGGGCGTTCCCGTCGTCATCGTCAGCGCCTTCGACGACCCCGAGGTCGACGCCGAGATCCGCAAGGTCAGCCCCACACCGCGTCCGGTCCACATCCTCGTCAAGCCCGTCGAGGCCGAGGCTCTGCTCCTCCAGCTCAAGCCCACCGGAGACACCCCCTCGTGACCCGCGAGCGCCACCCCAACCGCTGGGCCGACGGAGCGTTGTTCGACCGCATCCTCGCCGAGACCACCGCCGTCACCGACCGAAACAGCCTCGACCGCGCCGTTCTCGCCGCCGTCCAGAAGGCCTTCCTCACCACCCGCGTCGAGCTCGGCTGGTTCCTCTCGCACGGCCCCCACCACTGGGTCTTCCTCCGCGGGGCGTCCGTCGAGCGCTTCGGCCAGTCGCCCACCCCCATTCTCCGCTTCGAAGGCCTCCCCGCCGCGATGCAGACCGACACCCAGCCCCGGGCCATGCGCGCCGACATGAGCCGCCAGGTCACCGCTCTGGCCGACGGTGTCGACTTCCGCCTCCGCTGGACCGACGCCGACGTCTCCGTCGAGATGCGCTGCCACGCCCGCCAGTTCATCGACCTCCCCCAGTCCACCGGGGCCGAGCGCCAGACCGCCGTCGTGGCCGACCTCTCCCGCTCGCGCACCGGCCTCGCCGAAGTCGTCCAGGTGCTGCGGCCCATGCACCGCTTCGCCCACCAGAGCGCCGTCGCCGAGACCCGCCGACAGGTCGAGACCTGGCTCACCGACACCCGCACCTTCGAGCTGCACGACCAACCCGACCTCCCCGACCGCGCCCGCCGCGCCACCCAGCTCGTCGACCACGCCCGCCTGCTGCTCAACCGCCCCGAGTCCACCGCCCTCGACCGCCAGCGCATCCGCACCGCCGTCGAGCGCGTCGTCCGCTCCATCGTCCACACCGTCCAGAGCGCAGGCTGGCGCACCAAAGCCCGCACCGCCGCCCCCATCCGCGCCCGCGAGTCCGAGCGCCTCGACGCCCTCGTCACCAGCCTCGACGCCCTCCCCGCCCCCGCCCGCGGCACATTCGGCCCCACCGAGCGCATGGACGTCACCAGCCGCCTCGCGCTCCTCCGGTCCGTGCTCGACGCCGCCGCGTCCGCCACCGCCACCGACGCCCGGGCCGTCGAAGCCATCCTCCCCCTCGACACCCCGCACCACCTCGACGACCAGGAGCTCCGCCTCTTCGCAGCCTGGTCCATCGTGCACGACCTCGCCCACACCCAAGCCCACCGGCGCACCCCTGCCGCCAAGAAGGCCCGCCAGGCCTGGGATCACGCCCTCCACGCCACCCGCGCCTGGCTACCCGCCGTCCTCGCCGCCTGGACCACCCCCACCCCAAGGGCCGCCTACGCCGGACGCAACCCCTTCCACGCCGGCGCCGTGCGCAACTGGCTCTACCTGTGGTTCGCCCACCACGTCCTCCCCGACACCCCGGTCGACCGCCCCAACAAGGAAACCTGGCGCTTCCGCCGCGCGCTGGCCCGCGTCTTCCGCGAGACCCTCCGCGCCAAGGTCTACAGCAGCAGCCCCGGCTACACCCACCGCCCCGACCGCTTCACCGACGCCCTGCAGCTCCTGGTCGACCGCCACGTCACCCTCGACGCCGAGCTGCAGCTGCCGCACAACATCCGCGGCCACCTCGCGCTCGTCGGCGACGCCCACCACCCCCGCGGCCCCCGCTTCTCCGACGGCCACCTCCAGCACGTCCTCGAGCTCTACGTCGCCGGCCACTTCATGCTGTCCGCCCACCTCGACGGCGCCCCGGCCCTCTTCGGCGCCCGCCCCATGGCCGCCGCGGTGCTGGCCAACCCCCGCGGCGGCCACCTCGACCCCCGCCGCACCCGCGACCTCCTGGCCACCTGGTCGCTGGCTGCGCTCTACCACGACGTCGGCCTGTCGCTCTTTCCCGAGTTCCGCACCCCCCGCGACTTCGTCACCCGCATGCACCCCGCCGCCGCCGAGGGCCTCGACGCCGTCCGCGCCGCCCTCCATGTCGGCGGCACCGCCCTCGCCACCCGCGCCCGCGACGCCCTCGTCGAAGCCAAGGTCTACGACCCCATCCGCGAGCCCGGCCTGCATGCCTGGATCGAAGAACAAATCGCCAGCGGCCACCCCAACCACGCCCTCACCGGCGCCTGGTACCTCCAGTGCGCCGCCGGCCTCATCGACGGCCTCCGCGACACCATCCGCAAGCAAGCCGTCCGCGCCGTCCTCCTGCACGCCGCCCCCACCCACACCATCGACCCCCACACCGACCCCGCCGCCTCACTGCTGGCCCTCTGCGACGAGCTCTTCGACTGGGACCCCTCCGACCCACCCCACCGCGGCGCCACCTCCGCCCACACCACCCGCCCCACCCGCACCGCCGCGCTCCGCTTCACCCAGCTCCAGGTCACCGCCGCCGAAGACGGCCGTCTCATCGCCGCCTTCCACCTCGACCGCGACCCCATCGCCCTCGCCACCGGCGCTCCCCCGGCCTGGCCCCGCATCGAGCTGCGCCACATCCACCCCGAAAAACTCGGCGAGCACGTCTTCCCCTTCTGGCTGGCCGTCGCCCAGAACATCTGCCGCCTGCAGCCCGCCACCCACGGCTTCGCCCCCGTCCTCGACCTCCACGGCCCCATCCCGCGGCTGGTCCGGCGCACCACCGAGTCCTCGCACAACCTCCTCGACGCCCTGCTCGACGAACCTTCCGCCTGGGGCCCGCCCGTCCTGCTGTGGTTCCGCGCGCGTCTCCCGGTCCCCGTCTCCGAGGTCGAGCGCGACGACCACGAGCGCCCCATCCGCGAGGTCCGCCGCGTCTTCCCCATCGGCCGCGCCATCACCGACGCCGACCTCCGCGCCCACTTCACCGACCTCCGCGACGCAGCCCAGCGCTACCTCCTGGAGTACGACCAGCTCGGCTAGCCCTCCAGAGGGGGCCCAACCACCAAAGTCCTCCCCCTTCAGGGGTCTCCAACCCGCACACGTGGCCACCGCGCCCCCCCAACCGGACGACTTCAGGTGAGAACGACGATGTCCTCCCCCTTCAGGGGGAGGTGGCCCGAAGGGCCGGAGGGGGCCCACCGGAGAGCCCTCCACCGCGAAGTTCTCTCGGGGTCTCCTACCCGCACAAGTCGTGCGCTCAACCGACAGAACACAGTGTCCTCGGTTGAGGTTGGCCCGGTGCCGACGGGCGATGGTTCGCAGGGTTCGACGGCTGGTGTCTGGTCCCGGGCCGGCTGTCGGGTCTGGGCATCGATGGGCTCTGGGGACGACGAATCGATGGGTAGGTGCCAGATTCGTCGCTTTGTTCGCTAGCGCTCACGCTCCGAACGACTCGGTCGAGGCCTACCGAGCCCGAGCCGTCGCCCCCTCCAACCAGACGACATCAGGTGAGAACGGCGATGTCCTCCCCCTTCAGGGGGAGCAAGGCGCCGAGCGCGAAGCGCATCGGAGGCGCCGCGGTAGTCATTGCGCAGCAGGGCCCGAAGGGCCGGAGGGGGCCCCACCGGAGAGCCCTCCTCCGCGAAGTCCTCTCGGGGTCTCCTACCCGCACAAGTCGTGCGCTCCACCGACAGAGCCCAGTGTCCTCGGTTGAGGTAGGCTCCGGACCGACTGCTGGTGCATCAGCGGGGGATTCCATCCCCCGAACACCCCCTGTTTTCCGGGGAGAACTCCGTCCTCCCCGGGCCCCTCCGGCCGGGGGACTACTCCGTACGTCCCCCTGGACCCCCTGTGCGGGCCCGGTGCCGACGGGCGATGGTTCGCAGGGTTCGACGGCTGGTGTCTGGTCCCGGGCCGGCTGTCGGGTCAGGGCATCGATGGGCTCTGGGGACGACGAATCGATGGGTAGGTGCCAGATTCGTCGCTTTGTTCGCTAGCGCTCACGCTCCGAACGACTCGGTCGAGGCTGACCGAGCCCGAGCCGTCGCCCGCTCCAACCAGACGACATCAGGTGAGAACGACGATGTCCTCTCCCTTCAGGGGGAGGTGGCCCGAAGGGCCGGAGGGGGTGCGCCGATGAAAACCGGCATGGAGTAGCGGGTGAAAGTCCCAGTACGAAGAAGGAGTAGCGACCCACTTCGCCCCCGAGTCATGGGTGGCGCCGCGCAAGCGTCGTCGCCAAGCGTTGACAGGGGCGCTGCGGGCCGGGTCATTGAGCCGCGGAACTACCAGTCCCGGGGG
>Ga0213833_1002090_pt1 | contig 13380 bp, 17 predicted proteins | sample SWATP21_FD_160575 | JGI IMG/M metagenome (GOLD analysis project Ga0213833, IMG submission 160575) | Coastal seawater microbial communities from Marineland, Florida, United States - SWA TP2 #1 | ecosystem: Environmental > Aquatic > Marine > Coastal | place: USA: Florida | collected 2016-08-14
GGGGAGGGGGTCGCGGCGACATGGTGAGAGGAAACGGAGAGGCAAGCACGTGCGGGAATGGGGGACATGTGACGTACAAGGCTGAGTCACAGTACGACGAGAAGTTGCTCCCACCAAACACAATGACCTGAGGCACATCCAATCACACAGGCACCAACATGCCACCCGCCGGAATGTTAGCACGCTCACAGCACTTACATGCAGCCACCAACAATGCTTGCTTTGCACAGCAGATCCCCAGCAATTCAACGACAGCAAAGAAGCTTCAGCCATGACACGACACGACACGCACGCTGTCACAGCCCTGGGCCGTGGCGTGTGAGTAGCGAGCCGAGGGACCGACTCCAGGAACACGGGGACATGACCAGGTCAGTGTGTCTGTACCACCACAGAACAAAGGAGAGTAACCGTGTCATGAATGAGAGACAAAACAAAGGTGCCCAGAGTGGTCACACCGCGGTCCCGCCCACGTTCGCTGCGATCCCCAAGTACGCACCAGTGTCGAGCACATACAACGCCTTGGACCTGCTGGCGGACATGTTTGGTTTGCGACCCCCAAACACGAACATGGTGTGGCACTTGGTGTCTGGATGGGCGGCAGCGCCGTGACCATACACCTGTCCCGGTCCCTTGCCCGAAGTTTGAGGGCGGGTCCACCTGCAGGAAGAACCACGGACGCAAGGAGAGGTGGTGGTCCACCATGAGCACAAGAGCACAAACGCAAAGAGGAGGAAGGACAGACAGACTAGAACGCGCCCATGATGATGTACGTACGTCCAGATGCGTGTGTCCAACGCATACAACACGCCAGGTGCAAAGATGGATTCTGTACTGGAGGATTTCGAGGCGGCGACGGTGTGGCTGGTGGAGGCCGGCGACGGCACCGCCTGACTACCCTGCCTCTGAGTGAGGCGGAGCAACCGCTGCCGGACGGTGTCAGGGTCGGTTCCACCGTTGACAAACTGTGGCACAGGTTTCTTGTTGAAGCTGCGGGGACATCGTCGAGTGGCAACAATCTTGGACGACAAGCCTGTGCAGCGAATGCATGAAAGGATGGGATGGTCGGGCCATCACCCAGAAACATGAGGACGAGCATGGTCTTCGTGGCTTGTGCGGCAACACGGCATGCAAGGTCGCACTTCGACCCGCTCGTACCACCAATGACGTAGATGGTTTCGTTGTGCCACATGAACGTTGCGGTGTGGCCAGAGCGAGGCACCGGCTTTGGGCCCTCGGTGGACTTCTCCAGCCACATCATGCTCGGTACGTCCATGACCTGGAGGTCGTTGAAGAACACGTCTTGTCCAAACACCCTGTCCAACCCACGGCCTCCAAACACCACGACTCTGACCAACACAGGCGCAAACCAAAGCACCACATCACCAACCATGAGACACCAACCAGTGCATGGCGCGGAACTGGCACGGTCCACCCCACGCACTGCTTTCTCGTGTCTGTCCGCACAAGTGTCGCGGTATGACCCCGCCTGGCCGGGGGCAGGAGGTTGTACGGTGGGCCACCCAGCACCTCAAGGTTGCGCCACTCTTTGCGAACCGGGTTAAAGGCCATCAAGTCACCAAATATGTCTCTTCGGTTCAACCCGTTGTACGCCCCTTCACCTCCTGCAAAGGCCGCGGTTGGCAACAGCAACACGGCGGGTGGACACTTGTGTGAGTCACGCCGCAACCCATATCACCCACAAACAAACAAACAAACAAACAAAAGGAAGCCTGCGCCACGGATCCCTGCCCTGTACACTCGGCAGCGCAGGCAGTTCCTTGAAGAACGACGCTTTAGGTCAACGCACCGTACACCCACATCTCGCCGTCGACAACGCAGGCGCTATGACCAGACCGTGGCGTCGGCGGCGTGCCCTGTGCTACCACGGTCTCCCACTTCCCGTACTTGGTGAGAGGTGCGCGTAGCAGTGCGTTGCTACGACCTGCATCCCCACTGCCGCCAGATCTGACGTGATGCACAGTGGACAGCAGGCAGCGGTCACAGCAGTCAGCAGACGGTCAGACGGCAGTCACACCATGCCAGATCCAGCGCAGCCTGCGCTGTGCAGCACCCAAAACCATGCACCCGTTCGTACCCGCCCATGCCACCAAAGATGTACAATCCCGGGCCCGTCCCATCATCCAACACGCAAGCGGTCATCCCTGATGGGGGGATGGATGCCAGCACACAGTTGCTCAGCCAGGGCGAATCGACGACCACAATCAGCGTGTGGAAACGGTGGCGGCGCGCGGGCACGAACCTTCGCGCACTGTGGGCGCTATTCCAGGGACACAACGGCCATACCATCGCCTGGTGGACGAAGATCTATCATGTTCATGTGGGCAGGACAACACGGCGGCACGGTGCCAAGGAAAGCGCTGTAAGAACGACGAGTGGGGGGCAGGAAGCCACACGCTGGGCGCATTATCCCGCAACTCACGTGATGTTCGGAGGCGCAACATTCGTCGCCTTTCCGATGATCGCACGCATGGAGAACCCAGACCTTGGCAACCTCATCTTGGAGCGCTCCTGTGGCAGCCGACGTCACCACGCACGTGGTATGTGAGTCCTGACGCACACGGCTGCTGGCTCCAAGCGAAGCAGCGCCACCAACCCAATACAGCCCGGACTACATCCAAGTGTACCATATCCACCACGGCGACCAAGCAAGAAGGCGTACCTTGCCACCGTACACTGCCTTGGCTTCTGAGATGGAGAACTGTTTTGATTTCACTGCCTCCACGGCCTTCATCCGAGCCTTGTGCCATGACGACTTCGCACGCCGCAGCTTCTTCATCACCACCGGAGGTGCGGTGCACTAGCACCACACAGTTGTGCCCGGAAACGTGGTCAGACAGGTCGACAAAGCGGGAGGCTGCGGGAACCCGCGCAACTGGTGCACACGGAACGTCCGTTGCGCATGTGAACGCACGTTCAACGATGTCTACGATTAAAATAAATCGGCGGTACGAAATCAAATCAATCAAATTGATGTCGCTTCTTTGATGTGTGTGCACAAGGAGAAGAGCTGGGGAGGTACTTGCAGGGTATGATCTTGGGACCTGTGAAAGGAATGCTGTAAGCACGCGCCAGGCGTCTTGTCGTGGTCTGGTGTCAACTATGGCCACGAAGCGGTATCGCAATCAGGCGCTGGTGGCTGCCCTTGATGGAAAATCTCGCGACACATTGGTGGACATGGCCGCTGTTGCCGAAAGTTCCGAGCGATGTACGTGGTAGCATGGCAAAGTCGTGTAGGCGCGTGACGGTGTGATGCAATCGTGGGGGAAGAAGTTGTGCATGTGTGTGCGTGTGTTGGTGTGAGTGTGTGTGTGCTCTCTGAAGTGCGAAACCGATGTCAGACGAAGACATGGTACAGATTGTCAAGCGTTTTCCCACTGCTTCAACGAGCGCACTTTCAGGTTCGTTCCACTCTCTCGCAATGCGGCAGTGTGGTTTGGGACAGGTGTGTGCGTGGTACTGTGTTGGCCCAAGGTGTGATGGTTGGCGTATGTGTGGCTGCGGCAGTGGAGGAAAGGAACCTGTTCAGTGTCGCGTACAAGAACGTTGTAGGCCGCCTCCGGTCTTCGTGGCGCGCTGTGTCTTCGATTTGTGAGAAGGAAGCGCGCGCGTCCGCCGACGAATGGAAGCTGCAAGAAACGCGGCAGTACCGGGAGCGCATCGAGGGCGACCTGCACGATGTGTGCCAGGAGTTGCTGACGATCGTCGGCGTCATGCTGGATGGCAAGGGAACACGGCAACCTTCTGAGGTGTGCGGAACGGTGGTGGTGGTGGTGGTGGTGATGCTTGTGGCTGTGACTGTGGTGGTGTCGTGGTACGCTAGGTGCTGTGCATAGTCTAGTCACATGTGGTTTCGTGTTTCTCAGATGGAGGCTGAGGGGCGCGTCTTTTTTCTCAAGATGTCCGGGGACTACCTGCGCTACTTGGCGGAGGTGCAAACGGGCGACAACAGGTCAAAGCTCGTGCGTTTCTGCGCATGTGCTCGGCGTTGTTGTTGTGCGACTCGTGTTGTGGAGTGGAGGGGTGGGTCGGTACACTGACGCATGGATACGGATCCTTGCCGGACGTGGTTGCCAGGCGGCGCAAGCGTTGGAAAAGTACGAGCAAGGACTCGAGGTCCGTGGGTCGTGTCGTTGACTTGCGCCTTGTCTTGACGCTGTCGGGTGAAATGGCACCTCCCCTCACCCATCGACTGTGGCGTTCCAGCTGAGCCGCTCTATGCAGCCAACACACCCCATCTCATTGGGGCTAAGCTTGAACTTTTCTGTGCGTCGCGTTGTCCCGCCAAGCTTGGTTGGTTCCCTTGCACGGTTCTTTTTTGTTGTGCGCTGACGGGTGTTATGTTCGTTCCACATGCCTGGTGCAGGTGTTTCTGTACGAAATCCTTGGAGAACCGGCGCGTGCCTGCCGATTGGTGCAGACAGCTTTCAACGCTGCTCGTCCGAAACTAAAGACGTTGTCGGTAATGTGGGGATGGATGAGTGGTGTTGTGTGTGTGTCCTTCTGTTTCTCGGCTGGTCGCCAACGTTTCTGCATTGTGACGGATGGGTTCGACAGGACGAAGACTACAAGGATGCGTCGTTGATCATGCAGCTGATGCACGACAACCTCATCCTCTGGACGACTGACTTGCCGTCGGCTCCAAAAGTGTTGGACGACAGGACGTAGGTGTCGCAGTTGCGCCGTGTGTCTCATGCGCGCATGGATACGATTCGAGGTCGATGAAGCCAAAGCAAGTGAACAGTGCCTTGGTGGATACAAAACTTCAAACGCATGCTCGTTGGTTTGTTGGCATTCAAATACCGCCGACTCCAATACATACTGCAATAAAACAAATAACCACCGCTTCATGTGCTTGCGGCGTCACGGCAGCACCGCTGTCCCTTTACACACGCGGCAAACTGCACGCACAACGCACAGTGCCCCAACAACACAACAACAACAATAGCAGCCACTTGGTCCCTTTACACACGCGGCAAACTGCACGCACAACGCACAGTGCCCCAACAACACAACAACAACAATAGCAGCCACAACTCTCTTGCTTGTACAACGTAAACTACGTGGTCCATGTGACGCGACCGACAGCGGGTGTGGCACTCATCATGCCGCTTGGCACGACAGTGGAACGACGGCGTTTTGTTGGGAACAACAGAAGCGTGAGCGGCAGCGCCGTGATATGGGCCCACCACAACAGCTGCGGTCCCACCAACGGCCACATCCCAGTGGGAACGGGCACCAGGTAGGAACAGCTGCCTGACGCAGCGACGTCTTGTGTGACCGCGGGCGTGCCGGTGAGCAGAGGCAGCAGCACGCACACGCACGCCGCGGAGTACACACCACACACCAGCGCCATGGTGGCGGTGGAGATGATGACTTTCGCGCCCACCGCCGACACCAACCCGCACAACCCCCGCGACGCGTCCGCGTCTGCCTTGGTGTGCGTGCCGCCCTTGTGCCGACCCGACTGCAGGTGGCGAATGGACGCCGCAGACGCGCCCACGAACAGCGACTGCCGGCGCGGCGCGGGCGTGGTGGCTGTGCCAGCCGCAGTGGCTTGCCGTGTCTCGTGCCCTTGCTGTCGCCCGTGTTGCCGCTGCTCACTCCTGATGCCGCCGTGCGGCACCGCCATGGGCGACACCGTGGTTGGGACAGCCCGTGGCACGGCGCCACTCCCGCCACCGCCACCACCGCCACTACCACTACCGCCACCACTTGCCGCCACATGAACGACACGCGGCTTGGCAGTCCCACGTCGGCCACCCGGCTGCACGTCCGCCTTGGACTCCTCCATCGTGCCAGGCAGCGACGGAAGGTACTGCTGCCGAGGAGCGTCCTGCATCGCCCGGGCACCACCCACACTTCCACCCCCACCCCCACCCCCACCCCCAGCTGCCTTGTGCGCAGGGGACGCGCTGTTGCTGGAGCTCCTGGACATCGTCCCCTCACGCGTGCCGGTGAGAATGTTGGAGGTGTGTGTGTGGGCAGGCATGGCGTGGACGGCGTTGGCGGCCGCCACGTGTGACGACGGCGTGAGGAAGCGCGACGAGGAAGACGGCGCGCGCGGCGACGTGGTGGTGCCGGGTGTCGGGCGTGGCGGCGGGTACGGCGTGCCCACGGCAGCGGTGGCGGAGAGGCGACGCATCTGCTGCTGCTGGTGGTGGTGGTGGTGGTGGTGGTGCTGGCGAGGCGACACACCACGATGGCGAGGAGGAGAGGGCGACCCAAACAACCCCGCCGCAGCTCGGGGCGAGGTGCCCACCAGGTGGTGCGACGCGCGACGGGGCGGGGTCGTGAGGACGGGAGGCTGCACGAAGCCGTGCACCACCGACAAGTGGTGGCCGAAGCCGACGCCGTGGTGGGGCTGCTGGCTGGACGCTCGTCCCGAGGCCGTGGGTGCGGCGGCTCTGGTGGAGTGCCCGCCGCCTCGTGGCGCCACGGGCACTGCAGCTGTGTTGTTGTTGTTGTTGTTGTTGTTGTTGGTGGTGGTGGTGGTGGAGGCGGAGGAGGAGGCGGGGTTGCACTGGAACGTGAAGGTGGTGGTGGTGGGTGAGGGGAGCGCCCCAGGGGATCGCGACCGCGGTGTCACGCGCGACGCGTCGCGCCACATGTCGTCTGCTGCGGAAGACGGAGACTCCGGCCCTGTTGTGGCGGGGGCCGTGGTTGTGGCTGTGGCTGTGGTCGTGGTTGTGGTTGTGGTCGTGGTCGTGGTCGTGGTCGTGGTTGCGGGCTTGTTGGCGGTGAGGGCGGCGTGGTGGCGGTGTTGCGGCGACGTGACGTCAAACGACACGGTGCGAATGAACATGTTGGAGGGGGTGTGACGGGTGCCGGCCTCGCTGACCACGACCCCCGTCGCGTCGCCGCCCGCGGGTGTAGCAAAGCCCCGGGCGTGCTGGTGCTTCACAGATGGTGCCGGCGCGACGCGTGCGGGTGCGGGTGCGGGTGCGGGTGCGGGTGCGGGTGCCTCGGCGCTGGAGGAGCGTCGCGCACGGAATGGATGGGGCGCGCCGGGTGACGCGATGGCGCCGGCCAACGCGATCGCGCCGGGGACATGCAGGCGCATGGTGCGCTCAGAGGAGACGGTGTGCAGCGTGCGAGCAGTGACATGCCTTCCTGCCGCAACAGAGCGGGACACGACGCCGCCGTCAATGCGGCGCATCACATCGGCCGCGCCACCGGCACTCGCTGTTGCTGATGCTGACACTGATGTTGATGTCGACGCCGATGCTGCCCTTGGTGTGGCCCTCGGTGGCTGCAGCAGCTGCAAACGTTCCTCACGACTCGTGACGCGCTCGGCAAACTGGCGGCGCTGGTGTTGAAGGCGCAGCTTGGCAAGGACAGGGTTTTCACCACCTGCGGCCTGTGCAGTGGACGTGTACGCATCGGTCGTGACACTGGCGCTGCCGGAATTTTCATCCTGCGATGTGGTGATGCCCGAGGAGCTCGCCCCCTGGCCATCCGGGCTGCCTGTGCTGACCGCAGACTGCTCGGAAATCCGACGAATGCGGGTGCGGACAACCGAAGGACGCGCCACGCTGGAGCGGCTGGAGCATTGCTTGGGCCTTGTTGCAGCCGTGCGTTGTTGGCTGCGCTGCTGCGCCGGCCGGTGGCTTGCGGAGGGTCTGGGTGGCCGTTCGGATGCCGTGGACGGCGCCACCTTGGACTGTGACGACGCCTCCACGAGGCGGAACACCCCTATCCCAAGCGCCACCGCCGCCACGGTGCCCGCCACAAACATGGCAGCTTTCAACCCCCACAGCGAGGCCGCCCAAGAAGTTGCCAGTGCGCCCGCTGCCCGCAGTGACACGAGCTGCGGTGGCGTGGCAGAGCTTGCCACCGCGCCCCTGGCAAACACCGTTGTGTCCAAGGCCTCAGGCACACCCGCCTGGCAGCCGCCGGCACAAATGGTGAGTGCCACGGCAAGCGTCACTGCAATGCCCAGGGTGGCTTTGTCGAATGCGGAGAGCGCGCGGCACATGGCGACTTGCAAGCACCGTGCGCGAAACGAAGAGTCCACCCGCACGCGCAACGCCATCAGCCGTCGCCTGTTTCTCGCAGCGCTGGTAACAACACGCTGTCCGCGCGATAGGACCTTCAACCACGACAGCTCGACTGAAACAATGGCCACCAGGGCAGCCAGAGTGGACACCAGTTGCAGCGCAACGGTGACCCCCACAGGGATCACGTTGCCAAACGACAAGAAGTCAATCGAGGAAAGCAACACCATGGCGCTGACAACAACGACACACATGTGTACGCGTGCGTCCAGTCGACCACAGAGCCAGACGCCACACACAGGCCTCTTGGTCATCACTGCTGCTGCCACACGTGGTGTTGCTGTCATCCTTCTTGGCGTTGTTACACTTGCGCGGCGCCACGCAGCGTTCCCGATGGAGGCAGGCGAGCCCGGGACACGCGATCGTGGCGTACGGCAACTGGCAGCGCCACGTGGCGACATTCCATACGGCAGTCTTCCCATCCGCCGCTTTGATCGAGCGAGGCGAATGTGGAAACACAGTCGCCACAACGCCACCAAAAGCACAACGCATGCTGCCACACCTAAGGCGACACTACGCGGCACATGGCCAGGGGCCTGCTCTGCGAAGGTGGCATCACACACAGTCGACCCATTTACAAACGGAAAGGGGCAGATGGGGACAAGCTGGGTGCGGTTTCCGACCAACGTGCTCGGCACATCCACGCAGCGAAAAAACGACAGTTGTGTGCCCATCGCATTGGCGTGAGCCAACGGAGGTGCAGATCACCGATTGCCCATGCTTGGCTGTGCACGCGTCGGAATAGTACAACCCCCAGCTGCAACGGCACGAACCGTGGGAGCTGAGTGCAGGAGGGCAGTGTGCGAGAGCAGTGTGGTCACCGGGGAAACCGCAGCACGGTGTTCGCTCGCCTGTGTGAGCACGTGGCACAAATCAATCAAAGTGGATCGCTCGACAAGATGCCATGTCGCACAGCAGTGCTCGTTCGTTCATGAATGCCTTGGGTGCGGCGTGGTGTGGACCTCTTTGACGGTTCTGCTCTTTTCACGATCCTACGTGTGCTTCTGCAAGTGCGATCCGGTCACGGAAGAGCTGGGGCGATTCTTTGCTTTGAGACCACATGGGGCGCGTGTGTCATGGGATCACGACAAAGCGACATCTGCCACACAGCGCTTCCGTACCGTGGTCCGAAACCGCGTGCCACAACAATACCAGTTGTAGCGGGACATCCTCACTCCCTTCACTATGCATATGCCGTAAGCTGACGCCACAAACAGCCGCTGTCGGAAACAGCTGCGTGCATTGTGACAAGTGGGACCTCAGGTTCCGAACCTAGAATGGAATGATACTTGAGTGTTCATATCACATCGCACTGCATGACGATGCAGCGAGGTAGGATCACAGAAGAGAATGGGGACTAAAACGAAAAAAACACTCGCCACAACCCCAGTGAGCCCCGATGAAGCACGAAAAACCAATTCACTAGTGGCACATAGCTTGGTCCTGCGTCAGCTCAAACTCCCTTGCACTGGCAGCGTACACGTGGTCAAGCAACGAGCGCGCAAGAACGTCCCCAACCACAACAGACAGGAACAACGGGACGTTGTACGTCATCATGACTGGTCGACAACAATCACAATCGTTTCAGGGTGAGAACGGGGCATGAACCGCGCAGGGCAAGGCACGCACCGAGCATCATGCCACCGGCAAGTGTTGTTGACACCAGCAACAGAAGAGCTGGAACCAACACTGGGCGCTTTGGCTGGGTCGAAGAGTTGAGTAGTGAATGGCGGAGCTCTGGGTTCGCAGCCTCAGCACGGAAGTTGTTCAGCAGCCGTGTGCGAAAGTTCATGAGATACACACGCAGCGCGGACAGGATAAACACCGCCACACAACTCAGGAAAAGTGTGAACGCGGATGTTGTCTTCCACCATGAGAAGAGCACAGTAGCTTCCACTCCAAAATGGAATGTCATGTGCATGGTGGGCATGGGCGGCATTGGCATCATGTTGACCGTCGCGTTACTGACGCTGTGGTGTAACACGTGGTGCAGATGATGTGGGGACTGAACAGCTGGACCACCCTGAGTGGCTGCAATCAGGAAGGTAGCGGCTGTGCTGGCTGCAATCAGCACGGGGAGCAGTATGCGAGCGCTTGCAAGCAGGCGGGGAATGGTGATCCGCGTTCTGCAGTGCAAACCGCAAAGAACAAAACAGTGGCTGTCAGCTGGGTACTGTGTCAGCTGCCTTGCTGACGTGCACAGTGATGTGTGCCAACTTCATGTCAAAAATAGCAAAACTCGCCATCGTCAGCGCGGGTGTCACAAATGCACCCCAGAAACACGCGTGTTTCGCTTCTTGTCACGTCCGCGGTCCCGTCCCGCACCACCTCTCCCTTGTCGCGAACCATGCGGCGACATGAAGCTGTGGCAGTGCTGATCATTGTCATCTTTGCTGTTCTTAATGGGCAGGGTCATGGCCTGAAGGTGTTTGTGCTTCCGCATTCCCATGACGATGTTGGTACGTGGTGCTGCGGTGTGTGGTTTGTGTGCGGTGAGCGGTGTTGGGAATGGGCAGTGAACACGGCTTGCTACCCGTAGGTTGGATTCAAACGCCAACTGAGTATTATGAGCACTTTGTTCACGACATATATGGCACCGTTTCTGACATGCTTGCGGGCACGAACGATCGGAAGTTCCAGAGTGGTGCGTGCGGTGTGGAGAGGGGATCTTGTTGTTTGGTGCCGCTCTCAACATCACGCCTTCCACAGTTGAGCAGTACTTTTTCCACCGCTGGTGGGTTGAGGATGCAACGTCGGAGCAGCAGACAACCATCCGTGATCGCATCGCAGACGGCCGATTCGAGTTCGCCGTCGGCGGATGGGTGATGCCGGACGAAGCTGTGACCGACTACGCTGATCTGATTGTTGCCATGGCAACGGGGCACGAGTTCATCTTTGACACGTTCGGTGTAGTTCCCAAGTATGGCTTTCAGGTTCGACAGGGGAAATGGCGTCCATCCACCCCGGTTGCGGCTGCGTTCGCGCTCACACGCTCACTTCCACTCACGCGTTATCACGAACACCGCCTTGCAGGTGGATCCGTTCGGCGCCTCGACTGTGTTCGCTGCGCACAGTGCCCTGATGGGATTTAACGCCCACATCATTGACCGCATCAACTACTGGGACAAAGCAAACCGCCAAGCCACGAAGGATCTAGAGTTTGTGTGGCAACCCTCGGTACGTCGGCGCTTGCTGCACCGGAGGGAGGAGTGTCCGCCGGCCTTACACCCTGCATCCATGTCCTCAGAATGTGAGCGGGACCACCATCTTCACCCACGTCATGGACCAGTACATGTACTGTTCTCCGTTCATTCCTGGGGAGCTGCAGCGATTGTTCGTGCCTGCCGGTGTCGCTATTGTGAGCGCCCTTGTGCTGAGGCGTGTTGACACGGCACGCATGCCAGGTACCTGTGCAAGAACGCATCCTGCGCCGGAGGAAACTTTGAGTGGGACGGCGACACCAGTCATCCGGTACGACATGTGAACGGTTTGGTGTACCGCAGTCGCGTTTGTGCATCGGTGCCAAGTTCCTGATCTCAGCAGGGGATGGGTGTATTTTGGCGCCATAGGCATCATACTGGCAAGACAATCCTCCGTATCCTGGCGTGAACAGCACCAGCGTCGACTTTTACTCTTCTTTCATGGTCAACAACACGTTGGAACGGGCCAAATGGTTCAAGACTGACTCTTTGTTGTGGCCTTTTGGGTGCGACGTTGCTTTGGCTGGTTGGTTTGTTGGTTTGTGCTGACACCCAGTGCATCTGCTTGGTATCAGGTGCGATTTCCAACACTTCAACGCCACGCGCATGTTTGACAGTATGGACATGGTATGTGGGGTGTTCGTTGTGGTCAGGGGTGCCACGAAACCTTCATCATCCCTGGTGAACGATGGTCGGTTGTCCATCTTCATTCATGCCTGTTTTTCTCTTTTTGTTTTCTTCCAGATCATCGAATATGTGAATGCCCACAATGGTGCTGGGGACCAGTTTGAGGGAGTGACCATGCAATGTACGTCCTTGTGATGGATGTTTCACGTTTCACATGGTGGTTGGGACGCGGTGTACCCCTATGTTGTGTTCCGACCGTGGATATACATGCCTTCAGATGCGTCACTGTCGGACTACTTCGCTGAAGTCCACTCGACCAAGTCCGCATGGTCGTCACGGGGGACGCAAGACTTCTTGCCATACACCTCTGCTTCGAATTTCCCGTGCGTTCCCATCGTCTGTTGTGTAATGATGGCATCCACACATTCCACCTCTCCCCTCCACCCTGCCCATGTACATCCGACGTGCGTGCAACTGCACATTTTGCACCGGCTCACTGTTTTTTCGTCACAGCAAAACGTGGACAGGGTTTTACACGTCTCATGCGCAGCTCAAGGGACTTGCGCGGAGTACATCGGCCTGGCTTCGAGCCCTCAACCAAGTGTATGTTTCCATGCGGAGGGGTCGTTGTGTTGAGTGATGCACGGGTGACACGAGCTTGGAACGGGGTGGTGTGTGCGTGCAGTTGGGTGCTCGCTCAGGTACGAGGCAAGGCATTCTCCGACTCCTCATGGGACGCACTGCTTGCGCTTCGCCGCGCGGTGGGAGTGTTGCAGCACCATGACGCAGTCACAGGCACAGAAGGATCGGGGCTGTCACCGTACACCACCCCTGCCCAGGTAAAGCGGTCGCGGTGATTGTGCGCGTGTGGGTGGCGTGGAGGCGGCATGGAGTGCCTTTGCATCAATCCACTCACTGTTGATATGCGATGTGGCGCGGCTCTCGGCGCGTGGTGCGGGGTGTGGGGTGTGGGGTGACGATGTCAAATAGGTTGGCAACATAGTGGAGTGGTACACGGAGTTGTTGCACAACACCACAACCGCGGCGGAGCCCGTCCTCCATGATGCCTTGGGTGCACTGCTGCAGGGAAGCGCTTCATCCTCGCCATCGTTCCAGTCTCAGGTGGGCATGAGGTCGCACTGGTTGCGTGCGCCTTGAATTGCTTCCAACCCCCAACCCATCACTGAATCGTGTACTGGGTGTGTTTGTGTTTGTGTTGCAGGAGGATGCTTGGTCACAACTGAAAGCTGGTGTCTCTGTGCCCATTGCTGTGTACAATCCCTTGTCTTGGTCCGCTTCCCGATGGGTGCAAGTCTCGGTGCCTGTCGCCGGAGCCAAGGTACTTTCCGCCTCAGGAGATGTTGTGCCATCACAAGTGACCTGCACAAGCGTCATGACGGAGCCCTGTGAGCACGGTGCTGACTGTTCAGCCTCCACAAATGGAAACCCGTTGTACGTTCATGAATAGATCCCCCACC
>Ga0213833_1002093_pt1 | contig 13364 bp, 17 predicted proteins | sample SWATP21_FD_160575 | JGI IMG/M metagenome (GOLD analysis project Ga0213833, IMG submission 160575) | Coastal seawater microbial communities from Marineland, Florida, United States - SWA TP2 #1 | ecosystem: Environmental > Aquatic > Marine > Coastal | place: USA: Florida | collected 2016-08-14
GAGGAGAGGAGGCACTACATACATGCCGATGCCGGGCCGTACAACGTTGTGATGGTATTGTTGTCCAAGAAGCGCGGCAGCCGAGTTCGCACAGTGGATCATGGGGATGGGGACACCCGCATCCCGTACACCTTGAACAGTTCGCTTGAACACCTGGTGTTGTGTCTCCGTCCATTCTCGGCCCCCTTCATCGCTCGCAACGCTGAAGTGCGTGTACATGCCATCTAGCGCCGCCCAAGGACTGCCGTGAACGGCCTTTGCAAGCTCTGTTGTGTCGTTTGGCATCACACCAAATCGACCCATGCCAGTGTCCACCTGATGAAACAGCAAAACGGCAGCCCAACTCGCAGCTCAGCACTTGAGTGCGTGACGTGGCACACGGTCCAACCCCACCTTGATGTGCACACGAAGAGTTCCAGAGATGCCACTCAACGCTTGCTCATACTGACGCAGTACCGCCCGCTCAGCGAGAGTCACCTGGACATTGTGTTGCAACGCCAAGCCAATGTTTGCCGGAGGGATGTAGCCCATGCAAAGCACGGGACATCGGATACCTGGCAATCACACCGGCAGCGTTGGAAGCACAGACGCAAATGAAGGCACAGCCACCGAAGAACGTACCTTGCTCACGAAGATCCACAGCTTCAGCAATCGAAGCCACAGATAACCAGTCCGCAGAACCTTCAATGGCGGCCTTGGCAACGGCGCCAGATCCGTGCCCGTACCCATTGGCTTTGACAGCCGGTGCGAGTATCACGTCGGGCCCCACAATCTTGCGGTAGGCTTTCACATTGTCACGGATAGCAGAAACATCCACAGTCACACGAGTGGGTGTCGGCACTTCACCACATGATGGTCGGAGAAGGCCACCCACGGCACGTCCTGCTGCAGGAGGCTGGCATGACAGGGAGGATCCGGTGGTGACTTGGCGGACCAGCAAGTGGCTCGGTGGAAGCACCTGTCGCGAAACTACACCACCAGAGCGCTTCCATGGGAACTGAAACCGTCGCCATGCAGACAGGGCATGCGCCATCCTTGTGTTTGCTCAGGCCACAGCAGCCACAGCAGAAGGCAAGATCTCGCGCTGCGGCACTCTATTTGTAAAAGTAGTAGATTTTTGTTTGGCCCCGCTCAAATGGGGAAGGGCAAGGTGACCTTCAGATAGGGTCATTGGGCTCAGCGATAGCCCTTCTTGCACAGGTACAATCGCAATCCCACTCTGAATCCCAACTAAAGGTCCTCTTGCACCATGCCTGCCCCCTCGATGTCGTCTGTCATTCAGGACTGCTGGCAGCAGTCCACTTCGTCCACCGCGACCACATTCGCCGCGACCTTGGCTGTGGCGGTGCTTGCGGCCACGGCCTTCTTCCTGACCCTTGTCAAGTTGTGGGAATGGAAGACTCGACGGAATACAAATAACATGCCGGGACCAGGGTTCTTCTGGCTGTACTCGCACCTGACTGACTACCACGATGCGTCAGTGAAGCTGGCCGCCAAGTACGGAGGAATCTACAACGTGTTCCTGGGAAACCGCAACATGGCAGTCATCTCAGATCCTGCACTGTTGAAGCAGGTAAATGCCATTGTAGTTTCGCGTCGTGCTTCACCTATCTGTTGAGTTGACATGCCTGCCTCTTCAGGTCCTCCAAGACCACGAGTCGTTCCCGAAGATCCCGGCCAAAGAAATTTTCACCAGCAAACGCCTCGTGGACTTCCTTGGCACCTCCTTCTTGGGGCTGAATGGAAAGGCTTGGATGAAAGTCAAGCGCAACTTTGCTACTGCATTCCACATGCTCAATCTCAAGCCGTTGATCCCGCTGTTCTATCGTCGAACAACACGAGTTCTGAGGTGCCTGATTCCTCCCGAAGCGCTTGAAGCACACCGGCGCCGAGTAGAAGCATGCGCGACTGTCGGCACAGTACCACCCAAGTTCGAGTTTGAGGTGGACATGAAAAAGTGGATGGCACGGCTCAGTTTGGACATTCTGGGCCAGACCATGCTTGGCTGCGACTTGGGTGCTCTCCCTGATCCCTCCAAACGCGTGCACGCCGCAAAGAAAGCCAAGTTGCCGCACACGTGTCACACTGCCACAGGATTCGACTCCGAAATGATGGAAGCGTACGTGTTGTGGCAGGTCACAGTGGCGCCGCCACCGTGGCGGTTGCAGGTGTTTTGCGATATTGACTCGGGATATGCATACCTCAGGTACGAATGCTTCTTTGATGCCTTTGGTGACGTGCGAACCATTTCATTGCCAAACTACGATGCGTGGCCCTTCATCAACAAGCACGGCAAATGCTTGCCACACTCCTTGTCTGTCCTCAATCAGTTGATTTTGGACATGATCGCAGCCCACGAGGCCGAGCTCGACAAGCTGGATGCCAGGGCTGCCAATACTCCACCTCGCCATGACATGCCGATTGTACCCCCGCCCCCGTTCCCAGAGTCTCGGGCGTCCCAAGCAAGTGTTGAAGCAACCGCGCCGCAGGGAACCCCGCCGGTGAACGAGTCACACGAGGAGAAACTTGCTGTGGACACACACAACGGCCGCTATGGTAAAACTCACCTGCTCCATTGCATGCTGTCAGCTATTCGCAATGCTGCGAAAACTGGCGCAGAAGAGCCATTGAGCCGTGAGGATCTACGAGCCAACCTGGTGATGTTCTTCATCGCCGGACACGACACCACGTCCACCGCTATGTCTTGGTGTGTGCATTACCTGGCCAACCACCAGGATGTCCAGGATCGTCTGCGAGAGGAAGTTCTGCGCCACGGCCCGTGGTCTCGAGGTGAAGAAGCTCGGCACGGTGGTTGGCTGAGTGAAGAGGCAAGCCCACCTTGCTATGAAGATCTAAGCCCCGCACGGATGCCGTACCTTGATGCGATTGTCAAAGAAGTGATGCGCCTGAGACCGCCGGTTGGAAACGTGTGGACACGCAAAGCAGCCAAGGACACAGAAGTCGGAGGGTATATCATCAAAAAGGGAAGCATGGTGTCGCCAAGTATCTACAACGTGCATCACGACCCGAGCATCTGGCCAGATCCCTACGCCTTCAAGCCGGAACGGTGAGTCCCGCACGCACATGTGGTCGTTATGCGCTGGTCTGCGCTGACGTTGTTGTTGTTTCAGATTCATGAAGCGTGACCGTAGTCGGCATCCGTATTCCTACGTCCCTTTCCTCATGGGAAGTCGGATGTGCCTCGGATCCAACTTCAGTCAAATGGAGCAGCGAGTTTTCTTAGCCCAGCTTGTTCGACATTTCATCGTCAGGCCTCCCAAGTCGAAGCCAACAACATGCGATGGACCCACGGCTAATGTTGCGTTTCACAACCCAGACAGAGTGACAGTGATTCTAGAAGCGCGTGCTGTGTGACGCAGCAGACTCGTGGACTCGGTAGAGCGCCGCCATGTTTCTATTTCCAGAACAAATACTCACTCTCGCAAAAAGATTGCTTGGCTGTGTCCAACACAGCGCACAGCACCGTCACCAGACCGCAAGAGCGGAGCTGCACAGCCACCATCCGCCATTGCGTTGTGATTGGCACCTTTCAATCAACACCTACTATTACACGGACCAGCAGTCTTATCGCTAAGCTTTGAAGAGCCTTGCTGGTGCTGACTTCATCGACAGTCCGCGCTGGCCCGCGCCATGTCCGTCCGAGAGAGCGGTTCCCTCGGTGGGCCGTCCACTGCTTCCTCATCCGCCAGCGCAAGTGGTACTGGTGTGCACGTTAGAGCTGGGGCTGGAGCTGGTGCTGGTGCTGGTGCCCCCAATGCTGAAGACAAGCCACAGCTCCTTCCGCTCGCAGCTGAAATGAGCAGAGAAGATCTCATCATTGAATTGGAAGCGCGCCGGCGTGATGTGGTGCAATTAAAGGCCCAGGTGCAAAGTCTGCGTAGTAATGCATCGCAGCTGGTACGTTTGTACGTTCTCCTTGTAGGTTTGGATGTCGTGTTTTGAATGGTTGCGGTTGCCAACAGGCAACTCGTGCTGAGTACGATGAGGAGATGCTTGCAAACAAGGTAGGTTGCTGTGTGTCGGTGAAATGTACGGTGATTTGGTGGTTTTGTTCAACTGGGTGAATGTTTGTACAGCTTATGAAGCGAATGGCTGCATCAAAGGCCCCCTCGCCGCCAGTCCCGGCCCGCACACGCTCAGTGAAGGAAGCATCAAAAGCGTCCAGGCTTGAGCACCAACTCCGCCAGTTGCGCCGTGAGAAAGTCGACGTGGAGCACAAACTGGAACAGGAGCAAGAATTCATAGTCAACAAACTGCAGCGTCAAATGCGGGACATCCTTGAAGCCAAGGCCGACTTGGAGCGCCGGTTGGCTGCCGAACAGCAGCGGGCCAACGCCACACCATCAACATCACGGCAGCTGCGGGCGAAGTTGACTCGCGTCATGCAAGAAAAAGTGGAGTTGGAGAACCAGTTGGAGGCCGAGCAAGAATGCATTGTCATCAAGCTTCAGAAACGTTTGAAACAGGCGATGGAGCAGAAAAGGTATGGCCAGCCAGCCCCCTCAGCTCTGCATGTGTGTTCACATCTTTGATTATGTTTGCGTGGAGGGATTCAGTTCTCTGCAACGCCGGCTGAGTCTGGATGGATCAGACCTGTCTGGCGACATACTAGCTGCCCTTGCGGAACTCAAAATGTCTGTTACCCTTCAACAGCGATCACTCGTTGACAAGATTCGAACGAACGTGGAAACGCTGACTTTGAAGTTTGCCGAGTCCAAGGCTGAGCTTGCTCAGAGTGAGTTACGCCCGTGTGCCGCCTGTTCATGGGGCCAGGGCTTATCGCATTGTGTGAACAGCGAAGCGTGTGTGCGCAAATCACAAGGCTGCTTTGGAGGACTTGGAGCAGCGCAACTTTGTGTTGAACCAACGAATCAATGTGGAGCATGAAAAGGCGCTCGAACGACAAACCGAGGCATCTCGAATGGCTGCGTCCCTCGAGGTTGACTCTGAACGGTAGGTCATCGCGTGCACCGTTTCCAAAAGGGCAGCATGGTGACAAAACTGGCTGTGCAGCCAATTTAACCAACTCTCACGCGGCGACTCCGGCGAGGACTTTGGACGCGCACGGGCTGCAAGCGTGGAAAGCATGTCCGCCGCAACGTATGGTGTCGGTGTTCTGTCCGCGCGAGGTGCAATTATGCGCGATGGTATTCAGTGGCTTGTTGTTCTTGTTGTTGTATTTCCGTGTTTTTGTTTTGTTCGCAGGTCCGCGCGGATGCTCCGCAGTGCTTCAGGAACGCACCTCGCCGCAGCAGCCGCCACTCCCCACGCCATGTCTGTTGCACGTTCCCCGTCCCCGTCGTCCACGCTTGGTCTTCAAGTGGGCGCGGAGGGCGCTCGACGCATGTCCTTCCAGGCGCTGTTCGACGACGACTTTGACCAGCTGCGACCTTCGGAACGTGACTTGTTGCGTGGGCCCTTGTCCCCCCACACAGCGGGTAGGCCACGGGTGGGGTCCGCGAGCTTGTCCCCGGCACCGATGTTGGTAGTGCGCGGGTCTGTGGACGCCATGACACGCAGTTCCCCAGCGTCCAAGTCCTCTCCGTCAGACAACTGAGTGTGTTTCAAGACTACACTACACATGTAGCACCTTTTTTTTTTCTTTGCGTTGGCTGTGTGTTGGGTAATAATACATAGCACCTCCTGTTAGTGCGCGTTTTATGTTTCTGGCTCCAACAGTGCCGCAATGCGAGACACTTCACGCATGTCACCACTTCTGTATGCAAACTGCTGCTGAGCACGCAACTGTTCCTGTCGTCGCATGTTTTCAATCTGCCACAATAATATGAACCACTGGTGAGTTTCTGGGGTGGCAGGGGCAGAGTCTGCGTATTCTACGGACCTTGCTCCGATCCATGGTTTGCATAAAAAGAGCAGTTTGTTCCTTCTTGATACGCTCGCGCTCTGCAAGCAGCTCTTTCCTGCTTGCAACAACGAGCGATTACAGGCCACAGTTGGTGAAGCAAAGCAACGAGGAACACGCACCTGCGCTCAGCCTCGTCATCGAAAGCAGTCCGGACTGCTTTACCCAGCTTCTTTTGAAGGCGTCGTCGCTTCTTCTCCCGCTGTGTGTTTTCCCATTGCTCCAGGTTGTAGTACCTGTTCGACGCAGAAGTGGATGAGGCTCCTTGTGGGAAACAAACTTCTGGCTTATGTACGTGGCGTACTTTTCGTGAGGGAATGTGCACGTGTTGAAATCCTCCATGTACTCCTTGAACATTTCCTTTTGCTCCCACTTCGGCCCATTGAATTCAGTGATGTGCTTCACCTCTCGCAGCCAAACCTCGAACTCCTGGAGACACAAAGGACTCTCAGTGGATAACACACACTCAAAACAGATCTAGCCCTTCACACCTGTTGTTTGTTGTAGAAATCAGCTTCACGGATGATTCCACGGGCACCGTACTCGTTCTGGTTGACAGCATACGACGTCGGTTTCTTCTTGTCTTTCTTCTTGCTCTTCTTGTGTTTCTTATGCTTCTTGTCCTTCTTGTGCTTCCGACTCTTTGAGCTCTTGTGCTTTTTCTCTTTCTTGGAGTGCTTGTGTTTGTGCTTGTGCCTGCTCTTGTGCATTCTGCTGCGGCTTCTCCCTTTGCTATCGTCCGAGTCAGAGGTTGACTCGCTTCGCTTGCGCTTGTGTCTGGCGGACCGACTGCGACAGACACCACATGTCAGCCGAGCCATGGAGCACCACACCACCAACTCGTGCGTACGGCGAGGATGATCGCGTGTGAGATTTTGAACCAGGCCCAGTGCCAGCCCCAGCGCCAGCCCCAGCGCCAGCTGCAGCTTCGTTGTCGCTGTCGCTCACTGTCACCCACTGCTTCGAACGAGACTGGACCTCCTCGCGATTCTTGGCGCGCTCGGCGCTGTACGATCGGCTGCAAGAACAAACAATGCTATAACGCTGCTGATCCAAACAGCACAAAACCAGCATAACATCGAAACAGCGTGGTCGAACCTCGAGGACGCAGAGCTAGAGGCAGCGGAAGAAGAGCTGGCGGACGAGCCGCTCGAGTCACTGCTCGATTCACGGCGACGGCGGTGCTTCTTCTTCCCACTGGATTTATGTTTGGATCTGTGCTTGTGTCCATGGCCACGACTGTGGCTCCGACTGCGGTCCCGACTACGGGATCGGCTGCGTGGCATGGCGGTGGAGTGGGGTCACAACAGCAGATCGCGCCACCAATGTCTAATTCTAAAATATATGAATCTTATTGCTGCTCTTTTTTCAATCCGGCGGTGTATGATGATGGTTGGCACCTGCCCTCCACCTCATCCCCCCGCATCGCATCTGTTACCATGGCCGCCGACGGACCCATTGACGCTGCTGAGATGAAGACCCCGGAACTTTGCGGCAAGGTTGCCTTGCTGACGGGCATCACTGGCCAGGATGGTTCATACCTGACTGAGCTGCTCATCTCCAAGGTCAGCTGCTGCGCTCCGCGCTCCGCGCTCCGCTGTGGCAAGCCTCACGTTGTCTGTCATCTCAGGGCTACATTGTGCACGGTATCATTCGTCGCTCATCGTCTTTCAACACTGGCCGTATTGAGCACTTGTACTCTGATCGCCATGAGAAGGGAGCGCGTACGCTAGGACGCTGCGCTTGTTGTGTCCGGGTCTTACCCCGTTTGTTGCCACAGGCATGGTTCTGCACTACGGCGACCTGACTGACTCCAGTAACCTGTGCCATATCATGTCCACTGTTCGCCCCGATGAAGTGTACAACCTCGCAGCGCAGAGCCACGTCAAGGTATGGTCGCCATGCGCAACATGCACAGCAGTCAAACAATGACGACGCACGTTGGCAGGTTTCGTTCGAGATGTCCGAGTACACCAGCGACGTTGATGGGCTTGGGACGTTGCGTCTCCTCAACGCTATCCGCACGTGTGGCCTTGAGAAGACTTGCCGCTTCTACCAGGCCTCTACAAGCGAGCTGTACGTGTGACCTGGTTGGAGGCTTTCTATGGTAGTGTGTTGATTTCGCTGTGCTTTGCTTTTTTTTAGGTACGGCAAGGTGCAGGAGATCCCTCAGACGGAGACCACCCCCTTCTACCCACGTTCTCCCTATGGTATGTCTTTTTTGTGGATTGTGTTGGTGTAAGTGTTCGAGTTTGCCATGTCACCTCCTTTTTGTATCGCAGCGTGTGCCAAGCAGTACGCGTTTTGGATCTGCAAGAACTACCGCGAGTCCTACAACATGTTCTTGGCGAACGGTATCCTGTTCAACCACGAAAGCCCTCGCCGAGGTTTGTTTGTTGTCCTCCATTATTCATCATACCTTCCCCTCTGCACGCTAACCTTCGGCTTGCTTTGTGCCGCAGGCCCCACGTTTGTGACACGCAAGATCACCCGCGCTGTTGCTCGCATTTCCAAGGGTCTCCAGAAGTGCCTGTTCCTGGGCAACCTGAGTGCTCGCCGTGATTGGGGCCACGCACGGGACTACGTTGAGGTGCGTTGTTACTTTGCTGCTTTGCTCCCTGTGTAGCTGTGAAAGAGGTCACAACTGTGCTTGCACCAGGGTATGTGGCGCATCCTTCAAGCCGAGAAGCCTGACGACTTCGTGCTTGCCACCAACGAGATGCACACCGTCCGCGAGTTTTGCGAGAAGGCGTTCGCCGCAGTCGACATGACCATCCAGTGCGTGCCGTGACGCTAGCGCATTGTGAACTGCATTGGTGTCTTCTCACGTCCGTATGCCGCACAGGTGGCGCGGTGAGGGTGTCGATGAGGTCGGCTACGTGGGAGAAGGTGATGATGAGCGCGTTGTTGTGTCTGTGGATCCGGCATACTTCCGCCCGGCCGAGGTTGAGCAGTTGCTGGGCAACCCTGCCAAGGCGAAGCGTGTGCTTGGGTGGGAGCCCACGACGAAGTTCGAGGTGGGCTGTTGTTGTAGTGCGCGTGTTGCGTGTATCTCCTGGTTTCACTCTGTTGTTATTGCAGGCTCTTTGCAAGGAGATGGTGCTTGCTGATGTTGCTCTTGTGGAGAAGGGTGACTTGGTGCACTAGCTCTCATCACCAATTGTGTGCAACCGCAGCTGCGGTTTTGAACGCTCTTGTCGCCGCTCTTGGTAGCATTTGTAATCAAGTTGTTCGGTGCACTACAGCGGTTGTGGGTCAACATAACACCCAGTCAATTCCGCAGCCTGTGTCGGTGCAAGGGCTGCACCCAATCGTACCATGCTCTGTTGCAGATTCCAGAAGCGCTGCCATGCCGAGTGGTATTTTGGTTACATTCCCTTTTTCTGTGTTGTGCGGAACTGTCTGGCGAACTGTCTGCCGGGTGGCCCCCACTTCTCCCAAGCGACACTGCATTGATTGCTTGCTCCCCCCTCCCCAACCCCCGACCGTGAACCACCCTCGGGGCGTTTCGATTGCATACTCTTCCTTCTCAACCCCCAAGTTGGTTTCCAGCATGTATGCAGCTCCGGACACCTTCACTGTCGTGGCGCCGCGTGTGGCCGATTGCCTCTTCGGCTATGTGATGCGTGCTCGCCTCGTGGCAGACCCAAGCCAAGAGGTGGCGTTGAAAGTATTTCGTCCACATCTTGCGATGGAACAACGCACAGCCACTGGTGTGCGCGTTGCTGAGAATGCTCAGCGCGAGTTTGACGTGCTGCATGCCGTTGCGGCGGCGCCTCACCCAAATCTGATGGGCATGCATCCCACATGCGTTCACCTCCCGAATGCGTCAATGAAACTGTCCACTGCTGCACTGCGTGGGAAGCCTATGGTTGCTGCGTTGCCGTGGCTTGGAGGCGGCGACATGATGGCGGCTCTGATGAATGAGGACATGCCAGAAATGTGCGTGGACTCCGTTCGCCGCCACTTTGCTGGTGTTGCTTCCGGCGTGGCACACCTGCACCGACTGGGCTGGGCCCATCGGGACATTTCTCTTGAGAATATCATGCTCTCCAGTGATGGTGTCGCAGTGCTGGGCGACTACGGAGCGGCGGCGCCAATGGGTCACATGCAGCACACTGCTGTGCGTCCTGGCAAGGTGGGGTACGTGGCACCAGAGGTGTACACACGGGCCCCAGGCGGATATGATGGAGCGGCTGTAGACGTCTACTCTTTGGGGGTAGTCCTGTTCTGCATGCTTGCACGCTGCATGCCGTACGAACGGCCCACACCCTCTGACCCGTGCTTTGCCGCCATCCTCAGCGGCCAACTGCGCGACTTGGTTGCAGCGTGGGGCCTCACGCAACGCTTCGGAGACGGGGCTCTGGACCTTGTCGCCTCGATGATGGCCATCAACCCCGCCAAGCGGGCTTCTTTACAGCAGGTCTTGTCACATCCGTGGTGTGCGGCCGCTGCTGCGGACCTTGGATCCTCCCTCACACCCAAGGCGACAACCACATCCCTCGCTGCCGGTGTAGGGTGTGGAGCTTCGCCACGCGGGGCCCCATGTGGAGGTGCTGCTCGGGCTCGGGATCACGTGGCAAAGAGCGCCCCGTCGCATCAGGATGGTGGTGTTGGAGAAGGCGCTGATGTGGAGATGGCACCCGCCGAGGATGCCCTGAATAGCTCGGCTGACTGTGCCAGTGTCATGAGCCATGACTCACGTGATTCGGAGGTGGACTCATTGGATGAGTCCATGCTATCCGTGGCAGCAGCGTAGAACCATATTGGTTCATTCATTGTAATGCACGAGGTTAGTGTGTTTTGGTGACACACTGGTGCCCTGTTCGTCTTTTCTTTCCGTTTTCCTTTTCATTTTCGAATCATCTTTGTTTGGATTGAGACTGGGTTGTTCGCTTGGGGGCACTGTGTCTCTGCGGCCCCCTTTGCCGTGGCAAGCAAAAACGTATTGACTTGCTATTTCTCTGCAACATGGAGTCGTGCCAATGGTTGCCAGGTGCTCATGCCTTCTCGGTGGTTAATTGCCATCCATCGATACACCAGCCCACTGATGACTTGCAGCACGTTGTTGTTTTGTTTGTTTGTTGTGTGTAGTTGGGAAGCCCTGCCCGCTGTGGATTGCAACGTGCACACCTACTCAGACTGTCCGGTTGCTTGCGCATTGTCTGCTGACGACTCATCGGGGCTGTTGCTTGCAGTGCCCCCGGGCTGTTGCGCATTGTCTGTGGGTGACTCATCCGAACTGTTGCTTGGAGTGCCCTGAGACTGTTGCGCATTGTCCGCGGGCGCCGCACCGGGACTGCTGCTTGAGGTGCCCTCGGACTGTTCCAGTCGCCACACCACCAGCAAGGCTTGCAGTTGGTCCATGTCCATCAAACGAAAGTCGGCCGTCCCAGTGCCGTTGCCACCTCCTTGCCCGGCTGTCGCGGCGCCGTCCCTTCCCTCTTCTTGCAGGAGCTTCACCAGCATATTCAGGCCGTACCCATATCTGAACGACGAGGCACTACATCAGGCAAGCTGACACAAGGCGCGCCCCACAAACAGCACACACGCACTCGAAGCGGTTGGACATGTCCGCAGCGTAAAGCAGTTGCAAGCCCTCGCGGAGCAGCCGTTCCATTTCACCGCGACGGTCCGTGGACATGGCCAGATCAGGATTGAACGGCACCGCTGGCGCAACAACATCAACGCATTGAAAGTGGGCACACACAACGCAACAGCTGTGCGCATGCAACAGACTTGATCTGCTCGCAACGTACGCATTGCTCCTCCGTAGGCCATGTACGACGCCCAAACCACACACGCCGTGGCATGCAACACCACTTTATCCACCTTGGCCTGGATTGGCACGGCATCAATGTTGGCAGCGACCACACGCGCGTACTCGATTGCCACTTCATAGCTCCGGCGTAGGATCTGGTCTGTCTCGTGCGAGAACGTTCCCAGTGCCTCGGCAAGGAACGTGTACCGTGCGACCCACATCCAAGCAAACGCTCGGATGCCAAGCTGCTCGAGGGGCGCACCGCTGGGGTCTTTGTCAATGGGTGCCATCAGGGTCGCCATGCGCCGCATTGTGGCGGCAGCAGCACAGCCGCTTAGGCCATCCTGCGTCCTCTGGAGTTTGGAAACATCCAGGTACGCGCCCATCAGCGCTTCGCTCGCCCAGCTGGGCCACGCTTCCTGTCTTCCCTCGGTACCCGACGACTTTTCACGCACGCCACTGTCGGGAACACTCGCAACTTCAGCACCAGCACCAGCACCAGCACCGACACCTGCCCCAGCACCGATTGCGGTTGATCCACACGACGGGACAGGTGGGGCAGTCGACACGCGTCCGAACGGCGGAGCTGGGGGCGCGACTGGCGCAGAGTCTGTCGTGCCAGCTTCCGTCGGCGCCGTGCATGATGGTGCTTCTTCCGTCGCTGTGGCACCATGTACTGGCAAGCGACGCTTCCACGCCTCTTCCATTGCGCCCAACGCTGCCTCGGCGGCGGCGCGGTCCCCAAGTGCTGCCTGTTCCCGGACCTGGAGTTGCAAACACAGAAGGGCATCCATGTCCCCTGAGCCTGAGCGTTCCCAAATGGTGTGCGATCGCTTCAACACCGGGATGAGGGCGCGCCGGAGCTTGAAGCCGGTCAGGGCGTACACCAACCCAACGCGTGCTACGACCTCATCTCGCTTCGCCATAACTTCGGCGTCCACAGATGTCGGCGGTGTCGCGCTGAAGGAGCTCTTCGACACCACCAACTCATACAACAGGTCGCAGATGGCTAATGCGTCCGCTGGCGTGCACCGCTCTTCGGACTTGATATGTTCCTCCATCAACTCCACCAGTCTAGCAAGGCACCAAGCGCAGCACCGGCAACCACACACGCGGTAGTAGAGCATAGTTGTGTGAGCACATAACAGTGGTGTGAGCAAACATGCGGGGAATGTGGAAGACATGTCATACTTGTAGAAGTCGGTCTGGTCGTCCGTCGTTCCACTGACGGCACCAGGTGAGTCGGGCGTTGGTTTGAACGTGTCTGCTAACTTCATGTCCTCCAGTGCTGCCTCCGGGTTCCCTAGCTTGAACTGGGACACGGCTGCTGTTTGGAAGCACTGCACCACAAGCTGCTTTCTGTGGTCCGGCAACGCACCCACGCAGGTGACACGACAGGACACAAAGCCCCAAGATGGGCAACCACAACAACAAAACGAAGCGCACCTGGCATCTGACAGTTCGTCGCAGTCACACAAGCCTTCGACTATGTTCTTGCACCGCTCAGTGGCATTCTCAAGATTCTCTCTCCCCCCAACGAAAATGATGGCCTTCACCAACTGGAGTCGGCGGTTGACAGTAATCGGGCTCGTTGGGCCATGCTCTTGGAAGCTCAATTGCACGCCAAGGGTCAGGTGGGCCGCTGCTCGATCGAGGTCACCCATCTTTAGAAACCTGCCCCCCCCCCCCCCCCCCCCCCCCCCAACACCCCACCCCCCC
>Ga0213833_1002094_pt1 | contig 13358 bp, 23 predicted proteins | sample SWATP21_FD_160575 | JGI IMG/M metagenome (GOLD analysis project Ga0213833, IMG submission 160575) | Coastal seawater microbial communities from Marineland, Florida, United States - SWA TP2 #1 | ecosystem: Environmental > Aquatic > Marine > Coastal | place: USA: Florida | collected 2016-08-14
GTGCGGTGACGATGACTTTTAGACACGTGGAGCGAGCGCACTGACTGTGGACACCACACCATGGACCGACCACACGCCACGTGACTGCGTTGTCGTGTGGCGTGCTGTCGTGCTGTCGTGCTGTCGTGCTGTCGCGTGTCGGGAGAAATGGAGACCCGTCCGTCCCGGTCCCGTCCATAACAGGTGTCGTGTGGTGTGCGTGTGTATGGATACTTGGCAGCAGTTGTTTGTTCTTTGTTTGCTATTCCCTTTTCGCTTTTTCCTCCCCCCGTAGTCGGCGAGTCCTTTTTTCCTTTCCTTAGTTTTCCCCCGATGCATCACAACTTGCAGCTCTACTCAAACTATACAGCTTGCGCAGCAGGACACACACACAGGTGGCAGTGGGGTGGCACCGACGCAAAGCCCCGATGGCAACAGCAACAACGGCCGGCATTGGCGACGGGGGTGGAGGAGGAGAAACAGGCTCACTGCAAACATGCTGTCAGGAACATGTTCTTGCGCTGGATGGCCGCCTGCTGAGCATGGCCTTGCACCACTATGGACAACGGCTCTGACAACGGCTTCGCTGCTGCCGCGTTGGCCTCTGTGAATACATACGTGCTCACCAATCAGCACGGCACAGCGCAACAACAACAACAGGCGCATGGTCGGGGGTGTGATGGGTTGTGCAACACCCACGCACCGTTGTTCGCGCATGCGACACAGAGCAGGTCCAATACAGCTTCGACAACCTCCGTGGAGTGTGTGTGTGTTGACGCCAAGGTAAGGGTCATGGCATTCAGGATGCCGAATGACGGAAGTCCTTTGATCACCAGATCTGGGGCATGAGCACAGCGCAGCAGCAGCAGCAGCAGCAGCAGCAGCAGTGTGAGCGAACGTTTCTGTCCGAGTGGCGTTTGCTGTGCTATCCATCCTACCATTCTTCAAGGCAAGCGACCTCAGCGTCTGGATGCACTGCACGACGCAAGCAGTGGCATCTTCGTCCTTTAAGTTGGTCTCAAGCCCCCTCACCACAGCTTGCACAGCACCCAAGGCCACAGCTTCTCGCTTGGCATGCCCTGGCACGGAACACTCGTTGGTGAGCACCACGGGACAACACGGTGTACGCTGTGTGCTGTATGCTGATTGCTGCATGCTGTAGGCTGTAGGCTGCAATGATGCGGTGTGCCGTCACTGCTGTTGCTTGCTATGGAGCATCAGGTTGCTGTGGAGCGCCGAACTCACCGTCGCTAAATACGAGCTTGGCTAATCTATGGGTGCAGGCTTGAAGGGTGGCACTGTCCAAGTCTCGACGATGTAACTTGGCCACCGTGTCAGGCAACGACAGCGTGGCCATGTCTGCGTCTACAGCCGCGTCATCGGCCCCTGCTGGCGATTCGTTTTCCGCTGCTTCCAACTGCCCAGCGATGGCTTTGCTCAGGGAAGCGACCCGAGTGTCTGTGGCGCATGCAGTCTCCACGCATGGTGCCGTCAGTGCCTCGCGCGCCTCTGCGAAACGACCCAGCGCCACGAAGGCAGCTGCTTGACGTAGGAGAGGCTGGGGAACGCAACACAAGAAAAGGCCGACAGGCCATCAGGGCGCACTATCGCAACGCAGACACACAAAAAACATTTTTTATATATCCACATGAAACAGCCATGTGGTGCGTTCCTGTCGCACCTTTGCCCAGGAGGGGTCAATCTTGGAAGCCCACTTTGCATCGGCCAGGGCATCCGCGGCTTGCTGCACACACCAGTGGTGGCACCACACACCCAGTTTCCAACACATGCGATGATGACACTCATTCCCATGCACCGCACATGCAGAGCCAAACTCGTGTCCCACACATCACTCACCGCGTTTCCAAGCCGTAATCGGGCAGCAGCGCGGTTGCACAGCACTGCTTTCAGGAGCTGCTCTGTGTCAGCGACACTTGACCCTCCGTGCTCCCCCTCCTCGACTTTGCGCCCGGGCTCCACAGCCTCAGCGGAGCCTGCTTCCCCGCGTGTTGTCCCACCAACTGCTGCGGTTGCAGTTGCACTCGCAAGTGGCACAGCAGAGAGCCCATCCACGGCCTGAGAATACGCCGTCACAGCCGCGGCAAAGCTACCAGCAGCGAACGCAGAGTCGCCCGCTGCCTTGGCTTCCAGCGGTGTGAAACGGGTGCCACTAGCAGCACCACCATCCGTCGACGCAGCAGCTGCACGTGTCTTGGCACGGGCTTTCTTCTTCCTGTTGCGCCCCATGGTTGGCAACGCAACAAAACAAGTGACGCTCGTGCTGTGCTTGTGCCTGTGCCGCGTCGCTGCACGCAGTTATGTTTCTTAATTTCGTGACAAGACGAGTACTTTCCGAAACTCTGGCAAGTGTTGCAACTCCGACCACACTCGCTCTGCCCTCTCTGGTGCAGGTGGTGCTTTCTCTCGGAACAGGGTGTGACAAACGCGTCGAGAAGGGAACCATGTTGCGTGGAGCGACTCGTGTAGTGCGGTGGAGCCCCATGATGCGACCGCTGGTGGCCGTGTCACGCCCAGAAGCCGTCGCCAGAACCGCGAGTGTCACACGGTGTGCTCAGCAACGCTCCGCGGGCGTGGCTGCAAGAGGGTTTGCCTCTCGCCGCATGGACCGCAAGAAGAAAATCCTGCAACAACAGCAATGGGAAGAGGAGGGGCGCCGTTTGGGGGCCCTGGTGCGCCAGCCCCGCGCTGGGGCACCGCCGCCTGCGGCAGACGCTCCAGCCGAACACCAGTCGGCAGTCACACCACCCCCAGGTGGCTTGCTCGGGGGTGGTGTGAAAACGGTGCGTGTTTGCCCATGTCCCCAACACATGCGGTGTGTCGTCTGTCTTGCGTTGATTTCACGCACTGATTTCACTCACTCACGTCGCAACTGCGTCTCTGGCCTGGCAGGCGTTTGTGTTTGGTGCCGCTTTCGCCACGGCATCTGCGCTCGTCCGAGTGCTTCTTGGATGAGAGCAGCCAGACGTTGTTGGATGGATCAAGCGCCTTGCCCAAAACCATTGCCACGCTGGGCATGAGCGTGATGACACCATGCGCCACCCGATTTGTTTCTGTTTCTGTGCTCCTTCTTCTGTTGTTTTTCTGTTCGTGGTTGATGTCGTGCACCGAGCCGGTGCTGGGAGTTCGGATGCGGGCGCTGTGGCAAGAAGTTCAACAAATGCATCCACTTGCCACTTTTGCTCATGCAATGGAGCATGGAGGTACAGGAGAAGTTGCGCCGTATTTTTTTACCCCCATCCACAATACACATTACACACGCAATTGCACTGAGATGCAGCGACTGCGCAACGAGTCTCGACATGTACCACAACGAACCGTCACAACATGTCATCACGCCCGTGTGATTTGCCAACACGGTGTGATTCACACCTACCAAGCAGGTCAGCGCCTTACACATTCTTCACCTCGGTACCGAGATGGATACCATTCCCGTCTCCAACACTGCTCTTTCTGCCTTTCGCTTACCGCTATCAAGCCACCACTTCACGAGTGCCACAGGCCATCGCCATGGACGCCTGAAACCCACCGCCAACCGTTCCGTTATCCTCTTTGCCGACGTCTTCCTTCCACAAACCGTGTAGCCCGCTGCCACAACCACCCTGCTCATGCACTGGTGTAGACACGTGCTCCTGTGCACGTCCAGACGGTGGCGCAGCGAAGTGTCCTTGTGCAGCTTGCCCAGCTGCCTGAGGCAAGGCATGGACACGCCTTTGGACATGTTGAGTCCGCGCAGTTCCCGCAGTGGGACCATCAATTGGAAGGAAGGGAACCACACACACAGGGCTGCGAAACTCTTCTTCTGTGTCATGGTATGGAATCTCGCCTCTTGGGCTCGCGTCATCGTCTAGAACCACACCTTCGCTCTTGATGCCAGTCTCGATTGCGCCAGGCGGCAGTGGTAGAAGTGGAGACATCACTGTTGCTGTTGCTGGTGCTGGTGCTGGCGCTGGCGCTGGCGCTGGTGCTGGTGCTGGTGCTGGTGCTGGTGCTGGTGAAAATACCGCCGGTGCTGGTGCGGGAGCACTTCTTGAGGTTACTAGTGAAGCGTGAAACCCTCGGCCGCACACCGGCGATGAGCTACGGTGATGGCCGCCAGGCGAGGGTGCTTCTTGCTTCAAGCGCGCGGGAACGCATGACACCTTTTCAAGCGCAGTGACGGGCATCACTGGATGTGTTAGGCTCGTCAACCCAGACGCCGCTTCCATTTCGGAGGGCTGGGGTGCGAGCCTGGCACGCTTGACGTCGTGAGGACTTGTTTCGCTTGCACACGCTCCAAACCCACGGCTGATGGTCCCAACACGCTTTCGCGATTGCTTCTCGCGCGCACATGCTTGAAAACCACGACTGGTGGTGCTTCCGTGGGGTCGCTCACGAGGTCCTTGCGCGTCACACTGCTGCCGTTCCGCAGCCAGGCGCGCTGCTCGTCGATGTTCATCCAAATCGTTCACCTCTCGAAAGTTCTTGGGTTTTGTATACGAGCCAAGTGGCAGTTTGTTCAACAGGTTGACCAGAATGTCTTCGCACTGCCGGGTGGGACGTTCGGCACAGCCAATGTGCTTTTGGGCTTTGCATTTCTGCGCGCAGCGTCTCAGTCGATTGAAGCACGCATGGCACAGAATGTGCACATTTGCGTCCGGCTGCGGCACGTGGATGATGGAGCGAAGTCTGTCAAACAGCCGCACAGGTCGCTTGCGGCGACCCTTCCGAGCCACGTCACGAGTTGCATCGCGCTGCTTTGCCTCGTTGCGAAGCTCCTCCTCCGTCTTTTGACACCCCAAGCACGCCCGCTGTTGCGCACAGCCGATACCGTCCATGCCAACCGCCTCAACAGCAATGGTGCTACCGCTGCGGGCTGATGCAGCGGCGCTTCCGAAGCGGTCTCACTTGCGGTCCAGTGAGACGTACCGCCGCGACGTGTGGGTGGGCCGGCGGACTTGCGTCTTGATGGGTGGCCCGACAATTCTGGATTTCGAAAATGTGTGGTATTTGCGTTATTCAAGTTGAGTCAGCAGTGGCCTCCCGAAGGGCAGAGTCAACTGTCCCTGCTTGGATGGCGTTCCCTTTGAACGTGTCCATTGCGGTGGTGGCGCCAGTGACTCGATTGAGAAAATCTACAATGCCCTGTGGCATCAATCCCTGCAATGTGGTGCATCCACAGAAGCAGGGTTACACACGCGTTCATGGGATTCGTGCGCCACAACAAAAACGCGCTTGACGCACGACAAGCTGTGACACAACCACCCCCGCCCCCATCCATGCCTGCGTGGGCCCACCAGCGCAGCATGGCAGACGCCCACACACCTGCAGGGCGATCGCCAGGTGCATTATCCACGGAAGCAGCACCAACGTATCCTGCTTTTGCACAGCTTCCAAGATGCGCGCCCCGACAAATTCAGGCTGACGACCAGCAACGCACAAATGCGCGCGCGCACACACCAGCACATCCGTTACACAACGGTGCTGTCTTGCAAGCTAGTGTACCATCCCACAAGCAACATGCACAGCACACACCGACAGAGATGGTACGATGGTTTTGAAACCAGTGAAGAGACCGGTGCTCACGTGTCCTGCAGCCGGGCATGCCAAGCAAGCGTGAGCGCACACTCCAGTAGCAACGGCTGTTGTAGCACTTTGTGCACAAGACACACCTGGACAAATGCACGACGTATGGACACCAGTGGCTCCCAACCGCGCTATTTCGTTACGCAGAGCATCCATGATGCCGCGCGAGGCAAACTTGCTTCCCGCGTAGTCCACCATCTTTGGGGCCCCAACAAATGAGGCTGTGTGGTGGACGCATCACAGCCGAACCACCCATCATGAGCGCATACATCCGCCCAAGGGAGAAGAAAGCAGCACAAAGTGCACACATCACAGTGTTTTGCAGTACACGGCCATGACCAGATCGCGGAGGCTGGGTGGGTGAAGCACCCTGGCTACCATGAAGCCACGGCGAACACGACAAACCAACCAGCATGCCCAGCGACTCACCCATGCTCGACACAGTGACGATGTGTCCTGAGTTGCGCTCCAGCATGGCCGGCAAGAAGGCTTTCGTTGTCCATATCACGGCAAGGGCATTCACTTGGAACGTTCTGCGCAGTGGGGGGTGCGTTTGTGTGCGTTGTTTTCGTGCGTGTGCGTTGCGTGTGGTGCGCCAAGGAGTGAACATATGGAGGCAGGCAGCGGACGCCTCAGCAAGCTCGTGAGTCATCATCCTCAGCGCAACAGGACCAAAATCCGCGCAAAACTTTGCCCTCCCTGCCACGCACCGCTCGACACTTGAATCAGGCGTGTCCTGGACACGCACAGGGCCGGCCAGCACAACAACACTGCCGCGTCAACGATACCACTCACAGCAGCGAGTGCACACATTCGCAAACGCCCGCACACACCCACACGCACACACGCACGCACGCACGCACCAGCAGCCATTTTCCCGACACTACCCCGCAGTTGTTGACGACGCAGTACACAAAGCCCACGGCAGCCTGCAAGCAAGCAACAGATCCATCTGGGTGAACGAACCACCAGCTGCCTTCCCACACAAACTGTGTGACACTGCCCACACCGAGAACAGCGCAGCACACAGGACACTACAAGGCCCTGCGCTGCCACGAAAGAGGACGGTTCATGTGTACCTTGAGTTCCTCTGCCGCTTTGTAAATGGCGTCTCTGTTGGACATGTCCACGGTGGCAATCGAGACGGGGTGCTTGACGCCGCTGGCATCGATGTCCGCTTGCGTAGCCAACAAGCCAGCCGTGTCCACATCCCACAGCACAACCCTGGCTCCAGCTGCCGCGAACTTGAATGCTGTCTCCCGACCGATGCCTGAAGTATCAAGCACCGCACAGCATGCACCAGCAGTGACAGCGCGTGAGAAGGCTAGGGTGGTTGGGTGACGCAGGGCACGCACACGAGGTGTGATGGGGATGGGGAAAAACACGCGGCCCCAGCCAACAGACACATGTGTACAACATAGCGTTGCTTGTAGTGCCGTGTCTGATATGCGCTTGTGCGAGTGCATGCACCACTGGCAATATTATTCACTGCGTACCGACCTTTCGCGCCACCTGTGATGAGCACAACGCGGTCCTCCAAGTGCACAAACTTTGAGCGTCGCCGAAGGTACTGTATGATTGCATATAGTGCTGCCAGAGCTGCCAATCGGTTGAACACCTTGCCCATCTTGATCGTGGCGTAACACACACACCAAGACACGGATCTCCGCACACGTGTTTGCATTGTTTGTATGTGTTTGCATTGTTTGTATTTGTTTGCATTGTTTGCGTTTGTTTGCATGTTTTTGCTTGTTTTTATTCCGACCGTCCAGACAGCGTGGGCCAACCAAACACAAGTGTGTTTCGCAACCCTCGACAGCGCCACAACACCACGCCGCACCACACCATGCAGCGCACGACAGGTTGTTCCATGGTTGTAAGCGTCGGTACCATGGCGTTGGCGCTCCTGTTGATGTCGTTGGCTCCAGCTCACGCGATGGGCGTGGCCACGCCCAAGGGTTTTCCGTCGGCAACAGCGCCACGCACCCTGCTCGGGGACGCGACTTCTCACACCGTGTCCGGGCCGTGTGGTGTCCTGGCGGCGTGCATGAACCCTACTGCGTGCCCTATCATGTCAGAGGTGCCCCCGCCCGCGTTTGGCGTCGTGATCGCGACGACAGTGGGCAGCTTCACCATCCACGTCAACACCTCTTGGGCACCACCGTACGCGCAGCGACTGTGGGTCATGGCCCGGCTCGACTACATGACCGGGGGCCCGTTCTTTCGAGTCTTGAATATGAACGACGGGCAAGAGACGTTCGTGGCACAGGTATGTCCTCCCTGCGTGGTGTGTGGGGTGCGTGGGCGTGCGCGTGGCTCTGGCTCTTGTGTCGATGCTGTGTGGACTCACTCACAACTCAACCCTTGTCGCTGCACACCCTGTGATCCTGTCACTTCCACTGCTGGTGCCACTGCTGCTGCCACTACCTGTTCTTTTTTTGTTTGCTTTCTTTGAGTTTTGAACAGTTTGGCTACCGCGGTGATCCGGCGGTGGATGGCTGCTGGAACGCCAACCTAACGTCCAACACAACGTGGAGCGTGCACAGCCCTGGCAACATTCGCGGCACGGTGTCGTTTGCCATGGATGCCGTCTCAAACGATGGTTCCAACCCCAACTGCAGTGCAACATCGTCCTACTGCGCGCAAGGCTTCAGCACTAACATCTTTGTCAACCTGCAGGACAACAGCAAGTTGCTGGACGGGCCTGGATTCTCGCCTGTCGGCACTGTGTCGGATGCCGACATGGTCGTGGTGGACAAACTGTACGCAGGGTATGGAGAAGTCGCATCGCTGTGCCCTGCTGGCGCTCGCGACCCGTTCTGTGTCGGCACGGGGCAAGCTTGCCAAGGCGTGAACGTAACCGACTTGCTCACGGATGGCAGCGCCTACGTTCGAGCCAGCAAGCCGCTGCTGGACGTGGTTACTGGCATGAAAGTGGTGTCGTAGGAGCATGTGGCAAGGCATCGCGTTGAATGGAACAACGTAACTTCACCACCAAAGGGCTCACAGTTAGCAGGTTGTCCTTAGTCAAGCCCCCAACATCAACAACGCCCACGCCACGCGTAGATCGATGAGGTGCGCTGCACAATGGAGACCAAATCATCCAAGCACAACAGGAATTTCTGAAGGTGACGCAGGGGCACGAGCAGGAAGCAAAGCTGGCCTGCGGCAACACTGTAACAACCACTTGGCCCACGAGCAGGTAGAATGGGCATGCACCACCGCACGATCCTTCCTCCAACCAACGGTCCGGTCACACGAGCGAACACAAATGCGCCCCTTGCACACCAATGCAACCCACAAGTGCGCACCTTCGTGCTCTACGGCTTCCAGGCGCTGTAACTCGGTGAGGATCTCTGCTGGTGAAGCAGCCTGCACGCGAGCGTTGAGGTCCTCCAGGCTGTATTGGTGACGCGAGCGTTGAGGTCCTCCAGACTGTATTGGTGTTCGCGAGCGTTGAGGTGCTCCAGACTGTATTGGTGCGCAGCCTTGGACCGAGAGGGTTCCTGGGACGGCTCCATGAAAGTGCTCTCGTCCATGGACTCATCGTCACTCGATTCTTCGGACGCTGCTTCGTCAACGGCTCCATTGGGGATACCTGGGAGTCTGGGCGGCAGGCTAAATAAATTCAGACAAGAGAGCTTCAAACGATCGGGGCCAGCTGCGGTGGTGTTCAAGCTGTTGGCATATTGTGCATGCTGTGGCGTTGCTTGCTGAAAAGCGATGTCAAAACCAAACTGCTGCGCGTACGTGGACCGCCATCTGTGTTCTAGTTTGCGATACCGCCATTCTTTCTCGACATTGTAAAACTCGTGCTGTGCAGGCATACCCGCCTCGCGAATCTCCTTGAAGGTGTCAGATGCCACATGCTACCCTTCCCGGTTCAACTCAGAGCAAAATATCGACCACGTCACATATTTGTGCTTGGTCTTCGCCTCGACGTTCGCTCTCATGCATATGCGAATGACTCATGACTCCTGAGGTGCCTTGCGGGCACACTAAATGAGGCTGCAACGCTTTCCCCGTCACGTGCGGGAGCGAATGGGCAACGGGCACCTTGCGCAGCAGCCCAAACCACTCACAGCATCCAATCGACGATCAGGCCGTGGTGTGTGTGCCCGTGTGTTGTTGTTGTTGTTGTTTATTTGTTTGTCGGCAGGTGGCCCTTGTGGTAGGTGGCCCTTTAGGCAGATGGTTCGAGTGCTGGTGATGCATGCAGGGGCAGGTGCGCAAGCTTGGCACTGTAGGGGTGCACGATGCGAAGAATAGCTGCAGCCACGACATGCGAATGAAAGAAGGGGTTGTTTCAACCAACGTGATTACAGTTCGTGCCACGATCCCAGTCTCACAGTAGTGTTGCCATGCTTGGCACGTCATTCTCTTCGCACTGCTGCCACTGAAAAAAAGCAGTGCTTATATGCGTTGCGGTCGATGTGGTCATCGTGATGCAAGACGACATGGGTCGTCGACGTGTGTTGCTGCGACGCATGGGCTGGCATGCACCCCTGGGTTTCAGAAAAAAAAACACAACAAATGTGCGTCAAACACCGGCCCAACCCGGGCAATGCAGAAGCAATGACTTCACACTAGCACACACACACACACTAGCACACGCAAACACACTCCGCGGCGTCCGCGTCACTGCTGGAAGTGCGAGGCTGGAAAAAGTTCCTGCTACATGCATGGTCTCCTCCATGTTCTCAGCGCGGGAGCGCGAATGTGGCGAGTGGATGAACAGCAAACCACAGAGTCACGAACCAACTAGTAGCATGGGGCAAGTTGAATGCAGGGTGAACAACGTTGCCATCAAAGTGCAACTCTTTGATTTGTTTTGCTCCACAATGCGCACCCGCTCGGCACACTGCACGTTCACCTCCTCTAGATTGCAACTGCTTCCGCACTCAGGAAGAGGAAGTCTTTGCTGCTTCCACAAAGGAGCGAACAGAAGAGGGTGTGGCCTGGCGAAAGCGAAAATCCACGTCTGGCGTGTTCACCTGCACAAGAAGGGAGCGGTTGGAACAGACACGTGGAGAGTTCGGGTTGTATGCATGCATGGGTGGATGGATGGATGGAAGAACGGTTCACAAGACACCCACCAGTAGTGCCACCACATGCATGTGAGTTGGTTGCATCAAGGAGTGCCCAATGTTTCCTTGCACCCAGCCATCCGGGCAGCACAGGGCAAAGCAACGAACCCGGTCACATCCCATATACACGGGGGGCACGGGCCGAAACACCATGGCTGAGGTGACATCTGCTCGAGCTGCGATGAGTCAGAGGAAGTGAAGGGCGCCACACACATGCGTCAAGACACAAAGTAAACAACGATGAAACCAGGGCGTACAGCATCACGCGAGAAGCCGCGGTGACATCCCCTTGGCGACGGGTGGCATGCACGCACCTGTCCCATGGATTTCTCGCACACCCGTGCGCCGCACGATGGCACCAACGTTGGACGGGCGGCACCCACCCCCAGCCATGATTTGAAGAGCGCTACCATGGGCTGCCTCTACCATGGAAGCAATCACGCCCACGCCATCACCAGCACTTTGAGCCTGCTTGTTGTTTTTGTTTTTGTTTTTGTTGGTGGTTGGGCCACACGCATCACCTCGCAGGTCACAGGTGCAGTGGCAATGCATGCAAAAAAACAAAAAAGACGATTCGCGCACGGTGAGACGATGGAGACGGGCAGGCAGACAGACATGCAGCAGCAAAGGGGCGGTGCAATGCATAATGAATTGATGACTTGAAGGAAGCAGTGTCAGCGTGGCGCGTACCTGCCCCGATGTGAGGATGCGGTCAACACCCAACTCCACACACACCTGTTGTGCGGGTCGACCACTGTTAGAAAGGACACAACGCACCACACAGCACCACACAGCACCACACATTGGCAAGGAAACCACGCATGGGCGGAACGAGATGCTGGCAGCTGCGGCAGCTGCAGAGATCATGTGGAACAGGCGCACATGCAAAATGTCACACGCACAGCACTCACCGCAACAGCTGCAAGGGCATCAGCACACACGTCGATGGCGCGATGGAATGTAACACTAACGTGGACGTTGAACACAGCAACATTTCAACCAGACCACAACACACACCAGCCACCATGGACAATGCACAGTGTGGAGTGACTTCACGACCCGTGCCAATGACGTCGCCACGAAACCCGAGTACACCACCACCGCTGGCATCGCACCTCATGGGCCGAGCAGCACGGATGAAGCGCTGTAAAAGCGGTTTGTCCACAGTACCGTCTGCACAAAGAGCTCCCACGACCACACCACTGAAGTACAACAAAGACAGAGAGCAGAGAACGAAAGAAAAAGGAAAACAAAACAAAACAAAAACGCCAAGGGAACAGACCAGCAGAGATCAGCGCCCGATCACCCCGCACTCCAGACGCGGTGCATACAAGTGCGTGCGTACGCGCCACCTGCATCTTTTGCAGCATGTATATCCTCGAGCATCACTTGGATCTGTAGTACCCCAGCAAAAGAACGCCATGTTGGTGCCAACAGAGCAGCGGAACAAGGAAGGGGAAGGTGGTGAGACACAACAAGAACAGATGTGTGCAAGAGCCAGCGCACAAGTGCGGTGCGAGACAGAGACAATCCAAAATGGCCAGGTGCAGGGTCTGCAAATCACAGACCCTTTGATGAACGTACACCCCACTGCACGCACCTCATCATGCGAGTAGAGGAAGTCACCACCACGTGGGCGAATGAGGACATGCACAGGAATGCTGACACATTTTATCACGCGCCCTGAGTGCCACAGCAGCAGAACGCATGCATGCCAGTCAGTCAGTCCCAGTGAAGCGACACAAAACAAGGCTTGTTTTGGAATTGAATGTGTGAGACCCGGCACAGTAGTGTGGGCTCCAGCAAAACACTCTCGGCCTGCATGAACCACACGGCAGAGCGCATGCTTGACCACCCACCGCAACAGGCACGTACGCATCAAGCCAAGTGAAGGCGTCAAACCACCCTCCACAAGCCCGCAGCACAGCTCGAGGCGATCAGCACCATGGCTGGCAGCGGCCACAGCGGAAGAAACGCTGTCCACACACACCTCGACCACCAGTTGGTCCACGTCCACCACTCCTCCTCCTGGCTTCACTCGTCCTCCTGTCTTCATAGGCGCTGGTGGCTCACACGCATTGCGCTCGCTCCCCGCAGCCGCCTCGTGCGTGTACTCCTCTTCTTCTTCTTCTTCTTTGTGGTGGTTTGGCGTTGATGCGGCGCTCATGGTGGGCCCGCCTAGTGCCTGGACATGCAAGCGCAAAAGTTTAGAAGCACAGGCAGTGCGAGTGTGTGATGCAGCACTAGCAGAAGCAGGCAACCTGAGGCAAGGGAAGGCAAAAAACAACTAAAACAACGCAAAACAACACAAAACATAGCACCGAGGGAACGTCAATTGCTTTCGCGGAGCGAACACAGGCAACAGCCGCCCGCCGTGCCTGTTGCATTCCTTCCACGCAGTGCTGGGTTGCTCTCATGGTCGTGCGTTGACGGAGTTTCGCGCAAGTACACGGCCAGACGTGTCTTTGTGGCGTGTTCTTCGGGTGGAATCAGCTGTTCGACGTCTTCCTTTCTCGTGTGGCCTTGCGCCCATTTGCGGATCGTGTTGCTCTTCGTTGAGGCCCGATGAGTGCACCAGCGCCAGTTCCAACGTCATCAGCATCGCCATTGGCACCTGCTTCGGCACCAACGCCAGCACTAGCACCTGCACCAGCACCAACACCAGCACCAGCACCAGCACCAGCAGCAGCAGCAGCAGCACCAGCTCCG
>Ga0213833_1002096_pt1 | contig 13354 bp, 20 predicted proteins | sample SWATP21_FD_160575 | JGI IMG/M metagenome (GOLD analysis project Ga0213833, IMG submission 160575) | Coastal seawater microbial communities from Marineland, Florida, United States - SWA TP2 #1 | ecosystem: Environmental > Aquatic > Marine > Coastal | place: USA: Florida | collected 2016-08-14
GAACTGTCTAGTTACGTGGGTCGCAACGGATCTGTGTGTGTGCTAGAGGGGGTTCAATTCCCTTTTTCCCCTGAAACCCTCAAGACCACTTGGTACAGTCACCTCTCAAACACGTTGTTCACTTCACTTACATACAGGTTTGCCGCTTCGCTGATCCTGTGCATTTACACAAACATCGTGTGGCGTGTCTCCACAGTTCTACCCACATTGATCCACCGGGGCGAGTGCTGCCAACTTGATGGCCATGGGCTCCGAAGCGGGTCCGCGGAAAACGCTGCTGCGTGCTGTACACTTGAGCTGGTTGTGAAGTAGCCATTCGAACTTTCACGCGATTTTGATTGATTGCTGGTTTGGGCCTGATTACTCACGGCCAGCGTGGCGGTTGTGAAGCAAGCTAGCACAAAACTGGCCGTGCGCGCACAGGTGCTCGAGGGGTGCCATCATCGGTTTCATAGCTCCCTGTGGCATGTATGCCATGAATGTGACGTAGCGCCGCTTGTATCGTGAGCCGTTCGTGCGTCCACCATGCTGCACAACATTCACAACGCTCGCAGGAACGAGCCAGCTGCGGCGGTGCAGGACCGTCACCAGCACGACGCCTTCGTCCACTCAAACAGCCGACGGCATGGCAGTGGAATGTTTCGTGAGTCTCTTCGAGGTATGTGTGAGTGATGTGCACTGTCTGTTGGGGCCACTCTCACATCGCAGTGGGTACAGAGTCGCAATTGAAAGTGGCGAAGGTGTTGGACGTGCTGGCTGGAACTGCCGCCAGCAACCGAGCACCGGCTCCCGACATCGATGAACTGTATGTGGAGCACGACCGACAGCAGACTCTGCTGGAGGTTGAGAGTGTGAAGCGCGAACAACTGGCGCTCGGAAGACGGTGTTGGCACCCCGGTGTCATTTTGCACCCACGTTGTGCCTTCAAAATCGCTTGGGACATGTTCATGATGCTACTCATCGTCATCTCCGTGTGGGCCATCCCGTTTCGCATTGGCTTCGAAGTTCCGCTTACTCCAGCACTATTCTGGACGGACTTCACGATGGACTGCATCTTTTTCATCGATATTGTGATCAATTTCCACACCGGGTGGGTGTTTTTGCTGGCGTGTCGAACGCTGTTGCCCGTGATGTTAACGCTTGCGCGGGTGCTGTGGTGTGCTGTGTGGGCAGATACTTCACTTCACTCGGTATTTTTATCGACACACCAAAGTTGGTTGCTCGTAACTACCTTCTTGGGTGGTTCTCCATCGATCTTTTGTCCACAGTGCCATTTGACACCATCGTGGCCGCAGCTTTCGACGCCGATGCATTGCTCTTGAGATCGGCCAGGTTGTTCAAGGTGCTTCGATTGATCCGGCTGCTCAAGTTGATTCGATTGATGAAACTCCGGAAGACCTTTGCTGGTTTCGAGGGCATGTGGACGCTGAACTCGGGTTTCCTTCGCGTCCTTCGTCTCATGACGGAAGTGATGTTTCTCGCGCACTTTCTGGCATGCTTCTGGCACTTCGTGCCTGTGGTCGAGTCACCTCCTGAGAGTGGCATGGCTAGTTGGTACTCAGAGGCGGGCATTACAGAGAGAACGGATCTTGCCACGCGCTACGCCATTTCATTGTCCGTGGCAATTGCGCGGTTGTGTTGGGTGGTTGTGTCATGTGCCCGCGTTTTTCGTCTCATTCCGTCGCATGTCCTTGTGATTTCGCAATGTCAGGTACTGGTCAACAAAGACCATGATGGCTGTAGGTACGCAAATCAATGGTGCTGTAACGCCACGGAATTTGTGCTCACCAAAACTGCCGTGCTTCCGCAGGCTATGGCGATGTGCGCGCAGTAACAACAGTGGAAAGAGTGTACAGCATCATCACCCAGGTTGGTAGCATGTGTGCAGGATGAGCACGACAATGGCTCTCACATTTTGGGTGGTGTCATGCGTCCAACACCAGTGTGTGGGAGTGTCGGCGTTCGGCTTCATCGTGGCCAACATATCCAGCATGTTAGCAACTCTAGATGTGCGTGGCGCGGCGTTGGCGGCGAAGATGTCGGAGGTGCGCGAGTACCTGCATGAACGCGATGTACCGTTGGAGCTACAACTTCGGGTGCTCAAGTTCTTCTCCCACCTGTGGGCCAACAAGAGCTTGTTCGACGAAGTGGGGATTCTTTCGTCGTTGCCGCCGATGCTGCGCAACCAAGTAGTGTTGTGGTCGCGCCGCCACCTTGTTGACAAAGTGGCGTTGTTCAAGGACCGCGACGAGTCGTTGCTCTCCGAGCTGCTGACTCGCCTCACGCCACATGTGGTGGAGCCGCAAGAAATACTGACGCGGCCGCGGTCTACTGCCGATCAAATGTTTTTTGTCCTCCAGGTAGGCCGTACCGCGTGCCGCGTTGACATGACGCGGCGCACACCATGCACCTCTGTTCTCTCGTTTCTGATCCGTGTGCTGTTGTCGCGTCGCCGACAGGGGGTGGTGGAAGGGTACATCCCACGCCCACACACCGCTGGATCTCCCCAGGGGCAAGCGGCGCTGGCTGTGGACGTCATCAGTCTTCAGCGCGGGGAAGGGAGCGAAAAGCGAATCATGGAGGTTGTATCGGTTGTCACTGTTGGTGACCACTGTGGCCACACGGAGATTGTAACCAACACGGCACGCTCCATTGGCTTGCGGGCTCTCACGATTTGCCATTTGCAAACGTTGAGCAAGGTGAGGCAGCAGTGGTTTTTGTGTTTTGTTTTTGCAATGCAGCGGCTGCATTGCAGCCGATGCCAGGCATCCTTTGCTCACGCGTGGCTTGGTTCATGTTTGGTGGCGTGTGTGGTGTTGGGGCCGTTCATGGTTGCTGCCGTGCGCAGCGGCACCTCATGCGCATCATGAGCATCTTCATGGAGTTTGGCCATGAGTTCACCGAGTGTGCTCAGCACGAGCAGGAGCTGTTGGACGCCGCTGTCGCGACAGTTCATGAGCGCTTTCGCGCGCCCAGCAAATGGGCGTATCGTGAGCTCCCTGTGGTGCACAAGGGCACACTGACGCTGCGGTCAGTGATTCCAGGGTATCACGAAGCCCGGCAGGCCGCTCGCGCCCACCAGATCGAGTTGAACCAGGCCCGAACCCGCGCCGAGGATGAAGACGCGCCCGTTGTGCGTGGCTTCAAGGCCATGTACCGGTCCATCCGCTTTCCCGGGGGCCAAGACGACTCTCTGGGACTGGGCATGATGACACCCAGGGCTGGGCCATCCAGCCCCCAGGCGAGCGACCAACAACGCAGCAGTGGCCACCACGTCTCCACCCGCGTGCTGTGCCGCGTCAACACCCTGTCCACGTGTGAGTGGCTCCACACCAAGTGGAGCCGCTGGTGCTGGTGCGCCGCGCGACCCCGCTCACGGCTGCCCAAACACCCGTCATCCCGTCACGTGGCGCATGTTGCAGCGTCCGTCCAGGCTTTCACCACCCCGTCCAACAACCGGCTTGCGATGAGCGCGCAGAAGCTCATGCGGTCTCGAGCTGCCGCGACCGTGGTGCCAAGCCCCAGTGCAGCCCACCAGCACGAGCGCGCAGCGACACACCCACACCCACGCGCCAGCGGTGGCGGGGCTTTGCGTGGTCACCCCAGCAGTCGTAGCGACGCCAGCAGCACCAGCAACACCAGCAACACCAGCACTGGCAGCAGTACGCGGGTCCAGGTGCTGCAGACGGTGCCGGAGGGAGACGCAGATGCCGGTGCCGGAGGCGCACTGGTGGTCCCACGGGCTGTGGATGCACGTGGTGGTGGTGGTGGTGGTGGTGGTGGTGGTGGTGGTGGTGGTGGTGGAGACGCGGCTGCACAGCGTGCGCTTCCGGGCCTCATCGCGGCGGCAGGTTCGAGTGTGGGCGACGTCAATGGGGCTCCGGCAGAGGAACGGGGGGATGCCGCACGTGTTGGCACCCCCCCTCCGCAAGTGGACCAGCAAGTGGACCTCCAGTCCCCTCCACCGATGCCCAGTGGGCAGCGGACCAGTGGGCAGCGGAATGGCTCGGGCGCTGCCGGCTCGGCAACGGCATCGACAGCGGCGCCGCCGTATGGAGGAGAGACGGCCGCACCCTTCCTTGCCGTCCACGTAAGCCAAAGCCAGCCACCACAGGCGTCTGGGTGGGCACACGTGCGACCCACGGAGGGCGTTGCGGAAGCAAAGTCACCTGCCGACACGGGTGCGCTGAAAGTGAACACGGAGGGGCTGAGCGTTGTGACGCAGCGGTCTGCACGTGCCACGGTGGACATGTCTCAACTCCTTGGCATCAAACCGCGAACGCCCCCGAATAAGTCGTCTCAGCGCGGTGACCCGCGCCCGGCAGTGGTGGGGGCGTCACTGGAGGCGCGGCGCAAGGTGTTCAAAGCCGCAGCATCTGCCAGCAAGCGACGCTTGATGATGCTGCAGTTGAAGCAGTTCCAGCAGAGCGAGGTGTTTACGGTGCGTCATGCTTGTGGGTGGTTGAGTTGTGCCCGCTGGCAGCAACCAACGAGGATCAATCCACCGGGGACGGACACGACATCACAAAGTCTTGCGTTGTTGTTGTTGTTGTTGTTGTTGTTGTTGTGTGTTGGCTTGTGTTGCAGCGAGACGGCGACGACCGGCTCGTGGCTGGAGAGGCTGAAGATATCATGATGTCGCAGTGGGAGCTGTTGAAGAAGCGTGGCATGTTGCTCGGCTCTGGATCCTGGCGATTGAGCTGGGATGTGTTCATGACAATTGTCGTGATTCTGAGTGTCATCTTGACACCCTATCGCATTGCTTTTGAGCGGGTTCGTGTCATGTTTCACCCGTTTGCTGCGTGTTTGTGTTTGTTTGAGCATCGGCAACGACCATGCACAGTGTGGCTGCACTTACGCCTGTGGGTTGGTGTGATGTCATGTGTGGCTACTCTGCGATGGGGCAGGATCAAGATTCGGGGCCCGCTTGGATTTTGGAAACGGTGTTGGACTGTATATTTTTCATGGACATTCTGCTGAACTTTAGAACAACGTTTGCCAGCACGAACCACGAGGTACGCGTGGAGCCGCAACTGCAATGTCCCACTCCGTGTGTGGCAGAGATGCTGACGCATGTCCGTCCTTGTGCCTGCGTGCTGCACAGTTCCAGGTTGCTGTGCCGTCGATGATTGCGCGGCACTATGCCAGGGGCTGGTTGGCCTTCGACGTCATTGCCACGTTTCCACTGGACTCCGCAATTCAGCTCGCCTGGCACACAAAAACCTCCAACATTCAGACCATATCCATTGTTCGCATGCTGGTACGCAGTGTGTGCCTTGTTTTTTCTTTTCTTTTTCCGTCGTCCATGGAATGTTCAACCTAACTGGTGGTGGATATCGCAGCGTTTGCTAAAACTTGCCCGCCTGTTTCGACTGGGGTCTTTGTTGGAGTCCATGGAGGGCACACCATCACTGTCCATGGCACCATCTCTCTTTCGCCTGCTGAAGCTGGTGTTCCAGCTCACGTTTGGCGCTCACTTGCTGGGCTGCTGGTGGTTCTTCCTCACCACGTCCTCGTCCCCATCGGTGCGTTCATCTGGGATGGTGCCTTGACGAGTTGCCGGGTGTTGACAGGGTTGCTGGTGCTGTGTTGTCGTTTGCATGCCCTGTTGCGTTGCATACACGTGGCGCAGGATACGGTGATAAACTGGTGGGAGACGGCCGAGGATCAGTACAGGGCTGCTGGCTTAGGCGACCCGACCAATAGCGACAAGTACATCGCCAGTCTGTGTACGTGTGCTCTCACCGCAAAGGCTGCCCCGTTTTGTGTTGCCGCGTCTCATGCTTTTCTCCCCGTATGCCGCCCAGACTTTGCGTTCAGCACCATCACCACAGTAGGATATGGTGACATCGTTCCCGTGAGTTATTGCGAGCCCCAACACTGGTGGTTGGTCAGCCAGTGTGAAGTGAATCATCATCTCACTGTGTATCTTGGGGTGACTGCAGAGGAACAACGCGGAACGAGCATTTGCCATCGTTGCAGTCACGGTTGGTGCCACAGTGTTTGGCTTCATCATTGGGAGCGTCACAGCGCTGGTGGCACGGCTGAGTGACTCATCCAACCGATACGACATGCGCATGAAAGAAGTCGCCGAGTACCTCAAGTTCGTTCCCTTGTCCGTCATGTGAAGGCTATCGGTTCTCATTCGTTGCCATGCCATGTGGTGCGCTTGTGCTTCGTGTTGTTCACAGGGAGATGTCTGCACCCATGGCACTGGCGAAGCGCGTGAAGAGACAGTTTGAGTTTGTGTCCGGCATCCGTTCTCAGTTTAATGAAGACGAGCTGTTGTCACACCTACCCAACGGTCTGAGGAACGAGGTACGTCACGTTTTTTCTTTATTTCAGTCCGCGCCAAGGCCGTCTGCCCTCGTCGTATGTGAGTTCACGTGGCGTCGGTGTGCGGTTCTCAGCTTCTTCTTCACGTCCATCGCGACATCATCAAGGCCATTCCCTTTCTGCAATCCCCGGACTCTGTGTTCGTGGCACGGATCGTGAGGCTGTTGACGCCTCTGCAGTTCCTTCCCGGTGAAGTGGTGTACACACGCGGTGAGATCGGACTTGGGATGTTTTTCATCACCCACGGGGAAGCCAGGATGGAAACGTACGAGTCCCCTTCTCTAGCCAACGCACAAGGGGCTGCGAGTGGAGAGAAACCAAGCCACAAGAAGGTTGGTGTGTGGGGGGCCCTAGCTTCTCGCCTTGGTGCGCGTCTCATTGCGCTGCTTGTGTGTGTTGTGTGTGTGTCATGATACGACTCTGTCAGATACTGCATGCCGGAGATTACTTTGGGGAGCTTGCGTTGTTGTTGCAGCCTCGGCGTGTGTCCACAGTCACCGCTGTGTCGCTGCTGCAAGTGTACCAGCTTCTCAAGGAGGACCTTGCGTTCGCGATTGCGAACTTCCCGTCATTGAAACCTGCCCTTCGCTCGGTGCGTTCTAGCCGTCCGGTTCCCAGCTGGGTGTTTGTGGCGTGTTGTTGTTGTTGTTGTGTGTGAGCATGCGGTCGCTGGGTGATCTGAGGGAACCCGTGCATGTGTGTGTGTTTGGGGCGACACCCTGTCCCATGTCCATGACATTCCCCCGCTTGCCTTTTCTTTTTTTTGCAGGCCTTTGAGGGCGCAGCGGATCGCATGAACAAGGGCCGTGGAACGGCAGCTCGCGAACGTGTCATCTCCGAAGCCTACACGCGTGCGTGGCGCACGTTCGCGAAAAAGAAAGCCCGCCAGCGGTCCGGAGATGGTGAGGAGGGGGCGCAGTGGAAAGGCACCGCCGCCACACCCACCACCAACAACAAAGTCGCGGCTCCCCAGGCGAGTGCTACCGACGGCGGCAGCCTTGGTGACGGCAAGAGCGCGGGTGCTGGCGTGGGCGCGGGTGCTGTGATGGCAAGGGAAGAGTACAAGGTGACGCGCGGTTCAGTCAAGTCAGACGCGGCGCGGAACGTGTCCGCTGTGTCTCCTCGTCGCCTTCCGCCTATGCCCCGCAACCCAACCGCTGAACCCAACACCCCCGTGCGTCAAGCGCCTCACGATGTGCAGTGGGGTGCGTTGGCCCGCATTGCTGCCATGAAGCCCTTCATGCACCATGCGCGCGCGCTGGATGACCTGGTTCGCCATGCCAACCGGCTGCAACGACCTGTGGGTAGCACTGTCAGCGATGTGGGTAGCTCGCACGGCAGCTCACATGACGATTTTGACGCAAGTGACACCCTTCTGTCGCGTGATAGTTTTCACGGCGGGTCGACCATGTCGGACTGATGGGTGTGTTTGGGTAAAGGAGTGTGATGGTTCACCTGTTTGCGTTTGTGTTGGTCCACCTGCGGGATGCGTCATCGGAGGATGCGCGAGCGATAGTCTGGGCTGCGTGTCGCAACGGTTTGGAATACGACAGGGTCATTATTACAACTCACAGCGCACATGGCGCATGACGCACGCTGACGCATACAATGCACAGAGTCCGCACTCCTGCTAAACTATGCGACGCGACACACGCTGACTAGCTAGCCAAAGTGCCGCAGCCGTGCTTCTCGCATTTGCTGGGCAGACATGTGGGGCCCATGGGTACGGGCACTGGCAGGTCCTGAAGGGTGCGCACCGACGTGTTCTGGTGGTTGGCCAGACGGATCTCGATACCCCGTGGGCACAAATTGCCGTTGTTGCTGCGGTGGTGGCTGCGGTCGTGCCTGGGCCTGTGAATAGTGCTGTGTTGGGCGTTGGGCAGCGTTGGGGCGATGCAACACACCGTCTCGCATGTGTGCACCCGTTCCAGCCCCTCCAACCCAAGTGGTTGGTCCAACAAGCTTGTACTTCCGGAGGAGGCGCGGCACAAACACCCAGGCCAAGCCAGCCAGGATGCCGGCCAGGTGCCCAACCCACGACGCCTGGGGCGCAATGAACTGGATGAGGACCAACTCCAGCCACGCTGCGTAGCGGGAGTGAATGGGAATGCCCCACATGCTTTGCATGTGGGGCGGAAGCTGAAAGCTAAGCACAACCTTGAGCGCGAAGAGCACACCAGAAAATCCGACCGCACAGCCCTGCATGGTGGACGGCAGCCCCAGCAGCACTGCCATTGCGACTGCCAATCCCAAGTAAATGGCCTGTGACATAAACAGGACAGAAACCACCATCACCAAGAAGCGCTCACTGCCAAAATGTTTCTCCAGGCGCATTCCCTGAAAATTTTCAACACATCCAGGCACAGCGGATGATGAGAGATCATTGAAATGATAACAGCACAGTGCGTCAGATGCAGCACAGGGCGCACCTTGTAGACAAGGGACGCCATGTTGAAGTAGATGTGCGTGTCTGTGGCGTGGTAGAATGGAGAGAGCAACACACGCGCCAAGTCTCCATGGAACAACACCATCGTCGGCTGCATGCAGACATCAAGCAGGGGTGGAAGCCCCAGATTGGGAACAAAATGAATGGCCGAGTTCAAGATGAACAAGCCCAGGGTGACAGGTGGGGTCCATCCGGACTGCACCAGCCGGGACAGCAGCTGAAGCATCATCATCAGGATAAAGGGATTGTGACCACGCCCAGCACGCCTCCTCCCTCCGCCAAACCGTGGCCCACGCATCGTGCGTGGCCGATACGGTTACTACACGATGGAGTTGTAGTCTGACACCGACTGGCGACGGCGGCCTGCACCAAGACGCACAAGGACGAGCCGACGAGGGATATGGTGAATGTGTTCTGCCGAATAACACCCTGCCGTGGCCTGGTGAGATGTCCTTGAAGAAGGCAGCACGGAACCCAGCGCGGAATGTGGCGTGCCACCACCACAGCCTTTCTCGTCCAACAACAGGACCGGGACTTGGCGAAAAGATCGTGTGGAAGCGAGATGAAGAGCCAGGGCTTGCAAACGCACGCGTGAGTGTGCTGCGCACATGCGCGCACACAGGTGTCACAAATATTGTTTGATGAATACACATACATGTTATTCACCGCAGCGTGACTGCCGAAACGATACGCCAGGCCGCAGCGCACGTCTCGTACGTGAAGATGGCAGCCGAGGGAGGGACCAACACTGCCAATGTACGAACCTTGGTGGCGAAAGAAAGGGAGGATGGGCTAGGGTGACTCACTGCGCGTGGTGTGTACCGTACCTTGTGCAGGAACACAGGCAGTTGCTGCAGCAGGTGAAGCTCTCAGAACGGACTCATAGGTTTGAAGAGATGTACACCGTGATGCTCCACGTACGCTACACCAACACAACAATGCGGCATCATGGCTGCAGCTACATGTAACCTGTGTATGTGTGTGTGTGTGTATTGTTCCCGTGTTGAATGCTCCCAGCTCGCCCGACAAAAGACGAAAGCCGGAGTCCCCCTCACTTCCGAGGAGCGGGATTTGTTGTCTGGTGCCTGCATGCACTCTGTGGGATGCGTGCGCTACGCTTGGAGGACCACGAACCAAGTATTTATTAGCGAAGACACCTCGGGTGTCGACCGAAAGTGGTAGGGGGCGTGGCACAGCTCCGTGTGTCGCGGCGGGTTTTGACTACCAAGCTGTTGTTTCCGCAGCGCCGCGCAGTACTTGAGGATGATCAAAGGGGAATTGGTGGAAATGGTGCATACCATTGTTCATGTGGTGGACGGTCAGCTGAAGTTAGAGTCCCAAAGTTCTGTCGCCCAAATGTTCTTCCTCAAGATGAAGGTGGGGTCGCTGCTGGCGTCCCTCGTGGTGGGTCGATGCCTCACGTGTCTTTTGTTGCTCGTTGACATCGGTCGTTCAGGGCGACTTCTTCCGCTACCTAGCCGAAACAGAGCCTGCAGAGCAGCAACCTGGTTGTCGGCCAGCAGTATTTGCCATGACGGCGTACCGCGAAGCTGGTGAGGCTGGACAAGTGGCCCGATTGAAGGTTACGGATGCGGATGTGCTTGCGCTAGCCCTCAATGCATCTGGTACGCTGCCACCTGCATTGGATGTTGTGTGCTGGACCGTCGTCGTTGTTTTTGCTTCTCTCGACGCCAACCGCATGTCCCTGCTGGCGTTTCTGTCATTACTGTGTGGCGTTGCTGTACAGTGTTCTACTATGAAGTCATGCACGATGCGAACACAGCATGTACCATGGCGCGGGCTGCGTTTGAAGACGCTGTGGCCGTTGTTGCGGATCTTCCCGTGCGTTGAGCTGTGTGACGTGGGTCATTGGTTTGCGTGACACTGTCAACGACACGCACCCTCTCTGTTGCTTCTTTTCACAGGAGGACAAGTATAACAGCGCTACAAACATCATGTCGCTACTCAGCAACAACCTGCGTACGTGGCTCACATCAGAAGCCGAGGCAACTGGCAAACCAAGCAAGTAGTTTTTGAGCGTATTGAGAAGGCTTGGCAACCATTTCCCTCCCATTTGTTTCGTTTCGTTTCCTTTCACGCAGCAAATCTGTGCGTCCAATAATGTTGACCACATGGTGCTGTTTTGGTGATGATATGCAAGAATGCACGCGTGGCAGCCCACCTAAACAGCACGTGCATGGTGCTACATTTCGCACCAGCATCAAGATGGCCACACCGACAAAAAAGAAACAACAGGTAAAAACGCGACCCGCTGTCGCATCTAGAACGCGTACATGTCATCATCATGCCCTCCGAACACACTGTCATCGTCAGATTCACCGCTGGAGCCGAGCGCAACAGCAGAGCGAGTGGCGAAACCCAAAGGACGCTCCACCCTGTTTGCTCCATCGCGAGGGCCGGATGTAGCGGCAGTAGTGTGACTGGAGAAAAACGAACGACGACCAACCGGTGCTGAGGGCTGTTTGTGCTCCTCCTCTCCATCGCTGGCATCTGAAAACGAACTGTCGCTCAGCGCGTCGCTCACACTCTCGGCGCCGGACGCCGCGACAGTGGTGACTGGAAGTTGGCTGAAGTCGCCGTCTGATAGATTCGCCTGCGACAAGTCCAGCGCCTTCTGGGCATCGAGAAGCTCTTGATACAGAGTCGGGTTGCCGTCGTCTTCCAAACCCAACTCACCAACGATGGCTGCCGCAGTGACCGGGTCGACAGGAAAACGGGACCCGCCACTTGCAACCTCACTCGCACTGGCACCAGCACCAGCACCAGCACCAGCACCAGCACCAGCACCAGCGCCAGCACCAGCGCCAGCTCCGGCACCAGCACCAGCGCCAGCACCGGCACCAGCACCGGCACCAGAATTGTCACCGGCATCAGCGGCAAGCAGGCCACCAGGGTTGGCACCTGTGCCGTCAGAGCAAGCATCGTCAGACTCCATCACGTCCTCGTCGCCGCTCCCGCTTTCTCCGTCGTCGGAGGTGCCCTCACCATCGCTCTCCACCGCCGGAGCCACAGGCATGGTGGGTGGGTTGCCGATGCTCACCGGCCTTGCACGCCGCGCCAAGAAACTGGGCACGTCAGACGCGAAAGGCACCGTCGTGTCACCGGAAGGAGCTCCCTCCGAAGTGGCGCTGGAGACGTCGATGTGTGCATCGGCGTGCGGGTAGGTGTTGCCATCACCCACCACCTCAACGTGTACGTCAGTGTCCAATGCACTTGCCACCAGCGCTCCAACCTCGCGTTGGGCAGCGACATGGGCAACACCACCGGTTCCAGTGGCGGGCGCGGCCGCAGGAGCTGTTGCGGCAGCGGCAGTGGCAGTGGCAGCGGCAGTGGCAGTCGAGTCGGCGGCGGTGCGGCTGTTCTCGTCTTGCTGCTGCGTTGCTCGGCCGCCAAGCATGGCCTCCACGCGGTCTCGCATGGTTTCAAGCGTACGGGACGGCAGGCGAGAGGAGTCACGGTTGCGTGAGGCTCGGGCCTGGGAGCGCGCCGCGGATACGGTACGGGTGCCGCCAAAGTCCACGTCCAAGTCGTACTCATGCACCTGCGCACCAACACGTGGTCTTCCGGCGGCAACTGCAGTCCGACACAAAACCACAACACAAAAAACAACAAACACCCAACAAAGTCAACAATCGAGACGCGGTCACTGACACAGTCACGACTGTGTCCATCCACCGAAAGTGGGCGCCCACGCACCAAGTTGTGCCGTAAAGTCTTGCGCCGTGCCGGGGAACCGTGAAGCCAAGGCAGCGACAGCCTCATCGACACCAACCTGCTGCAAGTCGAGGAACTGAAGCGGACAGCGTGGATCGTCCGCCAGGTTGGGCCAGAAGCGAAGTACGCGGACGCGGTATCGTGCGCGAGCCACGGCAATGTGGTCGGGGTCTCCGGAGCTGGGGACGCCGGTGACGTTTCCTTCCAGGCCAAGGAAGCGCAGGTTGACAAGGTCTTGAAGCTTGGCCAACACGTCTTCGGCGGCCCATACGGCGTCCAGGAGAAGCTTGTTGTCGCGCAGGTCGAGAACCGTGAGGTTCGGGAGTTGCTCGATGCCAGTGTTGTCCAACGAGCGTAGCTCGTTACCACGAAGGCGGAGCTTCTGCAAGCTTGTGTAGCTGCCAACACCGCACCACCAACCAGTGAGCAGACGCCCACTTCCCTTCTTTCGCAAAAGCACAACAACACGCAAAGCGTCGTTGGCGTCCATGAGGTCTCAACAGCAGCCACGCTCTTCCTCGTACCTGTGCAGTGGGCAGTTGTCGAGGTTCAGGTAGTCCAAGTTGACAGCACGCAGGTCAGCTGAGCTGACACCGGCAGGCGCACGGATGCCAAGAGCGATGTCCAAGCGGAGTTGATCGACGATTTCGTCGAACTCCCCACCCATGGATCGCCATGCCTCCACACGTTGCGACACAGTGATCTGCGTACATAACACCATGGAACGGCAACGCAGCGTGGGTTGGAGTGAGTGCACTCCTCTGTGCCCCCCCCCCCCCCCCCCCCCCCCCCCCCCCCACCCCCCCCCCCCCCCCCCCCCCCCACCCCCCCCGGCAC
>Ga0213833_1002097_pt1 | contig 13352 bp, 17 predicted proteins | sample SWATP21_FD_160575 | JGI IMG/M metagenome (GOLD analysis project Ga0213833, IMG submission 160575) | Coastal seawater microbial communities from Marineland, Florida, United States - SWA TP2 #1 | ecosystem: Environmental > Aquatic > Marine > Coastal | place: USA: Florida | collected 2016-08-14
GGGGGGGGATCAAAGGAGGGCGCCTTGACGTGGTGCGTTGCGTGGTGGCTACATGCACAGGGGATTGGAAACTCCAGAAACACCACAGTTGTATCAGGTGTTGGAAAGCAAGACAGCGTCGGTCGGTGCCAGTGCCCTTATGGGCAGTTCGCACCAGTACGTCGTGCCTGGTGCTGCCGGTACGGATTCAGTCGATCTGGAGCAAATGGACGATGATGCGCTCAAGGCGCGGTTTGAGGTGAGTTCACATTTCCACACCAGGCGTGCCGTGGAATCAGACTTGGCGATGTGTGCTTGGCGCTGACTGTTGTGGGTGATGTATCTGGCAGGCTGCTGCCGGTGGCGACGGTGCCGCGTCAGAGATGATGGAAGCGTCTCGCAAACGCAAGCGAAAAGAAGAGAAGGAGGCTCGAAAGGCGAAGCGGGCGCGTGAGAAGTTCAAGTTCTAACTTTACACAACGATGTATGTCACACAACACATGCTACACCACCGAACCCAACTGCCATTCTGCATGTCAAGCACGCAAACACACAGGCGCGCGCACGACGCAGCTGCGGCGCACTAGCACGAGTTGCGCTTTCCATTGTCGCGACTACGGCCTCGGCAAGTAGCGATCCACTTGGCACCAACCTGTCGCGCCGTTGCAAGCGCTACCGTTGTCGCAATTACAGATTGTGGGTCACGGCACTGGTGCTTCGGGTCCAAGCCTTCACCTGTTGCACCGTTGCGACCACGAGCTTGGGCCACCTCTATTGCATGCTCCAAATAGTCTGCCAGCACTCCTTTCGGACCGCATCGCTGCATCCTGCCCAGCTTCTCACGGAGAGCGTCAGTGTCAAGTGGTGGTGGCGCAGTGTTGCTGCTGCTGCTGCTGGTGGTGGTGGTCAAAGGTGGTGCCGCCGACAATGAAGACACAGATGCTGTGCCGCCACCGCCACCAGAGTCTCCTCTCGCCTGTGCAGAGGCGCATGGTGTAGCTTTTTCGAGGGGGGCTGCGCCTCCGTTGTGGGTGGTGCTGCGTGGACACGGGGCACGCACGGTCGCGCAAGTGACGCCGTTTCGGGGTGGTCTCTGACCGCTTGGGGGGCGGGGATGGCTGATTGCAGCCGGCGCTGCCGGGGATCGATGTCCATCGCTGCTCCCCTCCCCACCATCACCAAGCCCACCGTGGTGTGCCATGGCATGCAGGCGCTGAACAACCAGCTGGTGTGCGTGGTAGTCTCGAAGCACGCCTTTGGGACCTGTGGCGGCAGGTGACGTGGTCCGAGACCGGGGACGTGAACGTGAACGCGAACGTGAATGCGAACGTGAACGAGACCTTGATTTTGACCGTGAACGTGAACTTGAACGTGAACGGGAATGGGAACGTGAACGTGAACGGGAATGTGAACGGGAATGTGAGCGCCCACGCGAGCTGCCGCACGAGTTGCGGTACGGCGACGGCGAGTGTGATCGAGCCCGTGAGCGCGTGAACGGCGGTGGAGCTGCGGACAGAACCGGGGGTGGGACTGGGGACGTGGCGTGGACTGAATGTCGAGATGACTGCGGAGAGGGAGAGAGAGGGGGGGAGTGGGTGTGGGAATGGGAATGGGAATGGGAGTGGGAGTGGGATGAGGCTGGCCGCGCGCGTTCGTTGGGCGGTGATCGTACTCGTGACCTGGCACCGGTTTCCTGATGGCAAGTCAAGTGTTCAGTCGTAACGCGGTGTGCCAGTCGATTTGACACGGTGTTGCAACTGCGCGGTGGTCTTCCAAGCAGTGCTTGCGGCTGTACCGTGGTGGTGGACTGTTGCACTGTTGGCAACGCTGTGTATTGCAAGGAAGCGACGCCCGCCGTTCCACGAGTGAGGGTGGTACCTTGCCCTTCGTCGTCGCTTCTGTGCATCTCTTGACAGGTGGGTCGCGTCAATGGATGCGTTGCAGTCCCGGGCTTGCGTGTGGCTTGGCCAGAGGTGGTACACGTCCCAACCTTCCTCCTGTCTGGTCGAGCAGCACGCGTGTCGCCGCACGCCCCAACAGGCGGGTGGGGGTGAACACGCGCTGGCTCTTCCGTGATCGCGGTTGGGTGACTGCTGCTGCTGCTGCTGCTGCTGCTGCGTGCGACTGACACCGCCATGTGGGCACGGGGCGTGAACGATCGACCGCAGGATGGACGTCGCAGAGGATGTCCGTACGTGCTGTACTTGCGCGAAGCGTTCAATTGTCCCAGGGGCTGGAGGTGGCGCCGCAACAACGGCGTGTTCATGCATCGAATACTGCTACTGCGTCGAGGAGAAGCTTCCTCCTCTGCGGGCTGGGACGGGGTCTGTGTGCCATCACGGCGTGCCGCGGATTCTTGCATGGCAACAGTTCCACCGTGTGTTTGGGTGGCCACAGATGCAGACGCCGCACTTGCGGGGCCTGGTGCATTTCGTTGTTACCGCGACACCCATCCGACCGCAGCCGCCTCCCCCGCAACACGTACCAGCAGTGACAGCTTTAGCAACGACCACAACGTCCTGCTGTGCAAACATGGGTGCCTTGGCCGAACCCGAAAAGGGGACGGGAACAATGAGCAGTGCCACGGATTGTTGTTCGCCGTTTGTGGGCTCCGGTGGAAGAAGCAAGCGCGCCTGCAACCGAGAGGCGTTCAAAGAAGATCCGGCACTCGGAGAGGCGATCTTGAGCTGGCAATGCAGAAACCCAGCTGCACCAAGCTCTCGTGTTGTGGACAACTCCTCTGCTCTCGGTCGACTTCCTGTCTGTGGCGGAGTGGCAGGTTTCTTGGAGGCCTGCAGCAAGGACATGCAACGGCGATAGTCGTTTAGCACCCCCTTGGGGCCTGTCCATGTTGTATGCTTGGACATGTGCCTCTGCATGCAAGCTCGAGTGTGCGGGCTGGCCAGAGCCAAAGGGGGGGAAGAATGTGATCTTGGACTGCAAAACGAGTCTCAGCACATGTGGGCTTGAAACGGGAAGGGCTCGCCAAACACTTTTATGGAGTTTTTATGTTCACACAATGCCCGTCCGTCGCCACCTGCTGCAACAACAATGAAACGCTAGCACTTTCAGAGAAACCTCAAGGCTTCGTCTTCAAAGGTGCGTCTTCAAGAAGCGCTAGCGGGTCGTCAAGTCACAGCCTGTGCTACTCAGGTGGCATCATATGGTAGTTCTGTTACTTCACAGGTTGGATTTTTGCGGCATGCGCTGGCGGCACTGCTGCACATAGCTCGACGGCCGTCACGACGCCAACCATGCAGGTGTTCATTCGAACCCTCGAAGGACGGCTGGTGGCGCTCACAGTGGAGGGCAGCAACGCAGTTGGATCTGTTGTCGAGGCCGTGGTCCCTGCACACTCTGCTGCCCGACTGGCCGTGGCGGGTACTGGAGTGTCCATCGGGGACCAGCAAGCCACGTTGTTGCAGTGTGGCATCACGGATGGCACGGTGCTGGACGTACTGGCAAACGTTTGTGGTGGCTCCGAGCCAGAGCCAGCGACGGTCGATGGGCCGGGTGTTGCTGCGGGGGCCGGCGGAGCTGGGGCGGGAACAGACGCTGCGGGTGACGCCGACGGCTCTGTGGAAGCGAAGGACGATGTCGAGCCGTACGATGCGCGGTACTACGCCCCAGACACGTGCGTGGTGGCCGACTACTCTGACTTGCCCATCGGTGATGCTGGTTGCTCGAATGCGCTGGAAACGGTTGCAGAGCGCGCGGCGGCTGCCGCTGACGAGGTGACCGGCAGCGAGTACGAGTTGGTTGTCGCGAGCCATTTCTGTTTGGCTTCGTGTGCGGCGCTTGGTCGTGGGCTCGCGACGATGCCCACCACCTTCACGGGGTCCGCACTGGTGTCCACGTCCATCGTGGAAACGTCGTTGGTGGGGGATGACGTGTTTGCGCTGGTGCGCGGCTTGCGTGCCGGAGCACCCAGCCTGCGCAAGTTTTCGTTCTCGGGCTTTACGAACCCTGATTGGAACGGGGAGGACGGGCCCGAGCATCTGGACGGCGTGGGCGCGACGTTTGTGACGGAGCTGTTGAAAATGCCGTCACTTCGCTGCCTTGACGTCGAAAATGCGGGGGATGCCACCGGCGCGGCCATCGCCACGGCGCTCGCCAGCATCGACCCTGCGTGCCCGCTGGAGTCGTTGACGTTGATCCACAACGAGTTTACCGTGAACGGCGGTTTCAAGAAGCTGGGTCAGGCGCTGATCACAAACTCCGCACTGCGCACTCTGCACCTTGGCCAAGGCCGCAACATGTGCCCAAACGCCGCGGAAGCCATCGCGGTGGGTCTGAAGCACAACAAGGCGCTGGCCGTGTTGGGCCTGTGGATGAGCGAGCGATTCTGCGGTGGCATCAAGGCATCAGGCGTGGAGGCGATTGTGGAGGCGATTGAAAGCAATGAGGACAGCGCGTTGGGGAGCCTTGTGGCGTTCGTGTCAGAAGGTCCGGACGTGTCGGAGGTGTTGCAGGAGCGGCTCACCACCGCCCTGAAGCGCAATGCTGCCCTTGTCAGCAAAGGTGAAGCCGAGCGCCCTGTTTACATGCGGCCGGAGGGTCCCAATAGTTCGTTGTACTACGACTGTTGCTGATAGAAACCGTGTGGCTGTTGCGCCACCTTGTGTTGTTGAAGAGCACTTGCATTGCCCGCAGTCTACTCGCTATCGTCCACCCAAATACACACGACTTTGTCTTTCTCCAAGCTGCCAGAGACGATCATGTTGGACGTTGGGTGCGTGTCAACGCAGATCACCACATCTGGGGCGCCGAGCAAACAAGCAAACACATCACCATCAAGACCTGGTGTGATGCGGTTCACACGACGACGACGATGATGTACACACCTGAGTGACCCGACAGGGTTTGCACGATTTCTTTTGTTTGAAGGTCCCACAAGTACACCTGCAACCCACAGGACAGCACGTGCACAGTCAGAGGTGTCATACAGAACTGCAGGTCAACGCAAGCAATGCGGCCACCCTACCTTGTTGTCCTCGCTGCCACTCACAACGTAGTGCCGACGTCCTGTTGTGGAGAAGGCGCTCAAAATGCAGTAGCGCACGTTTTGATGACCCTTGTATGTCTTCATGCAGCGACCCTGCTCAAAGTTCCAAAGTCTCAAGCGGCCATCAAGCGTCCCAGCCAAGATAAACTTTCCGTTCGGACTAAACGTTGCAAACGAGCTGCGCACCACACAGACACGTGAGCGAAACAACACAATCGCAGCAACAGCCCACATGCGTGATGCACGCACACAGGAGGGTTGTTTTCCTCGATCAAAGTCTTCAAACATTGGCCGCTGGCCGTGTCCCAAATGCGACTGAGAGAACAGAAGAGAAGGGAAGGGTATCGCATGTGCATGGCCAACGAGTGAGGGGAGAACGGGTGCGCACACAGGCACGCACAACCAACAAAGGACAGGTGGTGCGCACACGCACCACAGGCCATCGTAGCCCGATGATACAATCAAGGTGCCGTCTTGGTTGAAATCCACGGCGGTGACGGGATCAGGATGGGCAGCCAGCACACGCAGGCACTTGCCCGTGCGCACGTCCCAAATGCGAACTTTCTCATCGAACGACCCGGACACCAACAGGTTGCACCGCGGGTTGAAACGCACACAGAACACGTACGACGTGTGGCCTTTCAATGTGCGCACACACTCTCCCTGTAATCGTGAACCACCCGCACCGCGCAGTGCACCCGACGTGAGCCCCAGCCGTCGCCCACCATCGCCCCTGCACGCCGCTTCTTCCCACGAACCGTCGAAACAAGCCACAGCTTCACGAAGGTGTCGTCGGACGCAGACGCAATGTAGGTCGAGTCAGAGCTCCATGCAACATCAGACACACCCTGTGTGTGGCCGCGGAGGGTGCGAACCAGCTTCCCTGTGTGTGGGTCCCACAAACTGATGGTGCAATCCGCGGCTGCACATGTGCACCGTGTTAGCTTGCGCGCTGATCCACCCGGCCACAGGAGACGTACAGGCACTTGCAACCCATTTTCCACACGGCGAAAATCTCACACATGATACTGCCTTATCATGACCGCGCAATCGGAACTTCAGCTTGTACTGTGGCTTGTTGCTGCTGTTGTCACCACCGTTGGCGACTCCAGCTCCAGCGCCAGCCCCAGCCCCAGCAGCGCCCGCTCCAGCACCAGGAACGCTCTCCGCGCTCTCAGATGCAGGCGGCGGCGTGGCCGATGGGCTCTTAGTGGTGTCCGGACCAGGTTCAGCCATGGTGGGGTGTTGTGGTGGTGGTTATGATGCTCGCGCCAACACGCAGCACTCGAGGACACGGTAGTTCGTCACGTCAATTGATGACAATCGGAGAGGTCTGGATCGTTCTGTACATGTGATAATGCTAAGCCCCACACATATCATCCCAGCACGTTGACTGTGTGTTCTCTTGTGTCTTGGTGTGTCAAAGCTCACTCACAGGAATCTCTGCTGCACGCTGCGTGCATAGAGTTGCTTTGTTCGCCTGTACATGTAACGTTCTGCATGTGTTGATTCGGTTCGAGTGGCGTGGCTCTGGGTGTACCACTGGGTTTAGCTCGTGCTGCGTCACTGCAGTGTGGCGCGCCATGGATCAAGTGCAGCGGGCGAGTCAAGCGGTACACAGAATCAAGCGAATCGACTTCCTCGGACGACAGGTCCCAATTCTTCTACAAAATGAAAATGGGCCGGTGCGTTGAGGGAACGCTAGGCCTGCTTGGCTGCTCGTTCGTTGTGCGTGTGCGTGTGTGCGTGTGTGACGCTGTTGCGTTTCATATCCACAGTGTCCACTGCTTGCGATCTGCAACGTGTTGTTGCTGCGCGGATTCATCACAATTCACAGTGACCACAGAAGGGTCTCGGCCGCCCATCTCATTCAGCTTGTGGGGGCCTTTCTGATTGAGGCCAACCCTCCGGTGTGTGTGTGTGTGTGGTGTCGTCGTGTGGCCACCTGCCGTGACGCAGGGGTGTGCTCGTGCGTTCTGCCAGCTCGATGATCCAAACCTGGAGCGGAACCAACAAGCCAACATAGATGCTGCCGTCGCAGTGCTACCAAGGTTGTTGGTGGGGCTAGAAGTGAATGTTGGCTTTTCAAGGTGCGTTGTGTTTTGCCTGGTGGGTGTGGCTCTTGCCGTGCAGCAAACTCATACCAGGCCCTCTCCCAGCGTAACACAATTCGAGTACCTTGCGGAGATGGCAGTGTTTGATTTGCTAGGCATCAACCTCTACCACGGCTGGATTGTGGATCCGGACGATCAGCCTGCGGTTCGTGCAGTACCGTGTCTGCCCCGCACGTTTTGTTTGGCGTGGAGGTGGCCTCACCTGCTGTGCGTCTCACGAACAGGCCGGGGCAATAGGCCACAGTATGTACAACGCCCTCGTAGAAACCTTGATAGAGTACCGTGCCGCCAAGGCTGAGGAGGAGGCCGAGCTGATGCGCGATATTCCTGTCGCACACTGTGCTGCAGCGGCGGCACCCGCGTGTGGCGATGGCACAGACGGTGGTGGTGGTGGTGGTGGTGGTGGTGGTAGCAATGGTGAGGTTGGTGGTACTGATGCGGAGCGTGGCGAAGGGGGTACCACGGGCGACGTCGATCGTGTGAATGAGACGGTTGTCTCGACCGGCAATGTGGATACGCCAAGCGTTGTTGGCGAGCTGGAGGGTGCGGGTGCGGGTGCGAGTGCGAGTGGTGATGCTGGTGCTGGTGCTGGTGCAGGCGGCGACGTTGGCGCTGGTGCGGGTGTGGTTGATGTTGGTACGACTGATGGTGATGCTGGTACGACTGATAGTGATGCTGGCATTGGTGCTAGCGAGGGTGTAGAGGCTGGGGATGGCGGCACCAACAACGGGCCTGTGAGCCCCCTCAGCCCAAGTCGCGGTGGCATGGCCACAGGTGAAAGCGCTGACGGCGGCGGCACCAACAGAAGCGACAACGCCACTGCAGAAAGTGCACGCCCTGACAACCGCACCTGCACGAACGCCAGCGATGGTGCTGCGGATGCAGCGGTCGTCGATGCCATGGCGCCAAGAGATGCGTCCAGTGGTGTCGGGGAGACGAACTCGTCAACCCCACAACGCCCGTCCACAGAGGTACCGGTCGGCGACGCAAAGGCGGGTGAAGGTGGAGGAGGCACCAGTGGCGGTGAGCACGCTGCCGAACACGCAAGCATCATCGCGAATTGGTTGTGTGTTGACGAGCGCCCCGAGTTTTCAAAGGTGGGCAGCGTGTGTGCGCGCCGGGGGCTGGCTGTGTTTTGTGTTGTTGGCTTGTGACGACCTTTCACGTTCCTCTTGCCTCACAGGCTCGTGCCATCAACGAGTTTCTGACACGCACATCTGGCCAGTTGACGTACACCGGGCTGTTGTTCTTGCATGAAGCAACGCGTGACAGGGAATTGAGTGTGTTCTTCCGCAACAACCACTTCAACGCCATGTTCAAGGTGAGGTGATGCCCCCCTGCAATGATGGTAATTTCGGGTGTGGGGTGTACTGTGGTTTCTGATTGCGATTGCAACCTGTTTGTCGTTGCCATGAACACCTGTGGCGTGTCGGGCACCAGTACCATGGTGATTTGTACCAGTTGGTGACAGATCTTGGGTATGAGCACCAGCCCCAAATCGTGTGGGAGAAGCTGGATGAGGTACGTTGTGTTGCAAACCACGTTGGCTCCCTTTTGATGCTGCCCCACTTGCATACCCACCGTGGCGGTTGGTTGCCTGTGGGCTATCTCGTGGCCAGATCGACGGCGACACCCAGTTCTTCACTGACCACTTCCGCGTCGCTCCCCCCATTGCCGACATGCTGCCTGTGGTCGCTCAGCCTCCCTCCCAGCCGACAGAAGACACCAGGTACGAATCGTCGCGTTGAGAACCAGCTCCCCCCCTACCCTTTATTTTCTGCCTTCTTTTGGTTTTGGTGTTTGGTTTTGTGCTGTTGTGCTGTGCTGTGCTGTGCTGTGCTGTGCTGTGCTGTGCTGTGCTGTGGATGGTATGATGGCGTGGTTGCCACGCGCGTGGTTTCGAGTGTGTTGACGTTGACTGCATGACCCCAGCAACGACTACCTGTTGGCCTTGTCGCTCGCCCAGCAGTCCAGCGACACACCACCACCCCGGCCGGTGGCTGCACCAGGCACAGCCACACTGCCGCCACCCGCTGCTGCACCGCCACCCGCTGCACCGCCGGCGCTGCCGGCACCGCCAACGGTGCCCCGACATCATGTGCCCCCTCCAACTGCACGGCGGGGCGTGACCGCGCATGTCCCCCATGCCACCGCAACTGACCGCGTGCCGCATGCCCACGGTGGTGGCGGCGGCGCGGCACGTGGTGCCGACGTCGGCAGCCGTGGCGCCCACGCCCTGTCTGACTACGAGCTGGCGTTGCGCCTCCAGCAGCAGGAAGAAGCGGGCATGGCCGATGCGACGGTCGGTGCCCGCACGGTCGGTGCCCACATGGACGGTGCCCACACGGACGGTGGTGGTCGGAGTGGGGGTGGACGACGGTACGTGGACGACGAACGCGGTGTGGAGGCCGCCTATCGCCGTGGTGATGGTGTGGTGCCACGCCCCCCACCCTCGTCAGCCCACGCCGCTGCAGCGACAGCTGGAGCAGCACCAGCACCAGCACCAGCACCAGCACCAGCACGAGCTCGAAGAGGAGCCCGGGCGCAGCAACAGCGACAGCAACAGCAACAGCACCCTCGGCGACACCACAACGCCGTGACCGCCGCCATGAACTGGACTCCCATTCGGCCCCCGCCCCCGCCTTCATACGCCGCGGTCCAAGGCTCGGACCCCCACACCCGCATCGCCCATCCGGCCGTAGCTGCAGGCGCTGTGGATGTTGATGGTGCTGGTGCCGGTGGTGGCGCTGCGGTCGGGGACACCACGACCAGTGATGAGACCCTGGCGCGGGCTCTGCAAGAGGAAGAGGTGCGTCGGGCGCAGCAGCGACAGGCGCGCCGGGACGCGTCGGCGCAGCAAGCGGCAACGGAGCACCACCATCACCGCCACGACCCCCGGCGACGTGATGGCGGTAGGCCACAGCGGCATGATCGTCATGATCGGCACCGGCACAGGAGGAGGAGGAGGCGGAGTTCCTCAGAAGATGATGCGGGTGGCACGCGGCAATCACGAGGCGGGTGTGTCGTGCAGTAGTCATGTGTTGTTGGAGCGACATGCATAGCGGGCTCTGTGACGTGACTGCGTGTCAGCTGCTGGGCCATGTGCTGGTTGGTGGGGAAGTGGGTGGTACACTGATACGCTGGTACAAGAAACCGCCAAGAACGGCGATCACGTAGTTTTCCACAGCATGCCTCAACACCAACCACCGCAAAACGAAAGCAAAGCACCAACATGTGGGAAACAAAATTGGTCCAGAGAACAACGGAAGCATTCCGAAAAACAGCACGAAAAACAGCGCCAATGTATCCAAACAAACACACACTAGCACCGCAACGACAATGCAAGAGCACAGACTCACAAACCAGCAGAGACGCTACGACCGAGACCGTGTTCTCCTTCTTTTCGCAGACTTGGCGCTTCCCAGCGCGTCTTGCACAATGTTCAGCATGCGGGAGCGCACCTTGGCATACTGAGCCGCTTCCCGCGCCATGCGCACCTCCTGGCGACGCGCAGCCCACGGCAGTCCAACTCGCCGCAAGAACACACGCCACTCCACCAGGGTGTTGACAGCATCAGACACGCCTGAGCTGGCGTCCTCCCCATCACCATCACCATCACCAACACCATCACCATCACCAGCTTCGCCGGAACCAGCACCATCAGTACCAGCGTCGCCATCGCCATCAACATCAACATCATTGCTGGGGATCTCCGGCCAATAAATGGGCGCGGCCCGCATGTGGCGTGCCACGTGCTTCTTCGTTGCCACCAGCCGCGTGGAGTTGGTGGCCACGTCCACAGCCAGTGATGCCATGTCTAGGGGTGACGTGACGGTGAGGTGGGAAGCATGGGCGAGGCGTAGTGCGGCGGTGGCAACAGACCGCATGTCGGACACTGATCCGGGGAAGGAACAGTGTACCACTGGGACACCAAGGGACAAGCTGTGGGGCACGAGGACAGGCACACACGGTGCATAAGGTGTTCACTGGGTGAGATGTATGGGAGAGCAACAAACCCAAGCCACTGCAACCCAAGCGTCTGCAACCCATTTTTGCCGCCAGCGTACATGTCAACGACCAAGGAGCCAAGGCCGACAGGAAAGGGGTCCAGCACGACCTCGGCAGACACTGCCAGAGCCAGTGTTTGCTTCCGCGACAGTTGACGGACGAAGCGGACGCGTCGAAACGCGTTGTGACTTGTCTGTGGAGCACACGTTGAACCGTCCACACCGCAACACCCCAACACCCCAACGCCACCATGCATACAACGACCACAGCAATACAACCCTGTGTTAGCTGCGTGCTTCAACCGGGGGTGGATGCATGCAACAAACTGCCACCACACCCACCATTCTAGGGTGTGCCAGCAAGCGCTGTCGCGCCGTTTCGAGCCACAGCTCTTGGTCGGGCTCATAAAAGAACAACACCTCTGCGGAGGTGTCCAAGCTGACAATCTCGGCGACAACATCATCAAACCCTGCAACACCAAGCCATGCAAGAGTGAGCCAGCCACTCGTTCGCTGCCATGCACGACCCCAACAAACACACACACACACACACTCCGTGTTGCTACTCGGCATCAGGACGCTAACAACAGCTGCAGCATCACACACGTACGTGGATGGATGTGTGCCAGGACAGCCGGGCACAGATACAGGCGTCGTGAGGAGAACAACGAGTGACCAATGACCATGTCATGTACCAGCTGCGGTGTTGGCCGCGCCGCTCGAGCGTGGAACATACCCAAACCCCCCAGCCGCACCACCTGTGCCGATGTTTCACGGTGGATGTAGGCCGCAGACGGCACAACCCAGTCCCCAGTGATGTGGTAGTCCACCGTGTCTCGCATGCCGGTGGCCATGACGTGATCCACACCCATGCCCCACACCACCGCTTGCACCGGCGCCACACGCGCGTGGAGCACCGCGCGCTCGAAGGAATCCAGACCGTCGTGGAACACAAGCAATACGTCAAAATCCTGTGGGCAAGAGGGACAAGGCACCCAACGAAGCACAGCACAGCACAGCACAACACAGCACAACGCAGCGCAGCGCAGCACAGCACAGCACAGCATATACCAAACAACCACGGAGTGTCATGCCTACATGTTTGGCCCTGGCCATGCATCCAGCACCATCCAGCACCAAACCCTACACCAACACCAACACCCTGCAACAAAAACAGCAACAAAACCCACAACGCACCTCTTCCGCCAGCCGCTGCTGTACATCAGTGATGTTCCGCGTGTCATCCAGCTTCACCAACCGATGCGCATGCCCCAAGATGCGCCGCGTCACATTATCCCCGAACGGCCGGGGCAACACGATGGTCACCTTGAAAGGCTGTGGCGCAGCACGTGTGTGATGGTGCCACACCCACGGGGGTATCCCCAGGGAGCGGCCTTCGCGCGCGAGGAACGCCGTGAGGTGCTCCACAAAGTGCCCGGTGGTGGTGTCACGCAGCTGGGAGGACAGAATGCCGACGTGCACACGCGCGCCATGGTACGCAGGGTTGTCCCCACTTGCGTCCGTGCGTGCATCCTGTGCAGCACCCTGTGCACTGGGGGCCTTGTTGCTGTTGTGGTGGTGGTGGTGCTGCTGCTGCTGCTGGCGCTGGTTTTGGTGTTGGTGTTGGTGTTGGTTTTGGTGCTGGTTTTGGTTGTTGTTCGTGTCATCTTCGCGCAACGAGGGGTGGTGGTGTGTCCCACCGTCACGCGCCTGGGCCGCGGCAGCCCGTGCCAGTGCCTGGCGAGGCCGGCACACATCCACTGTGGGCATCGTGTCGTCCGTCCCACGATGCGTTGCGGCGGGTGTCGCGGAAGAGGGCGGCGCCGGCGGTGGTGGAGGGTTGGCGAACACCAAGGCCCCTTGGTCACAGGGCGATAGGAGCAGGTCAACGGCGTGTGAGAAGGGTGCTGGGTCGGGTGTCGGTGCGCTGACGTCCTGGGGTGGCTGGTACGCCTTGGTCATGGGAAGGCCCAAGGAGAAGGACAGCGTGGTGAGGCTGGAGCGCGACGGGGACAACACGCGACCAGCCAGGCTGCCGATGTTCAGACTCATGTCGCCACATGGGAGGCCCTGTGAAAAGGGAACACAAACCCAGTATGGAAACGAGGTGAGGAGCGGCGCTCCATCACGTGAGCAGCACCCACCACACTCCCCATCCACCCGTGATCACAACCATGGCACATCACACCAGCAACATAACGGGGGCGGGGGTCACGCACCATGAAAGGCAGCAGGTACACACTGTGG
>Ga0213833_1002099_pt1 | contig 13349 bp, 7 predicted proteins | sample SWATP21_FD_160575 | JGI IMG/M metagenome (GOLD analysis project Ga0213833, IMG submission 160575) | Coastal seawater microbial communities from Marineland, Florida, United States - SWA TP2 #1 | ecosystem: Environmental > Aquatic > Marine > Coastal | place: USA: Florida | collected 2016-08-14
GCGAGCGCAGGGGTGTGTGTGTGTGTGTGTGTGTGTGTGTGTGTGTGTGTGTGTGTGTGTGTGTGTGTGTGTGTGTGTGTGTGTGTGTGTGCATGTCGCTACCTGGTGTTCTTTGTGTGTGCCCAAACAAGATCAGGCGCCAAACCTGGCAGTTCGACTCTGCTGTCGTCCCGAACACGCACCCAAGGGCCTGTACAACCCACCACAGACAGCCATACATCATCCACTGCCACAGGCATGTGGAAGCCCATCTCGCAGCCCCTGGCCACGCATGCGTGGTCTGGGTGCAAGAAGTGGCCAAAAAAAAAAAAACGTGCACACAGTGGTCACGCAACGGCAGGCGATACCTGGGGCAAAGTTAATCGGGTGTGGAGCATCCAACACCGACTCCGGTGTCATCTCCACAACTTGCTCACGCAGGATGAATCGCGCCAGGCCGTACGAATACAGCACAATGTACCTGGTGAGCCAGTGGCACGGGGTGTTAGACACGTCCAGGCCATTGAGTGAGAGACGGAGAACAGGGCTGTGGGCGCATGCCACCGGAAGGGAACGCACGTGTGCCAATCCACACAGGCGACATCGAAAGGGTAGCGTGCGGCGTCATCTGGGTGTCGCTGCAACACGTTGCGAATGTGGTCGTGGGACTCCACACGGAAGAACCATTCGTGCTTCATGAAGTGAAAGAAGGTATCCACAACGGCTCGTGCCCGAGAGGACTGACAGGCATGCGAATGCAAAACGCATGAGATGACAAACAAAGGGGAAGCAGGGTGGCAACGCAACACAACAGCAAACCAAAGCAACCGTGCAATGCCGCCCAGCCCATCAGGCACGTACCAAGGTGCCAAGCTTGGCAGCGTTCTTGCGCATGTCGGACTTTCCAAACAGGTTTGCAGAGGTGGCGTACGCCTGAAGCGGAATCTTGTAGCGTAGCAACCAGTTCAACTCGAACAATGGTTTATTCTCAAATCTGGTGTACCACACAGGCCGGCAGGGACACGTGCGTTGGATTTCCCACCGTCCCACACAGACGGGCACCACACTTGCCCCAGAGGCTACACACGCGCAGGTGGCCGCGCCAGTCACCTGGACACGTACGTGGTGATATTCGCTCCTTTTGCCAGCAGCTTTGGCGGGCTGTACTGCAAAAAGTACAACATGCCGCCACGCAGCGCGGTTTGCCACGTGGTTGCATTCTTGCTGGTGCTGCTGCAGGCGTGTACAATCTGGACACACGAGACAAGGACGGCACGGGAGTCAGATCACACGATACGAAAGCATTACAACGGTGGGTTGGCACACGAGCAACTCGCTTGGCGTGGTTCCATTGCAGCTTGAAAACAATAGACAGCAACCGTACCTGCACCGGCTCCGTTTTGGCGTACACAAAGGCCGCTGCAAGGATCAGGTGCGCGACGTGATCCACGGGGACCAAGTCGGCGACAGCATCCGCACGGATGGGGAGGATGGACACGAGACCAAGAGCAATCGAGAGTGTCACAGTGCCAAACGCGTTCACTGTATCTACCCATCCTGGGGCAGGAAACCTCCAGGAACAGCCAACGATGGAGGGACGCACGATCGTGACGGGTGTTCCTTGCTTTGCGGCGCGTGTGGCAACCAAACGTTCTGCCATTGCCTGCCGCGGCACGAAAGGGATGAAGGGCCACAAAGGTGCAGCGACCACAACGTGTCCCGCGACGTTGCGACAAGGAATTTCCAACAAACACGACAAACGCATCAGTGAGATGCGAAGCACAGCAAGTCTCGGGCAGCACAGCACGCGACCCACCTTCGTCAGGGTGTAGGTGTTGGGAAATGCGCCAAGGAGCTCCTCCCGAGCCGTAGCCGCTTGGTGAGGAGTCCATGCTCGGGAAGCCTCCAACACCTGTACACCCCAGTGCAGTACCATCGGAGTGAGAGGCCCACTTACAACAACACCCATGCGAGGCAAGAAGAAGAGAACTTCTGCAGCGTGTGCGCCGCCACAACGAAACGAAGTTGGGATGGATACAGGGGCAAAGCACGACCGGACACACCTCATCCACGTCAAAAGGGAGGTCCAACAGGCTTTCCTCCACATGTGAGCCTGACGGCTGCCCAGCATTCACATAGGCAGTGGAGACATGGATGTAGGCATCCAGATGAGGAAATTGCCGCGAGACCTGCATCAATATCAACCCCAGAGCTTATCAACCACCATCCACCAAGAATCCAAGTGTGCCAGACGACACAACAACGCGCACGAACCTCAAGCGCGTGCAATGCGCCGTGCACATTGGCTGCCAAGGCATCCAGCAGTGGCGGGTTGAAGTCCACAGTAGCTGCGGCATGGATTACCACCCCAACAGTGTCACGCATGCATTGCATGTCCTGCGTGCTCACTCCTAGGCCTGGAAGCAACAAGTCGCCTTGGACAGGCACCTGGACCATCCAGCACAAGCAGAACCAGGCACAAACAAACACGCACATCAAACAGGCGGAACTATCACCGCGACCACCGCATTCTACCAGTATTCCAGGGCAAAGACGCCTCACACAACACTTTCGTACCAGTCGGCGCCGCAGAAGAGCCTTGAATCCGAGCCCATGAGCCTTCTCCAGCCACTGCCAGATCGGAGACGCCACAATGTCCTCTTCCAGGCGCTGCCGTGCAGTTTTGCCTTTGCGGGGCCGCAGCAGCACAAAAATCGGAGCTGTTGCAGGCGTGCGCCGTACCAGTGCCTCTAACACCACCTTTCCGATGAAGCCACTGCCGCCTGTGATGAACACACCACGGCGGCCGTAGAACGAGTCCATCAAGGTAGCGTGGGGTGCATGACAACGCCGCACACAAAACATTACTAGTTTTATAAAACGATCGCGAACCGGCAGTCCGCACGACGAACAAAGCACACAAACAAAACAAGGCTTTTGCCAAAAACGTTTCAACAGGGAGGAAACAACATCAGGTCCTCACTGTGCACCACCTGTCGGAGCGAACGCTACGCTCGGTCGACGAGCCATCGAGCGCCTCCCGCCACGCATGACGCTTGCGCGGCGCGAGGGCCTGGCTGCAAAAGACGACGACGAAGAAGAAAAAGTGGAAGAAGAAGAAGAGGGGGAAGCAGCTGCAGCAGCACCAGTAGAACGTGACGCTGGTTTACCACCGACACGGTGGGGAGGTGCCACGATCGGAAAAAGCGATGATCGCCGGCGCCCACGCCGTGCAGGTGGCGCGGCCATGATCGGGGCCATGGATGACCGCCGCCGACCGTGGTGTTGCTGCGGTGCATTGGGCCCGGGCAGTGCCCGCTGTGCAGTGCGTGGGAGAGACCTGGGGCGGGTGCGAGGGCGGGTGCGCGAGTGCGCCAGTGGATTCGACCTCCACGGGGTGTGAGCGCCCTGCAGAAGACCCAGGGCATCCACACCAGGCGCCGTCCTGTCCACAGGAGAGCCCCCCTCCGGGATGGAGGGTGTTGGTGCTGCACCTGCCACTCCCGCAGGGGCTAGGATAGGCGCAAGAACAGGAGGCGCATCGATACCGCCGGGGTTCTGCTCGGCGCTGGCAGCATGTTTGCCATCGCCCTGCGCCGGCTGCTGCGGGGTGGGAGTGGTGGTGGAAGTGCCGGCGGGAGAACTCACGCCGGATGAAGGTGGGCGGGGTGTGTTATTGTGTGTCGACGCGGCCCCCATTCGAACGGGCCGAAGGGCAGAACGGCGGCGGGTCCGGGCACGGCGACGGCCGGTACGCGCCCGACGCATGGGGTTGTTGACCATACGGCCGTCGCCCGGTCGCTTGGCAGCGGCTTTGCGACGCGCGGCGGCCGTTTTCATTTCCCGCACAATCGACACCACGTAGCTGCACGTCCAACACACATCCGACCACACACACACATCCGACAAGACAAGACGCAGCGCATACATGACACACATCCACGGGGGGGGGACAACAGACGCAATGTGCACCAAGAAATCACACACACGGCGGGTCAGCGAATGTGGGTGCAGTATGACACAAGCAACGTGTACGCACAGTGCAATGATGAACATGTTCACCCCGCACAGGATGAGGGTCACAATGACATCTGTGGCGCCATCCGTGCTGTCCTCGGTGCCGACGTCCAACGCATCACCACCAACAGCCTCAGCTTGCAGACGCAGATACATGATGGACAACACTTGGGTGATCAGCACCGCAAGCAGCGCTCCAGACTCCAGGTTGTTCAAGTCCGCGCGATGGAACGGTTCAAAGCGAACGTGCAACAACAGTGCCACATTCACCACGAGCACAGCCGCGACGACTTGCAAGTACGGATCCACAACCACGGCAGCCACAATCAAAACGGCCAGCTTCCGCAGCATCACGACACTTTCCCACCTGAAATCGTTGTGGACAGACCCCGCCAAGCACGTCAGCCACCCAATGCATGTGTCGCTAGCACACACGCACTGACAACACGCAGCAGCCCACACATGCGTCTCACCAACTAGTTTCAGGGCGATAACCGTCAATGAGAAACCCATACTGAGAGAAGAACACTGGGTTGGTCGCCTTGGCGCGGTGTTTTCGCAACTTTTCGATCATGAACAGCGGAAGGCCAAGACAGAACACAGAGCCAAAGGAAACCGCAACAAGCACCATCAACCAGTGCTGGGCGTCGTAGCAGACAATGGAGAAGTCCGCAGACAGGTAGTACACGCCGCCGATGGGGGTGTGGTGACAGCGCAACACTGACATGACCTGTGTGCCAATGAGGTTGTAGCACAGGAACAGGATGAAGATGGAGGTGCTCACAAACTGCTGGGTGACGAAAAAGTAGTTCCACAGCTTGCGACAGAGCGAGGTACTCGTCGGCACAACGGCGGCGCGTGATGTGCCGCCTTCATCACCCGAGGAGGACATGCCACTCATCGAAGAGGCACGAAGGACGTCCGGGTGTAGCTGCTGTAATTGACGCTCGATGCGCCGCTCGCCTCGATGGCGCAACATCAGGGCAACAAGGCTGATGACCACTGCCAGCGCTGCCAAGACTGCTGGAAGAAGTAGGTTGACGATGACTTTGGCGTAGAAACCAAGGTTCATCGTGCACAGTGCTGGGAGCACAGCCAGCGGCGATGTCCCAACAACTTCTGTGAACCCAAACAAGCGCCGAAACGTCGCAGTGCCCTGTGAAGCCGTGCCACAGAAACATCACGCCGCTTCGGTAAGTCGCGGCACCCGCATCGACCCATACCCACGGCTACCTCCCAAAAGCATTGTCGGCAACAACAAACAAACAGGGCGCGAAAGCTCCTACGACACAGTGGTGACACCACACGATACAAACACACGAACCTGCGCTCGGAAAGCTCCCAAAGATCCGACAAGCATGACGTAGTTCAGGAGTTGGCGGAACATCACTGATGTACACCACACGGACACATACGTCAAACCCACAAGGAAGGAACACCGGAACCACACCACCCCTGCACGACCACAGGCAAAGAAAACACAAAACGACAACGAACGCAAGCCATGCTGCCACAGGACGTCTGCCGCTCCCACCTTTGGACGCAGCACTCTTCTTGAACTCATGGAACGCGGAAATGTACACCAACGCAAACAACACAAGCAGTGCCAAGACGCCAAGGACGGCGTAGTTCAAGCCCCTGCCCCAACACTTGACACAAGCAGAGCCCTGCGCCTGGTACCCGCCATCTGTGTCGCACACGGCACACAGCACGCCCTTGTACCCCGTGTCGCAGCGCACCGTGCGGTTTTGCGTGTCCAACACACACGCGCTGGGGTTGGGGCACGAGTGGAACTCCGCGGAGCCATCCAGGGAGGGCGTGGACAAGGCGTTGGCTGTGGCGCCGCCGCCGCCACCGGCGCCAGACGTACCACCAACGAGAAAGTACCCCGGCCGCATGTCCAGTCGTCCCCCGGCACAGCTGACGCCAGACTCGGGGCACCGTGTACATGGCTGTGTGTTGCCATCATCCGACCAGTGGAACGCCGGGCAGGCTTCACAGGCAAGACCGGTGGTGCTGGGCTGGAACCCTGCAGCGCAGGCAGAGGAGGTGACAGAAAACTGAACCTGCGTGGGCATGAGGAGCGACCCTAGCCTGCACTGCACCGTGACGGTGTACTTTGTGCCCACCACCCCACGCAGTACAAGCTGCGAGAAGGACACGACACCACGGCTGGACGACGCATCCCCACCGGTCAGCGTGGCAGGACCCAACGACAACGCAACCTGGCTGTCGCTGTCGCTGCTGCCGCTGTAGTTGCCGCTGTCGCTGCCACTGCCGTCGTCGTCCACACTCTGACTGCCATCCGCGGACCCGGGGGACGACACGTTGGCCGCGGGGGACGATTGGCCAGGCACAAACGGCGAGAGGCGGGCGGTGCACTGCGTGACGTCGTCCTGTTCGACAACGGCAAACGGCTGTCCGTCCACCAGCACGAAGTGCTTCCCTTCGGTGTGAACGCCTGCCAGCGGCGGCCGTTCCATGGGCGTGTTGTACCGCAGCACAAGCTCCGCGAACAGGCTGCCGCCGGCGGTGACAACCGACCCGGGGGTGTGCACAAGCACAGGCGTCGGCGTCATCACGCGGACGCGGTGTCGCAGCACCTCCAGCGCATGCTGTCTCGAGTTGGCGGTGCGGCGGCAAGCGAAGGCCAGCTCCACCACCGCACCAAAGTCCGCTTCGATGACGAGGCTGGGAAACGACACGGCGCCGTCACCCACCGGCTGGCCGACACCTCCTGTGGCCACAACGGCGCACGCGTTGGAGCCATCTGCGCAGGAGTCGCCCACCGCTTGGGCAGACACGGAGCAGTCCAGTGTGGCGGCAAAGCGCCCGTGCAGCACGGTGCCAAGGGAGTCGCGCACAGCGAGCACCGGCGGAGGCGACATGGTGATGCGGGAGGCACCCGAAGATGGGAGCACGGTGGCGGGTGGTCGAGCGGACGCGGGGTCAAAGTCAAGCGTCACAGGGGTAACCGTGGCAGTGCCTGATACAGCCACCTCGTTGCTATGAATGGGACACACGACGCGCGTTGTGAGGTTGGCCCAGGGTGTGGAGGTTGGAACCGTCACAGCGCTGAAGAGTGCGACGCCAGAGGGAAGCACGTCGGCGCGTGTGGACAACAAGTGCAAGGCGCCTCCATCACCAGCCGATCCCTCAAATCTGTTCACGAAGCCCAACAAGAGTGAGCAACATTGAAACGGTGCGCGCAACACACATGTGACACACACACACACGCGCGCGCGACCAAAGCGGCTCACAACAAGAAAAAACCTGGCGTACATGTCCAGTGTGCAAGCAAACGGTTGGTGCGTCACTTGTCCTGGTGAAAGCGTGTGGCCCGTGGCGTTGATGAACGACAGCCGAACCGACGGAGGGACGCTCGGAGCAGTGTTGAACAGCAGGGGAGGGATTGGGTCTTGCCACTCGACCTTCGCACCATACCTGCATCCACCACATCCCCCCCAGACACAGGGTGTACAACCGCGGCACCAGCACAAGGTTAGGAACATCGTCACAAAGAAGTGGACGGCAAGCAGGCACGGAAAGCGGGGGAAGGGTGACGGGGGACACATTCAACGTACACGAACACTTCCCCAGTCAAGTCCAATGTGGTGCCAGCCGTGGTGGAGCATGACAAGGACAGGGTGACAGAAGTGGACAGCGGCGCGGACACAGCAACGGAAGGGAACGAGACAAGCCCGTCCGATGAAGCTACAGCCGAAGGCTGGCCCCGGAGGGCTACGTTCGTGTCAGAGCCCGTCGTTGCGATCGTGCAGGAAGGTGGTGTGCCGGGTAAATCTACGGCAGGAAGGCCTGAGGCATTCAGGAGAAGGGCGCGTGGGGAGGGAGAAAGAAACCTGAGGGTTTGACACCACGCGCATCCATCACATTCAAACGAACAGTCAGGCGCGCGCGGTGGGGGGGGGGGGGGGGACACATGACCACCTCACAAAACAACAGAAAGAAAACGAAACACTCATCCCTGCCAACGTACTCCAGTGTTGACGAATCGGCACGGGAACCATCCGAAGCGACCACGTGCCACATGCGGGAGTCACCAGTTTGATCGCCATCGCGCATCCACACAGGTTCGATGGTCTGCATCTGGACGCCCTGCGTCACCGCGGGAAAAGGCACGTTGCCCGTGGCGCACGCCACGTGCGCGACAACAACTGCACCGCTGGATGGCGCCACCACGCGGACGTTATGGAAGAGTGCCATGCCAGACGCAGCGTGTGGTTGAACCGGCATAGACTCGGGCGCAAGCGGTGGGGAACTGGACACGTCAGCGCCTGGGACGTACGGACCGTTCTTGAAACCCAGGACACACGACACGGCCGATGTCCATGCACCGGTCAACGGTGTCCACACGTCGTCCGGCTCCGTTTGCACCGACAGAGCCACTGACACGGGTTGGGACAAGACAGCATTGGGGAACGGAAACTGCACAATCCTCTGCTGCCATGTGGTACGCAAGGCCACCACGCGAACCCGGACAGGTGGCGAGGTGAGTTGCTCGCCCGAATGAGGCAGCGAGCACGTGGCAAAGACAAAGGAGGTGCTGTTCAAGGCGGCCTCAAGACCCGCGGCGAAGGTGGCCACAAACATGCCGTTCCCCGTGGCGACGAGCGGCACGTGGTCGGGTCCAACCACGCGCGCGTTTGGGGCCGACACGGGGCTGTCCACATCCAGCTCGCACGTCGCACCCGCCGCAAACTCGGCGTCGACGCCGGCCAACCCGTGCTTTCTGTGGAACAGCACGATGCGGAGGGCGGGTTGCAACGGTTGGAGGCTGCCGACGGCGGCCGAGGACGGGAGGAGATACTGCGTCGGCATCGTGTCCAGCACCCTGTCTCGCACCACCCGCGTGCCGTTGGGAAACACCACAGTGGCGGGCGACACGAACCGCAACTGCAGGCCCGAGGCCTGCGTCAGCGGGCCAAACGACGTGGTGCGAGAGCCCACCTGCACCCGCAGGCTGAACAGTCCCAGGCCCTGTGGCACGTCGCACGTGACGTTCGAGCCTGACGTGGACCGCATCGCGCAGTCTGCGGTGGCATCCACGACGCTGGTGTCGGTGCCACGATGCCGCAGCACCACCACGGCCACACTGGACGTGTCGCCTGGCGTGCCCAGGTTGGCTCCGCTCAACGTGATGGCGCTGCCGCCGGCAGGCACGATGTCGGGGGACACCGTTGCCACGAAGGGCGCACCGTACTCCAAGAGCGGTTCTCCTGAGCCCACCGTGGCTTGAAACGGCGGCAGACCCTCCAAGAACACGCGCACGGGTCGGCGTGTCCCGGACCCAGGCGGAACTTGAAAGCGTATCACGGCAGTGGAGGCGTCTGACTCGCCCAACACGTCGCCGCTGCCGGCGCCATCGCCGATGGCGGAAGCAGCCGGCCGCTTGTCGAGCCACACCGCGGGTGACAACACGCCAGCGACGGTGACCACCACGCCAGCCGACGTGTCGTTACCACCGTGACGCTGTGTTGTGCTGCCCGTCGACAGCAGCAACGGCGTGGTCCAAAAGCTGCCTGTGATGGCGGCAACGTCGCCCCCTCGAGTGGAGAAACCACGACCACCTGCGCCGCGCAGGAGCTGCCCATCCACGGTTGGCGCCGTCGTGGAGGTCCCACATGAGATGGGAGTTGGTGGCCACGCCTGCGAGACGGCGTCCCAGCGAAGCACAGAGCAGTGCGCACACGCGAACGAGTACGGGGTGTTGCGCGCGACGACGACACCCGGGCCAAGCTCCATAGATGACAACGAGCAAGACACGCCCGCTGCATGAGAAGGGCGGGTCGGATCCAACGCCTGGAGATGGTTGTCAGTCAAATCGACATGCGACAGCTTCGCTGCAGAACCCGAGCGCAGCACAACGGTTGCGCCTGACCCTGCACTATTAAACCGCACTGTGCAATTTCGTAACGAGAGGGCGGAGGCTTGCTGAGCGAGGAAGACGGAGGCGTCAAAGTTTGCGTGGTTGTTCACGAGCGAGCAGCTCTCGAAGGAGGCCGCCGACTGCAGGCCAAACACGCCCACCCCGCCTTCGTTGGCTTCCGCCCCGTCAAAGGCGCTGCGTGCTACGGCCAGTGTGGATGACTCACTCACGTGGAAGACGCCCCCCGTGAAGCCGCTCGTTTCAAGAAACCTGCACCGCGTCACGTTGCCAACGCTGAGAGAGTGCAAGGAAATGCTGGCACCAAACGCAGCCTGGGAGCCCGTGAACGAGCTGCTGCGAGCGACGACGAGCGCATCGGTTGTGGCATACACGTCGCCACCCACTGGACCGCCGTACTGGCTTGCCATGGACACCTGCTCCAGCAGCAGCCACGCGTGCGACAACACCACGCCCCCGCCGCCTGTTCCAGTGACTGCGTTCTCGGTTAGGGTGCTGCTCGTCACGACGACACGCAGGGTGGGTGTGGCCTTGGACTCGTCGCCGTCCCCACCCGCCCCTGTGGCCTGCAGCCCCGCCCCTCCCCGACCAGCAGTGTTGCTGCGGAGATCAGAGTCCGAAACGAGGCACGCAATGCCCGCTGACGTGCTCAAGGGGGCGTCGTTGTGGATACTGACCCCGCCGCCACCGAGCGCGGCAGAGTTACTTTCCAACTGCACATTGTGCAGGCGCAGGCGCGCAGCCACACCACTACCCACGCTGTCTTCCACAGACACCTCAGACGCAACCGTCCCCAGTGCCTCCACAACCGTGAATGGGGCCGTTGCAAAAGCCTCGCGACTCGAGCTCGTGCCTTCCACCAACACTCGGAGTGAGACGGCCCCGCCGTGCGTGCGCGCCTCATTTTTTGCAAACAAGGTGTCTTCCATGTGCACCTGCACATGCCGCACAGAGGCGGCATGGATGGCGATGGCTCCACCGGCACCGAACGCTTTGTTTTCTCGGAACGCGCAGTGGATGAACGAAGCTGCGACCGTGGGTCCCGTGTTGACGGGTTCGGGCAAAGAAGCGCGAAGCACAGAGGTGTCTACCATCCCGACGCTGTTGTCGTCATAGTTGTGCGTGACGAGCGCGATGGCGCCACCAGTGGTTTTGGAGCTGTACCCAGTGATGGAGGAATTCACGAAGTCCACATGAATGGCGGACCGAAATGAGAGTGACGGTGGTATGTCAACGCGCAGAAACGACACCAACTCTGCGGCGTCATCATCACCACTCAACGCTGTCACACTAGCGTCAGAGCCGGACACGGACATCCCAACCCGCACCCACCAGGCACGCCCTTCCGCAATTGTAGGTCGGGATGCATCCACAACCATGCACCGTGGGCACCATGACACCATGACTTCACACTCGCCACAGAACAGCGTGTGCTGCGATTCTCTGACAAGGATGCTTACACCAACTCCTTGGATGATGGCCTCCTCCAGCTGGACCTCACTGTTTGTAACTTCCATCAGGGAGAACGGCACGCTTGGTGCCTGGCGAAGCGTCGAGTGTGACACATGCAAAGTCAGTTCATGGCCAACGATGGCCATGGCAGGCCACTCAACGTCCACATCCCGCAGCGTCAAGTTCACATTCTCCACAAGCAGGCCGGTTGCTGCTGCGAACTGCACCAGTGTGCGGTTCTGAGCACCAAGCGGTGCGTCACCTACCAACACCAGGTGCACATTGGCCAGAGAAAGCGAGGATGTGACAAGGTGTGTGCCCGGTAACAGGACAACGGTGGCACACTCACGGAAACCACGACAAGCAGCAGATACTGCGGCAGCCACCGTAGCAAAGGGGGCCTCACGTGCGCCACTCTGTGTGGCATCAGAGCCAAACGGTGACACATACACATTTGGAACCCCACAATCGCGCCCATCCCATGCGCACACCAACGCATCACACTCCGGATCACAAGTGCCGTCGCCGGGGAGGTCGGCACAAGCCGCAGGCACGGAAGCTTGCGCGTCCAAAGACGGCAACAAGTCGCATCGAACATGCGGGTCGTAGTGGACGGACAAGTTGGTTTTGATGAAATCCGTCGTGATGGAAGTGTCCGTCATCAAACGCACTGACACGAACATAGGCACGGAAACTCCCACCTCCAGCCGACCAAAAGGCCAAGCGGGAACCCTGCAGGTGAAGTTCGTCCATGTGACCCCCACCGAGTTGGGCTCCAGGGTGCTGATGTGTGTAGCAGCGACAGGCATGCCGTACTCGCCAAATCGGCAACTCACAACTGTCCCTCCAGTTAGGGCGCCTGAGATGGACCAACCCCCGAGGTACGACCCGTGGGCATGAGTGGCAAGGTTTGCAAGTATCACGTCGCCCTGGATGTCGGTTGTCACGTTGGTCACGGCATCGTCCAGGTGTGGGAGCCCAAACAGACATAAAAACCCACCTGCCAACACTCGCAGTGTGGACCCGGCGTGACCACCAACGAACGCCTGCAGCCCAGCCCCTGGTGCAATTGTCAGAACTGCATCGTTGAGCAACACGACACGCTCCATGATGTGCAGACGAGGGTCGCCCACACCAGCCGGACTCCCCAGATAACCACCATCGCCATCGAACACGACGTGGCGCCGCCAACGTGAAACAGGCTCACCGAGTGGGCGCATAACCACCAGACCAGCGGCAAGCAGGTCGGCATCCGAAACACTTTTCACCGTGGACCAGGCGGGCACGTCGGCAATGGCGTCAGGAACGGTCCACGCCAACGACCCAGCACCACCCGAGGCGCCAAAAGTCCGAGAGCCACCATACACCATGATAGCGCCTTCGAACTCGGACGAGGAGCGCGCAACAACCGACACACGACCACCGCCTCCACCACCATCAATCTTGCCCCCTCCCGAAGCTAAAAGCGCTCCAGCGCCAGTAAACGCCCACGTACTAACACGAATGGAACCCCCCGCCCCACCACCACAACGCGATCCCGCCCCAACAATACCATTCGCACGCAGCGTGCCTCGAACAACCGCGTGAAGGGTCTCAATGCTGATGCGGCCGCCACCGTAAGACCCAGCACAGTCGCCACCGGAGCCCCAGTCAGCTGCTGATACCGCACTCCCATGTGAACAGACGGGGCGTTGGCTCAAAGAAATATGACCGCCGAACCCACCGTGACCCCCACCTCCGCGAGCCACAAAGGCACGGCAAGGCCCCTTTGCGCCGGGCCACCCACGCCCATTCGTAGACACAACCCCTGACACGTTCACCACACCACCACTTATACTCACGGAACGACCATCCACAAAACTCCCCTCGTCCACAAACACACCATCCATCCCCTCCAGCCACAACCCTGACGAAGACCACATGCTACTCCCACCTACCAACCGCACCAAACCCGCCCCGTTGCCACCACGAACTCGTGCCCGTGTGCCATGCCACA
>Ga0213833_1002100_pt1 | contig 13342 bp, 16 predicted proteins | sample SWATP21_FD_160575 | JGI IMG/M metagenome (GOLD analysis project Ga0213833, IMG submission 160575) | Coastal seawater microbial communities from Marineland, Florida, United States - SWA TP2 #1 | ecosystem: Environmental > Aquatic > Marine > Coastal | place: USA: Florida | collected 2016-08-14
GTGTGTGTGTGTGTGTGTGTGTGTGTGTGTGTGTGTGTGTGTGTGTGTTTGTCTGACCGCTGCTGTGCCATGCAGGTGACAGAAGCGTTTGATTTTCTGGGTGGGTCTGACCGACTCGGCTACACGGATTCGTCATATGTGTACGTGCTTCAATGTGACGTGGCAACGGCTTGGCTTCACGTCCACGTGTGTTTGTTCAGTTGGGAGTGCTGCAACGGTCGAAGCAAGCACAATCGCTCGAACAACTACATGGGCGACATTGGGTACTGCAACAACGGAGAGTTCTTGAACTTTGTCATAGATACCGCAGCGAACACGCTCACCCTTCAAGTGAAGACGCGTGATGGTACACTTCGTCCCGAAGAACCAGGTGTGTGCCGTGTGCGTGGTGCCATGCGGCTGCTTGCACTCACACAGCGTGTGAACAGTCACATTGTTTGATGACCTACCTTCGGAGCCTCTGTACCTGGCACTTTTGGTTTGTGGACACCAAGGCAACAGCCGACTTCGCATCATCGATGATAGCAGCCCCCCAACCTCTGTTGACGACGCCGACGATGTGGAGTACTAGTCATGACACAGTCTCTCCACAATGAATCAACTGGGCTTTGATTTCAGCAAAAGGTTGCCGTGCAACGACTACATGCGTACTCTTTCTCATAGGTGCCGATTTTAAACGAGTCTCACGGCCCAGCATACGACACACGCCAACACACAGCGAAAACATGGACAGCATACAATAAACTTAACATACTCACATCAGAGCTGCGACTACGCTTCGGGGGGTGTCGCAGCCTCGGATTCACTTGGAACACCGTAGCGGGCTCGCCGATTAGCGAACCAAACTCTCACGCGTGCGAGAGGCAGTTTTGTTATTCTGCACAGGGCAAGCAGTTCTGGCTTGCTGGGGTAGCTGCACAAAACTCATAGACACATAGACACACACTGTGAGTGAGTGGTAGCTTCAAGTGCACATTGGTGGAAGAGAGAACGTACGGGGAGGAGCGATACACATGCAACAGTGTGTCACGCTCAGCAGGAGATAACTGTCGTCGAAGCTCAGCTACAACGCCGCTCTGAGCCGTTGCGTCGTCGTTTCCATGCTTGTACGCCGCTGTCCGTTTCAACTTGCTGCGCCGATTGTGAAACCATGCTCGAACACGTGAAACGGGCTCCTGGATGCGAACTGAAGCAGCCTGTAGCTGCTCTGAAGAAGGATACACAGTCACTTGAAATAACAGCTCGAGCTCAGCCCGTGCTCGCACGCTGAACCGAGACACAAGTCGCCGCCGCTTCACGTTGCAAGCAGATGCTGTGGATGAGCTCTCGCCGCGTGACCTACGCTTGACAGAACGCGTATGACCTTGACAGCCAGCCCCGTCACGTGCGCGTGTTTCTCGACTACTTGATACAGCAGCAGGCCGCTTGAAAGAGCTGGTATCATGACTGCCAGCCCCGTCACGTGAGCGCGCTTCTCGGCTTGATACAACAGCAGCAGGCGCTTGCCGCTTGAAAGAACTGGCATTTTGACAGACACGCGTATCACGTGCGAGTGCTCCTCGGCCTGATACAACAGCAGGAGAAGGGGCTGCCGCAACCTTTCGCGCAAGTACTCCAGCACGGGCACCGGCGTACGCACACGCGTTGGCACGCCAAACGTTCGCCCAGCCACCTAGAGCGCGCACGTTCCGACTGTGCGCTTCCAAGCTGAGCGCTGGGTTAAAGAAGCGACCACCGCCGGGAAACGCTTGCCACACCACCGGCGCGACGGTCATGGGTGCGTTGAATGTGAGTTGCCGCTGCGGCGTTACTCGGCTAATCGGCACACTGTGTTGCGGTGAATCGAAAGACTGCGCCAACGAACTATGGCCCCATTGGGCATGCTGGCTCATCCACATGCTTCGTGTTCCGGGGCGTCTTCCAAGCACCAGCGGCCGGCAAAAGCGCAGGCTGCGTTTTTGTTTGCTGAGTCACACCTCACACAGAACGAGAGCTACTTGCCGAACAACGTCGGTCGTACCTTACACACAAAAAACACCAACTCCACTGTTGCACCGTGCTGCGCAACTTGACGTCTTGACCGGTGCTTGTGACGACCCGTCACGTTCCTTGGGCGGTGGTGTGGGGACAATGAGCCCGCCCAGGAGGCCGGGGCGAGTTCATACGCGCTCGCGGCGGCCACCTCGGAGGAGCTGTAGCATTCAGTGCGCTCCGGGGCCCATGTTCCGGGGCGACGCCGTGGCTTTGGGGGCAGGTGCGGGCACGCTCACCCTCTTGGCGTTGGCGGGCGTATCTGACAAGTGGAGCACCTCCTGCGGATTTTCCCTGCTTGTCCTGCAAGTCATCGTTTGTTTGGCCTCTTTGGCCTTCATCTTGGGCTACGCTGTGGCCCAACGCTTTCGTCACATCTCGCACCGCGCCAGTCAGCGGGCGCTGGTGTGCATGGCGGTGTTGGTGCTTCTCCTCTCGGCGCACGCGGCGCTCCTGCTGAAAACGTCGTGCATGGGGACCCTGCGCGTGTTCGCTGCAATCCATACTTGTGTCATGTGGATTTGGGCCGCACTGGTGTACTGGGCGCTGTTCTGGCAGCTGTTTGATGCCGCGCACGTGTTCGATGCTCGAAGCCGGCGCTCAGCAGCCGCCAGCGGGCCAGAGCACAGCATGACGCCTGCGCGTGTGCTGGAAGGCATCGGAAACGTCATGGTGGGCGCGTTCACGGTTGTGGTCGCGTCGCTCAGCTTGTCGCGTGCAGCGGCCAGCGACAGGGCGTGCCGGCAGCTTGGTGTGGCAAGCACGCTGGCTGGTGCCGGCTTGTTGGTGCAGGGGGTAGGGACGCTGGTGGTGTCCAATCGGGCGGTGGCGCGGTGGCTATCTGTGGACAAAAAGTTTTTTGCGCACGCAGTGCCGCTGTATTCCAGCGTGGCATGCCTGGGCACACTGTGCGTTGCCGGCTACAGCTTGCTGCAGAGCGCATGTGCGCAGATGTTTCTGTTCAGTGTGCTGGCGACGTCAGTTCTTCTGTGCTTTTTTTTCGTTCTGGCGCCTCTACTGCGCTTCACAGTGCTCGCGTTTGAACCGCGGCATGTAGAAATCAGTTGGCACTTCGTGCCTCTGTCCTTTGTTGCCAGCACCTCTGCCTCTGCGGCAATTGCGTACGAGTTGGGTTTGTTGTGGACACGCTTTTCGCTACGAGTTGACGCACTGTATTGTTTGACACTTGTGTTGCCAAATGTGTCCTTAGCAATGCCCAAACCTCCCCATTGACGTGTGAGGCGACAATGTCTGCTCTCGTGGCGTTCGGGGTGGTTGGTGGCGTCGCCTGCGTGGCAGATATGATCCCGATGATCGTTCGGAGGAAGCGAATGGTCTGGAACAGCTGTGCGGACGATGTCCAGGTCAAGGTGGCTAAGTTAGTGTCTCGCATTGTTGTGTACGTCTGTGTACGCAGTCCAGTTGTGCCTTGTGTTCCTGCAGTGTGGTTGGATGTCGCCGCGGTCCTCACCTCTCAAGCGAGCTGGCACAGGTACACCTTTACCATGATGGTTGGGGGATTCTGGAGCACCATCAGTGACAATGACGAATGCTGGACAACAGGCGGATGGTGGCTCGCTGTGCTGCGCATCGGCTTTTTGGGGGCCGTTGTTGCGCTTGTTGGTACAGTTGCCGTACAAGTGCTCCAGCTGCGTAGAGGCATCCTGTCATGGCGCCTCTGGTTCATGCGAAGCAAACTGCGGCTTCAATACTTGGTCCGACTGTTTGTGCAGGTATGATACGATGGCTCTGCAACACCATTTGTACTGTGCCGTGTCGTATGACGTTGAGTGGTTCCACGCCTGTTCAACTGCTGCTGCTAGACTTTGGCATCGTTCCTGTTGCTGGTGGCCTCGTCTACGCTGCGTTCGTGCGCGTGTGGGGCCACTTACACGGCTCTGGTTGTTGTTGCCGTGAGTGGCTGCTGCGTTACCGTGTACGACACTGTCTTCCACAAGCACTACCTCAAGGACGCACGTTCTATGTACGTCACGCTTCATGTCCAATGTGAGCACCCGTGTACCATGGTACACATGCGTTGGTGACGGGGTGTGCCTTGTCACAGGCTGCGCTATGTGCGAACGCGTGGAGCATTGATCCGCTCTGTTCGTATTCTGGAGGTTGGACCCATCAGGGTGGTGTTGGCCACCCTCCAAGTTGCTTTGTGCGCACTGCTGCTCTTCACCATCTGGGTGTTGGATGACTGCTGCACGGGCGCTGCATTCCCGGTGTCCGTGGCTGTGTTTGCGGGGCTCGCCACAGTGGTGTTCCTGTGGAACTTTGTTGCGGCGATGGGACTGCTGCGCCGACTTCGGCGTGGGTTGTTCCACCACGGTGGCATGGCTGCACACACCACGGCACTTCGCTCCGCAGTCCCTCCCTCGGTAGTCGGGGTGTGTGCGCTGTGGTTTTCGAAGCTGATGGAATGGGATGCGTGCTCCAAGGTTGGCTGGAGCATGTTTGCGTTGGGCCTGGTGCATTTGGTCGGTGGTGTTGCGGTCAACGTCTCCGTTCTCTTCTGGACCCCCCGAAACCAAGGCGTGGTGAACAACGTTGCCTTCGTCTGTGCTGTGATGTGCGTTTGTTGTGCCACACCTTGTGTTGGCAAGTTCTTCTGACGAATGGAAAACGGCCTGGTCTGACCTGTCTGAACGCGGCGTGGTGGGTGCCATTGCAGATACACTGTGGCGCTGTTCGTCATGATGGGGTTCCTTCTCACTTCCTGCGACCAGAACGAGGCTTCTGATGAAAACAACCAACGTGTGGTGGCCCTGGTCATGACTGTTGCTGTTCTCTTTGTAGACGCCGGTGACAGCATCTATCTGGCCAGGAAAGGAGTTTGGAGTGCCCTCGAAGCCCTAGCATCGGAGCTCCGCGGCGAAACCACGTACGTTTGTTGACACGTGCCCACATCTTACCACGCTGCACGAGGTGCACTCACACGTTCGCGCTCCGTTGCAGCTACGTGCTCGGGTTCATCAAGTGGGTATTGCAACACCTCATCTTTGTGGCTTGTACGTCTGGCTTGACGCGATGGTTTGTTGTTGCTGCTCGAACCTCGGAGCGCACTCACTGTTTTCTTTGTCTGTTACATAGACCTTGGCCTTCAATGTGGCATCATCAACATCATCATATTTTGGCTGTTTGAGCCGTGTGGTGTCACCTACGTCGAGGTTTTCGGAGCGCCGGTCGTGGGAACCGTTGGCGTGCTGCTCATTATATTTGCTGGGCGTGTGCAAGACTCATTTTTGCGGCACGAGTTCCTCGCAAGCCTTAGCGTGGCGCAGCTCGGCAAGGTCAAGCGCTGGCGTCAAGCTGTGGTGACACGCCTGTTTCAGTTTGTGTACTCCACCTTCATGGCCCTCATTCCGGGCATTCTTTCTCCACAACGAACGGTGTTGGACATGCAAACCGCGCTGGCCTTGCTACAAGGAGAGGTGGGGCAGGGCAAGGTGGTGTACGTGTCAGCGGACTGGTCGTGCAACGTGTGTGATTGTTCAGTTCCCCCCTCACCCTCGGTGGTGAATGTGTGGTGCTCCGCAGGCGAGACCCATCCACGGTCACGCCGCCAGAGGAAGACGACTCTGGGTGGGACCGATCGGGAGAGTTTTCCAACGGCCTGAGTTTTTCCGCCCTGCTTGTCATGGGGCGTGGCTGTGGCCGCAGCTTTCGTGTGGGACTCCGCCGCCCAGCCGCGTTTTTTGGTGCGTCACAGATGCTGTGCCCCCCCCCCCCCCCGCTCCCCTCGTATTCCCCGTGTGAAGCAATGTGCTTTGCCATCCCCAACTGACCTGCCCATCTTGCACTGACTTTGTTTGTTTCTTTGGTTTGTTGTTGTGTTGTGTTGTGTTATGTTGGCTTGCACAGCTTTCATCTGGTGGGAGTTGCTGGCGCTGATGCGACTGGCTCTGTCGCTCATGCCGGGCCTGATTCTGGCCCTGCAAGCGTTTTATCGACATTCTGGACGCGCTAGTGCATGTACGAGTGCAACGCTGTCGAATGAAGGGCGATGTGATGCGGTTATCGACAGCGGGACTGGTGATGCCTGTCAGTTTTTTGGGGAAAGCGGATCATCAATGTGGGTGCTGCGGGGCGATGGCTGGGTACCTGGACCTGCGTTTGCGTCGCTTTTGGTTGTAGTCCCACGCACATGTGCTGCTGCAGGTACATCGTGGTTGCCAACGTGTTCGTCATAGGTTCCACGTCTGTGTATGCGGTCTTTCGCTTTGTCGGGGCGATGATGTGTGTTCTGCTGTCCATGGTGATCAAAGCACGGCAGTTCGCCTCGTCGACGCAACTGCGGAACGACCGTGACGTTGTTGTGTGGCACGAGCAGTTTGCACAATTGCAGCGACAGATCTCGTTTGTGTCTGTCACCATGTTGCAGTGGCCGTTGGTCATCATCATTGTCATGGCGCTGGGTTTGTTGTTGGGGCTGTTCTCCTACACCTTTGTCTCCAGCACCATATTCAACCAGCCCTTCTTTTACGAGTTGCTGATTGTGACGGGACTGCTCACTGCAGCAACGATTGCCCTTCTTCTCCTTGCTGCTCAGGTACCACCACCCCACCCCCGTCTGCTGCTTGGCCGGACTGATGTGCCTGAACGCAATCGGACTTACATGGCTGGCGTTCCCTGCACCAGGTCGGCGAGAAAGTACGGTTGGTGTTGATGGCATTGCAGACGCAACACCTGCGCACGGTTGCGCTGCTGCAACGCTTGGAAACGTATGACATGAACAGTGACCGTGTGGTCGATACTCATGAAGTGTTGGCTTTTCTCATGGGGTTGCTGGGTGGTGACACGATGAAGTTGCGGGTACGACTTCATGTGTGCCGAATCATGTGGCCGTGTGCAGTAACGTATGCGTTTGGCTGTTTGCAGACCACAGCTGGTTCCTCCTTGAACGGTGCTGCCACCACGTTTGATGATGTGGTGCACACTCTCCGCGGGACACTCAATGCCGTGGCTACATTTGATCAGTCCTTGTACAACGACCTGGTCTTGGTGCTCCGTTGGTTGTACTCCAACGAGCGAGGGGCACAAAAGTGCCGCGATTATGAGTTGATCGACTGTCTCTGCCGGCACGTGAGCCCGCTGCGTTCTCGGTCTTCGTGGTTAGGAATGTGTGTTCCCTTCTTGCGCACCGGCTCATTTGGATTCGTTGTTTGGCGTTGGTGTTGTTTTGTTTGTTGTTGGTTTCTTGGTGTGGCGGCAGGGATATTGCTTTGAGTGTGACGTTTGGTCGCACTGCCGTTGTGTCGCGATCCCTCCTCCCCCATGTGCGAGTCGCATTGCGTACGTCTCCTCTTCGAGCGTTTGCTCTTGAGTGTTCCCCTTTCACACATTCACCGTGTTGACCCCTTGTTTCTTTGGCAGGGATGCTGCTGAAGCATTCGGACGCCTTGCCTGTGAATGCACGTGGTTTTGCGTCACTGCCGTGGGTGTCCATCATCCTTCGGTCTGACCCCAGCATTGAGCGCCTCGACGAGCCGTTTCATCCCAACTTGTGTCCACTGGATACATTGAACCACCGCCACCGACTGATGAGGTGCGCACCTCATCCTTTTGTTTCCTCTTAGACTGTGTGTCTCTGTCTCTGTGTGTTGGCTATCGTACATGCAAGCGGCGCTCGCTCTGAGCGAGTCACTCAAGGGGTGTGTCATGTGTTGCCTGGACACGACCTCAGACTTGTGTTCCGCCACTTCAACATGGACATCTCCGAGTTCCAAACCGAGTCTGCGGTGGTGTCTGCGCGGCGGACCATGTTGTCGATACTGTCCCACCCACGGTGGTTTGGTTCCATGGCGGCCCACCACCCCGGCCACATGGCCATTGCGCACTGGGTGTTTGCAGGTGGCCAACTCGGGGAGCTTGTCGGTGAAAACATCACGCCCACGCGTGAGGCGTTGAGGCATGTGGCGGGTCAGGCTGAACAGCAAGCGCGAGCAGACCATCTGTCCCGTGACTCGCGCTCCTCACGTAACCATGACCCAGCTGATGCGGTCACCGCCTCCAAGGCTCGCCGCCACCACCCACGAATGATGCGCGGGTTTTCACGCGTGCTATCAGACGTGCAGTCCGGACAGGCGGACTTGAGTGGTTTTATCGGCCTGCCGCCGGGGACCTCCCAACTTGCCGCGGCACAGTGGGTCCCGCGGCTCCTATCGGGGGACCTGGACTTCCGGTTGTCCACGTCGCAGAAGCAGCAGATGATTCATGGCGTGGGTCGTGGGTGGAACTCGTTTCGAACCATGGCTGTGCAGGTTCGTGTGGTCGCTGGTGTGGTCGCCATGCGGTGCTGTCAGGGTGACGACGTGTTGTCGCCGCACACACACACATACACCACCATTCCACGTCTCATATGGCTTTTTTCTCGACGGGGTTTGTGCGTGTGCTGGGTTTCGCGTTGCACCAGGTCGCGATGCGCCATCAGTACGTGGAGGAGCCCGAACCCGTACTTGAAGCCTCCACTCACATCGTGGCTGCCGGCTCACGCGGGGAGTACAACATTGAGCGTGCAATGTGGTTGTCTGGTGACGTGTTTGAAGATCCACGAGAGGGGGCTCTTCAACTCACCGGCTTGACGCCGCTGCAATGGGCACGGTCTGCCGCTGCGATAGCGGACACGACGCGACGGCGCAAGCTGCGGGTTGCCCGCTCCATGTTCGGCACCCGTCGACATTCACGGCGCCGCCGCCATCGCCATCGGCGAGGTGACGTGTTTGTGGCCACGGACCCTAACCACCGCGCCTCCAGCACCCCCGAATCCGCTGCGTCGGCAGCGGAGCCCCGACTTGCGTCCATGGAGTCTGGGGTTGGGGCAGCAGGTGCAGGTGTAAGTGTGGATGCAGGTGCAGGCGGTGCTGGTCCCACTTCGGAGGCCGGATCCTTTGCAAGCGACAGTGTGCGGGACGGGACGCAGCACGCGGGTGGTGCGCCCGTGGCCACGTCCATGGCGCTGCGGAGTCGATCGTCGGCGTCCAGGTCACGATCTGGCACCCGAAGCCGCCGCCCACCCCGACTGCTTCACGTCCCCAAGGTGTCGCGCCGGCGCAGCACGGCTTCCTTGGACAGCGCATTCCACACCCCACGTGGTGACGCGCTGGAGCAGGCGGAGTTTGGCGTGGATGGGGATGGGGCGCTGGGCGGTCGGCACGGCAGTGTGAGTGACATGGACAGTGACGAGGGCCTAAGTGCTGCCGAATCCAGTGGTGGGGACAGCATTGTGGCTAGCCCTGCGCAAGCTGCAAACGATGGCCGGCTGGCAGTGCCTTCAGCCACACTCGCTGCAATCGAACGGGCTCAGCGAGTGGATGACAAACGAGCCTTGCGACGTGCCACGCGCCATGTAGAACCAGGCATTGATCGAGCCCTGCGGTGTGTACTTTGGCCCGCGGATGCAAGCAGCTGGCTGTTGAAGCTGCCCCCACTCACGTTGTGCGTGTATTGTGTGGTGACTGGGCAGGCAATCGATGCCCCAGCAAAGTTGGACGCCGCTGCATGATAGTGAGAGAGCTTTGAGCGATTTGGGTTTGCTGAAGGCTGCGGGATTTGAGGATGGCGTGTCCGTCTGCGTGCTTCGAGTGTGCTTGTACTTTCAAACCCATTCGCCGAATCGAAAACTATTTGTGGCGCCGCGAGTCACGCTGGGCGAGTGCGTGTCGCAATTGCGGTGCATATCGCAAACGCTCTTCTGACCCTGACTCACTGCCTTTTCTTGTTGTTGCATGCGTGCCCCCTGCTGTCGTTCCATGTGTCTGTTTCTGGACAGTGACTTCTCGGTGACCGCCCTGGTCGGGTTTCAAGCCACGTACCAGCTGTCATCGTCTGCAGGCACCGTCGTTGTCCAAGGCCATCAACACGGGCGCTGCCACGTGCAGCACACCGTCCGCGTGTCAACGCCGCCACCGCCACCAACCACCGTGTCAACGGGGAGTGTTGACGCCGCTTCAGACGCCGCCATCCCTGGGAGCGTCAACCTCCGTCACGATGGAGGCACCAGTGGCACCAACACGAGCCGAACTAGTGGCCGCAGCAGCACCGGCGACAACATCGGGCGCAACGTCGACGCTGCTCGCGGTGCTCAGTCCCACCAACAAAGGGGTCCGGCTCCAGGCGGAAGCAACAGTCGGCAATTACTACCACCGTTGCACCCGCGCACGACTGAACCTGCACCTGCACCTGCACCTGCACCTGCAACCGGTGGGGTCAATACGAGTGGTGATCACCGCGATGAGGCGTCGCGTGGAGGAGCACAGCACGCCCCGCGCACGGCGCATGGTCTGCAAGAGGGAGTAACTGTCGCGACAAGGAAGCCAGTGTCACCGCGTTGGGGCTTCAACCGCAACTTCTCCTCCAACGTGCACATTCCACGCAGATACAGTGGTGCCGGTGCACCAGCCGAGGACCAGCGCCCAGACGGGTGTAGCAGCTCAGGCGACGACAGTGAAGGCCCGTTGGAGGGGGGGAGACGACGCCGCCACCACGATGACATTTCCAGACATTGGCGTGACGCCACCTGGCAAGTGGACCATGTGACCTTACACGGCGCTTTGGACGGGATGAAGCTGTCCAAGCTTCAGGTGGGCACAGTGTCAGCGCGTGCACAGTGGGGGGTGTGGTCGTTTTGCCTTGTTTAGCCTTGCCAGACGCGGGGTTGGGTGACCCGACGGTTATGTGGGCATTGGGTGGTCTCTCCCACAGACCCACCGCGGTGTCATGATCGTCGATGTGCGGTTGCTTGGAGCCGAGCACACCGGTCGTTCACGCCAGCCCAAGTGGAACCATCTCCAAGTCAACGCACTGGTTCCCGCTGGGGGTCAAGTGGTGGCCTTCACGAGCCGGCTCTCGGTACGTCATTGCTGCCGCTTGTGCCCGTCCTGATAGCTTCAGGGGGGAGGAGGAAAGCTGGTGAGGCTGACTCGAATCTGCGCCTGTGGTGTGTTTTGTGGTTGTGTCTGCGATGTGCGGCAGAGTCACGGCGATTTCCTGGAGGAAATTGGCCTCATGTGCGTGTCGCCGTTGCATCGTGGGTTGTATGCATGTGCCAGCGATGGCATGTTCGAGTGTCCTTCGTTCTCATTCCTCCGTGATTCCATGGTTTCACCAGGTTTCGACCCAAAGTGCACACGCTCATTGGCGTACGCTGCCTGCGCATGTCCGACTACCCAACAGTCACACAGAGAGCTCGGCTGCTAGCAGAAGCCTCCACCAACGTGTGCGCTCGTGCCAAGCACTTGCTTGGCGTCGTGCAGGCCGAACTTGCCCGCCCATCTTCGCCCTCCCCTCGCGACCAGGACGGTGTCGGTGGTGTGGGAGTGGCCGCCGCGAGTGGTGCCGCTGCTCCTGCGGCCTCGCCTGCGGATGCGGTGGCTGCTGGACACGTCCGGTCCTTGTCCACGTGGTCCACCTCTCAGGAGTCCCCCCAGCGCCAGGGACCGGGAAGCCTCCAAGAGCAAGTGGCTGGTGCCTCTGGTCGCCGCCTGCCGCCACGATTGATTGCCTTGGTCACGGAGTTAGTGCGAGACACCGCCATGCAAAGCACGTTTGCCTGGGACCCCCGCCGCGTCCTCGAGCCCGGGTACACGCGTCACTACGCGCAGCGCACACGACGACGGTAGGTGGAAGTGTTGTTGTGCGTGCGTGTGTCTCCTATGGCCTGTCTGCCAATTGCTACCCACGGCCTGGTGGAGCTCATGGCACTGCGGCACCTTTTGCAGGGCAAAGAGACTGCAGCTGGACATTGTCTTTTTTGCACAAGTGGTGGACGTGCTGGCCGACATTCGTGTTCGTGGTGGCACCCTGTGTTGAAGCTTGGGTGGGCTGGGTTGGTGTATTGCTTTGGCACATCCCCTCACTCCGTTCTTCTCGCTTGGCCTTGGCTGCAGGGTACCCTGGCAGCTCAACCCGCGTCGTTTCGGGGAACGACTCGGTTTGCGATGGGATTTGTGCCTCGGGGGCGAGTGGTAGGGTGCTTTGAAAGCATGTGGAGAGCTTCACGCTCCCAAGCACAGGCAAAAGCGGCGCTGTTGTTCCGGGCCAAGTCGTTTGAGAGGCAGTTCCAAAAGGGAGTGACAGTGGATCCGTTGTTGGATACCGACAAAGTACGTGCTACGGTGGTTTGAAGCACAACCAAGATTGGCGCTGCTGGTGACCGTTTTGCTGTTGCCCTTGGCGTGCGTTTCATGCACAGCTCTTCATGGCAGTGTGGCAGCGACTGAGAGCTTGCTTTGTCCCGGAAAGAGGCTTGTCGTTCTCAGCGCTTCGTGAAACCGTGGAACACTCCATGGGTTGGCTGGAGGCTCTCAAGGCGCAGCGCCAAGCCCAAGTTGAGCAAAGCCGTGCACTGTTTGCGGTACGTTTCATCCCCGCCACCCACCCAGCCACCCATCCCTGTTGTTTCACGCCATGTCTCCGCCCCATGCCGTGATACCAACCCAACAGGCTGCTGCAATCGCCCACGCCATCCTTGGACCGCACACAAGCCCTTGGGACAACTCAGACAGCAGTGACGGTGAAGGCTCGGTCGCTTCGGCAAGTGGCGACTCGGCGTCGTCCGATGATGAAGGTGCCATCCGTAGCCTCTCCCGTTCCAACACCTTGGACACGGTGTCATCCATGGATGCTAGGTCGTTCCACTCTGATGATGCCGAAAGCGTGGAAAGCGAAGCGTCCCAGGAAGAGGGTGGGTACGACGGCCACTTCACTGTGACCACCCTCGAGGCGTCGCAGGTGAAAAGGAAAAAGCAGCGGCGTCGCCGTGGATCCCGATCCAAGAAGGCAAAGCGCAAGCGCTTGTTGTTCCCTTCCAACCCACCATCTCCGCCTGCCAACCCGCCGCCAACATCTGCGTCGCGATCAAGACCCGATGCAAGGTCGCCCCTGGATGACACCTTCAGTGGCCCAACATCCACAGCTCAGGACAGCCCCCGTGACGCTAGGCATCCACGACGGTTGGTGCTCCCTGCTGTAGCAAGTGCCCCACCACGGCTGCCAAAGCAGTGCAACACCATGGAGCAACTTGGCTCACACGTCACCCTGGAGTCACGGTTCATGTCCATCCGCATGTGTGAGGTGCTGTCGCAAATCTCCCCCGCAACCGGCCTGCACGGATTGTCCGGCGTACGTCTGCGCACTCTCCGAGGTGGCTATCGGCGACTGAACAGGTGGACTGATGAGGCACGCTACTTTGAGTTGGAGCCGTTTGCGTACGTTGGTGTTTGCATGCCTCTGCTGTTGTTTGTTGCTTTCGACCTACTCACTGTGTGTTTGTTTCTATGCGCCTGCTGCCTTGTGCCTTGTGCATGGG
>Ga0213833_1002101_pt1 | contig 13323 bp, 17 predicted proteins | sample SWATP21_FD_160575 | JGI IMG/M metagenome (GOLD analysis project Ga0213833, IMG submission 160575) | Coastal seawater microbial communities from Marineland, Florida, United States - SWA TP2 #1 | ecosystem: Environmental > Aquatic > Marine > Coastal | place: USA: Florida | collected 2016-08-14
AGGCTGACTCTGACATCACGGACACGGAGTCTAGCTCCAGCGATGATGAGCCGTATGACGGTGTGTGCTCGCAAGCAGTGCATATATGGCTTGTATGTGTGTGTGTGTGTGTGTGTGTGTGTGTGTTGTGTGTGTGTTGTGTGTGTGTTGTGTGTGTGTTGTGTGTGTGTTGTGTGCGTGTTTGTGTGGTGTGTGTGTATGTGTGCGTGCGTGTGTGTGGTTGGCTGTGCGTGTTGCATCACACATACGTCTGTGCCTTGTGCACCCCCAGATGTGTCCACAGTCGGCGCCAGTGCGTCCGTGGTGGCCCATGAACTTGCTGTATCAGTGCACGAGTCTAGCGACGCACCTTCTCGCGTGCCTGCTGTCGAGCACGCTACAGCAGGTGCGCCAGCATCCCTACCGCCACGCGACCCAAACCAGACGAGTGTGGATGCACCAACACCTGCCCGGCGGATCGGTGCCGCGTATGACGAGACTGCTGCCACACAAGGCACGTCCACCCCTGCCCACCGTCCTCAACAGTATGCATCTAACCCCCGTATCCCTTTGCCAGAGCCATCGCCCTTGCCCTCGCCATCCCCACCGCCGTCACCACCACCACCAGCCCAGCCGTCGCCACCAGCCCAGCCATCGCCACCAGCCCAGCCATTACCACCGGCCCAGCCATCGCCACCCCTTGAACCCTCAGCAGCACAGAGACCATCAGCATCGCAGCAGCCATTGCCAGATGCAGATGCAGATGGAGATGCAGATGCAGATGCGGATGCGCTGCCCTCGCCAGACGCGCCACCGCCAACCCCCGTTGCGCCAACCCCTGTTGCGCCAACCCCCCATGCACCGCGGGCATCATCAGCCCAGACCGGCCCACACTTTGTTTTGGCAAGTGCCCCTGTTGCCCCTGTTCCACCAACAGCCACGGAGGGCGAGGAGGGTGGCACAGGCGCAGCAGTTCCTCCGCTCCCCGACCGCGACACGGAGACGCGCCCCTCGGTTGTGACGCCGAACGTTGTGGTTGTGGCGCACCCCACACGCGACGCCGCCTCTCTCTCTTCGCACCCCCCAGCAGGTGCAGGTGCTGGTGCCGTCGGAAGCGCTGGGTCTCCGGGCGGGGTGGATGCTGGCGCTGGCGTTGTTACGCCACACGCACACGCACACGCGACGGTGCACCCCAGTAACGGTGGTGGTGACGCCTTGCGTTCCCCTGCACGCGCGGAGACTGCCCCGAGGACCGCAGAGGCCGAAGCATTGGAAGCGGAGGGGGGTGGGCAAAGACTCCAACGGTCGGTGACGTTTTCGTTGCCACCATCCTCAAGCAACGCGGGGGCTGTTGACGATGCAGAGACGGGTGCGGGTGCGGGTGCGGGTGCGGGTGCGGGTGCGGGTGCGGGTGCGGGTGCAGGTGCAGGTGCAGGTGCAGGTGCAGACGCACTGCGAACGCCTGCAAGCACGAGGTCTGTGTACTCGCAAGAGTCAGGCGCTCATCGGATGGAGACGGCATGGCGTCGTTGCCTTGCGGTGGGTGCGGTATTCCACAAGAAGCTTGGTCGAGAAACGAGGTATGAGTTGCCTCGCTTCCGTTGTGCACTGCTGTCGCCAACGGGGTGTGGGGTGGCACTGTCTGCTTGTGTGCTTTGGCTGGTTGGCTAGTCGGCCTCGCCAGTTGGCCCATGCACAACCTTGCTCTTGCCGGTGCTGTCGATGACACGTTTCTGTTGCTGCTGCTGTTGGCACCCGGCAGGTATCGCCACCCCCGTTTTGTGTGGGTGGAGTGGGAAACCACAGACAAAGGGGAACACGCACACGGACCGGCACTGTGTTGGTGCAAAGGTACAGAACGTGCACACCACTACAAGGTGGCACCATTGGCACTGTTTGACGACGTCGTCGTCGGGGAACTGCCCGAGAACCTGCACCACGTCGACAACGCGCTGGAACGCCACATGGATGAACGGGCGTTCACCCTTCGGCGGCACGACTGCAACTCCGACCTCAACATCGACATGGTGGTACGTTTGTTTTTTTTGCCTTGACAGACAGCAGCGTTGCCTGGATCCACTGCACATGTGACACGTGTGCATGCGCTGTGATGGTGTGTATTACTGTGTCTGTGGTGGGGCATCTTGTGTCTTTTTGTTTTGTGTTTTGCATTCTGTTGGTTTGCGCCGAACACACATGTTCAGCTGGATGGCCAAGCACAGCAACAGGAGTGGGCTGGGGCTCTACGTTGGGCTGTCGGGAACTTCGGCGCACTGAGTGACGTCACGGACGGCAGTCATCGGTCACGTGGTCACTCGCTGTTGGGGAACGCGCGCCCACGCCGACAGTTCAAGTGGCGAAAGTCAGGCTATCCACGCGTGCGACACAGGCCTAGCTAAGAACAGAACCACACGTGTGAGTGAGGTGGCGTGTTGTGACACACACAAGTCGTGGCAGGGTGAGGGTGCTTCCTGTGCCGTGTCGCAACACATATCGCAATTACACTCCATTTTTTTTCCGAGGCAACGCTCGTACAGAAGGAGGGCAAGACAGGGTCTGGCACAAGCCAAATACCAATCGTACGCGTTGCTGCCTCGCCAAACCAAGTCACGTGATGTGATTACGTGATGTGACTCCGTCAGGGACAACAGCCCACGAAACAAAACAAACATAAGCCACCCCGTGCGTGTGTGCCGTGGAAATCCCACCGTTCACAGCACCGCATCGGGCATGGACAAGAGGAAGGAAAAACAAGAAGCCATCATAAACCTGTGGGCGGACGTGCGCCTTCGACAGACTTGAACGTAGTGTGCACCTGTGTCGCGCGAACGCCCGTCAATGATCTCGCGGGGGTCACCGAATCGTCGTCCCCGTTTCCGTCATCCACGCCAACATCCCCCTCCCCGTCTTCCGGGAAGTCAAATAACAGGAGCACCGACACACAGCACACGCCATCGGGCTGGTTCACGGTGACAATCCCAGCACCGTGGGGTCGCACCAGCGGCAGACCGACACTTTCCTCGTGCTCCACTGTGTCAGGTGTGTCGACAATCTGTGGACACGCGCCGCCCACGTGCGAAACAAACATTCAGGAATGAGCAGGGAGGCGAGGGGTGCCAAGACAAGAGCCAAGAGCGATGAAGACACGCCGACGCCGCCGCCGCCCCCAAGTCCAAGAATACCCTGGGTTTGGATCGCGCATACTCAAGCAACCTCTCATAGCAGCGCGCAGTCACAACATAGATGCGTCTCCCCTCGCACAGTCACACGCACAAGCACACACATGCACACGCGAACAGCCACAGATACGGACACGCATACGGGCACACAACCATAGGCATGGAAGCTATGTGGCCATCCACCACGCACCTCAACCAGTGCAGCACAACGGAGGTTGTTTGAGAAACTGCTCAACGGCCACGTGGGACCAGTGTGGCAGTACTTTAACGATGTGTGTAGAGAGTCTGGTCAAACAGACGTCAGTAAAGCAAAAAAGTCAAAGAGCGCACCGTGCCCGAATCTTGCACCCTGTTCTTCTGCGTTCGTCTGCGTTCTGCTGCTCACACGCACCTGAAAACGTCAATGTGCGAGAGTAAAACGAGCCATGACAACTCTGCAACTCTGAACGAAGCCCGACGCGCGTCGATGCGTGCCAACTTGCCAGTGACGCCCCATGGTACATAAAAAAAGAGCCACACTTGGTGCGGCCTCTCTGAATGAACACCGACACATATGGGAGGACACGCCACCCAAAAAGACACAAGTGTGAGAGCAACAATCCCAGACTCGTCATGAGTCATGACAAGGTCGAGAGCAGGGTAAACCCAGCACAAAAGCGCAAGCGCAGACACACACAAGCAGACATGCCAAAACCGGCAGCTATGAGCCCGCAAACACAACGCACTATGAATGCTGCATCTGGGGAGTCTTGTCGCGAAACGTATTTCCGTACGACCACTTGCTCATGACTCTCCCGAGAGATGCCCTGCTCAAGGTGATTGTGCACACACACAGCTTAGACCGGTTGCGCAGGGTCGTGCGGCAAAAGCCAGTCTTGTACCTCAATGATGTCCACGCCATCCAGGCACGCCATGCGCGTGTCAGACAATGTGAGCCACATGAGGAACTGAGCCAATGGGTGTGAGAGCGCCGCCAATCATGGATGACAAGCAACGAGAAAGCGACAGCACACTCGGCGCACTCAGCACTTGACCGCAGCGCACAAACGCAAAGCAACTCAACACAACACAACACACACGCACGTACGCTGTACAGATTCGGAGACAAAGCGCCAAGTTCCTCAACAAGTCTCGCCTCTCCACCCTTCTTTGCATACTCCAGCAGGGTCATGCAATCAGGAAGCAGCTCCAGCAGCTCTTGCTGCGCGTGCGGACGTAGGCAGGACACATCGAGCCATGCACAGGCACGCACACACACACATACACAAACACACACATACACACACCACCGAAGCACATGTGGACAAGTCACAAGCTAACAAGCCAATCCAATCGACAAACAAGCGCATCACCATACAATTTTCTTTTGTGCAACGTGACGTTGCTCTGGTTTGATCACACCAGCATCCATGCCGAGCAGCTCAGGCGGGGGAACTGCAGATCCGAGTCTCTGCCCCTCACTAAAAGCCGCGGCGTACATGAGCGTGATGGCTACGTCGACTGGCGTTGTTACGCCGGCCACAAGAGCGGGGTCACACAAGCAACGCAACAAAGCAGACTGTCAACATGAGGCATAGGGACGGAATGTGGACACTGAACATATCCCGCACCTGATACGGCGTCTCGGATCAAAAGCGACGCTGACAACGGCCGCCAAATGCATCCGTACGTACATGCACACACAGCGCACGTGCACACACACACACACACACACACGTGCATGCACACACACGTGCATGCACATATGAGAACAAACACACGTGCGCGTACCCACGCATTCACACGGAGCATGTGAGCGGGAAGACCAAATGCACTTGAGACCCGCACCACGTCAACACACCCAATGGAGCGTCGGCGTTATCACGGCGTAATTTTTCCATGTCCACGATATAGGACCCAGACGGCTTAGCACTAAATGAGATCATGGAGGATGAGGGTGCCCCATCCCCCACATCCTCCACCTCTTCTTCCTTTTTGCTTGCATCCATGGTGGTCGGCGCCAATGGTGGAACAGCAGTGATGTCAGATTGTGACTACGTTTATTCATGTCAAATGTCACATCTGATTGTCAAAGGTAGCACTCCAGTGCCAGCAGTTTGACACGCTGCTAGTGCTTGTCGTAGCAGCTGCGTGGCCTTTGCTGCCGGCGTTGACAGTCAGCATGGGCACCTCGTCAAGCAAGAGCGATACGTCAGGGAGCTCTGGAAAGCCAAAAGATGCCAGTAGCAGTGCCGGAGAAGAAGCAAAGCGGAACGCACGTGGCGATGCGGGTGCTGTCAAGAAAGCCAGCACCAAGCCGCAACGCGCCTGCTTGGAGGATTTTCTCTTGATGAAGACGGTCGGGAAGGGCTCTTTTGGCAAAGTGGTACAGGTGAGCAAATGTAATACGTGCAACAAAGAGCGTGGTGTGGCGGTTTACACTTCCATGGTCGTTTGAGCGCGCACCTCTCCGGTTCTGGCTTTTCTTTTTTTTTCTTTTTCTTCTTGCGTGTGCTTGCTTGTACTGTGGCGGCAGTGTTTTTTTTGGTCTTGTTGTGGCTGTGCTGCCGGTGCTCAAGTTCCTGTGTGCCAACTGAAGCGAACACTGATGGTCCACTGGGCACTTGTACCTGCTCCTTTGCGTGCCATTGGCCATGCCGTCCTGCACAGGTTCGGAAGAAGGATGACGGGAAGATCTATGCGATGAAGGTGCTGAAGAAGGAAATGATTCTGCGCCGCAAGCAGTATGAGCACACAGTCGCTGAACGCCAGTACGTGACTGATGGTTTGTTGTTGTTCTGCTTTGTTGTGTGTTGTTGTTGCTTGCTGCGGTGTTGTTGACCCTTTCCTGACACTTCTTCAACAGAATCTTGGAGAACATCGACCACGAGTTCATTGTCAGTCTGCGTTTTGCTTTTCAAACAAAGCACAAGCTGTACATGGTGTTCGGTATGTGTGCATCTGTCCTAAACCCCCGCCTTGGCTTCCCACACCACGGACACATAGACCTCACACTTGCAACGTGTGGCAGACTACTTCAACGGTGGTGAGTTGTACCACTACTTGGCACAGGGAGGGCGATTTGATGAGGAGCGTGCCAAGTTCCATGCAGCAGAAATCATCTGTGGCCTGGACTACCTTCATCGACGGGGCATAGTGTATCGAGACCTCAAGGTACGTGTGTTTCAGTCACTTCCACGTACCAGTCAGTGGTTGCTCATGTGTGGGCTACGTACAGCCAGAGAATGTGATTTTGGATGCGTCGGGACACATCAAGATCGCTGACTTTGGGTAAGTGGTCGCCTGTGTCATGCTATTTGAGGCGTGGCGTCCGCTGCTGCGCTGCAGGGCGTTGTGTTGATGCTGCGCCCAATCAATCACCTGCGCGTCGTTGTGGCGTCGCGTGCTTACCGGGACTGTTTCGTGTGGCTGGCTCGCACCAGCCTGTCGAAGGAGGGCGTGCATGGCGAATCCATCACTTCCATTTGTGGAACACCGGAGTGCGTTGGATGTGCTGGTTCGCACTTTGGCGGGATGTTGTTATGTGCCACCCGCTGCCGCTGTCAAATGACGTGTGGCGTGGGTACCTTCCTTGCAGGTACTTGGCCCCCGAAATTCTTCGAAAGAAGCCCTATGGTGTAGCTGTTGACTGGTGGAGCATGGGCACGCTCCTCTACGAAATGCTGGTGGGGCTGCCGCCCTTTTATGACACCAACCGTGCAGAGATGTACAAAAAAATTCTGGATGCGCCGCTGGCACCACCCCCACACATGTCTCCAGAAGCAGTTGACATCTGCTCCAAACTGCTTGTCCGGGATCCTCGACGCCGATTGGGTTACAATGGTGGTGACGAGGTGTGTGGTTGCGCTTGTGGTTGATGCTGTGCACTGCGAGTTGTGTGTTGTACGTTGTGAGTGTGGTGTCTGTTGCGTTCTGCCACATAAGCGCAGGTTTGACACGGATACGTATGCCGTGCTGGCGCGTTCACAGATCAAGAGGCACCCATTCTTCGCAGGATACGACTGGGACCAGGTTGAGCGTGGGCTGGTCCGTGTTGCATTGTTTGCCGGCTTCGCGAGGGCTTGTGCATTGTTTTCCTGCATCGCGAGGGCTTGTGCGGCGTGTCATGGTTGTGCCATGGGTGTTGCCTCCCTCCCAAGTTGCTTTTGCTCTGGTGGTGCCTATGCACCATGCCGCTGTGCTTCTGTGCCGTTGTTGTTTGACTGTTCTGTGCCACCGTGCTGCCCATTTCGTCCTCATCATCGCTGCCTGGTGCAAAACCTTCCCCTCGCACACACAAACACACAGGCCACTCCCCCGTTCGTTCCTGCAGTGGCAGGGCCAGAGGACACCGGCAACGTGGCTTCAGAGTTTACTGCCATGCCTGCCGCCGTGTCTCCCAGTCCTGCAACAAGCACTGCACTCCGGGATGCTGTCGGTGGCAAGACACCTCCCTCGTTTGGTGGCTTCACGTACATGCATGAAAGTGTGATCGACGGAGAGACGTACCGCGTGAGCTTCTCTGAGGATGAGTTCACGGATCGTGACTTCAGCGATCCAGATGCGGAAGACGGCCGCCGGGCTTCTTGATGATGGATGTCATTGGGATTCGTTACCTACCCATGTCCTGCCGATGTGCGTTTCGTGTTGGCGTGTGTTGCTGCCCGCCAGCTGGTCTGGTTTTTTTGTCTCCGTGTGGCACCGATGTTTCTTTCCGCGCCGCACCCAATGTGACGAGAGAGTGATGCGTGTTCAATCAATGCATTCAATGAATTCGCTGTGCACAACACTGTACAGGCCCCCCAAAATAATACACGCTCACTTCTTTTCGTCGCGTTTGTTCTCTCGCACTTTTTTGATGAGTTCATTAATCTTCTTCTCGAACGCTTCTTGGGGGAGGTTCGCCAGCATGCTGGAAAAGGCGAGAAACTCCGACAAACTGGGCAAAGCGGGCGCGTGAGTCCATCGCACAGTGCAACGCGCACCGCATAGCATTTCAAACACAAACTCTGCTTGCAGCAGGGGTCATTTCCAACGCACTCCAAACTTTCATCGCGGTTTTTGTCAGCGCGTGTAAGCTGCATTCTGTTGCGCTCAACAGATTGAAAAAGAGCACCCCACAACGATGAAGCGGCGCAACAAACGATAAACATGTGAGCTAGATCGGTAGATGGTACGGACCACGCACATGCACCCCAACACACCTGGCTTGTGTGTCTGTTACATCGCGTCCCGAAATTGCCTTGCCAAACAGCTTGAACTCGGCAACATCCTGTGAAACATCGAGGCACATCTGTCAGCCGCAGAAAAGGGGACACAGCACCGAGCGCGCACCAGAGCTACGGAACGCACCAGCTGCCCATCACCATTGTGGTCCAGCTCGTTGAACAAGCTTTTGAGCATTTCTACCTGCTTGCTGCTCAACGCAGCGGCAGCCGGGCGGCTCGCCTGCAGCAGTGCAGCAGTGCCCGTGGTTCGTTCAGGATGCACACGGGCTCACACGCTCGCTCATCATGCTCAAACGTACCATTGCGAATGACCACCAGCGGTGTGGCTGTTTGCCCTTTCTTCCCAACACGCCTGTGTGGTCAAATCAAGCCTCCAGCTCGCTAGGAAGAGCCTTGCTTCACCGACTACGCTCAAATGCAAGCGAGAGGATTCGTTTGCGCCTGCAGCTGGGCAGGCTCAGTGCTCCAACACCGTAGCGGAAAGTCACTAAAATGGCCTTAACCATGTCTTCACATATGTACTGTGAGTCCGTGTGTCCGTGTCACTGACTCCGTGACGAGGGCCTTCACCTGATCCGTGTTGGGCGGTGAGGAGCCCATCCGCGCGCGCTTTCGGCGAAGTCTTTCAAGCCAAGCGGACACATGGTCAAGTTTGGACGCCAGCTCGAGGCGAGCAAGTTCAAGGAGTGGAGTGATGAGTACATTGACTATCGGTGAGTTAGTTGCTCAGGCACAGCGAACGGAGACATTAGTACGTGATGCGCAATTTTGTCCACGTTCACAGACGGTTGAAGAAGCTTATCTACAAGATTCAAGATGCCTACGATCGAGACCATCGTGGGAGTCGAAACCCCAGAGCCAGGTGCAGTTCAGTTGCCAGCGTCGCTTCGTGGCGGTGTGATCACAATTTTGTGTGCAACCAAACCCACAACCAGTTCCTCTCGTCGAATGGTCTCTTCCCCGTCCATGCGATCCGGGCTTCTTGCTGAATATCATATGATTGACAACAGTGCAGAGTTTCCTCAGTCGTTTTGTTCTTTGAGGGACAGGTTCACCAAGGAGTTGTACCAGCAGGTGGACAAGGTCGGCGCCTTTTATGTACGTACCACCAACTGCCCCTTCACGCTCCACAGTTGATTGCAACTCGCATTACGATGATCCATGTAGACGCTGACGTCGTTGTGGTTGCGCAACTCGGCAGCTTCGCAAAGTGGAGGAGCTTGAAGCACACCTTGAGTACTTGTCACAAGGTCATCGACCGTCTGGACTGTTCCAGGCAGTCAGCCCGCATAGCCAGGCCAGGCGTGCCCACCCGGTGTCCACCCCACGTTCGTTGTGCAACATCCATGGACATGCACGTCCGACCTTGTTTCTCATTGCATGTGTGCGTGCGTTCCCTCCGTAGGTTCACGCCGCAAACGGTCATCTCGAAAGCGACTGCACTCCGTCCAAAGTGTCCGCTCTGAAACTCATTTCGGTTCCTCCGCGCCACTACCAAAGCGCTCGATATCAATGCGGCGCCACCCTGCAACCACCTCAACACGATCACATGCCATTCTGCGCGACACACGCTCCACTTCACAAGTGTCAGAGCGCAGCACAACTGAGCGTGCGAGTCCGCTTGCACAAACCGCGTCGCCGCCGATGGTGGCGCCACGCACCTACTCACAAGACTCTTCGTCTCCCCTGCCAGATACAACAGAGACCCGATTGCAGTCCGTGGAAGACGCGACCACGCGCGTTGAAGCAGTGCAACCCAGGCCGCCACCCCAACCACCCAATGCCGAGGGGACCGTCCACGAAGCCGCAGCGGCAACTAGTCCGCCGCCGCAGGAGTCCATTGTGGAGGAGGGTGGCCAGGCCGAGCACCTTGTCCCAAGTCCCCTGAGTGAACAAGCAAGTGACTTGCAGGTCGTTACACCGTGTCAGCCCACCCTAACCCATGAGCAGGACACCGACACAAGCCCCAACCACAGTTTAAGTCCGCGTGACCCCAATTGTCGCGGAGGGACACCCAGTGGTCCCCATGACGCAGCAGTGCGTGAACACCAGGATGGGGCCCCCAACAATAACCCTCCCACCGCCACGTCGGACCACGCTGCGGAGTTGCCTGCAGCACAACCGTCGGATGCGGTTGCAGGGACACCGCTTGTCCCTAGTCCCAGTGCCATGCATCAGGTCGTGGAGCAGCAGCGTGTTGCAGGTACAAACAGTGCCTCTGATGCGGCGTCAGAAGGTGTCGCTGAACTGGAACAGCTGGCTGGTGGCCCACCGTCGTCAGACTGTGTGCCTGAGTTGTCTGGTGCAACAACACCATCAGAAGTTGTGGCTGAGCGGTCGGGTGCGTCAGAAAGTGTGGCTGAGCTGTCTGGTGCGTCACCAGCTGCGTTGCGCGAAAGCCGTGCAGTGGCCATGACGCCGCCCAAGCCGAGGCAAGCCCAACATGAGCGCGATGTTGCACCAAATGCAAATGAGTCGCGCGGCGCTGTCTTGCCCCACACCCCAGTCGAGGTCATCGAGGCAACAACACTCACCCCCCAGCAGCAAACACGATCAAGCAGTGAAAAGCCACTCGTGTGTGGTGAAACAACGGCAAGTGCAGCCGACACCGCAGAGGCCGAACAAGTTGTGGCGAGCAACGCTCCGACCAGTGATGTAGTGATTGGTATTTCTGAAACAGACGGAAGGAAAGATGATAATGGCGGTACGTCATGTTGTTACTACGTGCTATCGTTGTCCTGCGCCTGTTGCATCTGTTTTCTCGCGCTTGTCCAACATCAGTTGCATCGTGTCAGAAACTAAGCTGTCTGACCGCTTGTCAATGAGACGACGGAAGCACAGCAACTTGGATTTGGCTGCACGGCTTCATTTAAGTACCACAGCAAACTACAATGACATTCTGGCTGTTGATGACGACGATGATGTTGCGGAGGGCTATTCAAAGGCTGAGCAGAGCCGCCGCCGAGCACTAACCGAACTGTATCGACAGGCAAAGCTCCTGGAAAACTTCAAGATGCTCAACTATACAGGTGGGAAGGTTTACGGTCGCGCTGCTTTCCTTCTTTTAACACGACCCCACGTCTGCAGCCGTTGTCAAGATTATCAAAAAGCACGACAAAATCATGAACAAGTGCTGCGGTGATTACAGTGCAGCGCTGGCAAAGCCCCGAGTAATGCCCGTTGTAGACGGATTGGCTTGGGTAAAGGATTCCGCTCTTGCGGTCATTATCACAGGATTGGAGGCAGAGTTTGCCGAGCACTTCTGCCAAGGTGACCGAACCAAAGCGCGTGTGGAATTGCTGATGAAACATGAGCGCAAGACCAACTGGATTGACTTCGAGGCCGGCATGCGGTATGGCGCTGTTTGCTGCCTCATCGTGTGGGCTCTGTGGGACTGCCTTGTGGATTCGACGCTTCAAGATACCTCTGCCAGCCATCAACTTGAAGCAGCAGTCCCTGTGTACCGTGCAACAGGTTGCTTGATACTGCTTGTTTGGTGTTGGGGATTGGATGTGTATGTTTGGACACGCGCGCGGGTGAACTACCTGTTCATCTTCGATGCGGATCATGAAAAATCGATGTCATATCAAGAGGTGGGTGACGCGAAACCTGTGCGCGCGCACGGCGTGCCCTTGACTTACCTTCAAGCACCATTCAGGTGTGGCGTGAAGCAAGCTGGTTGACCATTGTGTTCTTAGTGGACTTCCTGGTAAGTGCATGCGCTTGCAGGTCTGTCGTTTGGTTTGATTCATTGTTTGTTTCTTTGTCTCTGGGCAGCTGTTTTACAAGACTGTCAGGCGTGAAGTGTTCAACATCCTGCCGGCGTGGTTTTATCCGATTGTACGACCCGTGTCTGGTGTATGTCGCACTGCAGCATAAGTTTCTCATTGGTCAACAGTTTTTGCTTGCTTTTGTTATGTTTCGAGCTGTTTATCCGTGGAAGGACCGAAGGGACCTGTGGTCAACGGTGCTGAACGTTGTAACCGCACCGTTCGGCAGATGTATCTTTCGCGATACGTTCGCTGGCGATGTGATGACGAGCCTTGTGAAAGTTTTTAGTGACGTTGCGTACACGGCATGCTTCATAGGCACTGGCGAAGTGATGAAGTTAGCCCCAGGACGGCATTCAACCATATCTGCTGATGTGTGCAAGCATGCACCAGGGTATGCGCTGGTGGCAAGCCCTGCTGTACACGCAGCCCCTTTGGTATGTCGGTACAAGCGTTGGCTGCCCCGTCACCAAGTGCCTCACTCTTGTTTTTGCAGTGGTTTCGTTTTCTTCAGAACGTTCGCAGGTGTGTGTGTCTGATGTGAGCATAGTTTCATCCGTGCGCACCGGTTCACCCTCAATGTGTGCCCAGATACCGAGATACTGGCCATCGTTTCCCTCACCTTGCAAACGCGTGGAAGTACGCGTTTGCAATGACTGTATCGTTGTACGGCAGCTTTCATCCGGCTTACACTGGCAAAGATGCATCTCTTACGGCGTACAAGGTTGTTCCACGTGCGCTTGCAGTTTGATGCGTGTATCACCATGTTTCCTTTGAACTTTCCAGATTGCTTGGGTAGCCATTTACATGACGTCGACACTGTACGTTGATGTTGTGCGTGGCTGTACACAAGCTCACAGCAATTGCGCGTGTACAGTTACACGTACTCTTGGGATGTGACCATGGACTGGAGCTTGTTGAGGTGTGGCAAGGCGAACCGCCATAATCCTGGTTTGCGTCGTGTCCTGATGTACAAAAGGCGATGCGGGTAAGTGCTTTACGTGCCACCATTGAGAGGCATGCATGACTGACGTGGTTCCATGTATCGGGAGCGTCCAGCTACTACTTCGCGGCCATTGTAGCGGATTTTTTGCTTCGGTTCTTGTGGACCTTTTCACTTGTACCGGAGAGCCAACTACCACCAGCGATAGCCGAGCACGTGCAGTACACAGTTTGTATGTTGTAAGC
>Ga0213833_1002105_pt1 | contig 13306 bp, 24 predicted proteins | sample SWATP21_FD_160575 | JGI IMG/M metagenome (GOLD analysis project Ga0213833, IMG submission 160575) | Coastal seawater microbial communities from Marineland, Florida, United States - SWA TP2 #1 | ecosystem: Environmental > Aquatic > Marine > Coastal | place: USA: Florida | collected 2016-08-14
GGGGCAAGGCCCCCCCCCCCCCCCCGCGTTTCACGAACAAATTCACGCACTGCTCGTGCCAGTGTAGCGCCAATCAATCAAACCTAAGATTTTGCCAGACAACGCCACAGTCCAACGCTCCCGCGCAGACATCCTCCAAGACCTCCCTCCGTGCGCGCGGCTTCTTTCATGCCACGGCAGCAAACGCTGCAGGCACCGAGCACCTCGTCCTGTGGCGACGCAGTGGACGTCGCCGGAAGCGTGGTGACGTGCATATGCCACGGATCTGGACGACACCAGCCAACCACCGGGCCGCTGTTCCAGTGGGCGCCGTCTTCGTCGCCGTTGACAGACACAAGCGCAGGTGCAAGGGCTCCTGCTTCCTCTGTGCCAGCGCCTGGGGTGAGGAAGGACGATAGCCGTGCGGCAGGTATGGCGGGAAGGCATGTGCGCGTGAATGATCGATCGCCGGCAACACCCATGCTTGGGCAGCCAACCGCAGTGAACCTGTACATGCAGTCCCCCCACTTTCTGTCGCCCATCCACACGTCTGGACGTGTGTCCACGCCGTCAGACCATGTCCACGACTCGCTTGACCTTCGTGGTGCGTTCAACCAGGACACAGGCACCCCGCAACAGGCCAGCTCCATGATAACCATCACCTCGCTAGCTCACGTGTCCTCCACCACACACTCCATCCACGTCGTGGACGGGTTGTCCACGGAAGTTGCCAAGGCGCTGGGCCGTGCCCCACCCATGAAACCGTTGCGTGGCAACAAGCACAGCCAGTCCCCGCCCCGCCATGTCGTACCCAGCGACGAGCGCCCCTCGCCAAGCACAGCCGCCACGGTGCTCGAGTCCATTCCCGACGCCACCGCACCGGTCTTGTCACGAGGCCACACCAACCCCTCGCGTGTGCACCCTCCGCACAGTCCGCTGCGCACGGCGACTCAGCTGCGCTCCTTCAGCAACGGTGCCGCAGCGCGACACAGTCCGCCCGCAAGAGCAGGTACCACGGTGCTGCCTTCTCTGCAGGCCCTTCAACAGCAGTTCCAGGTGGCGATGGGGGTGGCTCCGGGTGCATCCGCCACAGCTCCCCGCACCTTACTGTCGTCGACGGACATGACGGCGGAGGACCTTCGGCACTACGCGAGCACTTCATCCTTGTACTCACTGGAGCAGAGCTTGACACCCCGGGCCGCAGACGCCTGCATGCGCTACATGCGCGACAAGGTCCGACAAGGTGTCCCCGGATCACACCACCAACCTGGCCGCTCGCGCTCGCGCCACCCCAGGTCGACACAAACGGGCGCCGCCGCGCGGCTGCCGGCTGTGCAGAGCCTCGGACCCGCGGCACGGCGTTCGCCGACCCGCCAGGCGGAGCACCGGCTGTCACAGTCCCGCAGCCTGTCGTCACTCTCTCCAAATGCCGCCACAACCCCGTCGTCGTCACCTGTCATGCAGTACCAGCGATCGTCACCACACCAGGTCGCCATGGCAACCCGACACCGCCGCATGCGATCACGGCTGCAGAAGCTTGCCGGGGTCCGGTTCAAGGACCCCTCCTGCGACCCCAATCGTCGCGCAAAGGATGCCATCGCGAAGCACCGCCATCTTCAATCCCGCCGGCAGCATGGTCGACCCATGGCAGCGGACCCCACACAGTACCGCCCCGCACCCGTGAAAGTGTTTGGCGTGCTGGATGAGGTGCCAACAAGCCGCTCCGCTCTCACACCATCACCCACACGCACGCTCGACAGACGTAGTGCCGATGCCAGCGCAGGTATGGATGTGACGCCCAGTCTGGGGCAAAGTGGGTGCACCCCCACCCCCCCCTCCTCTGCACGTGGTTGATAAGCGGAAATGTGCCTCACGCTTGGTTTTTGTTTTGGTTGTTTTGCTTTGTTTGGAACCCAACCCTTGTGTGTGTGTGTGTGGTGGTGGTGTGCCACCCTGCAACACCACCAACAGGGTTGTCTCCTGCCTCCTTCCCTGGCGCAGGGTTTCCTTCCCACGCCTTGCCAGGCCGAGCAGTCATGGCCCGCCCCGTGTCGCGTCGATCGCCGCGTCGGCCTGATGCACTGTCCGCCTCCGTCACCCTCAACGAGTCGCCCACCTTGGCACGCACCCTGTCGTCCGCCGCATTCGACCTCGAGGCAGACGGCCCTGGCGTCGGCAACGGTGCTGGCCACGCGCACGGTGCCGCCGCGCAACACGCACCACCCGCCCCAGGCACACACGGCACCAAGGAGGAAGGCCAAGGCAACGGCACAGGCGGCGGCGCAGGCACCCGGGTGTCTGCGCGTGAACGCGGCGGCGGCGGCGGCGGCGGCGATGCGACAAAGGTGGTGTCCTGGTTTGCGACCGCCGACACGCCCTCGACCTCGACCTCGACTTCGACGACGGCGCCGGCGACAGCCGGCGGTGGTTCCCACAACCTCCACGCCCCCGTCTCCATTTCGCCGCCGCCTCCCAACCCAGCGTGGCCCACCGAGCACCCCTTCGGCGGCGCTGCGCCGTTTCACGACGACGACGACGTTCCGCTGCCACGCGCCTCGCCCACCACGGCAGTCGCCGCGTCTCCGAGCCGGACGCGTGGGACAGGTCGCGGCCACATCGCCATCTCTCCCCCGTCGTTGCCCACGGAGAGCAACACGGATGCGCACCTCAGCCCGTCGCTGATGCAGGTGAGTGTGAAGGGCGCGCCCGTCAGCATGTACGATGCCGGCGGTCGCGGGGGCATCCGCCGCGACGTGCCGGCGATGGTGGTCGTCACGCACGTGCAAGCCCGTCGGCCCGCCGCGCCGTCGGGGAATGGCGCGGCATCTCCGTCGTCGCCTTCCTCTTCTCCCGCCGCGAACAGCGGCAGCGGCAGCGGCAGCGGCAGGGCAGCGCCCCGCCGCACGTTTGACTTTGCGTCCGCCTCGTCAGCGTCACCGCCACGACGTCGCAGGCCGAAACAAGGCAATGGGCAGGCCAAGGCGCAGTACCACCACCAGCAGCAGCAGCAGCAGCAGCAGCAGCAGCGCGCACGTGGCGGGTCACGCAACAGGGCAAGCGACCGCCCCGGGTTTCCGGGCGAGATGGGTCCCATGAACGCCCACCACGCTGCCACACATGCACTGCGAGTGGCACACGATCAAGATCAGCCGCAGGCCCTCCCAGGACAGGGCCTCCCAGCACCCCCGACCGTGCAAACGCGGCTGGCGGGAATGGACACCGTACCCGGGTTGCCCGGCACCGAAGGTGAAGCCATGGTGAAGCTGCGGCGTGCCAAGCTCAGCCCGACGCGGCCCGAAACAGCGGGGTCGCTGTCCGGGTTTGACGCACCTTTGTCGTCGCGGTCTCGCGGCCTGCCCCTCATGACACCGACACACCAATAGCCGCACAACGGTGGAGTTGTAGGCGGTATGTCGTCCGCGTATCGTTCGTTATGCATTTGTTGTTGTTTTGTGTTTGATTGACATACTTGAGCAGGGTGGGACACGTTGAGCGTGCGCGTGGGGTGTGTGCGTGTGTGTGTGATGAACACGCGCGGGGCATCAACGCTACTCTTGCAAACAAGGAAATACATCTCTTACTTCTCCTTCTACAATTTGGAACTCAACGGAAGCAAGCACCCACATACCTCGACCACTGTGTTGCAACGCGACCACCACAGTGAAGCGAGTGCCTCAAGCACATGCTGCGATTCGTCATACAGCCTGCAAACCCTTCCCCAGTCGAGCGTTCAGCCAGGTGGCCATATCGTGCATGACTTCAGCAACGCTGTCGTCGGGCTCACCCGTGGTCAACGCATGCAACTTGTCCGGGTACACTTTGATCGTTTTGTCGCTGCTTGAAGCCATCTTGTGAAGCAGCCGGCTTGCCTCAGGAGCCGTGACCTAAGGTGCATCGCCACAGCCACACCGTCACAACAGTGAGGCCCGCCTCAGCTTCACAGACACAACACTCGTGGCACAACACTCGTGGCACTCACTTGATCACAAGCCCCGTGCAGCACAAGAAACGGGATCACAATTTCTGAAAACCGTTCCTCCAGTTGCACTGTGGCCATGTAGCACTCGCGGGCAGTGGCAAGTCGGCCACGGGCAGTGAAGCGTAGCGGGTTGCGCAGGATGTGCTTCTTCTTGACAGGGTCGCGCACACACAGGTCCAACAGGTCCTGGCCGGCAGAGGGAGCGGCACAGAACAACCACACAGTCAGCAGGACAAACGCAGTACGCAAGCGTATGGGCAGTGGGCAGTCATAGGGAGCAGCCCACAACGTACAGGGGTTGGAGTTACTGCCGCCCAGGGTAGCAAGTGCGAGAGGTAAATCACGCCGCTGAGCACAGGCTCTTTGGGACGGATCTCATCGGCGATTTTCACCATGGGGGCCACTAAGACGGCACCCGCAAACACCCCTGGGTGGTTCAAACTTGCATGTAGGGCAACCGCACCACCCATCGAGTTGCCATAGAGGAACAGGCTGGGAAGGAGAGTGTACCCCAACACACCAACCAGCACACGGCAATACACAGCAATACACCCCACCCCATGCCCACGCTGGTGAGCTTCGTCACACAGGCGAACCATGTTGATGGAATAAGGAACACGCACGGAACATTTCCAAATCGCGGCTGCATGCTGCGAAAGTAGGCGCAACAATCCTCCACAAGCTCCTGGAAGTCCGTCACCAGCGTGCTCAACCCATCCGAACGGCCGTGGCCTGCACCAACAGCACAAAACAAACAAGGGGAAGAAGGGGGCGGGCAGGCACTTGTGATGATGTTCAGTGACCAGAGCAAGCGTGGGATGGTGCCTCACCGTGGAAGTCAATCAGGCAAGTTGCCATGCCTGTGGCCAGGCAGAGGTGTTGTGCATTTTGGGCGGCAGTCCATGACACGTTCTCCGTGTACCCGTGGCAGTAGCACAACACCCCTCTCACAGGCATGGACGTCGGCTCAAAGTGTTGTGTGTACATCATGCGCCCTGACGCCGTGGCCACGTAACTGGAGGGCAGACATTCCACGCAGTGAAAGCATAGTGCATGAGAACGAACCAATCCTGCACACCCAACGGCACATCGACTCTGCACGCCGCCCATCGCACCGTGGCTCGTGCTTCAGGCCTGGTAATACATCCATGGCATGCTTGGCCATCAACTGCCGCCGTTGTGGCCCAGTGCGCATGCGTGCGTCTTGGTGATCCGACGTTCGCAGTTTGTACGTCATCACCGCTGCCGCAGCCAGTGCCATCACCAAAATGAACCCCCACATCACGGGCGTGACCCACAGCACGAACATGACGGCTGGGGCGCCTTGTGTACCAAACCGAAGGAAAAACTGGCGGGCGCACCCTCCACTGCACCGCTGTGCGAGCCAACCAAGCAGGTTGTTCAGCGCCTGAGTACGATGGACGTGTTTGCTGACGTGAGTGCGGCACGTCGGTGCCAAAACATCATAATTGCCCCATTTGTCCACCCCGTTGTCCGCGCTGCCGGGCTTCGTCTCCCAACAAAGGAAGTGTTCATAGCCCCTGTTGTGGCATCGATGAGCGTTCTGCCTCGCGTAGGACCCAGAAGGGATCTTAGTTTCCACGGTCCCGTATGCATGTTTAGCCACCAGGCACACACGGGAATATTGGAATCAAGATGAATCAGGGAACACGGCTGCCAACAAGTTGTTGGCAACAACGCCACACAACGGGCGTCTGCACGTCATGTTGATTCGGGCACTCGGACGTGGGACACCGTGCGGCACGGTCCGTGCCAGGCCATGGTGGCTACGTACGATGCTGCACTTGATGTTGATGACGAGGGCCGCTCACAGCCCAACTTGAGGGTGCGTGGCGTCGTGTATTCATTTTCTTTGTGGATCTGTCTGATCTGCTGTTTGCGTCACCACAACTCCCGGCATCGTTAGCACATGCCATGGCTGTTGCCGAAGAAGAGTCGCCGCGCGCCTTGCACTGTACCTGGAGCCCGCATGTCCCCGCCAACCACAGCCTCGCTCCGAAGCGCGTGTTGGCTTGGGTTCTGCAGGCGGACTCGGCTCTGCATGCCGGGTGTCTGACTCAAGATGGAGCAACGTAGTTGTTGTTTCCCCTTCTGCACTCAGCTAGCGATACTCACAACAAGCTTCCACCAAAGCTATTGTCGGCTCGCGGGGGCCGTAGTGAGGGGTGCAGTGCAGTACAATCGCTCCGTTGGGGTACACCAGGCACAACACACCCTTCTCCGCACTGTCGCATGTCGTCCGACCCGCACAGGGCTGTAAGGCGGCGTGGTCATTCGCGCGTGGAAGGGAGGCCATGGTGGGTACCTACGCTGCCCAACTGTTGGTTGCAGCTCTACAGCAGCATGAACAGCGAGCCAGCCATAGCAAGGCCAACCACGGCGGCCTGCTTCATGGTAGCCGTCATGAACACCTTGTAGGACTTGGCAACAGTTTCTGGCATGGCACCTGCTCAGCAACGCCCCACACAAACACACACATGAATCAGGCGATTCAACTTCAACGTCTCTCCATACCGCACCAGACCAAAGGAAGAGCATGTCCCTCTCGTCGAGCGATGTTGGAACCAACACGTACGCCATCCCACTCCGTCCGGATTCCAACTGGGTCGACTAGCGACCCCCCGGCCTCACAAGCCATAGTAGGCGGTGTGCATCCACATGGAGCCCACGATACACAACAAACCCACGGCAGCGACAGCTAGTGTGGTGCTCAGCGCAGGGGAAGATGTAAACAGGGGGCGGGACTTTGTCGCCTGCCGGAAACGGAACGCTGCGTACAGGTGTGCTGCCGCGATAATGGCACGGTTGACCTGGTTGTTCGATGTGACGATCTGCATGGTGGTCTTGGCTGCAGTTTCTGCAGCTACGTCAAACGTCGCATCCGCTGGTGGCTTGAAAGTGGTCAAATTGTGCTGTGCAACAAGCCCGACCACAGTCACTACACCCAGCGCGCCGCCACATGAGCAACACCGAAAGCCACGAGCGGGCACGGCTGACGCAAGCCACCCGACGTACAAACAACTGCACTGGGTGCATACTTCCACGAAGTCAGGACCACAGGGGCAGAAAGTGCCGCCACGCCCAGTGCGGCGGATAGCATCGTGTGCCGCGAGGTACTGCTACGTGACACGACAAAGAGCTCAGCCTGGTTGTGCTTGTTGACACAACGCGAGAATACTTTATTTACACCCTGCAACCGAACAAGTGCCCAGACCACCGACCCAGCCGCTGCTATCTCCACTCGGTACCGGACGCTCGGCGTCGCGTTCTGCTATGTTGGGGGGTGTTCGTAGATGGCACGAGGCCAGCTGAAGGCAAAGCAGCCTCGTCATTACCCGTGGCACCGTCGCTTGCCGGCGGCGGCCACAGTGAGGGTGATGTCGGCGAGAGACCTTTGGCAAGTCTCGCTGCTCGAGCCCGCCGCGGGTTGCGTGCAGCGAACCCTTGGGTTTGGCTGCGTGTGGTTGGAACACCAGCAGCACCCGTGGAGCGGAACAACGGGTTGGCATGCCCCACAATGGCGCTTGGGCGGGAAGCAGCCCGCCCAGTGGGGGTGAGCTCCGTGGCCCTGTTCGCCACTTGGTCCACGCCGAGCGATGCTTCCATCTTCGTCACTGCGAGGGCAGCACGACGGCTGCGGATGATTTCGAACAGCGCACACAGCGGAAACGCCACCATGCATGCCGTGGAAACAATGCTGAACACCATCCCCAGCTGGGAGTCTCTGGAATGGAGCAACGCCGTGAACTGAAAGGAGCAGGCGTCCAGGTCAGTAAGAAAATGTCAGATGCCATGGGAGTGAGGGCACAGTTCGACCTTGAGTGCAACGTACCGTAACCAAGGCAGAAACCGACAGTGAAGCCGTTTCGAGGCGATGAAGCGAGTTGGACTCGTACGGTCGCAGCGACAAGTGCAGCGTCAACGCAGTGACTATGAGGATGGACGCCAAAAACATCTGCTTGGGCGGATCAAACGGCGGTGTGGACGTGATGAGGCACGTTGGAGCCAACCCCCACCCCCACCCCCACCCCCCTTCGCCCCTCTGTCAACGCCTGCGTTTTACCTGGATGAACTGCGAGGCCACAAAGGAACCAATGGCAACAACCAGGCACTTTCTCCCCAACACCAGGACTTCCCACCAGAACAGACCACGTGCCGTGGAGTATCCGTCGTACAAAAACCCGTAGCTGCAAACAAGGGAAGGAGTGAGGTGTGTGAGGGACCAACACAAGTGTGGAACAACCACACAATGGTGGGACGCCCCCCCCCCCCCCCCCCCCCCCCCACAAAAAAAACACACACACACAAAACACCACACGCGTACTTTGTCTGGAACTTGCGGTCCCCGAGTGAGCGCTTGTTGCGCACCAAGAGCAGCACAGCACTCAACGGAAGCCCCAGGGTCCACACCAAAATGGCGCCACCAGAGAGGGCTTGGAACACACGATACGTGGCGTCATCGGCGCTGATAGAAAGGTCTTTGGCGAGGTACCTGTCACAGAAATGGGCCAAAGAAGTTGGTGAATGCAGTCATGCGCACTGGCCCGCGTTCCACCCGTGCACGAACCAGTGACCAGCAACTTGGTGTGGGTACACATCAAACACAGAGAAGTAGGCCTTGGACATGACCGTATGAACCAGGGAAATTAACACAGTGACGGTAGACCAAAACACACTCCAAGAATCCCCGTTCTCAGTTTGGTGAGCCCGTCTCACAAACCATCGGATCAGAACCACGGTCCCCGCGACGGATGCAAGAATGCAGGGCATGAGCACATATCTGCACCCAAGGAAAAACAACCAAACAAGCAGCGGCATGATCTCCATGTCAGTTTACAGCACGCAAAGGACGGAGCACCCAAAACCACACCCAACACATCACGCACACAACGATCTCGTGGTAGTACGACTGGCCCGTTAAGCATCGAAGCGGAGCTAGATCAAGGGAAATTCCGTTGCTCACAGAACTGAATCGCCAAGAATATGCACCCACCCCCCATGTTACCTGGAAGCACAAGCTCTGCGCCGAACTGTACGCACCTGAAAGACACTACTGACTGCAGAATTCGACTACCATGCAGCTTGTATGCACCCAGTGCCGCGTTCTGTGAGAAACGTGACAGAAGGTTCAGCAACAGCAGTAGCCCACGAAAACAACAACAACACAAAACACGGCCAACATTCCCGTACCAGCTGGGCAAAGTTCATGATGATGCGCACGATGCTCATTGACTTGCTGCGCGCACGATGGACGCGCCGTCGAAACACCAAGAATAGAATGCCAGACATGAGCACCAGGGTCAAGATGACAACAATGGCGGTGTCCGCTGCTGCTGGCAAACACGGGTTGCAAAGGCTGTTGAACATTGCATACCCTGTGGCACACGTGGCACATAAATGCCTGTAGCGGTTGCCAGGGGAGGAAGCAAAGACACAATCACACCATGGACAACACGTAAACCACACGAAAGAAGGTGAAAGGAACAAGTGATACTACTAAGCCGATGTACGAGAAGACACACGACGTACCCCATGTAGCCTTCAGCACAAAACTGCTCCGTTCCGTTGGGGTTGACCAGGCATGAGTCGAGGGGGCAGTGCAGGAACACATCGTCGGTTTGGATCGCAGAGGCCACAGGGGTTCCTTCAGACCAAAAGCCTGCCTGGAGTTGCAGAATTCCAGAGGGACATACCGTGCCTGGAACACAGGAAAGAAAGCCGCGACGGTGTCAAATATGCCGGCTTCAGGTCACAAGACAAGCGGCACGTGTGTGCACGAGACCGCGCGCCAAAGCATACCTGGTGAAGGACATGGCTCGCACACCACAGCGCCAGAGCGGCTGTAATGGGCCTCGGGACACACTTCACATCGTTTGGTGGGGTTCACAGAGAAGGTTCCGCGTGGGCACACGGAACATGCAACGGTACCCACATCCACGGCGACAGATCCCTCTCCACACGGGGCACAGCTAGTCGCCATGCCCTCCAAACTTGCTGTGCGTCCACCGCCACCACCACCAATATTAATTAAAGCAACAAGGAACACGTGACGCGATGTTAGAAGAAGGGCGCACGTCCCATAGTGGGGTGGCACGTACTGTCGTTGCTTTGATACGTGCCCTTGGCGCACAGTTGACATGATGCGAACGACAAGACGGGGTCAATGGAGAGATAGGACCCCAAAGGACAACCACCGACTGACACGTTCACTAGGGCTGGCTCCACTCCATTCCCCTGTCCGGTTCGCACACAGCGTTTGTGAAACCACACGAGCACGTGAACACCAAAGCATCGTCATAGCAAGCCGAGTGACATGGACAGCGGAGCGCACCTCGATCCGCAACAGCGATGTCTTCAGTGGTGAACGAAGGATTCGAAGGGAATCAAGGGTGGCGATGCCTTTCGCAAAACTTGCCCTGCGCCCATCCAAGTTCGCGTTAAAGTGGGCAGCACATGCTGTCAACTTCGTTCACCGTACCGAACATCCCCAGCCAGGGCGTTGTGGCCATCAGTTGACACATCCACGGCCTGAATCACCCACGGAACATCTTGTGTGACCCTATCTCCGTAGCTGTCGAGAAGCTCAACCTGTCCGGTCCACCAGTGCATGTGCATTGCGTTAGCGCTCGCTTTCACAAGACATATTGCTCCAACAGCGGCCAAAATAGCACCATCAGCCACCAAACCAAACCAAACCAAACCAAGCAGAAAGGAGGGGGGCAACGAACCACCAACGCAGGAACCAAATCCGTGCCGGGCGGAGACGATGACACTAACCACCCGTTGTGGGAGGCGGTATGCACACGAAGGCGTTGTGGAGGTGTTGCCACGGCGCAGCCAAATCGGGCACAGTTCTGCGCCCCGTCACATGACAAGGCGTTTTGCTCCACACACTGTGTGGTCAACAAACCATCCACCCCGACTGGCGCAGGTGTTTCGAGGGTAGTGAACACGGCCCCGCCACCACTGACATCCGCGGTGTTTGAATAGAACGTGCTGGCGCTCATGTTCAAGGTGGTGGCGTCAATCCACGCGCCACCACCTGCCAACCCGGCTCTGTTTCCCTGGAACAAGCACTTTTGCATGCCGTAAGAGACACTGTCACGATCCGATGCGCTCATCGACCCTTGGAGCACGGAGGTCGCCAACACTCCGCCACCATTGCCGTCGGCGTTCCCCGCAGCAACGTTGTTCAAGAAGGAACAGGACGTCGCAGCGATGCTACGACATGTGTCGCACGCCAGGCCACCTCCTCCTCTCACAGTGGCGACATTGGCTATGAACGACGAATTGCGCAGGGTGGGTGCTGCTTCGGCACCAAAGAACGCACCGCCACCGCTGTACGCGACGTTGCCACGGAAGGTGACGTTCTCGAACTCAGGGTGGTTCGAAAGCACGAACACGCCGCCACCTTGGGCGTTTAAAACGCTTGAATCGGCCACAGTTGACGCTACATTACTCGTGAGCGTGACGTTCGTAAACTTGAGCTTGCGTTCTCCAATGACGTACACAGCACCGCCGGCTACATTCTGCAGCGTGGTGGCTAACACCTGCAACACCACAACCACGCACACGCGTCCGCCACGTGCACACGTGTGGATAGGGGAGGGGGTGACGGTGAAGTCGAAGCAAGAGGTTCGAAAGCACACCCACAAACCTGGTTGGCGTGAAAGGTGGCATCTGCGAGAACAAGCTGCGAAAACTGTACGAACATCGCACCGCCAAAGCTTGAAGCGGTGTTGTTCTCAAACCAAGCGTCAGATAAAACCGCTGTGCTGCCAGAAAACGACATGCCTGCACCGGTGCTGGCACGATTGTGCTCAACCCTTAAACCCTTGGCAACGAGTAGCGACCCTTCCATCAACACAGCCCCTCCCGACCCTATCGCAACGTTGTCAGCAAAGCGCACATTCTCCAAGCGCGTCAACGAAGCTGTTGACTGCAATGCAGGGCTGCCGCATGCACCAGCAAAGGAAAGGCCGCGCACAAGCACAGCGACTGTCGTAGAGTCTGGACACACACACACACACACACACACACACACACACACACACACACACACACACACACACACAGTCGCATCATCACACAACTGCCTGCACACCTCGCTGTAACGAACGAGCGGTGGAGTGACCACCACCCACCTGTTTGTAGGTGTAGACACGCGGGCGGTATTTCCGATGAAGAGCGATTCGCACACGACTGCGCCTCCGCACAGCTGATGGCTGCTACAACCTCTGCGGAGCCGCTGACAAGCTTGATCGGGGATCGGATGGACATGGACGGAAACAGCTGTTTCATGGCGGCTGTGACTGTCACCGCGTCTTCGTGGACAACGATGCTGCTCCGCGACTTGGACCGTGGCAACACAGGGTTGTCTCGTCCGGACGCAAGCAGCGCCACCGCAGCACTCACGCTCTTGCACGGCCGTGAAAAGTCCAGTTGACATGCAACGTCGTTTCCCGTGCCAGACACCTGTGTTGCGCATGTCGCCACGCCGCGATGAACACAACTATGAGCATTGGGGGGCGGGCGGGGGGCTTAAAGAAGCTGTCTGGCGCCATGAAACCCTACCTCTACTGCATACACGCCGGGTGAAAACTCAAGAGGTGTGGCAATCGGCATGCTCAGGCTGTTCATTTCCATGTCAATCGTGGCTTCAGCACATGGACAACGAAGGGGGGCTGGCACACGTACCCTGCCGCATTTCTCACATTGAAGTCGACTCCTCCAAAGATGTAGAACCGTGAACCAGAGTACACAACTGTCGGCAAAAACCTCGCGTTGCGAGTTTCTGTCCCGGTGCTAATCAGGTCCCACTCCAAAGTATCTGCGACCGTCCGCTGGTTACCTCACAATGCAAGTGCACGCCCACACCCACACCCACACCCATACATACACACACACGCACACACACACACACGCACACACACACACGGACCCATATCCAGCGCCACTGTACGATTGACCTCTAGAATCAACCCGGGGGGAGCCATGACACCCACGACAGCGGATCCAATAATATGGGCCCCCGCCACCAAACCCGACAACTGTGGCGCCAAAAACAACAACATTGAAGCATGAGGAAAACACACTGGCGCGCAGCACCGCAAAAGCACATGGGCGCACACGCGCATGTGTACACATGCACAACCATCCATTGTGGGTCGGACATTGTGGGACGGACATAACACCACGTACAGGCACAACGGACTGTGCTTGACCACCCTGGCATGGTTCCTTACTCAGGCGCGTCCATGTCATTGTCGGCATATCCCATCGCCACAAGTCGCGGTGGGGAAGGTTTTTATGATGGTCGCCACCTGC
>Ga0213833_1002107_pt1 | contig 13293 bp, 6 predicted proteins | sample SWATP21_FD_160575 | JGI IMG/M metagenome (GOLD analysis project Ga0213833, IMG submission 160575) | Coastal seawater microbial communities from Marineland, Florida, United States - SWA TP2 #1 | ecosystem: Environmental > Aquatic > Marine > Coastal | place: USA: Florida | collected 2016-08-14
TGCGCCGCCAGCTGCGTGTGCTGCAACGGGGCGACACGATTCTGCTGCGGGCGTACCACCGGTTTGGGCCCCATGGGAATGTGTTCACGTTTGCTCGTGTGCTACCGGGTAGGGTTGTGTGGAGGCGAGGGCAGCAGTCGCGCATGCGTGATAGCGTGTGGCCAGTGGCGTGGGGTTGTGGTATCTCGGGAGTGTGTGTGTGTGTGTGTGTGTATGGGTGCGCGCATGTGTGTGTGTGTGTGTGGTCCGTGTCGTGTTCACTGACATGCCGTGTTGGGTGTCCGTGTGTGTCTGTGTGTGTTGTGCGACCACTTCCCCCAGACGAGATTGCGGTTGTCGCGTGCAACTTCAACGTCGCGTCCTCGACGTTTTACGTGGACATGGAGCCGCTCGCGGACGCCTTTGGAGCCAGCGCCCGTGGCCGGGGCCACTCCCGTGCCACCGCGGAGGCGCTGTTGCACGACGAAGCCGCAGGGTTGGGCGCGTTGGGTGCCGCCACAGCGTCGCTGCTGGACGAGGTGTGGGAGGAAAGCGACGCGTTCAAGAACCAGGCGCACCTGCGCGTGATGACGGCGGCCGAGGCGGCGTACTCGCACCGCACCACCACGCTGTCGCCCCACACCTCCATGTGTTGGTTGTTCCGGCGCCAGCGGGCGCATGCGTCGGTGTGGCGCCTGGCCTCTGAGGCCTCTGCGCGTGGCGTGGGCGGCGGTGTCACGGATGTCACACGCTCGCATGCCGAGGTCGGCGCGAGCGCTGCCGGTGAAGCAGGAGCTGCTGGTGCTGGTGCTGGTGCTGGTGCTGCTGGCGCTGGTGCTGCTGGCGCTGGTGATGGCGCTGGTGATGGCGCTGCTGGTGTTGGCGCTGGTGATGGCGAGGCGGACAAAGCGGCAGCAGAAGCAGCAGAAGCGGCCGCGGCAGCAACGGGGTCTTTGGTGCGATACGCGTTGTACAGCAGCAGCCTCAAGTGCTTGGACTCTGTGCTTCACAAGGACCGCCACGTCGCCTACCGTGAGTCCAAGGCCGCATTCAACCCCGGCGACCAGATGTCCGATGCGCAAATGGCAGAGGGCTCGGAGCACACGTTGGTGTATGCGCTGCTGCACGCGGCGTTGTTGGCAGACGCCAGGCGCTCTCGCGGCGACCATGCACCGACTGGCTCGCGTGGCACTGCGCCCGCTTCGACTGCTGCCGCTGCCAGTGCGACTGGTGCGGGTGTTGGTGCGGGTGCGGGTGCGGGTGCCGGTGTTGGTGCGGGCGCGGGCGCGGGCGCGAGTGGTGCTTCGAGCTCGTCTCTGTTCCATGCCCTGTGCGTGCTCGTCCGTGAGTTCGCCTTGTCTGTGGACGAACGCGGGCAGTGCGTGCACCAGGGCATCTCCGTGGAGCGCCAGACGCCGTACGTGACGGGGCACGTGGACACGTACACGGTGGACGCCGCCAACGCCGCCTCGACGGTGCGCATTGCGCTGTTCCTCATCTGCCAGTCGGAGCCGGATCTGACGCCCGCCGACGCCCTTCGATCACTCGTCCGTGTGGCCAACTTGGTGCCTGCTGCCGAAGCGTCTGCCGTCGTGCACGGCACCGCCGCCGCCGCCGCCACTCCGACAACCCGCCAGCGCGACACCGCCACCGCCTTCTTCACCACGGCGGTGGCCTCCGCGTTTGCCCGCCTCGTGGTGGCCTCCAACGACCTCGGCACCATCGTGTTTGTGGCGCCAGAGCTGGGCAAGTGGTCCACCGTCGGCGGCCTGGGCGTGATGGTGGACGAGCTGACGGTGGGCTTGGCAGCGCTGGGCGCCAAGGTGGCGGTTGTGTCGCCGTTCTACCAGGTGGACCGCAAGGGCCGGTCCGACTACCTCCGTGCCGACGGCATCGTGTACTCCGGCCGCAACGTCGCCGTTCAAATCGGTCCCTACCGGGAAGAGTGCGGCGTGCACCGCGGGCGCGTGAAGGGCGTGGACCTGTACTTTGTGCACCACCCCCGCATCTTCCCGAAGCCCTATCCGGCGGGGGACGCCAAGACCAAGCTCACCATGCTGGTGGCCTTTGCCAAGGCCACGTTGGAGACGCTGTGCCAGTTCCGCGTGGACCCCCGTGTCATTGTGACCAACGACTGGTTCGCGGGCCTCGTGCCGGCGTACGGGCGCTACGGCAACTTCGGCAACTACTTCGTCAACACCCGCTTCCTCCACATCGCGCACAACCTCGACACCTCCTACGAGGGGCGACTGTACCCGGCGGTGGAGGACAAAACACTGGACTGGCTGCACGGGCTGCCCACCCACCTGCTTGTCGACCCGTTTTGGGGCGGGTCGCCCGTGTTGAATCCCACCCGCGCGGCACTCCTCAACTCCAACTCGTGGGGCACCGTCAGCCGCTCCTACCGCGAGGACCTGCTGCGTGAGTCGCCGCTGTCGCCGCTGTTGCGTCTGGCACCGCAGCCGTTTGCGCACCCCAACGGCATTCCGGCCGTGGTGCGTCGCACGAAGCTCGCCAATCTCCCCGCCAACACGCACGCGGGTGCCAAGGCCATGCTGCAGCGACGGTACTTTGGTATGGCCACCCCCGACGCCGACATTCCGCTGTTCGGGTTTGTGGGGCGCATCACCACACAAAAGGGTGTGCACCTGATGCTGGATGTGGTGGAGGAGCTGGTGTCGAAGCACGGCGGCCGCGTGCAGTTCATCATCGGTGGCATGGCCAACATGGCGGACCCGTATGGCCGCGCGTGCGCCGGGCGCATGAAGGACCTGCGCGCACGCTTTCCGTTGTCGTTTTGGGCCGACCCGTCCTTCTTCTTCACGGACGGCCCTGCGGTGAACCTTGGGTGCGACTTCGGCATGATGCCGTCCGCGTTCGAGCCGGGTGGCATCGTCCAACAGGAGTTTCATGTGGCGGGTACCCCCGTGGTTGCGTTTCGGACCGGCGGCTTGAAGGACACGGTGCGTGAGTACAACCGCGCCACCGGGCGTGGCAACGGACTCACGTTCCTGTCCTACACGCGCTACGACTTTTTGTTGGCGCTGTCGCGGGCGGTGGAGCTGTTCTGGGACCGCACGCACTACACCCGCCTGCGATCGAACGCGTCTGCGTCGGTCGTGGACCTGTCCACCGTGTCACGGGGCTGGTTCACGGAGTGCTACCGCCTGCGGCAGTGCTTGATTGACGTGCCGCGGGTGCGGTTCTTCTACGAGTGTCCCGTCGGCGTCGCAGTGCCCTCCAGGGTGGAGCTTGTGGGCGAGTTCAACGGCTGGGGGCGCGGCAGCCATGTCATGACGTATGTGGTGGCGCTGCGGGAGTTTGAAATCTCGGTGGCGCTTGGCTCCGGGACGCATGAGTTCAAGTTTGTGGTGGACGAGGAGTGGTGTGTGTCTCCGTCCTTTGGTGTTGCCACTGACGAGCATGGCAACCTCAACAACCTGATCACCGTCTCTGAAGGGCACCTGTAGTGGTGGTGTGGTGCGGCGGGATCTTTGCGCAGTCGTCACGTGCATCGCCGCGTGTTGTTTCTTTTTTCTTCTTCGTGTTTTGCATGTGGTGATGGCGGGTGCATACTGTTGTCCTACCGTGGAGATGCTTGCGCGCGTTTGGCACACACGGAGTAGTAGAAACATGACAAGTACCCAAGACAAGTGTTGTGCAACTGCAGCTACAACTCACGACGACTCTCCACCACCGTACCACACAAAAAACACAATCAATGAAGACTGCCAGGTGCACAGGCGTTGGTGGATCCAAGCCACGACTTTTTGGGCCATCACATCAGTGGGCGTCTTTGACAGCCTTGCCCTGTGCCTTCGGCATCTTCTTTGTCGTAGAGTCCTTCAGGTCAAGCGCCTGGTAATAGTGCGGCGCAATTTCGGACAGCCACTCGGGCTTGATGATGATGATTTGGCGCATGTACTCCTTGGTTGTGAACACCAGCTCGTGGTACAGCACCCACCGGGGCGGCGTTTCCTCATTGAACAAGCACGACGTCGGGTGAATGCTCACCGTGTGGTGGTTCTTCACTGTCGCATAGCTGCCGTTCTTTTGCAGCTTGGCGGCATGGTAGAAGAAGCCAGCCGTGACGGACTTGGAAATGGCGTCCAAGTCATGCGGGTTGGACTTGATGTCGATTTCCACACGCTCGCACAGCCCTTCGAGCTGCTCCCGAATGTCTCGTGCGCGCTTCAGGCTCTTGATCTGCAGAAAGTGCTCCTTGCACCACATGCCCGAGAAGTTGGTTTCCTTCCACTGGGTGTACACGTTCAACAGCGCAAAGTGGTCGCCGGAACCGCCGCGCGCAAACGCCAACCGCGCGTTGTCCGCGTGAATGGCCTTGTCCTTGGGGCGGTAGAAAATGGAGTTGTTCACATCCAGCATGGCGGCGATGGTGAGGATCTCCTCCGTGCACTCGTACCCCTCACTGGCGATGATCATCTTGGACAGCTGCGGGTCGCACGGAAACTCCGCCATGCGGCGCCCCAACTTGGTCAACTCGCCCCGATCATTCAACGCCCCCAACGCGTACAGCTGTTCCAGCGCCCGCACAAGCGTCTCCGCCGGCGGCGGGTCCATGAAGTCAAAGTGCACCAGGTCGTGGATGCCCAGGCTCTTCAGCATGAGCACCACGCTGGCGAGGTTGGTGCGTTGGATCTCCGGCACCGTGTCGTCTTCCAGCTCGTGCTGGTACGCCCACGCGGTGTACAGCCGGAACGCCTTGCCGGCCTGAGTGCGGCCCGCTCGACCCGCACGTTGGTTGGCACCGGCCTTGGACACCGCGGTGACGGTCAGGCTTTCCATGCCGGTGCGGGGGTTGTAGCTGTTCTGTTTGCAGAACCCGGTGTCGATGACGTACACGATGCCGTTGATGGTGAGCGACGTCTCGGCGATGTTGGTGGCCAGGATCACCTTCCGGGCGTTGGGCGGCGTCGGCTCGAAAATTTTCGCCTGCTGCTCGGACGGCAGCGTGGCGTAGATGGGCAGGATGATCAGCTCCTTGATTTTGCTGCCCAGGCCCTTGGTGCGGTAGTTGAGAATCTCCTCCGCGGCCTCAATCTCTGCCTGGCCCGTCAGGAACACCAAGATGTCGCCGGGCGTGGGCTGCGTGATGTGCACCTGCAGCACCGTCACCACCGCCGCATCCAGATAGTCGGCTTCGGGTTGTTTGGTGTACAAAATGTCAACGGGGTAGCGGCGCCCAGGGATGTTGAACACCGGCGCCTCGTCAAAGTAGTCACTGAACTTTTCTGCGTCGAGGGTGGCGGAGGAGATGATGAGCTTGAGGTCGTCTCGGAACCGGATGATGTCCTTCAACAGGCCAAACAACACGTCGGTGTGCAGTGTGCGTTCGTGGGCCTCATCAATGATCATGCACGAGTACGACGCCAGGTCAGGCTCGTTGAGGAACTCTCGCAGCAGCATGCCGTCTGTCATGTACTTCACGGTGGTGTCCTCGCACGTGCAGTCCTCGAAACGGATGGAGTAGCCCACCTCGTTCCCCAACTTCACCCCCATCTCCTGCGCCACACGTGCCGCGACAGACATGGCGGCCACACGGCGCGGCTGCGTGCACCCAATGATGCCCAGCTTGCTGTACCCCACCTCCGCCAGGTACTGCGGAATTTGGGTGGTCTTGCCGCTCCCTGTTTCGCCCACCACCACCAGCACCTGGTTTTCGGCAATGGCCTCTAGCAGCTCATCCCGATACGGGAACACCGGCAACGACCGGCGCACCTCTTGCAGGTCCGCGTGAGCCGCCTTGCGCTCCCGCTCCTGTTTCACCAACGGATCCTCCTCCTCCTGGGCCATCAGGTCCTCCACGTTTTCGCCAGACATCACGGCTTGGCTGATGAAGTCAATCTGGTTGTCCACCAGCAGCTCGTACTCGTCCACCTCCTTCTTCAGCCCCTTGCGCTTCTTGGCGTACTTCTTCTTGTCCTTCGCGCCCGCCTCCATGGTGGCGTGCGCCGCCTGTTCCTCCATCCATACATCCTGCTCAGACCGAAACACCTCCTCCTCTTCGTATCGGCCACCTGTGAGCAGCTCCATTTGCTTCTTGCGGTCCACACGCCCCTCGTCATCCACAGCACCCTCCGGGATCTGGTACGTGTGCTCCTCCTTGTTCTGCACTTCCTGGTGCTTCTTGGCCAGGTCCAAAAACTTTTTGTCCAGCTCGTGGATTTTGCGTTCTTGATCCGTGACCTCGTCCGGGTTGAACAGGTACTCTTCGTCCTTCACCGCGAACTCCTCTAGCGCCATGATCTTCTCCTGCCGCGTCACCAGGTACTCCTGCCGCGCCTTCTCCCGCAGCTTTGCCAACACCTGCTGGCGCTTGTCGGCTGACATGCTGGACACATCCAACGCATCCTTGTCCACGCGCCCGGCGGCTGTTTTCTTCGTGCGCGCGTCATCACGCTCCTTCAACCGTGCCTCGAACTCTTCCTTTTCCCGCAGATCGGCGTCTCGCTTTGCCGCAGCCTCTGCCGCCGCCCGCTCCTCCTCTGTCAGCTGCTGCTGCGCACGTGCTGCGGCTCGTGCTTCTTCGGGTCGCACAATCTCCGTTTCATCTTCTGAACTGGACCCGCCACCCGCCGCAGCTTTGTCCTTGCGCCTGCGCAGTCGCCGGCGCTTACTGTCCTTGGCCTTCTTGGCCTTCTTACGCTTGCGCTTCTCTGCACGGGCAGCAACGGCGCCGGCGCCGGCACCAGCACCAGCACCGGCGCCGGCACCAGCACCAGCACCGGCGCCGGCACCAGCACCTGCATGTGCCCCACTGTCTTCCGGGAGCAAGTCGTACTCCATCGACTTGCGCAGCATGTCTGCCTGCGTGACGCGCTTCTGCTTCCGTGCCGCCTTGCGTGCCGCCTTCGCAGCTGCCGAGTCTTGGCCGCCGTCGGCTTTGGCAAACAGCCGCTGTGCAAACGAACGCGTGGCAGCATTGTCTGGGAAGTCGATGCCAATCAGCTGGTGGGAGAGGTCCGTGGCGGTCGAGGCCTTGGAGGCGAGGGCACAGGCAAAATCGGCGATGCCCGAGTCGCTGTATCCAATCAGGTCATGGAGCTGGTCTGACACCCATGTTGACACCTTGGAGCTCATCTTGCCTCCAGAGGGCTGCACGCCGCCACACCACAGACAGCCCCCTTCCCTCGTCAGCCCAGTCCAAAGAGGGCAGAGTCACCCACAACCACAATCGCAAGCGTCGTGCAACACAAGACGTGCCTGTGGCAACAGCACGCGCCCAACGCACCTCACAATGGCCAGAAAACGAGACAAGCACAGGTTTTGTTCGGATCAAGCCAGCACCATTTCGTTGGACGGCACTACGCGTGATGCAGAGCTCGGGGGAAGGGGGTGTGGTGATGTGTGTGCGCACGCCACTGCGGATGGGGTGAAAACTGACGAATACACATTTGTGTCAGAAAGGTGTCATGCAGGCAAGCGAAGTTGTTGCAGCTTGCTTGGTGTACGTGCTTGGCACTTTGCGTCGTGCAGTGCCCAGACCACACTGGCCCAACTTCCCAAAGGCAAGGCGCCGCGGTAACTCTCGAATTTTTTGTGCCTGGTGTGGGGTGACCGTTGCGCTTCTTCCCCAAGACACGGGCTACAGTGTACCATGGCGGCGAGTCAAAGCGAAGATGAAATGGCATTCATGAGCCGTGACGAGTTGGCGGCAGCGCCCGTGCTTCCCCAAGACAGTGCTCCAGGCGTCAGGTGTGTGGTTGTTAGGTTCATGTCGTTATTAGCGTCTGGTGCGGTGTGGTAGCCTGTTGCTTGCATGGGTGGCTAGCCGTCTGTGGCAGGCGACCTGACGTGTGTGTGTGTGTGTGCGTGTGTGTGTCGTGTCTTGTCCCTTGTCCACAGCGGCAACATCACCTTGTCCAACGCCATTTGCAGATCGCAGCACCCTGTGGCTGCATTCTTTCACGTCTTTTTCAAGGTACTGTTCCACACACATGACTCCCCAGGGCCGTGTGCTCTGACCTGTGTCCCTCGATCAGATCGCAGCACTGGTCGTGTACCTGTTCAGCAGCCTGTTTTCCTCGCGGTTTGTCCTCATCTTTGTCACATTGGTTCTGTTGCTAGCGTTCGACTTCTGGACAGTGAAGGTGTGTCGTGAGGCCCTCCCTCTTGCGTTCTGACCCCGTCTCACGCCGTTGTGTCTACCTGTGGCTGTTGCTCGCTGGTTGGTTGGTTGGTTGGTTGGTTGGTTGGTTGGTTGGTTGGTTGGTTGGTTGGTTGGTTGGGAATGCAGAACGTGACTGGACGCCTGCTAGTTGGATTGCGGTGGTGGAACCACATGAACGAGGATGGCACCAACAACTGGGTGTTTGAGTCCCACCAGGGCACCCGTGACGTCAACCCGTTGGACTACCAAATATTCTGGGGGGCGTTGCTCCTGAGTCCAGCTTTGTGGTGCGTGCGTGCCCTGTGCCTACCAAAGCCACACGACACCGATTGGGGGTTGACTGGTTTGCAGCGCAACTCACGGCCTCTCTTTTGTACTGGCGCAGGATCGTGATGGGCGTGTTCGCCGTGCTGAGCAGTGTACAGTGGTTGCTGATTGTGATCGTGGCGTTGGCACTGAATGGTGCAAACGTCGTCGGGTACTTCAAGTGCAGCAACGGTGCGTTGTTCTGTAACTGGCGAGCTGTACACATTCATCGCACGTTTGCCAGCAGCCAGCGTGTAACCATGAGCCCTGTGCAACGCGCACGCATTGTTGTACAGAGGCGAAGAACAAGCTTCGCAGTGCTGTCACCACGGGTGCGCTGTCGGCCATCACTCGCAACACCAACTTGTTTGGGCTTGTGGCGGGTGGAAACGCGCAGCAACAGCAGCCAGCCGCACAAGTGTAGCGTGCGTATCGTATCGAATGCCATGCAGGAGGTTGGAAGCAGGCTTCCAGCAGCAGCAGCAGTCAACAGAGAACAAAACGAAGTAATCTTGGCAAGTGGTTTGTTTGTGGAGCACACTACTCAAGGCACCAGCATTCGTTTCTTGCGAGCACTTAGCAGCCGGCGCCTTGGGCTACCTTCGCAGTGCACGCTTCTCGTTTGGCTTCTGCGTTGCATGCATTGGTGGGAGTCGAGCTGCGAGTGGCATACACGTAGTGCAGTCGCAGCTCCGAGGGAATGACCATCGCATAGTCATTCACCACGCTGGACCGCTGCCGCACAGCCACCACCTTCGAGAATCCAGCAGTGGAGCGCAGCAACTCCACAACCCGACCCAAGCGACCTTCCACGTCATGCACCTCTGCCACCACCTGCGAGATGAGTGGCCAATGCAACGTCTCGACGCCCCGCAACACATCCAACTCATCGCCCTCTACGTCAACCTTGAGCACATCAATGTGGCGGACGCCCTCCCGCCGTATCACCTGAGAGACTGATAGTAGTGGAGCCAAGCACATGCCCACCGGTCCAATGCCCTCCTTACTCTCTGTTTGTGCGTCTCCGTCACCACAAGCGCCGTCATCATCACTGGTGTCCTCATCACATGGGTCCGGCGCCGAAGGAGCCGTCTTGCCACCGGCACACGCGCAACCAGAGTCGTCGACGGCCACGCCAGCCGCCCCAGAAGGTTGTTCCCTCTCAACGCTCCCGACACCAGTGCCAACTGACGACGACGAGGAGGAGGAGGTGGAGGAGGAGGAGGAGGAGGAGGAGGAGGAGGATGAAGGGGAAGCCAACAGTGTCGCGCCGCACCCAGACAGGAGCTCCTTGGTGGCGCGTTGGGCGTGGCATCGCTGGAGCTCAAATTGGGCCAGGGCCTCTCCAACCCGCTCCAGACGAGCGGATTGGCCCGGCACACGCGGAAAGAACGCCCAACGCTCCATGGTAGACGCGGGCATGTCTGGCGGGGGTCGTGATGCCGGCGGCGAGGGGTGGTCTTTGTCTTTGTCACCCGTCTCGATGATGGGTCGCTCGCACGTGCTGTCAGCAGCCACACACACAGCATCAGGCGAGCCACGCTGGCCGGCGGAACCGGTCGTGGGGGGCAGGCCTAGCCCACACGCGTGCACACTGATCGACGCATAGCGCGCCACGTTTCGTCGCAACACGTCCACAACAGGTGGGATGGGCTCAAACGCCAGCACTCGTGCAGCGGGGCATAGGGACGCGACAAGAAGGGAAAACAAGCCGATGTTCGCACCCACATCAAACACGACCGCGGCGCGGCCGCTGTTTTCAGCGGGCAAACACACCCCGTGTTGCAAGTAATGTCGTCGAACAAAAATTTCTTCGTACCTGCGCGACACAGCAACACCAAACACGTCAGGTCGGCCACACACACGATCCCGCCCGAGATTGAAAGCGTTGGCACGCACAAGAACTCTGCCTCTTCGGCACCCATGTGCTCAAAAACAAGCCCATCAGGAGTGACAAAGAGCCCTGACGAGATTGCTGGTCTGTCTGTGCTGGAAGATGCGCAATCACGCACAACCGCGGGGTTGTCACTCGGTCTGGGCATCTTTCTTCCGGCACGTCGCTGCTCACATGACGAAGACGTTCCACCGCCGTGCGCGTGCTTGCGCTTCACTGACCCACCCCGCTTGCCCATGGAATACAAGTCACACAGGAACACGTGTCAACTGACACACGGCCCACAGGAGAAGGACAAAGTCCAAGTGAAGTGCATGCTGCGCTGCGACTGGCTGCTGTGACACAACTTGGCACGATTTGTTGAAACATTGTTTTGATTGTTTTTGTATGTTTACCCAGGTGACACGAGTGCAAAGGCGTGTGTTCACCTCCATGTGCCGGCGCAACGGTACGTCTGATACAGGCGAACCACATGCTGCGCGCACGGCCGCTTCATCAGCTGCTCTTCAAGCTCCAGCAAGCGCGGTGGGTATTGTCGCGCCACTTGTTGGTATGTCTCAGGAGCCGCCGTTCGGAACCTGCCCCCGGCCCAGCACTGGGACCTGGGCGGGCACGCGCCATCTTCACCCACATGTGTGCCGAGGCACACTCGAGTGGGCAACAACGCCGCCGTCAAGGCCGCAAACATGATGTCTACAAAGCTCAGCTGGGACCCGGACAGGTATGCGACGCCCGTCGCGTCCTTGTTACGAGCAAGCGCCGCGTCGGCTTCGTCCCACACCTTGGTCATTGCGTCCCAGGACCCTTGTACACGCTCAGCGTTTGCAAGTGAAAACGCTTTCCACATGCCCGTCTTCAGGACGGGGAATAGGGCTTTGACTGCGGTTCTTTGAACCCACGGAACAACGTGGTTGCTCTCATAGGCACCCCAAAGAGCAAGGGGCACCAGAGACGGTGTCGTGTCATCCAACAGGAACCTGTAAGCATACCTGTAACAGCAACAAGGAGGAGGCCGAGTAGTAGCGTAGCGCAGCATGAGACGTCAGTCCTGTGCGCTCCTACACACCACCGCCGTGTTTGTTTTGCGAACACACCGCTGAATATCGTGGCCGTAGGCTGCCAATCGCACTTCCCAGTCCTTGGTTGTGTTGTCTCTCCGCAGCAGGTGTGAATGGAAGGAGTCCCGCCGCAGCTGCGGCTCTAGCACTCCACGCAAGTACTGCAACGCCGCCTTGGAGTCGCCAATCGTGGAGGCCGTTTTGAGGTCATGCAAGCGTGGCACCGAAAACCCAAAGAAGAAAAAGCCGATGAGGCCTGCGTTGTCTTCTTCTTTGAAACTGCCGTGTCATACAACGCCCGCGAGCAGGGCCCCGGTCGGCCGTGAGACGCAACCATCATGGTCGCACACAAAACGCACACAACACAACACCACAACAAAGCACACGCCCGGCACTCACGCACGATATGTTGAGAAGGCTCAGCGTCCACCTCAACGCCTCGCCGTAATGATTTACCGGCTACGTGTAGTGAAGCATGGCGCAGAGCAGAGTATGGTGTGTCATACATGTCACTCGCGAGACGCAACGCCACGTGTGCATGTACTCACCATGGACTCCAGGCGGAACCTATGCTCGCTCGCAGTCCCGCCCATGGTGGGCGACATCCCCAAGCTGGCTCTTCGCACTAGAGCGTTGAACATGATGCATACGGTGACGGCGGTACAGCACCATAGCAACGCCCAGCCGTACCACCACTTGTGGGTGTACCACGCACACCCGAGCGTCACTGCCGCCACCAGCGTCTCCGACACCCAGTAGCTTCGCAGTGTGTTCCTCATGCTGTCCTGCTGCGGCCAACCCTCCCCAGAACTGTGTAAACGGATTGGTGGATGCCAGTGCGGCACCAGGATGAATGAATGGTGAGAAGGGGGTGTGGATAACGGCTCACGTGAACAACCAAGGGGTGAAAGAGGGCACGCGCGTCTCGGCTCTCCCGATCGTATGTAACAAAACTAGCATATATTTTCCAAAAGTCGTAATTTTTCTGTCCTTGAGCAGAACCTGTCATTGCGCGCCCAACCGCGGCCGAAAGTTTGCTTGATCGGCTGCCCACACAGTACCCGTGCCGACCGCGCACCGTGCAACTGGGCTGGCGGGTATCCAGCCACGCTACCTGTTGGTGTGCAACAAGCGAGGGCGCCCATCCTGTCAGCTTGGGGGGGATCGAGACCGCGCCACGGGAAGTCTGGGTTCATGACGCTGCCTGGTTGATGTGCAGTGGTAGCAGTGATGGCGAATGGACCGAGAGGCTTGGAGGCACGCCACGACGTCGACTACGAGCTGCATAGCGTGTCAGCTGCCGTTCTCGACGCCTGGAATCCGTGGAACCACAACTCCGCGGCCGCCGCGAACCGCACAGCCCGCCTTCGCGAGCAGCTGCTGCTGTGGTCGAATCACCGCCCGGACGATGTCATCATCCCAGCGGCCATCGAAGATGGCGAGCCGCTCAGTTTTCTGCCCTATTTGGCCGTGTTCCTACGAGAAGAGTACGTCGTGTGAATGGATGCTCGTGCGTGTGTGTGTGTGTGTGCGTGTGCGTGCGCGTCGTGTCGCATCCACGGCTCGCTCATGCTGCGCGCAACACCAACCATCCACAGCTACTCCCCACCCACCACGAGCCAGGGACTGACACCGGCGATGCTCAAGGAGAGGGATGCCACGGCCATCCACATGCTGCGACAAGCAGCTTCAAACGTCGGCGTTCGCATGCATGTGATGTTGGGCACGGTGCAGTTGGAGTACACGTGTGTGGGACAGTTGGTCAAGCGCGGTCCACACTCTCTGCGCGTGGAGTTTGTGACGGGGAACCACGAGGTGGATCGATTCTATCATGTCTCCGACATCATGGACATTGACGGCTCGAGTGCGTCGAAGACGCCGGTGCGTTGGGTTGGGTGTTGTGTGCGGACCGGTCGCGGGGGGGG
>Ga0213833_1002108_pt1 | contig 13291 bp, 14 predicted proteins | sample SWATP21_FD_160575 | JGI IMG/M metagenome (GOLD analysis project Ga0213833, IMG submission 160575) | Coastal seawater microbial communities from Marineland, Florida, United States - SWA TP2 #1 | ecosystem: Environmental > Aquatic > Marine > Coastal | place: USA: Florida | collected 2016-08-14
TCAACTCACCTCCCGATACAACACGTTACATTCAATCAACACAAAGAGACGAGGCAAGAGGTTGGTGTTGTACGTGGTCCGAATGAGCAACTTGTTGTCCGGAGGTCCGTTCGTGTTGGGTGTCCCAAACCGCCACAAGTCTGGCTCCTCGGGCGTCCATTTGGCAGCGGTGCGGTACTGATTCCCCAGGAACCTGTACCTGTATGTTCCATCCGTCTGCGACCCACCCACCCACACGCAGCACAACACCACGCTTCAGTCATGCTGCAACACCCCACCATCCCAGACACACAGACGACTGACAGCCCGACTCCAAACGAAAGCGTACGTCGACAAGGCGCTCCAGCAAGCACACGCGTGCGTAGTGTCCCTTCACGTTCGCGAGTGGCAGGGTGTTGGGTGAGGGCACGCCCTGCACCTGACGAATTTCCAACACCGTTTGGATGACGTTTTGGCCGGGCACGCCTCGCGAGGTGAACGCAGTCGCAGAAGCCATGGCAGGCGCGATGGGGCGGATGAGTTGAAGCGTGTGGCCACCGAAGAACGACTTGTTGTCTCGGCGAGGTGTGTCTGCCGCCACACCAGTCCGGTCGCCGCACCACCACGAGACATGAGATGATGTCACCCCCCCGTCAACCCCGCGCGCAATCACAGCTGCCGCCACGACAACAACAGCAACGTGCACAGACATCCACACCCACACCCACCACACCCACACCCGCACTACATACACCCACCCACACCCAACGCCCCACACCTCACCTGGCAGAATGTCGGAGTACCGCAGTCCAATGCCTGCTCCTGCCACCGCACCACTGGCGCCAGCCTCCACCCACGACGTGGTTCGTCCGTCATGCGGGTCAACGTGGTGAAGGCGTGCAGGGTCTGCGCCGGCAGCACCAGCACCAGCACCGGCACCGGCACCAACACCAGCGCCGGCAGCAGCACCGGCACCGGCACCCGAAGCCGGTGCACCTGGATTCGCACGCCCACGGCGGGCAGCCTCGTTGAAGGCGTTCAATCTACGATCAACCTCCACGTCGTGCTCCGTCGACCACACCGTGGGGGTGAGCACAGCCGCCATGGTATGGGCCGGGTGATTGCGGATCGGGTGGAGCACGGACTTGCGAAAGGAGTTGGGCAGGCCAATCAGCACGCGTGCAAAGAAATCAAAGTCGGGGAGGGGCCCGTAGCACACCTGATCGCAGGGACACCATGTGCGGCACGCACAGAAACAAAACAGAAACACGCGCACAGCGCACAGCGCACAGCGCACAGCGCAGCAAAGAAACAATTTGGATATGGAGTGCGGGTGAATTCGTGTCCGTGCATGTGGACCTCAGTCACACAACGCCACATGTCCCGACCGACTGCAGTGGTGTTCGTACCTTGCGCAGCGCAAGGGCTGTGTGTGTGTGGCGAGCGACACGGGGGCAACCGCCCACTGCAAAGCGCTTGAGGTAGGCCAGGAAATGGGGGATGCTGACGGAGTGGTCGGCTCGGTTCTCCACCAGACCACGCACCATCATGGCCTCCTTTCGATCCAGCCCGGCGTCCAAGTCGAGCATTGCCGACACAAACTCGGTGCCTGACACCACGTGACTGTGGGCACCGCAGTACTTGCGGAGTACGTCGCGCAGGGCGGTTTCAGCGGCGCCGGTAATGCCTTTGCCACTGCACATCACAGACAGTGCAGACAACACAGGAAGCATGAGCCAACGCCAGCACCACCAACAGCAGCTGCAGCCAATAGCAACCACGGACATCGAGGCCAGCTCAATGTCCCTGACAATGCTCTCAAATCCGTCAATTGAAACAGAGTCGACGCCGAGCCTCCGTTGCACGTCATCCATCTGCTTGGTGTTCAGCTCGATGTTCAACCCAAGCAGCAAGTTCGGGAGGTGCTCTCGAGCTGTTCCAAGACACACATTTACACTTAGCAACACAACAGCCAGTGCAGCATCGAAGCACGTGCACGCAACGCACTCAGCACCCCTGTTCGGCCCTTGTCAATGGCGTAGAACACGTTCTCAATAAGTTCCCGGGGGATCACGAACCGGCCGGACTTCTTCATGCGCAGGACCGTCGCCCTCGCACTGAACCAAGCAACCGTGTCATACACACGCACACACGCCATACGGAAGAACAGTCCACCACAAGTGCCGCGCCACGCAACTACGCACGCTTCATCTGACATGGTGGGGTCGGTGGGCAGAAAGAAAAAATCGTCACGGGTAGCGTCACCATCTTCCAGCTCCAACGAGTCCACGCCGCCATCTTTGTCGTAGTGCTGGAGGTATTCAATCAAGCGCTTGTAGTTCACCATCTGTGTGCACGCAGGGGGACGGCTACAGGTTCACACACCACCACACACTTCTGCGCACAAGCTTGTTGACACAGGCACGGCTGGGACCCCCGTACCATGCCATCGTCGGTGTCTTCCCCAAAGCGGAACAGCACCCGGCGAAACTCGTGCTCATTCAGCGGAACCCCCAGCTTTCGCAGGACCACCTGCTTGAAACCGGTTTGCGTCACGGAGCCGCTGCGGCGGGGGTCTTCGTCCTCGAACATGGACTCCAACGTGCGGTGCTGTCGCTTGAGCTTGGCCACGGGGCGCTCAAACCGCCCAGCCAGATCACGCAGGTCCTTGGCGGGGTCAATGAACTCGCAAAACTCCTTCATGCGCACACGACCACTGTCGTTTCGATCGAAGCGACGCATGAGGCGCTGCATGTCGTCATCATCAACATCGACGCCAAGCTTGCTGAACGCGCGGCGCAGGTCCTTTTCTCGCAAGTACCCACGGCCACCTTTGTCCCACTTGGTGAACACCTCTTCTGCAGTCACGCCATCACGACCGCGCACGCTCTGTCGCTCCGCGAAGCGATGGCATGGCACACCCGACACAGTAAAGTGAGATCGGACACCCCATGCTCAAGCCCAACAGGGCGCGTGGCATACGTACCAGCAGGAAGCGCGTACGAATCTTGACCGCCAGCACACCCAGCTCTTCACCACCCTCCGGCTCCCATCTCACGAATGACTCAAACTCTTCAAAGTCAATGCGGCCGTCGTTGTTGGCGTCAAAGCACTCCAGCAGCACCTTCATGTCCTCTTTTGGCACGTGGTCTACGCTCACCATTGTCTGTTCCACAGATGTACACGGAAACAACAACCAGGAACCGCTTTGAGCCTCCCGTACAGACACACGTACACCCCACATGGCTTGACATAGTGTGGCACTCGTCACTCTACGTGCATGCGCCAGCAAACCGCACCTCAAGTGCCGACCGCAGTTGCGTGATGCCCAAGTACCTGGTTCCACACGCACACATCCTTCACCGTGAGACCCAGACCTTTGCTTCAGCCTCCCCGCCATACACCCCCACCAAGACACCCACCCGGTTCGTTGCACATCAAGGCGTTGAAACACCTTCGCGAGTGCCTTGCGCTCACTCACGCCCGACTCCTTGCGATGGCGCCTCACAGTCTCCCAAATGGCTTCGCGGAGCTGCTGCGCTGCAAAGTTCACCAAACCCAGCTTCTTGCGTTGCTTCTTGAGTTGCCGTGCCTTGTCCCGGTCCGTGGCGGTCAAATCCACGCCGCCGGCCTCCGTCAGCACGAGCCGCCCGGAGTTGGTTCGCTTGAGTCTGAGCACCACAGCGCCACACACGTGTGAGTACAGGTGGCAACGCCATGCCATGCAAACAGGAGGTGTGTGTGTGTGTGTGTGTGTGTGTGTGTGTGTTGTGCCTGCCTAGCACAGCAACCACCATGGCACGTACTCCCCAGCACGTGCGGCCGCCGCCATTCGGCGGTAGTCAACCCGGTTGTGGCGTGTTTCAAATGGATGGGTGAGGGAGCGGCACTCCTCACGCGTGAACGGCATGTTCGAATGCATGAGTTCGATGATCTCCACACTGCGAGCCTCTCCCTTCCCTCGTTTGTCAAGATTGCGAGATACAATGTCTTCAAAGTTCACCCCGGACTCATCGTAGCTCTTTAGGATGCGCGCAAACCGCTTCAACAGGGATTTTTGATGCTGACAAACGCACACAGGGCAATGGTGCCGTGAGAACCACTGCGTTTGTCACACCTGGCATGACATCAGAACTCACGCGCTCTGGCTCCACAAACTCGATGAACTCTTGAAACGAGATCTGCTTGTCGCCGTTCACATCCAACCTGTCCATGAGCTGCACCATGTCGTCGTCAGGAATGTCCACACCCAGGCGTCGTAGGTTGCGTGCAAACTCCCGTCGCTCCACGGTCTGTATCGTATCGAGGCACCAAATACACACACCACTCACGGTGGGTGACCGTCCAGTCCAGACACTGAGCAGACGGAAACACGACCTCTCACTGCGTACCTTCCCCTCGTCCTCATCAAACTCTTCAAACACTTGACGCAGATCCATCACGCGTGCAGGGCGTGTGTCCCCGTCCTTCAAGCCCAGAGCTTCACGCAAAGCACGGCGCAGTTTACCTGGACACCAAACGCAACACAACGCGGCCGAGTCAACTTGGTGATCACACCCGTGTCACACACGCATGGGCCTGAAACGCACTGGCAAGCACGCCAAGTTCGTCAGACTCTGGCTTCTGTAGCACAAACCGACGGAAAGCCGAGTAGTCGATGTGACCACGACCGTCCGTGTCGAAGCAGTCCATGAGCGTCTCCAGTTCGTCTTGGTTGGGCTTGGACAGGCGAAGCATCTTCTTTACCGCCCCTGCAAACTCGTCACGTCGCAGGTAGCCCTTGTTGTCTCGGTCAAGGCGCTTGAAGACATCCACACTGCGAACAGCATCGGTGCGTGAGTTGAGATGAGATGCACGGCGGTGCACCAACACACACGCAACTCCACATACAACCACACCCACACACACACAAAAACACACGTCAACGACGTACAGGTCACCGTCTTCCTCCTCAGCATACGCTCTGAGCTTCCTGCGTAGCTCCTTGGCACTCATGTTAACCAACCTGTCCTTTTTGCTTTGGCGGAAAGACTTCGACATGGAAGACCCCAGCTTGTTGGCGCGCCGGTGGGTATCCGAGCCGCTGCCGTCGTCGTCACTGCGGGAGTCACCGCGCGACCCATCGCGTGTGCGGCGCCTCCGCCGTGAACCCCCTTCACCCAGCGACCCATCACTGTCGTCGCCTCGAGACCGGTCGCCCGCCCTCTTTCTGGACCGGCGGCGGCGCGACTTGCGGGAGCCGCCGAGCAGATCCTCCACGTCGTCTTCGTCAGAAGAGTACTGCATGGGCGTGCGGCTGCTGTCCTCCCGTCGCACCCCACGCTTGGGTGTGCGTCGGCGCTTTGACTTCCCTGTGCCTTCCAACCCCTTGCTCTCGTCGTCGTCAAGGTCGCTCACGTCCAACAGCTCGTCCATGCCGCCATCGTCGTCGCCGCGGCGCCCGCGCTGGCTCTCCGCGGCACTTGACTCCCCGTCGCTGATGTCAGACGGCGGTGGCGCGTCGTGGTCGTACACTTCCAGGGCCTTGAATAGTGGCTTCAAGTACCCAAACGGGTCCGAAGACGACACGCGGTCCGGGAACTTCGTGGCTTGGCGCAACAGGTCGTCCAACGTTCGATCGATGGTCACGCCGTGCCGCGACAACCAGGCTCGCAGTTGGGACCGGCGGAACTTTTTGCGGCGAAAGTTCTTCGCCAGGGATCGAAACGCGTGTTCCGGGATGCGGGGGTACACCAGCCAGGTTGGAACGTCTCGACACTTCTCGCCGTCTTTGAACCGCAGATCGTAGGTCCAGGATGTGGACGTGGTGTCATGGACACGTGAGATGCGCGCGGGACGAATGCCATCACCGACTCGCCCGGGCTTGTATGCGAACACGTCGCTACCACGCTCAAACCTCCTTCGCAGTTGCTCCAACCGCACATTTTGCTCCTCCGTTTTGTCTGCATGACACCGCACACAACGCCGCGCACGTCAACAACACACATCCAAGGGCGCGACGGACCATCAGCGCCAAAACAAAACATGCCACAAAAGGCAAAGAAAGACATCACGCAGCAACGCAAACGGGGATCCACCGCGGCTGTTGCTGTCGTACCGTCGAAGATGATGGTGTACCCGACTCGATCGTCATCACGATCACGAGAGTGGTCGTCGACGACGGCAGGCTCGTATGCAAGCTTGTTTTTCCGACGAGCCTCCACCGCGGTCCCCTTCGGAAGGCACCGCCGGATCAAACTCCTACGCAGCTGTGAAGCCACCACAATGCAAACAGGCAGAGAAAGGACGGTGACGACACACACAGAGCAATGAGCACTTCCGCAGCGCGCGCTTGAACACACATTTTTCGCCTTGGAACCATCTCGAAAGCGAATGGTGAACCTATCCACGTTGTCCTCGTACACCTTTCCAGCCTTATACTTCCCACTTCTGTGACGGGCCTCCACCTTGTCACCTTCGTGAAGCTCAAATAGTCGCTCGAAGTCTTCGATCACAAGCTCATTCAGCACTCGGACGGCTTCATGACGTCTGGCGAGAGACAAAAAAAAAGAGTCACTCACCACCGCGGTGGCGATGATTCGCCCACAGCCCGAATTCCACCCCTACTCCATCCACGTACTGTTTGTTGTTCACCTCCGCCAAATCCTTTTCTGCAGAGTGCCCTACTTTGGGCGTGTCCATGAGCCTGTGGTCGCAGCAGGTGAGATACACACACCAACTGCCACCAACAGGCAACACCCAGCCACGAACCCATCTGTTTTGGAATCTCCCCCCTTACTTTCCTCCGTCTTGGAGTCCATCCAAGACATGCTTGCCGTTCGTCAGGGTGGGGGCAGGTGGAAGTGGTGCGATCAGGTGTCACACCAACCCAGCCGACAACGTTGTCGGCTTTGCACACTGCGCCCTCTCCAACAGCACAAGGAGAGCACACAGCCCGGCCGCACAAACACAAATGGGGTGCTGTTGTTTAAAAGGTGATGCTGCCGGCCGTCGGTGTTGACCAGCGCGCAGCAAGGGCGTCGTCGCTGCCAACTGTCCGTGAACGCAGTTTGTTGGCGCAATTCGAAGTCAAGAGTTGCACTCGCATGTGAAATGTCATGCCAATTTCGCACACATTGATGTGCCGGTGTGTCTGCAGCACTGGTGCTCGCGGTGCGGAACGCTGGTGTGCTGCCCCACGTTGTGCCAGCCTTCGCTGAAACTTGCGTCGCAATGGCTAGCACACATGATGGCACGCGTGGTGGGGACAGGGATGCGGCTTCCAGCACCAGTACGTCAGGCCCGCCGCCGGCACCTGGAGCTGGCGAGGCTGGCGGCGTTGGTTCGAGCGGAACAAGAGCGGTGCCCAGGCCGCTGAAAGCAATGTTGGCCTCCAAAACAGCACCCATATGCACATTGGTTGTGGGCATGGCAGGGAGCGGCAAGACGACGTTGATGCAGGTTTGTTGGGAAGTGGGTTTGTTGTGATGCTTCACGTGTGGCGAGGTTGACAAGTGCTGTGTGTGCTCCAGCGTCTTGCTGTGCATCTCCACATGGCGGGAACACCAGCTTACGCCATCAACCTTGATCCTGCCGTTGCGAGTGTTCCATACCCGGCCAACATTGACATTCGCAGCACAGTGAACTATAAAGAAGTGATGAAGCAGTACCAGCTTGGCCCCAACGGCGCCATCATGACGTCTCTGAACCTTTTTGCCACACGGTTTGACCAGGTGGTCAACATCATGGAGAAGCGCGCGGAACAAGTCAAGTACGTGCTTGAAGTGAACCTGCCGAGTAGTGTTTGTCTGACAACGCTGTTCGGTGTGCTGTACAGGCACTTCCTTGTTGACACGCCTGGGCAGATTGAAGCGTTCACATGGTCCGCCTCTGGAACCGTCATCACGGATTCCATCGCTTCCACATTCCCAACCGTCCTTGTTTATGTCATTGACACCCCGCGCAGTGTCAGCCCGACGACCTTCATGTCAAATATGTTGTATGCCTGCAGCATTCTGTTCAAGACCAAACTCCCCTTCGTCGTTGTGTTCAACAAAATCGATGTCATCTCGCACGAGTTTGTGCAAGAGTGGATGTCTGACTTTGAGGCCTTTCATGAAGCACTTGACATGGACAGCAACGACGGCTACATTAGTGAGCTCACACGCTCCATGAGCCTTGTCTTGGATGAGTTCTACTCAGGTTTGCGGAGCGTTGGCGTGTCTGCCACCACTGGTGCTGGGATGGACGAATTCTTCGCTGCCGTTGAAGATGCAGCGAATGAGTACTACGATCACTACCTTCCTGAACTGCGTGTACGTTGATGAGAATGGTGGTGGATATGTTTCTTTTGTGCGTGCACACGCTCACGCGGTCTGATGCCGCATCCATGTGCGTGTGCCCAGGCTCGAATCAAGAAGCAGCAAGATTCAGAAGCAGCTGCAAAGACTGAATCCTTAGAGCGCCTTCGAACAGACCTTGCCTCAGAACCCCCTGCTGGAACCACGGTCCCCAGCCGTGCCACACTGGGCGCTGAGAAGCTGGTTGGCTCCGCCGTGCCGATTGACGCAACGCACGTAGTTGCTGGAGGCGACACCACTGTAGCAGCGGCTGGGGCCTTGCCCACCGAGCCCGGCAGCAGCGACAACATGGGCGCAGAAGAGCGCAAGGGAAACGCAGCAGACGAGGCACCACAGGGCGTTGGCGCGTCTGCGGGGCCGACTGCCCCCGAGCCAAGTGCACCGCCTCCCGTTGCGGATGGTCCAGCGTCGTCGTCACCTCCAGCCAGCTCCAGCTCCAGCTCCAGCTCCAGCTCCAGCTCCAGCTCCGCCGAAGACACCGGCGCAGCTTCACAGACGAAAAGCGGTGCGAGCCCCGCTGCGTCTGCGTCTGCGTCTGCGTCTGCGTCTGCGTCTGCGTCGTCGGCTGCCACTGCACCCGCGCCCGCGCCCGCTCCTGCGCCTTCCGCTGTTACAAAGCCGGCCCCTCAGACCTCCGGTGGTGGGTGGGTGTCTGCCAAGCCAAAGCCAAAGAACTCGAACCGCCCACGCGGCATGTGGGCCCTCGGCTCATCCAGTTTTCGCAAGAAGCGCCCCACTCGCATCATCCCCGGTGCCACCCTCGGCAAGCCCACGGGAAAGCTCCTCATTGCCCGCCCTGACAGCGACGCCGCAGTGTCCTCGCCGCGGCCTGACAAAGCCACCGAGAACGACGAAGGGGCTGCTGTTGTGGCTCCGCCCCTAGCTCCGGCTCCAGCCCCAGCTCCTGCCGCAGCCGCAGCCGCAGCCGCAGCCGCAGCCGCAGCGCCCACGCCCCCGCCGGGTGCGGCTGGCAGCATGACAGCCACGCCCCGACGCGTGCCTTTGCAGCAGCAACCGCGCTCCTCCGGTTGGTTGAAGCCAAGTGCTGCGCGTGTCCGAGCGGCTAAGCATGCAGCGGCGCGGGTTGAAGCGATGAGACAAGAAGAGCGAGCGCGGAAAGCGGCGGAGGAGAAGCGGTTGAAAGAGCTGTCGCGCAACACGGAGAACGTGGTGCCTTTGGCGGAAGACCCCGACTTTTCCACCTTCACAAGCGAGGTCGAACGCCTGCATCGTATTCAGACCGAGCCAAGCTCCAGTGACAGTGACAGTGATAGTGATTCATCCACACCCCGATGGGCGATGGACTTGCTGGGAGCCAGCTAGCATGGGCTAGTGAGAGGGGAACCTGCCTTGTGTTATTGTAACGAAACTGCCATGATCGAAACTGCTTTTTCCCGTTGTTGCGCAATTGATTGTGCCTGCCGTGCCCGCACTGGTTGCTTTGACACCACACGGAGCGCTGTGATTAGCAACGGCGCGCCTGTTGTGTTCAACACCAATGCTGGAGATGTCTTTACCTGCCCGTGCTGGCTCGTAAGAGACTGGGTCCTCCCCACCCTGCTGCTGACACTCCCACAGCCTTCGCCCCCAAACCCCGGTTTGTCGACAGCCATGTCTCACACCATGAGCACAGGAAGTCTCCCCCCTGGTGCCACCTCCGATGCATCAAGCCTCGATGGGGTACTCATGGGGGGCATTGGAGAACCTCGGGCCGTGGGCATGTCACACACCGTGCCCACGGGAGATGTTATCGCTGAAGCAGAGGAGGCCGCAGCTTCAGGTGCCCAACGGGGCCGACCTGCGGTGGCCTCGACCACGGCAGCGATGCACGCTGCTCACACTCGTCAACGCCCCCTGAATGCCCCTCGCGATGCTCGGTTTCGGGTGCAGCCAGGCAGCCGCGTCGACACACCGGCAGCGCGTGCCGATTCGGACGAGGACAACCCACGACACTCTCCCCGTCCGTCCCACGATGACAATGCAGATGCAGCCAGTGATGCGAGCAGCGAAGCAAGGCGGTTGATGTCGAACATCATGTCTGGAACGTCCGATGAGGGTGGGGACGAGCTCACGGACGACGGTGCGAGCAGCTCAGCCTGGGAGCGCGAGTCGGCGAAGCTGCACATGTCGCACCCCAAAGCCGTGAAGGCCTCCCAAGCTCTGGGCTGGGCACGCCAAAAGTCGCATTCACAGCGCATGACACGTGAGGGAGCCAAACCACCGAGGGCCAAGGCCAAAGTCAAACCCAGTACTGACCGCGCTCAAGGGGCGCACACACAACGCGAACCGTCAGGCCCACTGGGGCGACGCCTCCACCGGGGACCCATCGTCGACGATGTATTCACCGACGACGGCGGCGATGTGTGGGCGAATCGGAAGAGCGCCAGCTTCCATGCCTCCCGTCGTTCCGCAGGCGCCCGCGCCGCTCGTGGGCGGGGCCGCCGCATTGGAGCACGCACCAAGAGCGGTGTTGTGCGCCGGCGTGGGCCGTTGCTGCGTGGAACGGCGCCTGGTCAAGGGCGGCGCCGGCAGCCCCTACCTGCTGGCCGAAGTGTGCGCATCCAGCCAACGCCCCCGCCTCCCCAAGACGACACCAGTGAAAGCAGCGACACCAGTACAAGTGCCAATGAAGACGCGGCCCAGCCTGCTCTGACGCGAAACGTGTCGTTCAGCAGCGATCTGTCGTCTGACGCCGTCGCGGTGTTGAGCGAGTTCCATCGTCCCAGCTCCAACGGATCTTCGACCTCGTCGAGTTCTGATGACTCTGACATGTCCGATGCAGTGTCTGCCATCTTGGATGAAGCCTCCCAGAGGGCGTCGCAGAAAAGCCTTCTGGCACAGCAAGAACGAGAGCAACTCGAAGCGTTGCGAAAGCAATCCAGTGCCACCGCCAAAGCGGATCCAGCACCTGTGCGTCGGCCCAGTCCCAACTCGGCCGCCAACGCCACCCACACTGCCAGAGCCTCCAAGGCCAGAAAGCGCCCGGGCTCGGGCACAAAGAAGAGAGCTCCCGCCAAGTCCCGCCCCGGATCTGGGAGGAGGAAGGCCAAACAGAGTACCGTGCGCGCAGCCGCTGCCACCACCACTTCCCCGTCCGCTGCTGCCGCGAACAAGACGGCAAGGCCCAGCTCGGGAACACGCCGCGGCAAGACCGCACGGCCAAGCTCAGGAAAGCGGCGTGGAAAGGCTCTCCGAGCGAGGCAGCCTCTTGCTGGCACCAAGTCCAAAGCCACGCATAGAAAGGCGACGCGTCCTCGGCCGACACGGAAGCCCGCTCCGTACCAACAAGCACGGAGACAACGCCCGGGCATGCGGGCGCGTAAGATGACCGTCGCCACTCAACCTGAGCATCGAGCGACGCCGTCCCCGGTGCACGCCAGTGTTGCAGAACGGGAAGCCGCTGCCCAGCTGCCAGACCCTGCGTCTGCCCACGCTCACACTGCAGCGCCTGGGGAGGCTGAATCTGCGGACCCACACAAGTATATTCCGCAACTGGGTCCATACAGTCACAAGCGTCACTGGGCGCACACACTTGGTGCGAGGTCCAAGCAGCACCCGTACCCGCAAGTCCCCACGCCGATTGCACAGCCGGTGCAGGATGCTCGGGCCCACAGCGTGCCAGCTCATCGCCAAGCACGAGAAGTGTCGTTCAACGCCCCATCCAAGACACCTGTGGGAAACCTTACATCAGCGCCGTCACCCCTGGTGTCTGTGCTGAGCGGCCGGCCCAACGTTCGCATTTTGACACCTCAACACAACCTGTCTGCTAGCGAATTCCAAACAGAGGCGCCTCGCAAAGAGTCAAAGGTTGGTCCTGAGACGCCTTTCATTTGCGTGTGGGTTGGTCTGACTGCTGCTTGGTTTGGTGTGTTTTGTTTTGTGTGGGTTCGTTGGTTTGTGGTCGCACCAGGTACGCCCTGTGGGCCTTGGTCAATCGGCTCGCATGTACCACATGCCACGCCAGTACCGAGGGGTGCATAGCTTTCAAGAAGCGGCTGCGCCACCGCGTGTCAGCTACCAAGTCCCAAAGCCTCAGACCTCACCTCCTCGAGAACCATCCCCGGAGCCGGTGCCCGAAGAAGACTTGTACGTGCACAAAAAGAAGCGAGGGGTTGAGCGCCTTGTCGCTGTTGACGATTGTTTGCCACGACTCATGCGGCAGGTACAAGCTGTTTGGACAGATGCGATACGATGACCAAGCACATCGAACCAGCCACGCCCTGTGGGATCTTATCAAGACGGGGCGCAAGGTGAAGGTTGTGACGACTGTTGATGACGTTGAAGAGCCCGAGGAAACGCCGGCTGCCTCGTTAACCAAAACTCTCATGAAAGCCCTGCGTGAACAGCAAGAGGGTGCGGATGAGACGGGGGTTTGGCGCCATCGGGCTCGGACGTCAGCAAAAGACGCTGCACGCGTCCAACATGCCAACGAGAAACTGTCCAAGCGTGTCGAGCGACTAAAGGTGAGTTGCGAAACTTTGCTGTGCAATTCCCACCTGTATTGCAAGCGGTGAGTTGACCACTGCTGATGGCGCACAGAGCGAGAAGAGAGACCTGCAAGCCGAGTTACACTCGGCCGCAGACCACTTGGAAGTGAACAACAAGTGCGTCATCGCGCTGCGAGCTCAGGTTGATTCTTTGCAGAGGTCGCTCCAGGCAGCCGAAAACAAGGCAGCAACATCACCCCAGTCACGTGGTTTGGCCGATTCCATTGGCCCACGTCCAACATCGCGCGCCTCTCGAGCTTCTCGTGGTACGGTTGGGTCCATCAACAGTCGCGCCACCCGTGCAAGCCGGCGTAGCACACTGCGGACGAACCTCAACGCGTTGCTGAGTGCTGAGCCTCGTGAAGGGTCTGGTGAGATCGAGTTTGCCGCACAGCAGTGGCTGCAGCGTTTGGTCAAGGAGAGGCGTCAAGAGGCAAGCGCGCACAAGAAGGTACACCGACGAAGCGCATGATGTGCGTGGAACAC
>Ga0213833_1002109_pt1 | contig 13289 bp, 15 predicted proteins | sample SWATP21_FD_160575 | JGI IMG/M metagenome (GOLD analysis project Ga0213833, IMG submission 160575) | Coastal seawater microbial communities from Marineland, Florida, United States - SWA TP2 #1 | ecosystem: Environmental > Aquatic > Marine > Coastal | place: USA: Florida | collected 2016-08-14
CGTTGGCAACGTGACGTTCTACCGGTGAACTACGTGGCGATGATGCGACGCCGCCGGGGATCGATCCCGGATCTCCACCGCGACAAGGTGGTGTTCTGCCACTATACTACGGCGCCGTTGATGGTGATGTGTCTGTGTGACACTATTGTGATGAAGTGGCAACGGGACTAGCGATGACAGTTTCACGAGGGTGTGTAAAAATGAGCATACGCATACGGAAGCAAAAGATGTGTGTCACCACGGCGGGTGTTGATCCCGCTACCTCCACGTTGGCAACGTGACGTTCTACCGGTGAACTACGTGGCGATGATGCGACGCCGCCGGGGATCGATCCCGGATCTCCACCGCGACAAGGTGGTGTTCTGCCACTATACTACGGCGCCGTTGATGGTGACACACCCGTGCAACCGTTTTGTATCTCAGATATGCAGACGAGCGGTGACAGTTTTTGCTTCCACGAAGTGAGTTGGGTGGGACAGAGTCTGACAGACCGGAGACGACAGATATCTTGCTTGATGAACACCGTTATGTCAAACACCATAAAATATCAGTGTGCAGATCGCTGCAGTTGACAAGCAGTCAACTTGATTTGCACACAGCAAGCTTGCGTCGCAGTAGGTCTGGACCAGGGTCACAATGCGTCCGTCCCAACGCAGCACTGGTCTGCGGTCAGGGCTAGTGTCTCGGGTAGGGATCCGCAGGGCAAACAGCACCAGCGTTCGCAACGCAGGTGGCAGCGCCGCCAGGCGTCGGCTGTCACGCGCGGCTTCTGCCGGTGGTGGAGCGAGTACAGGCGTCGCTCGTCGGCGTGGCATGCGTGACAGAGATTCTGATGATGGCCTTGGCTCCGCCGGCGGCCGCATGGCGACTTCTCGGCTTCGGGGCAGGGGTGGGAGGAGTGAGGGTGAGGAGGGTGAGGACATCACTGAGGCGAAGGTGCGGTCTAGGAGCCTGCGGCGGCGGTTGGCTCGAACAGAGGACGTGCTGGACATGACTGTGGGGCCATCGTACCGAGAGGATGACGTGCGTGCGAACGAAGAGGCGATACGCGAACTGACGGTGGAACTGCACAACGAGAGGTATATTCGCGCAGATGTTGAGGCACAGCTGCGGGATACAGAGCAGTTGGTTGCGTTGAAACTAAACTCCCTCAAGGTTCTGGAGCAGCGCCTGAAGGTTTGTAGCTTGTGTTTTGGGGCCTGAGCGTGGCTTTTGTCGGTGACATGTCCGCTTCCGCACATGCGCGTTCGTGGTTGGTGGGTTGCTTGCAGCGCATGGAGAAGGAGAGTGAGCTTCAAATGCAACTGGAGCAGGAGAGCCAGAAGACGTTTGAGTACCTTGGAAAAGAGGTGAGGTGCCGACCACGCTCGCTTTCTGTGGGATGGGATCGGGCCAGGCGTTTCGTCACAAGGTGGTGCTGACGTGGGAATTCTTCTTGTGGGTGCCGTGTGTGAGCCAGGTTGGGGAGGCGAAGACGCAAACCGCTGAGGGAATTGCCTCTTTGCGGGGGGAGCTGGCTCGCGAGCTTGCTGCAGTGCGCAGATCCTTTGCTCAGCACGAGAAAGATGCCTCAACACAGCACGACCAGCTGCTAGGATGGCTTGAGAAGTCTGGCCAGGAGATTGTGACCCTCAATACGCGGGTGCGCACACGAGAGTGTGTGTTTCCAGGGCGTAGCCAACGCGATTCACGCGCACCTCCGCGTATGTGGCGTATATGTGGCATGCGTTTGTGCAGATGGATGGGATGTCACGACGCACAGGAAACCACCTTGATAGATACACCGCACAGCTGGCGGACATGCAAGAACAAATCGCCGCAGTGACGAGAGATATGAAAGCGGTGCGGCAGCACACGTTGTTTCATGTGTCGTGCAATACAGTCACGGCCAGGGACAATTGTGGGCGTCTGTCTCGTATCTGCGTTTGCATGGGGGTTGCCAGGATGCCTCCGCGTTGATGACAAGTATGCAAGAAATCAAATCGCAAGTGCACGGGTTCGGGATACGACTGAGCCAAGACGATACCTCTTCATCCATGCGGGTGCTCCAAGATCGTGCCTCGGCAGTAGAAGCCAAGCGAACCGTCAGTCTGGCAGATGTTCGACACCAGGAGCTCCAACAGTCTGTATCTGCCCTGTGCGTGCCAAATGTGTCAATCCATCCCCGCCCCCCTCCCCGTGTTGATTGACCCGTGGTGCTTGTTGTACTGGCGATGCTCGGGAACCAGGCAACGTGATGCAGGGGGTGCCCAGGCAGCTGCACGGGAGCGACTGGATACGCTTGAACGTTCCATGTCCATGCTGTCTCGACGTGTGGAGCGCCAGGTGGAAGCGCTCACTCAGTCAGTCAACGCGGAGCGGGAATGGGTGAAGTCAGTGCGTCTGCGATCAAGGGATGCTTTGTTTGCTTTGGCACACGTGGGGGGCGTGACAATCGTGTGATGCTTGGGTTGCTCGCGTCTGTGCAGGTTGTGGCGACGCTTCAACGTGATGTATCCTCCGCGAAGGCCGCTAGAAGAGGTGGAAGCACTTCACTGCAAGATGTTGTCATGTATGGCCAAGCCGGAAGCTCAGCAAGTGCGCCAACAGCCCGTGCGAAAGAAGAGTCTGAGGCTGTTCGCGAGCTGCGTGAGCGAGTGGAGCAGCTGGAAATGGACAAGGTAGGGCTGTGAGTTGGTGCGCATGGTATGTGCATGAATGAGCCAGGATGTCCGTGTTGCGAGTGACCGCATGTCGGGGCTGTCAGGCGGATCTGCAACACGAGCTTGCAAGCACAACATCCATCGCTTCCGAAGCACGACAGCGGGTGCAGAGTGTAGAAGCAAACTGTGCCGCGCAGGTTCGTGTGGGTGTATGGTGCCTTCTGCTCCATGCCCGTGTCAATGCTCTCTCTCCTCTCCTCCTGCTGACGCCCGGGCTCGCTTGTTGTGCGGCGTCGTTGCTTTTCTGGCTTTGCCGCCTTCAGATTTCCTCCCTCCACCAAGCACTTTCCGCGCTCCAAGCACACCTCGGACTGGCCCCACCTGTGCTGCCGCACTATCTACCCGCCACCCCCGGCGTGGTATACGGTGCTCCACCGCCACCTCCCCCACCCCAGGCGGCGACCGCCGCCAATGGGTATCCCCACATGCACATGCAGGCCGGCGTCCAACACCACCCCATGGGCGGCGTGACCCAGGTGTCCTCCGTGCATGCCGGCGGCGGTGGGATGGTGCAGCCTCAACAGCAGGGCCAACCGACCTTCGCGGAGCGGTCTGTGGTGCCACCCGCCGCGAGGCAGCAGTATCCCCAAGCCACGGGCGGCATGAGCGCGCGTTCGGCCACTTCACACCCCCCACAGGCGGCGCAACCCGTGTCGGAACAACCACCCGTGTCGGGACAACCACCCGTGTCCTCGTTTGTGTCTGACGCTCGGTCTGCCTTGAGCATGCTCAACAACGTTGCTGCGGCCACCATGGCCGCCCCGCCGGTTGCTTCCACGGGCAACATGGGCACCGCCACGACAGGGGACAGTAGAGCGTCTGCGGTGGCCTCAGGGACTTCGGCCCCGTCTGCGTTGCCCACCAAACCCCAACTGTTGCCGCCCAGCACCGTGCCGCTGTCACCTGCCGCGGTGTCAGCCCACCAACCCTCATCCGGGGTGGCTGGGCCGGCCAACGCAGTTGGATCACCGAAGCCGGTTGCTCAACGATCACAGATTGCGTGAGGGCTGCGGGGCGAGGTCACAGCAGAACAATCGCTCCCAATTGTATTGTGTTGATAAACCATGCAGCAGCAACATCGGTCGCACACACGCGTGTGCAACGTTTCATTCGTCCACACTGCTGGTTGCACCACTACCTATTACACATATGTGACGCACTGCACAGCACTTTGCACATCCCGTAGCACTACTTCCACCAGCACATTTCGCCAACCCGCCGTCATGTCCTGCTCGTTCGGGACTTCGGTGGTGGCAGTGAAGGTGGCCACAGCCAGTGTATGGGCACTGCGCGTGGCGAAGTTGCGCGTATTCACGCAGCATGCCATGAGCAACGTCACTGCACTTGTGACCAGAGACGAGTGGAGGCTCCACGCCTCGGATGGGGGTGTGGTGGACAACTTTGACACCACGGGCTGGAGCTGCGTCCAGAAACGCGCGAGTGCATCGACGAGTGACTGTCTTGAACTTTGACTTTGGGCGCAACTGGCGCGCAGCGCAACCACTCGTGCCGCCAGCAATGCCTGTGACACACAAGCACCGCGTCGGTCAGCAAACAGCAAACACCCAATCTCCCGCACGTCAACACACCACACACACCCAGAAAAGGCCCGGTGCGACCAGGACGCCACCGCTGGAGGTGGCTGCTTCGTATGATCGACCACCTGCACCACCTGCGGCACTTGGTTGGCTTTCTTCTGCAGCAGGCTGTCCAGGCGTGCGAGTCTGGAGGCGGGCGGAGCAATCTGCCACGCATCGTGCAGCCGCTGCTCTCACCGCTCGCGGAGCAAACATGGCCAGAGTGGCTGTTGCACGCGCGGACGGCGCACGTGAAGCCAGTTTTCCTCCCAACAAGAACCAGGCCGCCATGGGGTGACTCGAGTCCTCCTCTTGACGCACAGGGTGTGGGGGTGTGCGCTCCCGCGTGACCGCAGGTGTGTCACCCAGGTACTGCCTGACATGGCTGTTAGCCCACTCCAAGAGTTCCGGCAGCGTGCACCCGCCATCGTCCTGCGCAGCCCCGGGAGTGAAGGTACTTGCGGCCGCGCACATCCAAAGACTGCCCAGCAGAAGTCGGCTGGTGTGTTGCGCCGTCTCCTGTGTGGCATCTGGCATCAGCAGCGCCGGCGTGACCGAAGCCACTTGGGTTGCACACTGTGGGTGCATAGGACAGCATGTGGCGAGGCGCTTCCGCACGCAGCGCAGCATCAGTGCAATGGTGGTCTTCCTCTTGTACCGGTTCTTGGCGCCTGAATTGTCCAGGGAATAGGCAGAACAATAAATGGAGAGCGCAGAACAATAAATGGAGAGCAGTGGTGACGAACACTTAACGGGTGGGGTGTGGACAGACCGCTTCGTCACGTACCAATGCTGACCTTTGTCCAGTTGACGCTTCCAGAAAACAACTGCGCCAACGGTGTGAAAGAGTGAGTGTTCTGCCGTCAGCCACGCCGCGGATTGCATCATGCCACCTACGTGATCAAGCACCTTCAACAGAACTACTCCGTCCCGAAATTGACAGCCCAGTCCCGAGACGCGAACACCTTTTAACCTGTGCACCCCAAAAGGTCAACAGCCACAGCAGCAGTAGCCACAGCAGCAGTAGCCACAGCAGCAGTAGCCACAGTAGAAGTAGCAGCAGCAGCAGCAGCAGCAGCAGCAGCAGCAGCAGCAGCAATAGCAACTGCAACATCACAACTGCCACACCAGGCTCGGTCAACACGCACCTCAACGACGCCAGCCACGCTACTAGGAAGCAATCAAAAGCTCGGGCCCATGCGCCCAATCCCAGTTCGTCGACCACACCCGGCGACACACAGGGTGACTCCAACGACGATTGAGCCACAACCTGACACGACGTGGTCACGTCCACGCGCTCCGCCCCACACATACTGGTGCCGGCTTTCCATGCACACACGCACCTGGGCGATCGGCATCACCGGCACTCCCAATCCACAGGCCTGGCGCTCCGCCTGACCAGAACACCTTAAGCCCCCACACCACTTCCACATGACTTGCAGCCCGCGCACACTCGGCGATCGAGTTCGCACGCCCCCACCATGCCCGCGACAGCCCATCCAAAGGGCACCGAGAATGGACACTAATGCCCACATGCTTAGCTCTGTGGTGTCGCTACCCACACCGGGTGTGCAGTGTCTCGTGGACAACAACGGGGCGGCTACTCTGGGCGATAATAAAATAGCGTCGTTCGCCACTGCCATGATCACCTGCGACACAACACCCACACCATGTCAGGAAGTGTTGTGTCACGGTACCTGTCAAAGCAACCACCTGTTGCTGTACCTGAAACGAGGGTCGGTCTTGTTCCAGTTGTCCACAAAGCTCACGTTGGCCAGGCACGTTGCGATGTGTGGTGGCGCTGCGTTCGTCAAGCAATGCCCGCACGACAGCGTGAAGCAGGGACGTGGCATGGGGACACATGGGTTGGGTACCATCGCTACGCCCCACAGCTTTGAGCCATTGTGACACTTCACGGTGGTGCACTTGAGACATACCACCGTCATGTGCCAAGTACAGGGCCCACCGAATTGCCTGTGTGTCACGTCGTCGTGATACAAAGACAATGAGCATCCGATCACAACTGTTGCGGCCAGATGCGTATGACGTGCGAATTGGCACTCGCGTAGCGGTTTCACAGCCTCACCAGGGCACACGCACCAGAAGCGCCGGAGGTTCATGCATGATGGACGCAAGTGTCTCGCCTTCTTCCACAGCAACCAGCCTGGACAGTGACGGAACCTCTCTGCACCGAACGTACAATGACACAGGGATCTGGGGGTACCGTGCAATGCATCGATGTGAGTGATCACGCAGGCCAAGATCCTGCAGCAGGTGCGGAGAGCACACCTGCAGAATGGTCCACACAAGCGTGAATAGTGCCATCTTGTCGCTTCGCATCAATGCCTGGCGCACCGCCACGCACAACACACAGTACAGCGCGCAACGCATGAATGGCGAACGCACACATCAGAAACAAAAAACCAACCCACACAACACGAACTTCAATCCACTCATGTGGCGTGCAACCGAGATCGCCGCAAGCCCACGCTATTGAGTCCCCCAGTTGACGCAGGCCTTCAACACACAGTTTCAGATTTGCACGTTTGGCGTGTTTCAAACGGCAGCAGTGAGCACAGCCATCTTGCCCGGCAGCAGTGGCAGCGTCATCGTCGTTTGTGACTCCCGTCGGGTGACAACGTGGCACACCAGCACAGGCACAGGCGGCAGGCAATGAATCATCCGTGAAAATGGCACAGCCGTTGACCACGTGCGGTGCTAGCGTGCAAAGAAGCATGGCTGGTATTGCACCTGTTTTGTCCCGTCAAGCATTGCACCTGGTGATACGGAGGGGAACTCAACACTACGGCGCGTGCACCACGACTCACCTGAGGCAAGAGCACGGACTGCGTGGTCCACTTGGTGTGTGGGTACAGGAGGCGAGCGTATTGATGCTGTGGAAGTTGTGCCCATGCCCGCATGGTGTTAGCAGTTGGGCCACGATCAGTCTGTACGCTTCCAAACACAGCCCATTCTTACCTCTGACGTGTGTGGGTAGCTTGTGGAAAGCAGAGCACCACCAATCACCGTTTGTCGGAGCCAAGTAAGCATTCACCACTGCCATGACGATGGAAAACTCTGCATCAATGTCACTCATCCGCAAAGGAGGGGGCTGGAACACATGTGACCATGGGAGCGACTTGCGTGGCTGCTTTGGGGCGGCACCACGACTGTCCTGACCCGGACTCGAGACCTGGGAGCGAACCGAAGAACAATACAATACACACGCGCGCGCCTCGTTCGTGAAAAGCATGATGCAAGGCACCACGTTGCTGCTGAGCAGCCGCAACGTCACGAACCAACTGCCTGCCTGTTGCAAACCGACTGAAGAGCGACGCGGCCGGCGGCGTTCGAAGCCGTCGCTGCGATCCAGTGTCACCCTGCGGCGCGGTCTGCGTGTGGGTACGCTGGATAAGTGATACGCGATACGCAATACAAGCCAAAACAAAACTACATCACGAAAACACACGTACCGTCGTTGTCGCGTCACTACCACCACCACCGCTGCCTTCCGCAGCCTGCGATCCAGCACTTGCTGCTTCTGCTGTCGCCCCGCCCTCACCCACCGCTGAGGTGGACACAATTCGCGCCCGACTGGATGCCCTGTGCATTGCATGCGCCTTCACACGCTGCGCAATTGCATCGACCTCGGCAAGGGCAGCATTGGGCGACGCCGCGGGCACCGCTGGGGGTGCTGGCGTGCTTGGTGTCTCGGTGCCTCGAGGCGGCACAGTCGGCGTCGTGGGCGCCTCTGTCCGCCGTCCGCCCTTGCTGCGTGACGATCGCTTGTGGTGAATGACCTTGTGAGGTGCTGATGCTGGCGCCGGCGCTCTCTGGTCTGGGTTCGAAGACTGTGACGGCAGGGTGCGAGTGGTGCTGCTACGGCTGCGGCGTTGGTGAACATCCGCTGTTCCCCGGGCACCTCTCTCCTTGGCGCCGCGGGTTTCGCGCCTCCTTGTGCGGCTTGGGCGAGACCGGTGCGACGGATGCCTGCTTGTTGCGCCGGGCCGTCCAGGTTTGCGTCCACTCGGAGCTGAAGCTGGCTTTTTTCTCCTTCGTTTCCCGCCCCCGATGTCAGGCAGCCGCGGGGAGGCAAACGCGTTGAACGGGTTGTCTCGACCCTTCAAACTCCTCAACTCGTCAATGGCAAGCTTGATGGTGTAGTGGTTCTTGCCTTCGTCCGTGTCATCACTGCCAGACTCCTCGTGGGTGGGCGTGGGGGGTTTCGAGCGTGAACGGGGGGGCACGCGCTGCGCATGGCGGCTCGGTTCCGATACGGCTTGCGCACTCTTGCGTTGACGTGTCACGGACCGACTCCGTGCCTGCCTTACCTCCGCTCTTGCAGCCCGGATGGTTGCGGCACCAGACCCCGCCGCAGCGCTCTTAGCATCGTATGAGCCTGCGATGCAAGTTGGTGACAGCAGGCAAGGCGTTGACACACGGACCCATCACTCACACGCGCACACGTAGCAGAGCAAACGCAAACAAGCACCACATATCGCCAGCCTAACCTGGACCAGGCGTAGCAGCGCTTGATTGGGACGAGAAACGGTTTGACTTGGACCATGTCGCCATTGGGCAGCGCCCGGTGCTGGTGTCAAGATCATGTCAAACCGCACAGCAAGTTGTACTTTCACTATTCTGGTAAAACACACGATGTTGTTTGGTTACGTCCATAGCAGAATAGCTCCTTCGGCGAGTTGTGGTTCACAGCACAGCTGGGCGCGCACCACTAGGTCTGCCTGACAAACACAAGCCAGCTAGACCCTGACGCCCCGTAACACGGAGAAACAGACGAACCACCACACCCCTCATCACAGAGCCCTCATCACAGAGAAACAGCTACACGCTGACATCCGCGCAACGGAGGGAAAAAAAAACAAACTACACTTCGGTGGCATCCACGGGGCTCACATGGGTGATACCAGCGGGTCCAGCTCCTCCATCTGCGCAGCCTTTTTCACTTGCTTTCTCGCGTACACTGCCACGGCAACGAAAACAACAACCGCGGTGACAAAACCGACAACCGTCAGAACAACAGGGATGGGCCCCGTCGACTCATGGCCCTTCACGTAGTCTTCAATGTTATGGATGCCTGTTCCAACGTAGGCCTGCGAAACGATACAGACATTGGGTGTTGAGCTTACTTTCAACGAAGGGAAAGCACAGGCACAACCACAAGCTTTGGGACGGCGGCCCCGCTCAAGACGAACCGGGCACACGTACATAGAGAGCCGACCCCGGAATGATCCCGACGGCCGTCGCAACGAAGTAGTGCTTTATTGAAAGCGGCGTCACACCAAAAACGTAGTTCATTTGAACAAACGGAACATCTGGTGGGCAACAAGAAGGCACAGCATCAGGAGAGCTGTACGCCCGCTCATACACAAAGCGATTGCACGTACACGGAAGCCGAATTAGCAACGCTAGGGCAAACCCCTTGCGTCGAAGGGCTTTGTCAATCTCCGCCAGCCACTTGGATTTGTGCACAAGCTTTCGAACAACCCAGCCTCGCAAGAAGAAGCGGGAGATAGTGAACGCAATCATCGCGGCAAGGAGGCCGCCGCCATAGGTGCACGCGAAGGCGATGGGGAAGCCAAACAGGTACCCAGCAGACGCTGCCAGCACGATTTCGGGCAAGCAAATCACAGCTCCCACAGTGAAAATGGCGACGTAGATGCTAGCAGCCAGAGTGATGTGGGACTGCGCCCAGGCAAAGAACTGCAGCATCCCGTGCCGAACCACGGGCACGGATACGGACAGGGTACCGCCACACAAGAACAACACCATCGCGGTCATGGCGACAACACGCAAAACAGTGCAGTCGGCCCAACAACTTCTTGTGGTGTGCGCCTTTTCTGCGGCTTCATGCCGCTGCTTGGGTCGAGCGCTCCTTCCAACGACGTCACCAAGTGACGAAGGTGAGCCATCATGGCTGATGCGACCGGCAGTATTCTGTTCCTCATCACGCGCCGCCATTACCGTCTGGTACCAGATCCCTTCAGCTGGTACTACCACAGCAAAAGAGAAAGTAACTTGTGTGAAACTTTCACATCAGCGAGACGAAACACGAGAAGTGCTAGTGCCAGTCAGTGACGGCGTCAGAATCGTCACGCCACTGAAGCCCATGTGATGTGAGACATGACGGGATGGAACACAAGACTTGTTCCCAACCTGACAGTGACACTGCTAGTGCTCCCCTCCCCCGACTTCGCCTTACGTTTCTTTCGTAGCCAGATCGACGAGTGAAATGGCCACTGCAATGTTGCCCGATGTGGTGCCACTGCTGCAGGAGATCGCGGACAAGGTGCAGCAGGTGCAACGTCTCTGCAGTGCAGCTCTGCCTCCCGCTGGTGGCACTGGCGCTGGTGGCGCTGGCGCTGGTGGCGCTGGCGCTGGTGGCGCTGGCGCTGGTGGCGCTGGCGCTGGTGGCACTGGCGCTGGTGGCGCTGGCGCTGGAACAGGAGCCGGCTCAACAGTGTCGCCGATGGAACTACCCCATCAAAGCACGGACACCAGTAAATGGGGCACAGCCACGAACCCCCACGCGGCGAAGTGGGACGCTCAGTGGTGTGACCGTGCTACATATTACGAAACACTGACAGCCAAAGACCTGGCCGATGCGAAAGTGGACATCCTCATCGAAACCGTCAACTTGGCCGAGTTCCACGCTGCTTTCTCGGTGTTGGAGCCTCTACACGACGACGGAAAGCTGCACTGCATCGATTGCTCCGGTGTGCCGGTGTACGTCGGCAAGTTGAAACCCGAACGTGGTGCACGCCAGCCCGTTGTCGCTGCTTTGATCCGAACGGCACAGAGCAGCCACGGTGCCGTCGGGTCGCAAGCTTTGACCCAGAAGGTGCTACCTGTGCTGAAGCCCAAGCTGGTGTGCCCGGTTGGTGTTGCGTTTGGAACGTCTGCGGCCACCGTATGTGCTGCCACGGAGCCGGCGAAGCGACGCAGCGACAACAGCACCATTCACGTTGGTGATGTGCTGGTGGGCACTGATTTGGTGCGATACGATCATGTACGGAATACTGATGGGGTCAAAGAACAGCGCCAGCCGATGTATTCCCTGAGTGACAAAGTACGGCTTGCCCTGGAGGGGCAGCAGGAATGCTGGAGTAGAAGCCCGTTCAACGCTGGCTGCATCACGCTCCCGCAAGAAACCTCCCCGCGCAACCCTCAGGTGCATCTCGGCTTAATGTTGACCGGGGGGGTCCTTTACGCCAGCGAGAAGGCCCATACGGCGTTGGTACGCGAAACGGTCCGGGCTCATGGCTACCGAGTTCCGCTGGGAGGGGAAATGGAAGGGTCCGGCGCCACGTATGCAGTTGGGAGCCACGACGTCGGGGTTCCGGTGGTTGTGATTAAGGCGGTTGTCGATTGGGGCATATCGAAGACAGTCAGCGCGAAGGAGTTCCATGCAGCCGCGGCTGATGCCGCCTTTCGGTTCCTATGCCACTCCGCGCACGCCCTTGTGAACGCCGCCCCCCCGTCACCCTGGGGTGTGCCCGAAACCAAGCGCAGAATCTGTCTGTCGTTTCCCATTTCACGCGATCATGAAGCTTTTGAGCCCGCGAGTCTGGTTATTGCCGCCCAGGGGGCCTTGGATAAAGCAAAGACGAAACGTGAACAAGCAAAGCAAGCCTACGACATGGACGAAGAGGTCATCCGGTGCCGCAAACTGCTGAAGGACAAAAGGGAGCAACTGCTCGCTGCAGCAGAGAATCTCGTTAAGCAGAGGCAGGCCACAATGACCAAACGCTATGAGTGCCTGGACGCAGTGTGGCCAACATGGTCGGATCAGGTGGCGGTCACTGTGAACGGCAAGCCCCACACCGTGAAGCGTGCATCGCAGTGCAAAGCGCCAAGCTGGAGTGCTATTAAAGCGATGGCTGGGCCGTGGGAGTACGGCATGATTAGACAGTTCGTTATGGCTACTGCCAAGACCACATTCAAGGTGGAGGCCCAGGACGGCTACGCTGTGCCCCGCGCGGCCAAGAAGCAAAAGTCGGCGACGTAGCCGTCGGACGCCATAGGGTTGAACGAGCTCAGCTCGGCGGCCCGTGCATACATTCTGCATGATGTGGAATGCGTTTCCAGCGACGTGGACCGCAGCGTGCAAGGACAGCGTGGTACACATGCACCATTCCGGATCCGCATCGCGATGGAGTTGCAACGCAAAAACCTAAAAACCAAGGCTTTCTAAAGTACACGCAGGGCATGCCAGCACGTGACACCCAACACCTGACACCGCCATCAGGACAGGCAATACAGCCTTCCTCGTGTGCACGCCTGACAGTATCTCATGGCTGCCGCTGTGCCAACGCTATTGCTTAATGAACAAACGCTGGCGCAGGCGCCGCGGACGTCATGGCGACGCTGTGCTTCTTTGGTCGTGGCGTGAAACAGCCCCAACGTCCGGCGGCGGCGTCATGCGAGCAGGGCAAGGCAGCTGCAGCTGCGAGAACGTTCCATGGAACGCGTACGGCAGAAACCAGCACACAAGACAGCACAAGCCACGCCATGGGCTGTCAAAGCGGTAGCAGAGGCCGAGAAATGCGTTGGCCGAGCGTACCTTCAACAAAGGGAACAAACACGCACCACCATGTCTGGGCCGACGGCCGCCTCAGATGAACCATACACGCGCACATGGAGAGCCAACCCCCTGGGGATCATCGCAACGAAGTAATGCTGGACTGAAAGCGGTGTCACGCCGAAGATGTAGTCCATTTGGACAAACGGAACATCAGGTGGGGTGGGGACAAAATGCAGGATCACACACACGCAACCGGGCGTCACTCTTTGTCTTGCGGGTGCATGCGAAGTTTGAAAAGGTGGGATAAGGATTTGGAACACGTTCTGTTTTAGTGCTAGAACCACTTAGTGCTTCTTCTTGGCACCACCAGTGGTGCCCATACCGGCGACGGTCTTGAAGGTGTCGTAGATCCACCACTGCAGGCCGGTCAGGGTACCGATCATGATGATACGGGGGATGAGACCGCCC
>Ga0213833_1002110_pt1 | contig 13288 bp, 13 predicted proteins | sample SWATP21_FD_160575 | JGI IMG/M metagenome (GOLD analysis project Ga0213833, IMG submission 160575) | Coastal seawater microbial communities from Marineland, Florida, United States - SWA TP2 #1 | ecosystem: Environmental > Aquatic > Marine > Coastal | place: USA: Florida | collected 2016-08-14
ATCGTTTATGCCTAGCAAGTAGTATTCAGAACTTACTTGGATAGAGCCTGAACTTATAGATTCATCCGTAGATTCCAGTTCATTGATTAACGTTGATTCTCCTGACGTGTAATCGAATTTTTCGAAAAGCAGTTTATTATCATCATCTTTATATACCAAGATGCTGTATTCATTCCCTTCTAATACTTTAACTAAACTTTCTTCACGACCATCAGGAGTTATATTTATAGGAGAAGTTTCATACGAAAACCAATAGGTTGTTAATGCACTACCATTATTTAATTGAATAAAAGATACTTCGTCAGATTCATACCAAAAGAATGGAGTTTGTACTTCACCAGTGTAACCAGCTATTGATTTTTGTACTTCTACTCCTTCTCGCGTTGAAACGATTATCATTTCGTCATCACCTTTGAAAGCCAAAGATTTAACACTACCATCAAACCTGTCACCAGATTCAAAAACATCATAATTGAAATTCTCATAAATGTTTTCTATTGATCCATTCTCAGCTAAATACATGAAGTTTACTTGATCACTTAATTTCCAGCCTACCAAATAAAATCCTCCTATGCCATCAGGATAAGGCGTTGGAAATGTCATGTCTTCTATATCCGTTGGAATATTTTCTCCAGTGGACAAATTTGTCAAAAACCACTTGTCCCCTGCATAATGATAGGTTTTATTTAAAAAACTATGACCACTAATATTTTGAGGTAGACCAGGTGTTATGTGTAAATCATTTATATATGTGAACTCCTCAGTGGTAATATCATAAAAGCCTTGAGATTTTCTAAATAAAAAATTATCTTCATAACTTACAATCGCATTGTCCAATTGGTCTTCTATTAAGTACACTTTATCAACATTCGGGAGCTGCTGTAAGGTGTATGTAAAGTCATTCAAATCAATTTTTACTGCATATATAGCAGTGTCCAATGGAGCTAAGATAAAAGCATGATCAGCCGTATTCTCCCACGTAGAAGTTACTCTTCCAGACTCAGCAATATCTAATATCTTCGTTGTAGCATTATTGTAAGTATAGAAGATACCTCCATTGGTAGTAAAGAAATATTTATCATCAACCCAGAGATCTGTGTATATATCTCTATAAATCCCTTGATTCTTACCGATGTCAAAATCACTTATAGTGTAAAGTTCAGAGCTGTTTACTTCATTTGATTTTAATGTTGCTGTAAGCGAATTATTATAATAGATATTTAATGTTTCGTCTTCCTTTTCTTCTCCAATAGCTATATCAAAAGTTGCATATTGATCTGCTTCATTAATTCTTTCAACACTTCCATCTTGCAAATTCATACGGTATAGTTCATGACTAAACCCTAGGTTGTGAAAGTAATTTTTGCCTAAAAAATATAAATTATCACCATACCTAACTGATTTAGAAAATTCAAAATGATGGATAGGTAATTCTAAAGAAATAGCAGTATTACTATTTAAATTAAAAAGGTAAAATTCGCTAAATTCTAGAAATTTATCGTAAACACCATAAATGATGTATTCACTAGATAAGTTTTGAGGTGAATGAACAGTTAGACTATACAACCAATCCGGAGCATATGTCAATATTTCAGAGCAGTTGTCAACTTCCGAAATAATAAACTCACTGTCCGTTTTGTAGGCTATTTTTGATTTAGAAACATATTGCAATTTGTCACCAGCATTGATTGGACATGAAATTGTTGTTCTTGATCCATCAGAATGTATGATGTAAATGCCATTTGCATCCCTAATAACAATATCTTCTTTCAACTCAGAAATGTAATTAGTTAATACTTGTATTTCATCAAATTCATAAGGCAATTGATTGCTTTCATTCGTTTCTAGATCAGTAGCAATGACAGCAGTTTTATCTTCTGAAATTTGATATTGGGTAGAGTTTATGACAATACCCATTCTATCGAAATAAGATAATTCACCAGTATTCCGATCATATCTAACCGTTTCATAATCCAACTTATCGGAGGTTAAATAATTAAAATAAAAGTAATTTTCACCAAAATAAAATTTATTGTTAGGCTGAAAGTCGTATGATTTGAAGTCGTGAATTTCAAGTAATTCACCACTCAGAATATCAACTATATAGATGTAATCGTAGTAAAATTCATAAAGTTTACTCCCTTCATATATCAACCCCGAATTACTGTTTTTAAAGGATTTTAAATTGTAATGTACCGCAGAATCAGAAGGTCGATGATTTATTTCACGTAAGAAAACTAAATCGTTTCCATCTATTTTCGAGACCTTGGTACCATCATTTCCTCGTTCAATAAAATACTCTTGACCATCCACTTGCATAAACCCCTTCATCGGGTAATTATCTTTTGGTAAGTCGTATTGAATGTTACTAACTTGAATTTGACCAATCAGAACACTAGGTAGGAGGAATAGCATGAAGAAAAACCCTTTCATATCGATTTATAATTTTTAGTGATAGTATGATGATACTAAAGATAAGAAAAATATTAGAAAAGGTGTCATCACTTTAGAGAAAGTGAGTGGTGCTTATTCAAACGGATCACTCCACTTTTCTTCCGTAGCTATGCTCGTATCCGTCAGTGTTTTGAGGAAGGCAACTAGAGCTGATTTTTCTGCAGTTGTAAAATTTAGTCGAATAGGGTTTCCATTATTATCCTGAAGCGCAGGAGATAGGGTAGGATGATTTTGAATGCCGCTATTGTAGTGTTCAACGACCTCTTCAAGTGTTGCAAATCTTCCATCGTGCATATATGGCGCCGTAAGTTCTATATTTCTCAAGCTGGAAGTTTTGAATCTACCAAGGAAGATTGGATCAGACAATACTTCGCCTGCTCCATAATCAGAGGTTGAGATAGCATCCAATCCATTGTTTTGTGGTCCTGGATTTGCACTGATAAATGCTTCAGTAGTGTGACAACCAAAACAAGCTCCACCGCCATTTGGAATGGTCTGAAAAAATAGATTTTTACCTAAATTTTCTTCATTTGAAAAGTTTGGAAAATTAGCTCCTGGTGTCGGTGATAATGCTCTACCTTCATCGTACTTGCTACTATAACTTACAATGCTTCGCACAAATTGAGCAAGAGCTTTCGCAATTCTATCTTCATTAATTTCTTCGGTGCCAAATGCATTTTTAAAAAGAGGTGGATAATAGGTTTGTGATGCTATAGTTGCTACTAATTCATCAATCGTCATACCCATTTCTACAGAATCTTGAAAGGGCATCAAAACTTGTTCTTCTAAGGTAGTAGCTCGTTCATCCCAAAAAAACCTTCCTCTTTGATAAAATCGTGTGTTGATCAAGGTCATAGAATGTCTTCGAGTTTCACCGCCATCAAAGCCAAGGCTTAAAACCGCGTCATCAGAAAACCCTTTGGATTGTTGGTGACATGATGAACAAGAGTTTGTACCATTTTTACTTAATTTCTTATCATAAAATAAGACTCTTCCAAGTGTTGCACCATCTTTGGTAATTATATTATCAATGGGTGTATTATCTGTTCCATTTATAGAAGTAGGTAAAGGCTGTCCAGGTATATCAGTTGTGAAATGGTCGGGGTAATTTATACTCGCATAATCAAATGGTTCTTCCGGCAGGTTTAAAATGATTTCCTGCATTGGTTCAATCTCTTCAGATTTGCTGCATGAAATTAAAATGAATAAGATTGACCATATCAATATGCTGACTGAATTTGTATACACCATCTATAAAATGTTTTGACTAGTCTTTCTTCGACGCTGTTATAAATAGAGGGTTTAATACGCAGTCAGAAATAATTTACTTTTTACCATTAATATATTCTACCGTTTGTTCAATCCAATCCGAACCTGAATCTAACACGACATCAGGAATAATTCCCTTCGATTCAATGTCTAGGTACTTAGAATGAAGTTTAGATGTAAGAACTGTCACAAATTTACCTGAAGGCAAATTGAAAGTACTATTCTTCACTTCATAGGCAGCAGTTCCATTGGATGGATTACCCAATATAGTGGTGTTCTTAAGTTTAGCTAATTTTAGGGTAAAGTGTTCTGCATTGCTTACTGTACGATGATTTATCAATACAAAAATTGCATTCTTTTTACTGTACGACTTTAACTGTTTTAGGATGATGTCAGAATTTCGATCTCCACCTCCACTGTTATTTCTTAAATCTACAATCAGATTTGGTTTAGTCAATGTGCCTTTGATTTCACGATAAAACTTTTCTGCCTGACCTAAGGTTGGATTCCAACCACTAAAACTTCCAAGTCTTAAGTAAGTAATGTTTTCATTGATTTCTTCTTTGAAATATGTTTCCTCTGTTGGAAGGTCATTAGCAAAATGAACATGATCATTGTTTTTAGTGAATCCGATGTACTTAAAAACTCCATCTTCTATTCTCTCAGAGTAGGCGATCAAACGTTTAGTAGATGGATTTCCGCCTACATTTAGCAATAAGTTATCTCCATAAGGAATAAGTGTGGACATTACTTCTCCTTTTTGCCATATATCTTCATTTGTATCTAGTATAACTACCTTGAAATTGTCAGAATTTTCTTCCTTTACTACACCAATTTTGAGCTGTTCTTTATAAGTGTAGACTCCTACAATGTCATTGACATCTTTAGATTCAAGAATTGTCTCAAGACTATCTAAATCTACTTTAAGAATGGGGTATAAGGTATTCGTTTCGGACTTCTTAAACTCAGCATAAGCCATAGAATCAGGTGTTACCTCTGGTGTTGCTCCCTTATCTATTCCATAAACACGACTGTGATTATCATTTATAGACAAAAGCAATTCATTTAATATAATGTAGCAATCAAAAATGGAAGTCTCAGCACTAGTTCTTTCTGCCAATTTTTCATAAGCTTTCGAATATGCTTCTTTGTTCCTTTTATAAGCAGGAGATTTCTTAACCTTCTGATCTAGAAATTCAAGATCTGTTTTACAATCACAGACATATTCTTGAGCGGAAGTAATGATTGGTAAAAACAAAAATGCAAAACAAACAAATAGAAAATTGATTGTTGTTTTTCTGATCGATATCATGATTTTATAAATTTTTCTTGCCTTTCGTAAGGTAATGAAGTATCGGTATTATGGACTAATATAATAGAATAATCTTCCATGGTTCTTTCTAAGATCATTTGCAAAACACCGTGTCGGTCGGGTAGAGGTTTTTGATCGGGTGTCATGCTACCTACAACGGTCCAAGTTGCTGAGATCACAATAATACCTTGTAGGATTTCCCTAATGTAGATATCATCCATTGAAAAGACAGCTTCTTTCATGACCACATTAAATGGAAATTCATGTTGTTTTACTATTGCATCTCTTCCTAAGGCCGTTTGACCTACAACATCGGTAAATTCAGAGGATGCGGTAAAAAACTGCCCAAAAAGCGAGAGATCCTTTTTGTTCCAAGTATCAATAAATCGTTGAATGTAATTTTTAACTGCTTCAGTTTCACTGTCGCTAAGTCTTGACTTAATTTTCATCTGTTTAAAGTTAATGTCAAGGAGATTTACTCTCCATCTAACAAAACATTAAATTAATTATTATAATCAGTTTTATACTAGGCTGGAAGGAATGATTATATTTTTATGATAAAAAATAAAGTTTTATGATTTTATAACTTGTTCTTCCACAGCGCTTTTATTTAAAATGTCAAACCAATTTTTATGGACTAAAACATCAACTTTATTGACGTGCTTTCTCTCTTTATAATTACCAAAGTGATGAATAATCACATGTATTTGATTTTCCAGCCTGGATGAGGAGGTATTTCTCTTATGGGTTACTACAAATTGTTGTCCATCAGCAGGTCTTACTATAGAGGTCATACCATTGTGTGAAATGTTTGTATGAGAGCCCTTTTTTGTAATCATTGTGGAGGTATTGCCTAAGAAGCTTAAAGTTGAATGTGATCCATCAGTATTGTCTGAAGAAAAGGTATTCCCATTTCTATAGATAGTGTATTTACTCCCATCAGGATTCTTTATTGTTAGATAATCTTGAAAATGATAGACATGTGTAACTGCCTGTTGTTCTCTCACGTTATGAGAAAAGCTTTGAAAAACTGCCGTGCTTAATAGTAATGCTAAGATATATGGTTTCATGTTATTGATATTAGAGCTTTCTTCAATTAATTGATAAATCAGCTTGTACGTCGTATGTAATATAAGCTAAAATTGGGTGTTTTACAAGAAATGTCTACTATTCGCCTCCATCACTATTGTAAATCCGCCATCACTTGCTTCATCAGCTCTGCATATTCATATAAATCTTTGTTTTTTGACTCATCAATTTCATCAAATATTAAAAGCGATTCTGTCCCATTTATAATCACTTCAAGGTAGTAGTCAAAATCCGCAATGCTTTGGATCAGATCTTCTGATTCATACGTCTTATTGCGTAGCGTTTTCGGTAGGTCTAATAATTCCGTTGCAATATTATGCTTGGAATCTGAAAGCGGCGTATCATCAAATAAAACAATTCCATTCATAATATCCGTTTTGTTTTTGAATAGTGTAGAATCTGTTAATTGGTATAGATCGCTACAACCTTCTGCACAGGCTCCATATACGTTTCCAAATATGATTTGAATATTTCCAGTTTCCGTAATTTCATCATCTTTAGAACAAGAAGACATAATAAACAAGGACAAAACGATAAGGTAAATTGATTTTCTCATTATTAGGTTTATTGAGTTATGCTCTTGATTTTAAGAGGTGAAATGGAAACGAATGATTTCTCTAAAATGCTGTGTTTGAGAAATGAGCTAACTCGTAATTGTGTTATCTATTCTTCAATATAATTTTCATTTTCCACGATAAAATCAAAATAAGCATCAACTGATTTTCCATTGCATTTTCCTGCAGTCCAATTTTGATTTTTGAGCATCTCAACTATCTCCAATTTTTGCTCATTTGTAATTTTTAAATAGCCTGTTTCGCGCATTACTCTATATCCTACAGGTATAGAATCCATCGACTGTAATTCGTTGTACATATCATTTTGAAAACTTTCGAAAGACATCATTTCATTATTGCTATTGATGACAAGGTCGCCATATACCTTCATAATGTTTTCTTTTACAAGATATGGTAATAGAATTTTCTTCAGTTCTTCGTTTAAATCTGTGCTTCTGTCCAATTGAATTGCCTCTTCTAAATTGTGATTTTCTATGAGATTTTTACGTTGTGGTGGTGAAGTGTTCAGTGTATGACTTTCTACTTCACAGCTTGGTGGAATAGTGTTCGAGTCAAGTGATAAATGGGTGTTTAACAAAGATGCCAACTGTTTAAAATGAACAGTATCTTGTTGGTTGATCACCCATATTTTAAACATCGCTGTTTCAAGGTCACTTCCTCTATAATTGTGCTTAATTAGAGGGTAATCACGCAGTGCAGCAATTTCAACATAGGATTCTTCCCATTCTAAATCATACAGTTTTTTAAGTTGGTATTTAAAGGTGATCCGATCTAAATCATGGACATTCACCTTATAAATATCAACATACACATGTCTGTCTCGAGGGTCTTTCGAAGTTCTATGTTGGTCCACCGCATCCACCAATACCGTCAATGTATCCTCATCAATTGTGATCTTGTACTTTCGATCTTTGGCAAAGGAATCACAATTGTAGCAAGTCGTATCTTTTTCAACAGCCATCGAATCACAAATGACTTGCAATTGATCATTAATTTGTGCTTTGCTTACAAAAGAAAGAGAACATAGAAATAGGATAAGAAAAGGGTAGTGCTTCATTAATTATTTATTTGCAAATTTTGTTAATTACTCAATAGTAATTTCATTCTTTTAAACTCATCAAAACTATCTACTTCGCCTTTATCACATATTGATACGGCAACAAATCTACATTCACATCAAAATTCGTAAATCCTGCTTCTTTTAATTCATACACGACCTTATCAATAGATATTTTGTGATCTACTGGTGGTCCAACAGGGCTTTCGCTTTTGAAGAAATCGATAAGTACTAGTTCGCCTGTTTCGTTGATTCCTGCCTTTACCTTAGCAAAATATGCACTGCGGTTTTCGATGTGGTGGTAGGTATTTACAATTAGCACCATGTCCACTTCACCGTCTTCCAACATCGGACTATCGTACGGCAATTTTCGTAATTCAATATTTTCCAATTGATTATCTTCAATTCGTTTTTTCAAGGCACTTTGAAATTCATCATCTACATCTGCAGCGATCACCTGAGCTCCTGCAGCAGCCAATTTTACTGAAAAATATCCTGAACCAGCGCCGATATCCATAACCTTCTTTCCGTTAAGATCTCCTAAGTAAGCTAAGACCTTTTCTGGCTTTTGATATTCATCGCGCTCTGGAGATTCAAAGTTTTCAATCAATTCCTCCACAGACTTTTGATGCATGTGTTCATTTGCATTGTGCGAATGATGTCCTTCGTGTGCATCGTCCTTTATCTCTTTTGAATGTTCGTGTGAATGTCCATGACCGTCTTTGTGTTTATGATCTCCACAAGCGAAAAAGAATAAGGCCAAACCAAATGTCATGATTAAATGTGCTTTCTTCATTGTAGTTTTTGTTTTTTAATGCTCCAAAAATAGGTTGCCAATCCCAGTAAAATATTTAAAAATCCAATTAATGTTTCCAACGGTTTATTAATAAATGCATAACTCACCATCCATAGTGAAAGGAGAATAAATATGATTTGAAACATAGGGAATAATGGACTTTTAAAGGCGTTTGTATCGACATCTTTTTGATTTCGTCTCAATTTAAATACACCAAAAACGGTGACCATAGAGGAAATGGTCAATAAAATGCCGCAGTAAATTAATATCTGTTCGAACGTGCCCGTCACAATCAAGATTGCACTCACCAAAAATTGAAACCAAAGCGCTCTGATAGGCAATTGATCGCCTTCCGTTCTGAAGAATCGCCAGGCGTTATGATCCTTCGCTATACTCGATGTAACTCTAGATCCCACCCATATCATCGCACTCAATCCTGACAACAATAACAATGAAATTGCTAATCCAAACAACGAACCATATTGCGCTCCTAAAATCTTACTCATAGCAATAGTTCCCACGTCCAATTCACCTTGCAATTCATTCATCGGCACGTGCTTCAAAAATATATATTGCAATAGGGTATAAAGCACGGTTACCAACAAGGTGCCGCCGATCAATGCAATGGGTAATGACTTTTTCGGATTTTTAAACTCTTCGATAATGTATGCGGCAGCGTTCCAACCGGAATAAGAATAACTCACATAGATAAGGGCTATTGCAAAAGCGGGAGAGATAATCTCTGAAAATTCGATTTGGTTTAAGGCAAGTACATGATCGGATGTTGGGCTACTTACTAACCCAATACCTATCAGCACCATTACAAAAACCACTTTTAAAAAGGTACTTACATTCTGAAATTTCGAACTGACGGAAAGGCTCAGCGTATGTATTGCCGTGATCAATCCGATCAATGCAATACTCAATACCTTCGGATACATATTCAGATACGGAAAATACGCTACAAAGGCAATGGCAGACAATGCTATCGGTGCGGCAAACCCTACGGTGATCGATATCCATCCAGACAGATAGCCGATGATGGGATGAAACAATTTACTCAAAAAGGCATATTCACCGCCAGACTTTTGGATATTGCTTCCGATTTCCGCGTAACTGAAAGCACCCGACAAAGCAATTACTCCACCCAATACCCACAATATCAAAATGGTCGTTGGATTCTGCAATTCCACCAATTGAAATCCTAGGCTCGTAAAAGCACCAGTTCCAATCATGTTTGCCACTACCAGTGCAAAACCAGTAACTGCAGTAATTTTATGAAGAGGCTTGAGTTTATTCATTCATCTATTTTCCAACACGCGAAGTTACAGAGAAATTGGATAGAGAAGCGTATGGGGAGAGACATTTGGGGATGGGGTGGTGCTGTGTAATAAATAGAGAGTTTATATATGAGTGAGGGTTAATGTTGCCGTTTTGGTTTTGATATATGTGGATGTATGGTCATAATTGATATAGTTTATCATCTGTCCATTTTATAGGATTATTGATGATGTATTCACAAATTCGTTTATACGATCGTTCGTCACGGATAATGTGTTCATAATAGTTTCGTTGCCATAATTTTCCCATTGTTTCATTGTTGTTTTTGTAAATTTTCAAACAACCATTCGCCACCAATGATTTATACGCCCCAACAATATCACCAACCGTAGGGACAGGGCTTGCCCCTGTCCTCATACCATTACCAATATTCATATCGTTTTGGGCACCCGTATCGTTTTGGGTACCCGTATAATCAGGGGCGCCCGTATCGATAGGGGCGCCCGCAAGGGGTGCCCCTACGAGATTGATGATGGCATGCATGTGGTTGGGCATTATTTGAAAAATATTCAATTCAAAATTTGGAAACCGGTCTATTAATTTCACCCATTCATTATAGGCAATTTCGCCATATTCATTTAAAATCATTGCACCATTTTCGATATGACCAAATCTGCAAATTTTATCTTGACAACATATTGTAATAAAATACAATCCTGCACGCGAATAATCGTATCCTTTTAATCGGATAGACCTGCGGTTGTGAATATTTGAATTGTATGTATTCATTGATTTGATTTATCCAAAAAAACAATAGTATTTATCTTCCTTAATCACATCCAATAATTCCTGTAAATGTGTAGCTACTGGATTCGGTTCGTACGCCTCCCATTTTCCGCTAGCACTCATCCAGTTAAAATATTATATTTGAGAATGAGTTCTATTTACTAAATACACTTAACTTACCGTTCTAATTGATTTATCCTAAATATAGAGATAAATTTTGTAATGGGTAATCTTAATATCTTATCATACTCCCTACCTCTCCACCCATTCTGTCCAAGACCCATCATACAGCATCTTATCACCACCGCCAATCAATTCATGCGCTAGTAATATGATACACGCTGTAATTCCTGAGCCGCAACTAAAGATTAAAGGTTTATCATTAATGGGTAATTCATCGAAGAGAAGTTGTATTGCCTGCTTACTTTTATATTTTCCGTTTTCTAGAACGGTAGTGTAGGGTAGATTTTCAGAATTTGGGATGTGGCCGCTGAGCATGCCTGCTCGCGGTTCGGGAACAATGCCTTGAAATCTGCCTGAGGAACGCGCATCTATTAATAGGCTTTCATTAGAGGAAATGTTGGCAATGATGTCATCGTAAGTTTTGATGAGGTGGGAGTTGAAGTTGGCGGTGAAGTTACCAGGAAGGGATTGATGTTTCGTTTTGTTTTCGGTAGGTTGATTTGCTTCGATCCATGCAGTAAATCCACCATTCAAAACAACTACTTTGTTGTGTCCCATCACCTTATACATCCACCAAACTCTAGGGCTGAAGTAAATGCCATAATCATCGTACACCACAATAGTAGTGGTATCATTGATCCCCAATTTACAGCTTTCTTTTTCGAAATGGGATGGGCTAGGCATTGTATTAGGTAATGAGGAATTAGGGTCGCTGAAGTTATTTTTAATATCAAAAGGTAGTGCTCCAGGAATTTGTTGATCAGTAATACCTTCTGGAAGGTCAGCCTTCTTGCTCGCCTGTGTTGCATCTAGGATCACAATATCCGAACGATGAATGTTTTGACTCAACCAATTTACATCTACTAAAGTGTTCTTCATAACGCTATCTATTCTTCTGTTTTTGCAAAAATCTTTTCAAAAGCATGGTAGACTGCAATATGCAATGCGTCGCCATGGTCCTTATCCTCTAAAAACTCATAATAAACGCTGGTATTGTTGCCACTACTTTGTTCTAATTTTTGATACAATTCTTTGGCAATTCGTTCCATGATATCACCTTCTTTTCCTCCTGCGATATAGATAGATTTTTGGTCAGAATAAGCAACAGGTTGGGTATCCAAAAGACGTTCTTCATCCCACCATAAACTAGGACTAACGATAATGTAATTTTGAAATAATTCGGGTTTGGTGAAGAGGATTTCTGTGGTTAATAATCCACCTAGAGATTGGCCGATCAATGTTTTTACGGAGCTTGTTCTGTATTCCGCTTCGATAAAAGGTTGCAATTCATCTTCGATAAAGCCTATAAATAATGAAGACTTTCCTGAAGTCGGCAATTCATGTTGGTCCAATTCATTTTGAGAAGGATAAGTAAAGTCACGCTTCCGATCGACATTTGCTATTCCCACCACTATAGATTCTGGCACCATATTAATCCATGAAAAAGAGCCAAATTGTACTAATCCCGAAATATGGATAAAGTCTTCGTCTTTGGATCCATCCAAGAGATAAATCACAGGATATTCCTTATCTGTATTCTCGTCATAGCCTTGTGGAAGATAGATGTTTAAAGTTCGCTTTTCCTTGAGTTTATTGGAATGTATTTCTATCGTTTTACCTATTGTAAATTCCGTTTCGCTCAACTTTGGAACAAGCTCTTGAGCAGATGTTTGACTGAACCAAAATAGGGTAGTGAGGAGTAAAATGTGTTTCATGGGTTCTTGTTTAAAGCTAGGGTGTTATTAATGAAGGTACTGCTAATTTAATTGCTTAAAAATAGTAATAAGATCCCATTCTTTGTAAGTAAGGATGATTTATGTAGTGATCCCAGCGGGATCAAACTCGTATTAACTTAAAACGATATCTCTCTAAGATGATTTGGCGGCATTTTTGACCAAAAATGATGACAAATCATATCATCAAGATCAAATTAATTCATCATTCCTGATTCAGACAAGAAAGAAATTATACAATATGCGACCTCCATGAGGTCGTTTTACCTTTTCTTCGAAAAGCTAACAATGTTGTACCCCTCCAGGGTACTTTTTAATATGAGGTAAATCTTGCTAATAATAATCTTGGAAATCCTTAAATCCTGTGAATCCTGATTCAGACAAAAAAAGATGGTGACAAATTTGTATCGCACCCTGTAAATCAATGACGAATGTGAAATTACGAATTAGGAATATACAAAAATCAAAATTTGAAATGCGAGGATTACCATTCATGATACTCAGATTATTAGTCGTGGTACAAGGCCTTAATACTTTTAGAAAATTTCAAAATGAAGAACGTTAAGAAGCCAAAACTGTCCGAAGTAAAACGGATGAAAGTATGTATTATGTAATAATGCTTGTAGATCAATTATCATTTTGCTCCACAACCCTTTCAAACGAGTTTTTTGGGTTTAGTGATGAATGAAGAAATTTGCGTTAAGAAAGGATTACAGCCTTGATTTTTTGTTTCTTTTGCATCAAGGCAAAACG
>Ga0213833_1002111_pt1 | contig 13281 bp, 17 predicted proteins | sample SWATP21_FD_160575 | JGI IMG/M metagenome (GOLD analysis project Ga0213833, IMG submission 160575) | Coastal seawater microbial communities from Marineland, Florida, United States - SWA TP2 #1 | ecosystem: Environmental > Aquatic > Marine > Coastal | place: USA: Florida | collected 2016-08-14
TGTTAGCACGTCTTGGGGATGGCCAGGCAACAACATAAACCCAACGCCTTCCAAGCGTGCCTGCCATGCCATGGTCACATCGCCACAACACACCGTGACAAACGGCGAAGGGATCTGTGTGCCTGTGGCACCGTGTCATCGTCGCGTTTGTAGCTGCGTAGCCACCCCAACAAGGAGCATCATGCTTCTGACGTTCTTGCCACCCGCGTTCAGCACTGCTGAATCAGCAGCCAGTGAACGCAGTTTGGCAGTCCGGTGCAGGGCGTATGTTGGACGCCACCACGCACCAGAGAGACGGCCACGAACGGCTAAAACAACACCCACAGCTCCAATGCATGAATGATGACCCAGGCCGTGAGCGCAATGGGGGCCACACCAGCAACCAGCACCCCAAACGTTGTGGCAAACGCTCGACACACGATACCACATGCTGTTGGGGTGCACCGAACTCGCGTTCGCCGCCCCTGACTGGTGTACTGTTGGGACACACACTCAGCCACCAACCTGTGCACCCACAGCATTATCACGCGGAGTACGAACAAACCAAACTCAGGTGTCAATCCAAGTGTGCCTTGGCTTTCTCTACAACCACATCAATGCTCGACAAGCGTGCGTACCTTGGCTTCCACTCAGTGACGGAATTGACACAGCCCAGTCCAAGCGTCACGACGATGGACACCACGTACGCGGCGTAAATGTACAGCTGACCGGGAAGGGCACAAATGGTGTACCTGTAGCAAGCAGGCAAACAAACGGCAAAGTGAACAACGACACACAGACGACTCAGCACGCAGGGCAAGACCCAACACCAACGAACCCAAGGTGTGGCTGCCCGACTCCGTCGTTCAACAGCGACAGCATCCCAAAACATGGACGCTTCTCCCCCTGCAACCTGTTTGCCATGCAAGCCCCCCCCGCCCCCGGCACACACAAGAGGCAGCAGCCACGTGGGCGTGAGTGTGTGATCAAGCAACGCACGCATGCAGGAAGGTGTTTCCCTGAACAGCTTGGCGGCTGGCTGACGGCAAAACAACAAAGGCGGGGCGAAGCGCGGCCCACATACCAACTGAAGGTACAAAACGTGAGTTCCATGGGGCCCGGCATGCGTTCGTTGGCGACGTTGGGGTGTTGATACTCGCAGAAGTCGTGGTCGTCGCCAGACAGCACCAGTAGCGGCGCAATCGCTCGCAGGAGGTGCTTGGACGCGGCGACGGGCAAAAAATTGCGGTACGAGGTGCCAAAGCCCTGATGACACCGATGCAGCATGTGGACACAGGCAGGTGAAACACAAAGCACGTGGCGCACATGCGGGCAACACATGTGCAGGTGTGCCACACACGCAGGTGAACACACATACCTCCACCAGGTGCCGAGATCCGCGCAGAGGCCCACAAGGGGAGTGGCTGGGGCGGTGCAAAGGGATGTGGGACACCAGGATTCGGGGCCACATGACCACGTCAGCAGAAGCGTGTTCCGCGGTGCTCATAACAGCCGTGGCCTCCACACCAGCTGGTTCCGTCCCCAACGCGGCGCCGCGCCCGTCCATGTGTTGCTGAGCGACCTCCAACCTGAACATCGAGTGCGGTCGTGTGTGTGTGTGTGTGTGTGTGGCGCGCGAATAGGGAGTGCATTCAGCAAAACACATGGAGAAGGGAAAAAAAGCAAACAACGGCAACGGAAGGAACAACTCACCGCTGCTCAATGTCATTCACTATGTGCCACGCGGCATGGTACTCGGTTGGACATGACTTTTTGCTCACAAGCGCCCCGGACGAGAACACCTGTTCCATCACGCAGTGCAAAACATCGTGGTTGGCGTTGGCGAAAGACTGTGAAAGGGGGTGTGTGTGCGGAGGGGAAGGATGGCTTCCATGCACCGCACCCACAACCCTCACATGCACACACCCACGGCGACCACATCACCATACCACAAACGAAAAGTTGGCGATCGTGACGTCGTAATTGACTGGACCGAAGGCCTTCCGGAACCGACCATACGCTGCCGTGTTGCAAAAATGCCCCAACCCCACATCGTGGTTGCCACTGTGTTGCACGCCAAACAACACCCCCACGATCACCCAGGACCAGCACCGGAGAAGGTTGCACAGCACACAGCACATGGGTGCCATGTGCCAACGCGAGCCCCCCCCCCCCCCCCCCCCCCCCCCCCCCCCCCCCCCCCCCCCACACACACACACATCTGCTGAACGCACGTGACATTGTACACTGGGAACGCCCGTTGTTGACGGAACACCCAATCGAACCGTTGCAGGTGGCCGCGGTATTGCTCATCATCCAAGGTTCGCCCTGCAACCCAGCCATCCAGACCACACCAGGTGCAGCAGCACAGGATGGGTTCACACCGGCGCCGCAAACTCGTCAGTCAGAGCACGGAACGTGTTGCCAGCGTGTGGGTGCACAACTGCAACATGTGTGTTAGTTGTTGTGGGAGGTACCTCCATCGAAAAGGTCACCCAGGAAAAACACCACGTCGGGCGGCTGATGCATATTCTGGAAACGTGCCGTCCATCGTCAGAGACAGACCCGCCCCCGCCTTCATGCTGTCACACACAAATTCCACCCACGCCCATATGCTCACACTCATGGGTGGCCCCCCTCCACGAACCTGCATCAAAGAGTAGGCCTTTCGCATGTACACGTCCGAGAAGTGCTCCGTGAGGTGCAGCAGCGTGCCAGGCGATTGCTTGTACGAGTACGCGTCCGTCAGCTGTGGGTCGGACACCACAGCCACGCGAGTCGGTCGACGGTGTTGACGCGCGTGTTCCTCATCATGAGCAATGGACTGTCGCCACCAACCACCACCAACCACACGGTGGGTTTGTCAAAAAAAAGCTGCAACCATACCACACCCTCCGCACAGCTCGGGCAAGAGCTCGGCCACCACGCACCGGCCAGGAGCACGAGTACACGGCGCTGTAAAACGCAAACAGCTCCCCGTACAGGAACAAGACAATCCAAAAGACCCGTGCACAACAAATGGTGGACGCCAGCTGGCCACGGGGCTGGCGGCAGCCACGGTCCACACATGCGCGCACGCACACACTGCACCGCCGACGTCCGGAAGAGGGCCGGCGTTCTTTCGCATTGGATGGTGCCCCCGCCACACGACGACCTCCATGCTGGTGCTCTTCTACACCATGCGCATCCGTGCGACGATGCTTTGCACGGGATCCGCTGGGCATAGCTGCCAACCAGCGGCAGTTGGGGAGGGAGCAGTGTCGTGAAATGTGGTGGCCCCTTGGTTTGATTCCTGGCTAGCTGCTGGTGTGTCCCGCCCCGTCCACGTTTCGGTGAACCCTCGTTACAACGGCTCCCATGCGTACGAGGCGTCAGTTGTCCACCCAAGGGTGTGTTGTCTTTCGCCAGCAGTGGCACACTCGTGCATGCCGAAATGCAGGCACTTGTGTTCATGTTCTTGATCTAGTAACGCTGCATCGTCTCACGCACCCCACCGTTGTGGTGCTTGTCTATGACTTGAACGCTCGCACCGAGAGCCTTCAAGTCCAAAACGTGGGGCAGCATGGGTGATGGAACTTTGTGCGGCCATGGTGTTGCCAGAAAGCTAAGTGGAGGAAGACTCCACGCTTTGCAAGCCGTGCTTCTGCAGATACGGAAACGACATGTGGGTTACTTGCAACTGGCTGATGTGCTGCGCTGCAAACGGGCAGCCGTGCACAAGACACTGCAATGTGACCACGCAATCAGAACACACATTCTGATTCGAATCTCGACCACTTGGGGCAAGACACACCCAATGCGAGACAAATCGACATGTCACACAGCAACACCGGCTGGCTACTTTCACACCCCCTCTCTATCGCCCAGACTTCCGTTCGGGGAACTGGCAGAGTGCATGAACAACTTACGGAAAAACCACATGCATGCGTAGTGCCCCAAGCAGCCATTAAGCACAGCGAACCACACGGAGACGACAAACATGGTGCCAAAATAGACGAGGGTAGCCTCGTACGTCTGCACCAGCAACCTCGTGAAGTAGTACATCACCCCGTACACAAACACCGCGATTCCGCCGCCCATCGGAAGAATGAAGCCACGCCACCACCATTTATAGTCTCCTTTCGCAAGCTGCAGCAACAGAGACACGTGCACGTGAGTGCATCGCTTGTCTCACAGGAACCAGCGTGGCACGCGGCAACTACGGTATCGACACGACGCCCCGACGCACTGCAAAGAAGGCAAACGCGCAAGACGACGCTGCAGACGTCAGAGCTGTCGCAAGGAATGCGAGGAGCATGAAACCAAATGCGGAGTACAGGCATGTAGCACTCCAGATGCAATCCATGGCAAGAACGAGCTCCACGAACACGGCTCCAAAAACAAGTACGGCTTCCACGGTTATCATCGAAGCAGTTCGAAGATACCATGGGAGCGCGGGAATAGCGCCATGCTCGGGGGACGCTGACAAGGGCATCGAGAACGCGGATTGACGAACCCCACGTGCGACTCCGAAGGCGAATGAAGGACATGCAACCAGTGCCCACAATGCCTGTGCGAGAGGGGATACAGACACCAACACCAGCGATAACCACCATGCAGGCGTGCCACAGCTTCACACAAGCCTCGTCGCTCCCTCGTACACCACATACGCACCACATCAATCAGGTACACATGGAACGGAATGGCGGAGTCACTACGCATCAGGACAGCTAGCAGAGCCGTCACGATGCCGACTACCGCAGGTGGCATGAGCGCCCCTGCAACGGCAACAACACTCCAACTTGGTGCGCCCACGGTTTTTGCGGTGCGCCCAGCAAGGTACCCACACGCCGCGTCCGCCACTGCAAGCGCGACCAGCATGCCTGTTCATCCTCGCACCATCACCATCACCATCACCATCACCATCACCACCGCCACCACCACACACATACACACACACACACACACATACCACACAATGGTCATCAAGTGACACCACCCCGTATCCCCACCGCGGCACCGCCCACCTTTCCAAGAGTGCGTCCGTTGGTCAATGGAAAGCCAACCAGCGGCACCCCACAGCAACACCACCAGAGCAGCGCCACACGCGTGCAACGACACTGCCAGACAAACGGCAAAGGCCACGGGTCGGTTCGGCGGACGAAACACGTCGTTCCGGACACGATGGAGGTTTTCGTGGGCCAAGTCGTCTGCCTTTTGCTTGCGGGCACGCATGATGGCCCGCCACATGCGATACTGCTCGGTGATGCACCTGACGCTGCACCAAGGCCTCGTGGCAGCTGTGGCAGCAGCGCGGGATCGCACTTCCTCCTCCGACGGAACAGTTTGGGCCGAGTGGGGGTCCGTCGTTCGAAGGCGGCTGCGGGCCATTGTGCGCCGGAACGCCACCGACAACAAGGCCAACAACAAGCCGACAACGGTGCACGAGTTCACCAGACTCAGCCAATGCACGTTTGAGGGCGTCCACATGCGCATGGACTCGTCCCACCGCGAACGCCAAGGAACCTGGCTGCGCCGCCATCGCACGGAGTATGTCCACGTGACCTCCAGCGGCGCCGAGGCGTTGCGAATGGCCAAGCGCGGGAAGTTGGGCAACTGCGCGGTCTTGCTGTCCCCGGTGCAGGCGCTGGCAGTGGCGTTGGAGTACAGCCGCGATATAGGCTCCACCTCCAGGCCCACGATGTGCACACCACCGCCTGGCGATGGTGTGAAGTGCACATCCAAGTTGTGGTGATTGTACAGCACCGTCTCAGATCTGAAGCGATCGCGGCCCAGCGGGATGTGGTAGGCTTCTCCAAGGAGAAACCCCGAACCCAAGCCTTTCGGATTCGCCACTCCCAACCCATCCAAGTACCTGCATTCACGTTCCGCGCCAGCGGAATCATGATTCGCCACGGCCGACAGTGAACACATGGCAGGTAGGCACGGAGCAGCCCACAGCCAGGCATGGCAACGTACCACTGGAGATGCGTCTGGGCTTGAATAGCATCGATCAGGCGACCCACCTCGTTGCCGCTTAGCTTTCGGTGACACACCAGCGTACAGGGAGTATCCTCAAGAACCCGGACCTGCGCGCCCAACCACCAAGCTGGTGTTTGGTTGGTGTGACTGGACCCACACTCGTTCTGCACAGCGCACAAGATGGTATTCGTACGCTGTATGGCGAGTTTTGGCGTTGTTGTGACCACAACAGGCTCCCTGCATCAGGTGTGACGTCTTGGATTGTTTGTGGCTGCCATCTCATCCCCCCGTGCGCACACGCACACACGCACACACAGTGTCACACACGCACGAATCAGGAAACCGGAGTAACAATGAATGGACAAAAGAAAGAAAAAGAGGGTGGACGCATGCATGCACGAAATTGGGGTGTGGTTTGTGCGTACCGCGCACACTGGCAAGCTGTAGTACGGACGGCGCACATCACTCGGACTGGATACAGGCCCCACGGTCACTGGCACACTGTCACCCTCCCGGAGGGCGGATTGTGACGCCACGAGCTCGATGAAGAAAGCAGCCAACACACAAGCAACCACCAACCACATGCAACGCAGTATCGGTGCCATTGTGCAGATGTGAACGTGTGCAATCACAGCACAACACACGCCAAGTCTTGCTCGAGCCTGTTGAGCACATGCCACGTGTTTCGGGGACATTGTTTTCCTTGTTTGTGTTGTTTGCTGTGCAAAACAAATGAAAATCAAAAGCTCAGCGCGTGAATTTATCTGGCGTGACAAACGGACTAACTTGCACACGATGGGTGAGTGACAGACGGTTAGTTCGAAAAGATCCACCAGGATCTTCTGGCACATGCCGTGTTGCGATTGGCACGTGTTCAAACCGTGGGACTGCTGTCGTGCCGACAGCTTCCGTATCACAGTGCGTGTCGAAACAGGCCGTGAGTAGGAGCGCTTCAACGTTGGAAGGGTTCTGTGATTGACAGGTGCGCGGGTTGCTCCTTTTGTGCCCTGGGCAATGCGCCTTGGGGACGGTGCACACGTTTCTGCGCGTTTGCCGCCACCACACAAACGTTCTCACACCGCCTGCGCTGCTTCAACAGTGAAACATGGGCTGCTTTGACAAGTGTTGCAAGCGAGCTGAGAAGGAGGAGCCTAAGGGCTTGTTGGATGACAGCCAGCGCAAGTGCCACGATGTGCTGTGCTTCGTCCTGTTCATCATCTTTTGGATTGGCATGTTCATCATTGCCGGCATCTCCATCAACGCGGGCGATCCCAAGCGACTCCTGTACGGTGTCAACTATCAGGGTGACACGTGCGGCAACGGTGACTACAGCGATCAGAAGCGCATTGTGTACGTGCTGTGTGCAAACCTGGGCATGTCGACGCTGCGTCTCACACAGACACGCGCTCTCCAGGTACCCCCGTTTGAGCGAGGACCTGCTGCTCAACTTCGAAGGCGGCAAGTTGAAAACCAACCCCCTTGACTACAAGTTCTATGGCATCTGTGTTACCGAGTGCCCCAACGGCGGTGACGTGTTGTGCAACTACGAAGACGCTTCCCTCGCGACCGTCACCAACACGCAGAAGACCAACTGCATGTTCTACGGCGCCTCGGACAGCTTCTGTCCGTCGGTGAAGGAGAACTGCTGGTACATTCCGCTCAACATGTCTTCCATTTTCTGGCGCTGCCTCCCTGAGTACGTGCTTGTTTCCCGTCCCCCTGTTGGCTGGGAGCTGTGACTTTGGGTGCACCGCGTCACACCCACCTCGTTTGTGCTTTCTCTTTGTGTGTGCCTGTTGGCTGGCGCCAGCTACATCGTGAAGAAGGCCGAGGACGAGTACTGCGCGTTCCCGAACAACGTTCACGATGCCAACGACCCGGCATGCATGGTGAAGGTGGTGAACAGCACGAACTCTGTCGAGCAGCCAGCGCAGCCCAACATGCTGTACGACAAGATCAACCAGGCGCGCATGTTGTGGGGTCGTTGGGTGGGTGACGTGCAACGCACCTGGTGGGTTATCGCTGCATGTGGCATCGTCTTGGCTCTGGCCCTTGGCCTGGTGTACCTGCTGGTCCTCCGCACCTGCGCCCACGTCATGGTGTTCTTGACCATCGTGCTGGTGTTCGCCCTGATGATCGCCTTCACCTTCTTCTGCTACGTCAAGGCCGGTATCTTCGACCCCTCGTTCGCGCAGGATGCGCTGGAGGAGGCTGGTTCCACTGGCGGTGCCGTGGCGCAGCGCCTGGTGCCCTCCGAGGACAACAAGACCAAGTACAAGTACGCCGCCTACATCATGACGGCGCTCACGATTGTGCTGCTCCTCATCGTGTTCGCCATCCGCCGCTCCATCGTGAATGCGGTGCACATCATCCGCCAAGCCGCGCGTGCGCTCTCCAAGCACTGCTCGCTGGTGTTCTACCCACTCATCACCGTGGCTGCGCTGTTCGCCCTCATGGTGTACTTCATCTTCGTCGGTGCCGCCATGATGTCCGCTGGTGACAAGATCGACCTCTCTGACCTGTCACAGACCGTTGCCGATAACGCCGCCAAGTTTGAGGAGTCCTTCCCCGGGTACACCAACACCATCAACGTCACCGCTGTGGAGAACCAGGCCATGAAGTGGGTGGAGCCGCTGACGGCAACCCGCTACCTGTTTGCGTACCACTTCTTTGGCCTGCTGTGGACTGCTCAGGTGATCCAGGGCATCGGCATGATGACCATCGCTGGTGTGATTGCTCAGTACGTGCGGTGGCGCGTCGTGTTTCATCATCATTGCTGCACCCTTTCGATGTTTATGCTGGGCTCACTGTCAAGTCTCCCCCGCTCTCTCTCTCTCTCTTGCGTTATGTTTTGTTCTGTTGCGCTGCGTTCGTTGCTCAGCTACTACTTCGAACAAGGCACTGTGAGCGTCGCCAACCCCGTGTCTGCCCCGGTCGGAGATGACGGCAACGATCTCGCCGTGGCCGACAACCAGGATACGCCCAAGAGGAAGCGCGGTATCCTGTGCACGTCACTGTGTCGCGCGCTTGGCAAGAACTTTGGTTCCATCGTGTTCGGTTCCCTGCTTATCGCCATCATCCAGTTTGTTCGCATCGTGTTCCAGTACGTGTGGCGGTGTGACCGTGCGGGTGTGAAGCAGGTGCCTTGTGGCTGACTCTTCCTCTTTTTTGTGTGTTGCGCCTTTGTTGTTGTTGTTGTTTGTTACCGCAGGTACATCCAGAACCAGGTTGCGAAGCGCTCACGAGGCAACCAGACCGTGGGCTTCATTTTGAAGATTATCGGTTGCTGCCTGTGGTGCATCGAGATCTGCCTGAAGTTCATCACGCGCAACGCCTTCATCTACGTACGTGGCTGCCTCACGTCGTGACACCCCCGCTGTGCCTTTGAAAACTGATGTGGCACTGCTGTGTTGTACTGTTGCGTGTGTTGGTTCCATTAGATGGCGGTGAAGGGCACCAGCTTCTTGGAGTCTGCGCGCCAGTCTATCAACTTGATCAAGGCCAACGTGGTTGATTTGGCCGTGGTGAACACTATTGGTGAAATCTTGATGATGCTCGGCAAGCTGTTTGTCACTTGCACATGCGCGTTCATCGCGTTTTACATGATGGACAACATGGAGCAGTTCCAGGAGGACGGCGATGACTCGCTCACCAGCACCTGGTTGCCCGTGCTGGTGCGTGCACAATGGGATGGAGATGTTTCTCGTTTTCGTTTCCTTTCTTTCGCTTCACGCTCACGAGGATGGATGCTGTTTGCAGATCACGATGATCTTCGCGTTCTTCGTGGCCTCCGCATTCTTCTATGTTGTGGATATCTCCATCGACACCATCTTGCTGTGCTTCTGCATCGTGCGTTCCACGCCACTGCCTTGTGGTTGCCATTGGCTATTTGCACTGGGGTTGTGTCTAACATCCTTGTCCGTGGTGCACACTTGTGTCTTGTTTTTTGCAGGACAAGAAAGAGAACAGTGGTGTTGCCGTGCACATGACTCTGGAGAAGATGGTTGGCAAGCGCGCCATCAAGGAGGCCAAGCTCCAGAAGGATCTGCAGCGTCGTGATTCGACGGCTGCCTCGAACCAGGCATGAGGTGCTGTCATGCCTGCAGTGTGAGAAACGCTCACCTCCAGTGACTCGATCTTGAGTGGAAAAACAAATACTACTGATGGTTCCAACGCTGTTTTTTTGCATTTCCTTCGCCTTGTTTTGGTTGGTCGTGCACACTACCAGAGCAAACATGTTCAGGCTCGTTGTCACACAACCTGCATTGCCTCCACAGCTGTCAGCTCGTGGCAACGTGCATCCCTCCACCATCCCCGTTTGTGTTGTGCATCTGCCCACTCAGTCACACATGACACTACGCTTTCCTCAAGGGCACCAGCACTGTGCAAGGACCTGCGCGGCTACCATGACAGCAAACTCGGTGGAGCGCACGTGTGTGAGACTGCTGGAAGTGGCAGGGCGCCAGCTCCTGTGGAACGAGGCCAGTGTGATCATGTCCGCGCCGTGGAGTGCTGGGGTGTTCCTGGCGCTGCGTTCGCCGCAGCAGTGCCGCTCACCAGCATGCCAACTGCCCCGCCCATACCGGTTGAGCTACGTTCGACATCGAGAGGCTCGATTCGAGACCCGCAAGACAACACCGGCACTACTGAAACACGCAGCGTCCAGTGGTGGAACGTATGCCAACCTCCTCCCATGTCCCCACCTGTTGGCATATAAATGGTGCAAACTTTGTGTCAGGTTTGAAGTTTGCAACGCAACACACAGCAAGTGCGGTCTTCACAGTACGTCGGCGCAACAAGCGATCCCAGAGGGCAAGACCAATCAAGCACCCTTCCAACACGATGTTCACCACTACATCACGACGGACACACAGAGGCTCGAGGCTCTGCGCTTGAAGAGCGGTTTGCAGCGTGCACGTAGCTGGGCGACGACAGTTAAATCTGCCTTCGCATCCACCACCTCGAACGTGGCACCGTCCACAACATGGCGCATGTGGATCGACGTTTTATCAATCTATTTCTGTTCTGCTGTTGCGATCAAGTGCCGCATCATGCAGAGTAGCTGCTCGTCACAGCGCCGAGAATATGTAGCGGCACATCACCCATGTGCTTTGACTGTGTCACCGCAACGAGTGGCGGCACATCACCCAAGTGCTTTGACTGTGTCACCGCAATGAGTGGCGGCACATCACCCAAGTGCTTTGACTGTGTCACCGCAATGAGTGGCGGCACGTCACCCGAGTGCTTTGACTTGGTCACCGCCTCCGTCACCACTAGCGCGTCATGGTGGCATAGTGATGGTTGCACCACGACCAACCCCAGCCACAATTGTGATAAGTGCAACTCAGCGACGGTAGCAGTGTGCAGCAGTACCATGTGCAAAACGGTTCACAAAGTACTCTTCTTTGCAAACGGCATCCGCGACACAACACTCTGCAAAAATAAGTTCAATACCGCAGCCGCCACTACACAGCTGCTCTCACAGCCACTTCTGCGACATCCCTGTCATGTTGAACACGTGCTCAAGTTCATGTGCTTGTGCCCGGACATTCAAGCAATGGCGTGCCGACAGCCACGCCAACTCCTCCGCGGTCAGTGCACTGCGTCGGCCGGTGGCCAAGGTGCCGCTGTTGGCGACTACTGGCGTCACGGCAACGTCACTGGCCAGACCAAGGAAGTCAAACACTTCTGCCATGGTGGCGGACGGGAACCGCGTCAACTCGTCAAAGTGGATGATCTTCAGTTGGTGACGCGGAAACACCTCCGTCCAGCGAGCCAACTGCACGGCGTACTGACTGCGGTGGATGTACGACCAGTTCAGCATGTCTTCGTCTGGTACACCCGCTGCAGTGGTGCCGTTGTGTCGTGCAGCGGGGCACGTGCGGCTGCACCCACACATCTCCGCTGCCTCTCCTGACTGTTGCGTGTGTGCCCACACACACGCCTCGCCACACACAGCGTCACGGAGCGAGCGCGACTCGCGGCCCCATCGCACATTGTGGCGGTAGTGTGACCACAGGCGCTGCACGGGGTGGCGTAGCACCACGAGTAGCTTGGCGTCGGGGTTGACATCGTGCAGCAGTCGCGCAGCGTGCGGCAGCAGCAAGTTCACGGGAGTGGCGTCAACCACTCGCAACGGATGACCACCGCGCTTCAGCCAGTGTGCAGTCCGAGCTACGAAGGAAGGGAAGAACGATGAGTAGGCCCAACGCGAAGCCACCTTGTCAGAGAACAGTGACGTGCCGAAGATAGAACGCCCATCTGTGAAGTGGCTCTCCTTGCTCACTCCTCCCACGACGTCGGGGTGCTGCAGCAACATGGCATGCAAAGACGATGTGCCGGCCTTCTGGGCGCCAATGATTTGGATGTCGGGCGGGGCTCGTGCCCAACATGTAGCCGTTTGCCACGCGAGCGTCGGCAGGTCCGCGTGTTGCACATACAGGTCCGCAGCGCGGAACGCTTCGTTTTGACGGCTCAAGAACGACAGATACGCGGCAGATCCGCGTACCACATCCACCACGCGGCCTTGAAGGCACAACGTGGTGATGCACAGGTTGAGACCCAAGAGGGTACACAACATGGCAAGGGCAGCGCGCATCGAGCCAGACAACAGCTGGCGTCGAGCCGGGCCAGATTGAGCGAGACGGCCTCCGCAGCCCTTTCGGCAACCGACTGGGCGTCGGAGCGCCGTGTCGCGGCGCGTGAGTAGGAAAGCAAGCAGGATGGCTGCACCAGAGGAAGCACCGTACGTCCAAGCAGGAGTGCGCTTGGTACCCTTCGCGACGGCGGGTCGTGGCACATCGCGGGTGGCGATGGGCGTCGCGGCTGCTGCAGTCTGCGCGTTGAAGCGAGCCACCATGGCCACGCAGTCCATCTGGACGGCGTGGTACGTGGGGGCCACTGCCTCGGTGAGGAATGCGGCGACCGTGGACGGCACAACTGACAGCAACTCCTCGTTGGTCTTGCGGCGGTAGAACAGCCCCGGCGAAGCCAACAGGTCCGAGTGCACGTGCCGAAGGTACTCCGTGTGCGAGGCGCCACGCGGCATGTGCATGCGCCCGCCATCTGACGTCAGGAACTCTGGCTGGAGCTCCCAAGACTGTGTCGCATTCACGCTGCGCGCGCTGGCGTCGGCAAGGCCCAGCTCCGACAACAAGGCTGTCATGACGGTTGCAGGTGGGCCGCGACTAAACGCCTCGTAGTCCAGGCTCACGACACGCACGCCCGCGTCAGCAGCGACGCGTCGATTGTGGGCTACCGAGGCCATTGCCAGACGGTAGTTGGTGAGCAGCTGCTCCAATGAAGCTCCGCCGTGGCCGTTTTCGCTGTGCTCACCCCAGT
>Ga0213833_1002112_pt1 | contig 13271 bp, 14 predicted proteins | sample SWATP21_FD_160575 | JGI IMG/M metagenome (GOLD analysis project Ga0213833, IMG submission 160575) | Coastal seawater microbial communities from Marineland, Florida, United States - SWA TP2 #1 | ecosystem: Environmental > Aquatic > Marine > Coastal | place: USA: Florida | collected 2016-08-14
CATGTCAACCAGATGACCTTCAGCAGCGCCATGAGTGGCTCTGCCGTTGTGCCGCTGCACGTCACGCCCTTGACCGCCACCCCGCTGCCTGGTTCGGTAGTGGTACATCATTCCCCTTGTCCCACGGCCCAACCCGCGCCCCAACCACAACAGGGTGCCCCCGCTTCGTCTACACCTGACAACACGTTCACGGGGCCCCAGGCCGCTGGCACTTCGAACGCCGCTGCAGCCATGCCACCCACTGGGGGCCCCAGTGACGCGGAGTCAGCCGCGCCCACCGTCGTGAACCACGGCGCCTCCTCCTCCGGCGGGTCGTCTGTGGCATGCGCACCGGCACTGCAAACCCGATCGACGCGTCGCCGTGTTGTGTCCGACAGTAGTGAGGAGGAGGAAGACGAGGAGGATGAAGAGGAAGAGGAGGAGGAGGAGACCACGAAGAGCAAGAAGGGCGGAGCCGGTGAGGCAGGTGTGGACACGAAGGACGATGGCACTGCGAAGGTGGAGTCCCACAAGGAAGCAGCAACACCAGGATCAGCAGCCACCTCGGCTGAGCGTCCGCTCTGTGTTCCAGCAATTGCACCCGTAGCTGCAGAAGGCACGAACGCGCCGCAGTGTGACCTCCATGTGGCTTCGACACCTGCCACTGGACATGAAACCAGCGCCGTCGTTGCAGCAGCTACTGCCCATGGAAATGGTGCCGCCCCAGCAACTGCTGCCAACCATGTGCCTGCTTCTTGTGTCAGTCCCACCCTTGTTGCAGCAGGCGCCACAAATGACGCGACTGTCGAGCCGGATGTGGTGATGTCTTCTTCGGAAGAGGGTGAAGACGACAGTGGCGATGCTGCGTGCCCAGCACAGACCGTGGCTGTTGGGGCGCCCCCTTCCACCACCACCCCTGCCCCTGCCGCTGCCCCTGCCGCTTCCCCTGCTCCTGCCATTGTCGACGAGACCACGCGTGCCACTGCGCTGTCTGAAGCGCAGGTGCTGCAACAGCGACGCGCGGCGATGGAGCAGCGAGTGGAACAGGTTCGCCGTCGGCGCTCCCGACGCATCCGGTCCCTGCAAGAGAAAAAGGCGGAGGAAGAACGCGTGACGGCAGAGGTGAAGGCGATGGTGACGACGTTGGAGAGCAAGCCCCAAGCACCAAGGGCCCAGTGGTGGTGTCAGTCGGTGGCGGCGCCAGTGCATGAGGCCGAGCATGTTGGTGCACGTGCCCCACAGCTGCTGCCGGGCGAGCTGGAGGACACCTCCCCGCTTGTTATGGCGTCAATTGCCGATGCTTTGTCGAGTGCTGATGTCATCGCTGCTTCACACCGGGTGTGTGCATCTGTACGTTGTTTGGATCGCGCGCTTTGCACCTCCACCGTTGTCTACTTTGTTGCTTCTTGTTGTTGTTGTTGTTTGCTTTTTTGGTGTTTGCTTTGTGCCTGCCTGCCAAGCACGTGTTCCTCTGTGTCCCCACACACACAAACACCGCCTTGCTCACTCAGCACTGACATGCCCGCTCCACCAGGGCCCTCGTCGAAGGCGATTCAGACATCCTGTCCGCGCTTTCGCGTACCGTGACTGGGACTCGGCACCGCCATACATTCCCAACACCCCGCGCTACATTGCACCCCCACAGGAGTGTGGAGAGCGTGGCGTTCTGGATGTATGCATCCAAGAGCGGCGCATGATGCAAGGTTCCATCTGCGCCTTGGCCCTGCGGCTTGCAAGCTCCCGCCCAGTAGGTCCGGGTAACACCACTGTCGTCTCAGTTGGCGGTGAACCAGCGGCAACAAGTGTTGAGCGTGACACTGATGCCGATGTCCCAGCCACCAGCACGGCTGGCGCTTCGACGTCTGTGCGAGCAGCTGTCGCCCATCCGCCACTCACACCCGTCCCCATTCGCGATGCTGTTGTTGCCACACCCCTCCCTCGCAACTTCAACCCGGTGCCGCGACGTGCGTGGATGACTGTGTCCACTGAAGTTCCTGCTGATTGCATGTGGACACGAGACCTCACCCGGAAGCAGTGCGTCGTGTGGTGGTGGTGGTGGCGGTGGTAGTGGTGGTCTTCCTGCTGTGCCTTGTCCTCACCCAACCTGTTTTCGGCGTCAGAGACGCGGCGAACACGCTGTTTAATCTAGTGCTCGACATTTGTTTGAAGCGCCGTCGATCTGCACATGCTCGCGGGTGCGTGTCGCCGTCACGTTCTCTCTCTCGCTCCCTCTCTGGTGTTCGGGTGGTGATGAGAGTGGAGGCGGTGTGTTCACGACTGTTGACGTGGATGGTGTCACCACCTCGCAGGGCGTCATCCGAGCTTGTGCGAACCCGGCATGATCATCTGGGCTTCCTGCGACGTATTGCCAACATTGAGGCCGACCGAAAGCGAGCCTACTGCGGCGTGCGCCCGTACGTGTGGTGGTGTTCGACATGATCATGGCTTTCGTCCACGCTGCTGTGGCGCTGCTGCGTCTTGAGTGATGCTCGCGTTGCCCTCATGGAGTGCGCGTGGCGTGTGGTGTCAAACAGGTTCCGGCACTACCTGCACAAAAAACTACTCTTGCACCCGGATGTCGTCCAGAATCTGGAGCGAACGTCATCCATGGGCTTCACCGCGCCACCGTTCCTCATTGTCGTCTCTCCGCAACCGGCTCAGCCCTCCCCCGCCGCAACCGGCTGCCAGACTCAAGCCTGATGTGCTGTGTGCGTGGTTGTCAACATCTCACCTCGGCCCTGCGAAGCAGAGAGAGAGAGAGCACGCGCAAGCCCTGATGTGCTGTGTGCGTGGTGGTCAACATCTCACCTCGGCCCTGCGAAGCAGAGAGAGAGAGCACGTGCTCTCAAGCGTGCGTGTGTGCGTGCGCGCGCGGCCAGTAAACCACAAGATAGTATGGTAGTGTTTGTTTGGGTGACGCGACTCAAAGATGCTAAAAGGAATCAAATCACAACAACAAAGAAGGAAGGCGCCCAGCTTGGCGCGGAGAAAAAGAAACATCAGATCAGCTACACTTGGACAAGAGAGGAAGAAAGCGGCTGCAAAAGACACAACCTAACTACATCGAAACCGACGCGAGCGGCGCAAGTTCATGAAGAAGCTCGAGAGACCGCGACGACCAGCCGGCCACAGGTTCCTCTACCGGCTCCTCAAAGCACGCAACACACTCCGCCAGCCACTCTGACAGGCGTGCGTGCCCAGCTCGCTTGGCCCACGCCGCTGCGGAGAGACCATGGGCGTCCCTGCAGGTGGGGTCTGCGCCGTAGTGAAACAAGAACGCCTCGCAGAGATGCACGCTCCCACACTTGGCCGCGTAGTGCAGTGCCCGTGCCCCAACGTCTTGCTTGGGGGCGAGTGGCAGGTGGAGGATAGGCATGCCGTCCGTGAGATACGCGTGCGAGCACAGCCGCAGCACCTCCTCCAGCACAGTGGGTGGGTGCTTGTGTTTCTCGGTGGCCAGAATCAGCCGAAGAAGCTTCTCACACCGACTCGACGACGAGGCTTCCCGGGAAATACCAGCGTGCGCCAGGTGGGTCACCCACCACCGCATGTTGCGGGCCACCACCACCAGCGCGGCGGGCACGGCGAGTTGGGCGCGACGCCAGAGGTGGGGGTAGTTCTTGACACGAGCGGCCTGAATGCAGCCATCCATCAAATGGATCGCGTGGTACTCAGGGAGCCGCGACACCGGGGTGAACGCTGGCTTGGCAGTCAGGACAAAACCGGTTGGCATCGTCCGGTCCAACACTGACCAGTACGCCATGAGTGACCTCGCCATGTGCCAGTCGTTCGTCACCAGCTCCATGGACACCACACCGCCCCTCACGACAGCATCAATGGCCTGGGGGGAGGCAATTGGAGGGCGGAGCGACAAGGCAGAGCTGGACGGGGTACAAGACGCAAACGAAAAGGCGGAGGCGCTACTGGTGGTAGCATGCATCACGCGGGCACCGGCACCAGCATTTCCCCCGGCACCACCACCAATGCTACACCGAGAGTCTGCGGAGGTATCGTCAGCAGGGGCAACGGGGGACAACAGGGCTTCCGCCTCATCCAAGGGCGCGGGACCCACAACCGATGTGCACCACTTGCCAGCTGCAGCCACGCTTTGCATGACCAGCAAGCTGAACGTGGCGTTGCACTCTGTCACACAAGAGTTGAGATCCATGATCACGCGGCATGCCAACTCTGGGGGGAAGCTCCTCGCTTGGCGCTTGAAGACCTTCAAAAAGCTGGCACATTCGTCCTTTGCCATAGCCTGCGCACCCAACAAACGCGTTGGAACCCTGGTCACGACTCCCACGACACGACTGAGCCACGCAACAACCCATGAAGGAAGCACTCACCACACACAGCACGTCTATTTCCTCTTCTTGCAACAGCTGCAACGCGCAGTAAATCCGGTCCCTGAAAATGGACTGATCGCTACAGCCGAGCAGGCTGATGCCTCGCACCAGAGGCGAGGCATTTCCAGATACAGACACTATGCCATCAGTGACTGTGCTTGCAACACCTCCCCTTCCATCACTGACAAGAGACAACGAGGAGGCGGAGAAGCCTGTGCCGGAAGCAGACGCGGAAGCTGAAGTGGAAGCAGAGGGGGACGTACCACCCGCACCAGCTGCGCGGTTGAGCAGGCGGCGACCCACACCTGCAGCCACGCTGAGCGGGACGAAGCGAAGGTGGGTGTGTGGAACAGGTGAGGCTTCCCGCGACTTTTGCTCGAACTGTGCATGGTAGCGACAGCAACGCTCTGGAAGCGAGCACGGTACCAGCAAACACTCTATCGGCGTGGCATGCGGAACCGTGGGCAGTCCAGTCAAAGCATTGAACACGCATTCGTGGGCAATGACACCCACAACCGCAGACTCTGGAAGGTCGGCGCCATACTCCCAGACAAACTGGCGCCATCTACGAACACGGGTGAGAGCGGACTCAACCCCGTCAACATCCTGCCACATCAACAAACGTAACGTCACCACGTCATCCCATGAAACCCAACAACAGAAAAGCTGACCTTGTGACAATGGCCATGCGGGGACCACCACTTTGTGGACGCCTCGGGCCACACTATGTTGGGGTGCTGGGAGTCGAAAGTCTTGCGCAGATCGGACACAGGCGATCCCACGTGACGAGCAAACAGCGGCTTTGTGTGACGCTGCCGCCAGTTGAACTCACGGAGTCGTGGATCTACAACCAGCTTTACATCGGGTCTGAGGAACAAGGGCGACACCGACACACGTAAACGCTTGGAAAGGCCCTGGCACTTGCGCCAGCGGAGCGGAACGCAGAACACACCTGTCACGGAACACGCGCACAGCAGTCTGCAGCGCTCGGCGAAGCGGAGACACAAACACTACGGAAACACAGGGCACAGTGGGATGGGTGGCTGCGCGTGCAGCCTGGTTCCTTCCTTCATCAGACAGTGGGTCGTCCACTTGCAGGCGCCCACCAGACTGGGCGACCGTAATGCCGTGCCGCACAAGCAGCAATCTCATTGGAGGCCGCTCAGCACCCAACTTAAACAGTTCCCCTTCTTGATGAGGTCGCCGTATTGGTGCTCCATGGGCACGAGCAGACCCGAGCCGGCTCTGTTTTGTGCCCATCGCACACAACTCAGAGCCACGGGCACGTGCTAGTGTCAAACACCACCTGCTGCGGAGCGCGCTTCCATGTGTTTGTTATGGTCACTATATGTAGCATACGTGTGTCGCTGCAACCCGTGCAAACGCAATGGTCATTTCATGTCACATTCCGCATTGGGCGTCAGTTTCGTGTTTTGAACATTTGAGTGATGTTTTGTGAGTCATCAACAACGAAATAAGATCGTACGTTGCAACGTGCGCACCCAGGCTACGTGCTTGCCCCGTTCAGCGCGCGCAAATCACCCTGCAGCGGTTCCCCCCTGGACTTGGACCCTCGTCAAGGCTCTTCGTGACTCCTCAATTTGTGCGAAGCGTGCTACCCTTGCGCTATAACACAAGGACGAGGTTCGTGACACTTTTGCTGTGCGCGTGCTTGCGCTTGCTGTTGTGTGAGAACTTACAATATCAGTGGCAACTGCAGCGTGCCCCAACACCACAGCCCCCTGTTTGTATCATGGGCGTGACTGGCTCCAGTTTGAAGGACAAGGACGCTGTCCGAGGCATCAATGCGGAAGGAAACATCGTCGCCAGTGATGATGTTGACCTGATCGTCACAGTGAACGCCAAGACGAAGTGCAACCGAAGTCGCACTGTGAAGACGAAGAAGGTTGTCTTCAAGGCAACTACAGCAGGAACGTCGATCGGCAACTCCGCTGAAGAGAGTGACATTGCCATCGATGACACGTACTTGAGCACAGCGCATATTCACATCTCGATTAACGAAGCTGGGCAATGTGTGTTGACACCTCTGGCGCGAACGTACTGGTTGATCGGACAAGGGACGAAAACAACTGGCGCACACAAGCTGATGAAGGGGCAAGTGGTGAAGATGGGAGCTCTTAGTTTGGAGGTAACATCAACCTGCAGCAAGCCGCGTCCATTGGACCTGCAAGCGGAAGCGGAGGCTGCAAGAAAGGCTGCCGAGGATCCAGACGGAGTCTGCTACATTTGCTTCGAGAACACATCAGAGGAGGGCAACCAGCTTGTTACTTCGCAGTGTGCGTGTTCCAAGCTCGTACATCGTGAGTGCCTCAGCCAGTGGATTGCCACCAAGGGCTCCCGGTTGTGTTCCATCTGCAAGTCGAAGCTCCCCATCGAGTTCATCGTCCAACCGCCCTACATCGTCATGCAAGTGGTGCGCCACATGCGTGGTTTGAATTGGACGGGCGAGCGGGAGTACGTTGTGGACTTTCATTCTCGTGACACGCCAGTTGTTACAGTCGGATCTGGGGCGGATTGCGACTTGCACCTGCCCGATCCGTCGCTGTCGCGTTGCCATGCGCGCATCGCGTTTGACAAGGACATCGGCTTCGTGGTGGAGGACTTCCAGTCTTCCGCGGGAACGTTCTTGAGGCTTTCCTCTTCCAGGGAGCTCCCCATTGACCAAGAGTTGCAGTTCAAGCTCGGACGCACTGTGCTCACTGTCAAAGTAACCGCCAAGAAGAAAGGCATGCTGCGTTCTTGGCGGAAGCGTGGGTAGTGAGTGACCTGCCGTGGCAGTCCTTGTTCGTGCGCCTGTAGTGTGGGACTGCTTCGTTTTCGTTTTCGTGTGACTTGCACTGTGAGTGCAAGTTGGCGTCGTGATTCTCTTTTGTCGGGCCTGCTGGTGGTGGTCGCTTCGCGTGCTTGTGGTGAGAGTGTCGGTTCTTCGTTTGTTTGTGTGCTGCATGACTGCCTTTGTTCGAAACATCAATGTGATTGATCTGTCAAATTCCACGATGTCATGCTACTGTTTCGTCAGCACATTGACCATGTAACCCACATGGGTCCAGGCATGTGTTCGACAGCGACTGCGCTACACTGCCGTTTTGTGAGCCAACTCAATGGTCGACATCTGCGTCCGCTTGTACATGTCACCAAACACATCAATTTCCTTGCGCTTTAGCGGCAGCTTGAACGCAACAGTCAGAATGTGCTCCACATCAACCTGCAGCAACAACATCGAAACCAGGCGCGCGGCTCACGTTGAGCACCATCGTGCGCCCCTTTCAACAAACACGGGTGGGGTGGGGGCATACCTCTTTCGGCATTCTTGCGAGAAACGTCATGATGCCTTCAAACTCTTTGGCCAGTAACTCACCTGCACACGGGCAAGACAAGGCGGTGAGACAACCGGAAGCGGCGTAAAACCGCACCTAGGCACTCACGTTGGTAGACTTTAAGGAGGCCCAACCCTACACGAAAGGCTATCTTCCAGCCTTCAAACAAAAAGCAATCCCACACCCGAGTGGAAAAGTCAAAGCGAAAGCTGTACGTGAACACTGTGATAAACCACTGCACCACACCACATCGTGAGACATGCAACAACCGCCCGTGACACAAGCACGGTGAATGTCATGTCCTTACGCACTTGCGAAGCAAAGATGGTAGGATGCAGGCCGTGCTTTTCCAAGTGTTTTGACAACTTAGGCAGCTTCTTTTTCACCAGTTCGTGGAACTGAAAGTGCAACAAACCAACCATGGGCATGCCAGGCGCATACAAGCCCGCGAGCTTGTGGGGCTCGAATTGCAGGAGTGAAAGCAAGAGAAAGAACGCATCTTCTTCTGGCATGTAGCTGAGAAACATTGCCGCAATGAAACCCATGCCTTGGCAGTAGCCAACCTGTGCGGAACATGCAGGGGGTTACAAAAAGGCCAGTGAAACAAACGGCCACGCAACACAGGCCCTCCTCACCTTCTCGTCGTAAATCGCGTACGCTCGCAGCACGCGGCACAAAGACGACTGACCAATTCCCCCCTCATCAGCAAACATCGCATGACGCGGAAACGTGCGATTGATGTCGCGCTCAATGATTTCGGGCATCTCAGAGCCTGCAGGGAAGGGAGTGCGGAGCAGCTTGGCATACAAGTCTGGGTTGGCGCGGCGGCGAGCGTCAGCCCCCACCAACCGCACCCACACCGCGCCCCGAAAGACATCAGGAATGCCTTTTCGAATGCGCCGCTTCAGTATGGACTGCTTGCGTTTTGTGTACCTGACGACACGACGACATGTGCAACCAAACCAACAACAACGTCCATGAGCGCCAGCCACGGCACCGCACGCACGTTCCCCCACACACACGCCCGGCCAGTTGGTCGACACGTACACATCCCAGTTGGTCAGCATTTGTCGCCACTTTTCTGTCCTTTGGTTCTCCAGCCGGATCTTTTTGCGAAGCGCCGCCGGCGTCAACGGCACACTGGACTTGAGCCGCTGCTCCAGTACCGGCCCCCTGTGGCGTGGAGCTTTGCCAGGCGTGGAGGAAGCGCTTGAAACGGCCCCGCCTGCACCAGCTCCAGTCCCGGCGCCAGCGGCTGCCACAGGCGCTGTTCCAACAGATGCATCGCTTCCACTCACAGCCGTGCCACTTTGTGACAGTTCTGTCCGTGCGTCAGACCTGCGACCGCAGCGGAGAACAACAACAACCCTGTGAGGAGACGTGCAAGCAAGCGGACAACCACGGTGCATATGGCCAACGCACCCGTCGGTGTTTTCGATGAAGAACCCATATCGATCTGTCTTACGTAGCCTGGATGTTGTCATGATTGTAGCAGGTCATGCACAAGCTCTGAACACGCAACGTCCCTTCAGAAACTCACCGAGACGGGGTAGACTGGTGCGTGTACGGTGTGGCGTTCAGCTCCGACTTGGTGTGCTGATGATGGGCCATCTCAGACACAACTGAAGCGTCGAATGAACGCAGCACTACTCGAAGACTTTCATGTGCATGTCAGCAGCTTCTGGTCTCCTGTACACAACAAACCAGCGCGCTAGCCGCGAACGACCATTGTGCTGCGCACAAACACACAACGTCATGACAGAGCGCTCACCACCAACACTGGCCACACGCGCGACCTGTCGCACATACATGCACCCACCTGATCTCGTTCACGTTGTTGGATCAGAGCCACCGTCGGTCACGCGATGGCCCGCAGTGTCTCTCCGCCCTTGTGCTACGAGCTGCTGAAGCTGCTCACATCACTTGGTTTTCGTCACGTCATATTCACACACATCGTCGGCTTCCAAAAGTGTTGGGTCTCTCTTTGATTGCGAGCTGCATGCCGCTGCTGCTGGCACCGCAGGACACTTCCATCGCACGTGCTGCAGCTGGGCCTGTTCACCAGGGCATCGCACAGCGTTGCACAACACAGCGGAGGCCCAGTGGGTTGCTTGGATTTGCTGCAACGTGTTGGTCACTGGCTCCGGGTGGAACGTTGGCTGCCTCGTACGGACACTGGCACCGTTAGTTGCACTGTTGGGCCAGAGGTTTTCTCCAGGGGCCCTTTCTGATTGCCATCATGGTACGCTGCATACATTACACGCTTGTTTGTGCACCTTGCTGCTCACTTTGTTCACCCCCAACCAGTCCCACCACAAGAGCAACTCTCGGCACACGATGGAGATTGTGAAGCTGGCATCCACGCTTGAAACGAACGACGAGGATTGGAAGGCTCGAGTGAAATCCCTCCGCTCCTTGGCAAGCATGGTAGAAAAGAGGCCTGAGGCCTTCGGGACGGACGCGTTTCATACGCTGCATGCGCCTTTGGAAACTCAGGTGCGCTGGGATGTGCTGTGCTGTGATGTGCTGTGATGCCGCATCCTTATCTGGGTTGCTGCAACGCAACAGGTTCGCGATTTGCGTTCTTCAATTGTACGTGAAACGTGCAAGACCCTGGTGACGATGGCGAAGGTTTTGGGGGATGGGTTTCGCAAACTGGCCTGGATGTTGCTTCCGAGCCTGGTCAACCTGTCAGCCTGTGGCAACAAAGTGATCTCTGGTTTGGTCAGTGACTGCGTGCACTCTGTGCTGCAACACACGCACGTGTCCCGAGGCATTCCTAAGATCACGGAGCTAGTAAAACATCGGTACGTGGATCGTTGCATGCAACAGTGGCTGCTCAACTCACGTCACACCCGCCCCCCATCGGCAGGAGCTCTTCGGTCCGCGAGAGTTGCTACGAGTACCTTCGAGTCATTTTATCACACTGGTCCCGTTCTGATATGGCTCGGCACGCGCCAGAAATGCTTGTTGCTATCCGTACGGGTATTGCTGATGCCAGTGCAGCTGGCAGGAGGACTTCGCGGGAGTGCTTCGTCCTGTTTCGTGACCTGTGGCCAGACCAAGCTTCTCGGTACGACGACACTGGTGGTGCCCTGTTGCAGCGAAACGCTGTTGCTGTCTTGTCTATTGCGGCGTGTGCACGAAAACCCTCATGCGGTGCTTGGTGTGCCCCTGTGCAGTGTCTACAAACTGTTTGATCCCCGTACGCAAAAGCTCATCGAGTCCACCGTGCCCCCACCCAAGAAACCGGACTTGGTGCGTGCCGCGTTGTGACGGCAGGTTTGTTCGGGTGTGACGTGTTATGTGCGTGGCACTGCGTGTTGTGTTGTGTGCTCCAGGCACGACGGCTGTCGGTCGAAGATGGCGCAGCGGCAATGATTCAAGCCGTTGTGCGGGGCAAACGGGTGCGTAGTGCGGATGTCCTCTCGCGTTTCCCCACAACAACACGTCTCACTTGCCAAGCCGTGGTGAGGAACAGATTCGCCAAAGCGTGGGTACGCCCAGATCTGGAATTCACATGGTACGCCGCGTGTTGAGTGTTTTCGTTCCACTTCATGTTCCCATCCACGCGTGTGGCCCTTCCTTGAGCTCTCGTGGTGTCGTGCGCCGCCGCCTGCGCACACCGTTGTCCAACCTGCCTTCTGCTGGTGCCTCGCTGTTTCGCCGCCGCCGCAGATTGACGAGGAAACGGCTGACATCGTCCACTCGCACCGAGACCGCACCAGCGGTAACCCAACGGAGCTAATAGCCAGCCCTGTTGCTGCTGCAACACCACCAAGCCGGACAGCATGGCCGTCTCCTGGCACTGCCGACGCTGGGGGCAGTGACAGCGGCAGCGGCGGTGTCGGGGCCGCTGTCGCGACGACCGGGTCTGTACCACCCAGCATTGCGTCTCCCGTCTCCACACACTCCCATTTATCTAGTCCCCGAAAGTCGCCTCACGCGTCGCGTCATAGTGCTTCCCTACCGCTTGTGGGAAATCGCGTGTGTGTCCGGCTGAAGAAGGGAGAACCACTCGGGACTGTGGCCTTTGTCGGTACGTGTTGCTCATGCGTGGTGCCAGGTGCGTTGCCCTCAACGAAGCACCATGACACAAGGGCTTTCGGTTGTTGTTTGGTGTCCCAGGTGCGACTCACTTTGCCCCAGGTGACTGGGTGGGCGTGAGGCTGGATGAAGGCGCGTTTGGGAAAAACAATGGCTCCGTTCAGGGCCGCTCCTACTTTGACTGTGGCGGCGAACGCTGTGGCCTGTTTGTGCGCCCCGGCCAAGTTGTGTTGGTCGACCCGTCGCTGCCTGCCCCCCCTATCCCCAGTGCAAGCCCCAAGGGCGCCTTAATCGTCCAACACCATCAGCACCAGCGACCACACACCGCAGCAGCGGCGTTGGAGGGCGCTCACCGGCAGCCCGAACAACGTTTGGTGGGGACAGACTCGCCGGATGCTGGGGCAGCGGCCAAGTTTGCGTCGCTGGGTCGCACCCATTTTCTGGATGACGTCACCTCGAAGCCGCTGCTCATGCAAGTGTCCGCCGACACCCTGGAGGAGGACTTGTTTGAGGATTTGAGGGCCGACGACGACTTTGATCCCAAGCTTCTGGACACACCCGCCATGGCTGACGACGGAGTGGGGCAAGACATGCTCCACGCACACCGCGTCAACATTGACCAAGTGCTCAACGCCCTGCGCGTCGAAATGCAGCTGATTGCGGAAATGGAGACCCGGCTGGATGAGAACGGCGGCATTGGGGTCGACTCGCTCCATAGCTACGCTCACCAGATGGACAAGCACCTGCGGGAGCGTGGAGTTCTTGCGCAGCGCATGCAAGCAGAGCTCCAGTCGTTCCGCAGTCGCATCACGAAGCTGTCGCAGTCTGGCTTTGTGAAAGGGAAGACCAACGCGCCCGATGCTGGCGACGACGGAAACCCTGACACGACTAGCAGCGCCAACGGCGGCGTGGATGGTGGCGCAGTGGACGTCGTGCCGGTGCACGCCGGTTCCTCCGCAACAACAGACAACCACGAAGCAGCAGCGGGCGGCTTGGTGCAACCGGTGCCGAACACACCCCCAAGGGGATCCACGGCGCTCGCTGAGGCTGTGAACAGTGCCAGGAGTGCAAGCGCCGACGGTCACGGTGACGGTGACGATGGCGGTCACGGTGACGGCGGTGTGGAAATTGTCGCGGCCACCCCTGCACGGGAAGATCAGCCCAAGGCATCCCCTCCGATGACGCGGTCCAGATCGGCGGCTCGACGAAGGCGGCGCCGCTCATCACATGACTCCACCAGCGCGGACGTGGCTGCTGCCGCTGCCGCAGCAGACTCGGGCAGTGGTCAGAAGAAGGGGGCTACGTCGCCAAGTCGTGCTCGCGCTCGACGTGGAAGTGGTAGCACTGCATCTGCACGCCACAGCAGCGGCCGCGGTGCACACGCTCGACCACGCACGTCCGCAGGGTCCACACGCTCACGCCGGTAGAGTCGGTACTTGTAGTGGTTGTGGGTGTTTCCAAAATATTTTCGGATTGTTTCATTTTGTTGACTTTTGTGTTTTGGCGCGTGCGTGAGCAGCTGATTCCCAGCCCCCACACCTGCCACACAAGTGAGCACACC
>Ga0213833_1002114_pt1 | contig 13261 bp, 10 predicted proteins | sample SWATP21_FD_160575 | JGI IMG/M metagenome (GOLD analysis project Ga0213833, IMG submission 160575) | Coastal seawater microbial communities from Marineland, Florida, United States - SWA TP2 #1 | ecosystem: Environmental > Aquatic > Marine > Coastal | place: USA: Florida | collected 2016-08-14
AGACGAAGAATTATCAGAAGTTTTAGCTCAAAAAAATACTACTAAGAGGCCTTGTGTCGATTCTTTAGAGGATATTATATATAAGCCTTTAAAGGTTCTAGATCATGGTTTTATACGAGTCATAGACTATATGGGGGATGATTCGGCAATAGTGCAAGCTGCCAGAGTGTCTTATGGCAAGGGCACTAAAGCAATTAATAAGGATCAAGGGCTTATCAATTACCTGATGCGCCATAGGCACACAACTCCATTCGAGATGTGTGATATCAAATTTCATATAAAATTACCAATCTTTGTTGCAAGGCAATGGATAAGACACAGAACTGCAAGTGTGAACGAATATTCTGCTCGTTATTCAATATTAGGGAATGAATTTTATCTTCCAGAAAGGGAGCATCTCGCCGTGCAATCGAAGACCAATAACCAAGGAAGGGAAGATGAAGCATTGCCTGAAGCGGAGGCTAGCAAGGTCTTAAACATTCTAAAATCTGATGCTATAAATTGCTACGATCATTACATATCTATGATGAATGAGGATGAAGGGGGTAATATTATAGATGAAAATGCTTCTGGATTGACAAGGGAGCTTGCTAGAATGAACCTAACGCTCAATTATTATACGGAATGGTATTGGAAAATAAATCTACATAATCTTTTGCATTTTATAGCGCTCAGGGCTGATCCTCATGCTCAGTACGAAATTAGAGCTTATGCAGATGTTATGCTTGATATAGTAAGGAAGTGGGTTCCTTTTGCGTCGAATGCTTTTGAAGAATATCGAATGAATGGTATGAATTTTTCACGTAAAGAAATAGAAAGTTTGAAAAAAATGCTTAAAGGTGAGAAGGTCGATGCAGAAAATAGCGGTTTAACTAAGAGGGAATGGTCTGAATTTGCTTCTAAGCTGAGCTTGGAGAGTTAAGTTGTGAGAATCCTATACCTTCTTTTAGCAGTACTTCTAGTTTCTTTTATTCTCTTTAATATTGCTGGAGAGGTTGATTATTATGATCAAAAGACAACGCTGAGCTCTTGGGCGAATGAGCAGATAGAAGAAGAATTTTCAACTTTTAAAGGGGGGCATTTCTCTAGAGAAGATATAAACCATACCTACAATATTTTGCAAAAAGACCCTTCAAATTCTATTACTAGGTTTCAAATTATTGATGGCAGCATTTATTCGGATTTCAAAAGTTTAAGCAAATCTGACTCTGGCGTGGTGGAGGCTTACAATACCTATCTTGAATTCTTTAAGGGGCTTGTTTCTGAAGGGAAGATAGGGACTAATGTGGAATTTATCCTGTCCATTGGTGATGATTTAAACTTAGCAGATGACTTTACTCCAAAGGTACCCCTCATCGTTCCTGTCAAAAAGTATGAAGACCCCAAAGGCAAGTACTTAATATTGGCCCCAGATTATTATATCATCAGCGAATGGCCAAGGCTTTTTGGAGAAATCTTGGACGCTAACACTAAATATCCTTGGGACGAAAAAATAGAAAGGGCTTTTTGGCGAGGTAGTTCAACGGGTGGTATATATAGAAGGGATAATTGGCAGGATTTTCCAAGGGTAAAAATTGTCGAAACCTCATCAGAATATCCAGCACTTTTGGACGCAAAATTTACCCTTCTCTCTCAAAGAAATAAGGATGTAGTGGATGAGATTTCTTCCTTATACCCTATAGCGATGGCGGTCTCCCAATCGGATCATGTGAAGTATAAGATGCAGATTTCCGTTGAGGGGAGCGTACAGACCCTCTCCTCAGAATTATGGAGATTATTAAGCAACTCTGTATTGCTAAGGCAGAAAACTACAAATATGAAGTGGTTTCATTCTCTCTTTAAGGATGGAGAGCATTTTATAGATATAGAATATGATATGTCTGATTTGATGGAAAAAATCAAATGGATCCTGTCAAATGATAAGAAGGCACAAAAAATTGCCGAAAATGCTAGTAATGTGGTGAAAAGTGAGTTTACGCCATCTCATTTAGAATTATATTGGCAAGCGCTGCTTGCTGAATATGCAAAATATCAGGGATTTGACCTAAGGATCCCTACACTAGATTCAGCAGAAAAGATATAGCTTAAGTATTTGCCTGCAATTCGGGTTAATATAGGTTTTATTGTGTTTTTTCGTTTTTTTCAAAAAATAGCCCTTGACATGCTGTTTTAACTCTTATATAAAGATCTGCACATTTGTGGCTCTCGAAAGAGATTCACAAGCTGTTTGACAAGTTAATGAAGTTATAAACATAAATTTACAACATCGCGTGCGTAATTGCTGCGGATATCTGAATGGGGTCTTACCGTCAATAGCCGCAATAAGTGATTATGCTAATCGATGAGTAGATACGAATGACAAATAAAGTTGTGCAAGATTAGTTCTGCATACAGCTAAGTTTGATCTCAAATTAAAGTAAATAAATTAAGAGCATTTGATGGATGCCTTGGCGTTAGAAGGCGATGAAAGACGTAATACGCTGCGATAAGCTTCGGGGAGTTGCGAATAAACTGTGATCCGAAGATTTCTGAATGGGGAAACCCACCTGCTTGCAGGTATCGTATAATGAATACATAGTTATGCGAAGCAAACCCAGTGAACTGAAATATCTAAGTAGCTGGAGGAAAGGACATCAACCGAGACTCCGCTAGTAGTGACGAGCGAACGCGGACCAGGCCAGTGGCCTATAGGTAATAACTAGAACAACATGGAAAGGTTGGCAATAAAGGGTGATAGCCCCGTATAGGTAAAAAGCTTATAGGTCCTCGAGTAAGGCGGGACACGTGAAATCCTGTTTGAACATGGGGGGACCACCCTCCAAGCCTAAGTACTCTCTAACGACCGATAGTGAACTAGTACCGTGAGGGAAAGGTGAAAAGTACCCCGACGAGGGGAGTGAAATAGTATCTGAAATCGAATGCTTACAAGCAGTCGGAGCGGACTTGTTCCGTGACGGCGTACCTTTTGTATAATGGGTCAGCGAGTTAGTTTACCAAGCAAGCTTAAGCCGTTAGGTGTAGGCGAAGCGAAAGCGAGTCTTAATTGGGCGATATAGTTTGGTGAATTAGACCCGAAACCGGGTGATCTAGCCATGGCCAGGCTGAAGGTGGAGTAAAATCCGCTGAAGGGCCGAACCCACTGTTGTTGCAATAACAGGGGATGAGCTGTGGTTAGGGGTGAAAGGCCAATCAAACTCGGATATAGCTGGTTCTCCGCGAAATCTATTTAGGTAGAGCGTCGGATGTTTACCACTGGAGGTAGAGCACTGAATGAGCTAGGGGGTCCCACAGACTTACCAAACTCAATCAAACTCCGAATGCCAGTGAGTATAGTCCGGCAGACAGACCATGGGTGCTAAGGTCCTTGGTCGAAAGGGAAAGAGCCCAGACCGCCATCTAAGGTCCCAAAATCGTAGCTAAGTGTGAAAGGATGTGAGAAGACCAAAACAACTAGGAGGTTGGCTTAGAAGCAGCCATCCTTTAAAGAAAGCGTAATAGCTCACTAGTCTAAATAAGTTTTCTTGCGCCTAAAATGTAACGGGGCTAAAGCTACGTACCGAAGATGCGGATTTATATCATAAGATATAAGTGGTAGCGGAGCGTTCTGTAAGTCTGTGAAGGTGAGTCGTGAGGCTTGCTGGAGATATCAGAAGTGAGAATGCTGACATAAGTAGCGTAAAAGAATGTGAGAGACATTCTCGCCGAAAGTCCAAGGGTTCCTGCGTAAAGTTAATCTGCGCAGGGTAAGTCGGCCCCTAAGGCGAGGCTGAAAGGCGTAGTCGATGGGAATCAGGTTAATATTCCTGAACCTGAAGGATGTGACGGAGATAGTAAATTGTAAGTGCTTATTGGATTGTGCTTGCAGTGAATATCTTCCAGGAAATAACACCTTCTCGTTGAAACCTATAACAGTAGCTTAATTAGTTTCTGTTATAGGTTTCAATATAGACCGTACCCGAAACCGACACTGGTGGACTGGTAGAGTATACCAAGGCGTTTGAGAAAACGATGCTGAAGGAACTAGGCAAATTACATCTGTAACTTCGGGAGAAGGATGACCTGTTTTTGGGCAACCAGAAATAGGTGGCACAAGCTAGGGGGTAGCGACTGTTTATCAAAAACACAGGGCTCTGCAAAGTCAATAGACGAAGTATAGGGTCTGACGCCTGCCCAGTGCTGGAAGATTAAGAGGAGGAGTGCAAGCTCTGAATTGAAGTCCCAGTGAACGGCGGCCGTAACTATGACGGTCCTAAGGTAGCGAAATTCCTTGTCGGGTAAGTTCCGACCCGCACGAATGGCGTAACGACTTCCCCACTGTCTCCAGTATCGACTCAGCGAAATTGAATTCTCCGTGAAGATGCGGAGTTCCCGCGGTTAGACGAAAAGACCCCGTGAACCTTTACTACAGCTTTGCACTGGTATTAGGAATCAAATGTGCAGGATAGGTGGGAGACTTTGAAGCCTTAGCGTCAGCTAGGGTGGAGTCACCCTTGAGATACCACCCTTTTGATTCTTGATATCTAACCTAGGTCCGTGAATCCGGGTCGGAGACAATGCATGGTGGGTAGTTTGACTGGGGCGGTCGCCTCCCAAAAAGTAACGGAGGCGCGCGAAGGTTAGCTCAGGTTGGTCGGAAATCAACTGTTAGAGTGCAATGGCATAAGCTAGCCTGACTGCGAGTCTGACAAGACGAGCAGAGACGAAAGTCGGTCATAGTGATCCGGTGGTCCCGTGTGGAAGGGCCATCGCTCAACGGATAAAAGGTACTCCGGGGATAACAGGCTGATGATTTCCAAGAGTCCATATCGACGAAATCGTTTGGCACCTCGATGTCGACTCATCACATCCTGGGGCTGGAGAAGGTCCCAAGGGTTCGGCTGTTCGCCGATTAAAGTGGTACGTGAGTTGGGTTCAGAACGTCGTGAGACAGTTCGGTTTCTATCTGCCGTGGGTGTTGGAAGTTTGAGAGGATCTGCCTTTAGTACGAGAGGACCGAGGTGGACGTACCCCTGGTGGACCAGTTGTCGCGCCCGCGGCATGGCTGGGTAGCTAAGTACGGAAGGGATAACCGCTGAATGCATCTAAGCGGGAAACCCACCTCAAAACTAGACTTCCCTATTAGAGCCGTGAAAGACCATCACGTTGATAGGCCAGGTGTGTAAGTGTGGTAACATATTTAGCTAACTGGTACTAATAGCTCAATCGTTTTGCTTTGCTGATCAATACTTAGCAGTGTGTAGTGCTAATTTTGTACATTAGTTTATGACTTCATTATCTTAAAAAATCAATTTAAGCTTTTATAGCTGGCTTGGTGGTTATAGCATGAGTGGAACACACGATCCCATCCCGAACTCGAACGTGAAACCTCATAGCGCTGATGGTACTTCACCTTATGGTGCGGGAGAGTAAGTCGTCGCCAGGCCTGCTATAGAAGCTTTTTTTGTTATGTAAATAGCTTAAATCTACAAGCTGCTTGATATCTCTATATAACATTTTGCCTCTTTTAAGCTGCAGATCAATGTTTGGATTTCTCTATTATTTCGCGTGTTTGCTACTCTCATTGCATGTCTCTTTATTGTCTTCCCGCTTTAGGTCAGGAATCTATATTTACCTTACGTTTCTTGCCTGGGAGACTAATGGATTCCTGACCTAAAGCGGGAATTACAGGGGGAGAAAGTGGGTAAGGTATAAAACGCTGTCATCCCGCATTTAGTGCGGGATCCATGAATCCTCAAGGTAGAGAATGAGGGTGGATACCGGATATTTTGCTAGCAAAATTCCGGCATGACAATGGGAGAGAAAACGGGTATGACAAGGGTATAAAGCAGCCAGTATAAAACACTGTCATGCCGTGTAAAAGTTTATTAATTCGTTGACAAAAAAGAGCTAGAATAGAATTGTCAAGGAGGGATATATACGACATCAGAGAGAGGATAAGACCTTAGCAAGGAATTATCAGGAGAAATGGAAATATTTAATATCAGAATATGAGCTAGTAAAGTGCAGGAAACATACAAGATATCGTTTTGTAGGGGAGTTTTATAAAGCCCATAACATCAGCAGACAATTATTCAATAAGATATATAACAGATATAGTAAGAGCGGTGTAGCTGAAGATTTGCTACCCCAGAAGCGCGGACCCAGATGGAAGGTAAGACTTCCAGAAGCCTGTATAGAAGAGGAAGTAATATCATATAGGAAAGAGGGCTGAATAGGTATGAGATATGTGCTATGCTAGAGCGCAAACATGGTAAGAGGCTAGTGAGTCCATCTGGCATATATAACATATCAAGAAGGCATGGAATGAATAGATTGAGACAATCGGAGAGAGAAGAGAAGCGGCGGATAATAAAGGAGCGTCCTGGTGAGTTAGGGCATGTAGATTGTCACTATATTAGGAAGGATCTTATAAGCAATAATAAGAAACAATATTATCTGGTATGTATAGTTGATTCATATAGCAGGATAGCCTGGGCAGAGGTATTAGATAATATTAAGAGCCTAAATGTTATGTTTGCCACTATGAGGATGTTTAATATCATCAAGCATGATTATGATATACAATTTGAGGAAATATTGAGTGATAATGGTGCTGAATTTGCCTCAAGAAACAATGTAGATCACCATCCATTTGAGAGGATGCTGAAGGAGCTTGGGTTGAAGCATGCTTACACAAGACCTTATAGACCTCAGACCAATGGAAAGGCTGAAAGATTCTGGAGAACTTTGAAGGAAGATTTGCTAGAATCTGGCTTTGACTCTATTGAGCAATTAAAAGAGGAATTATTTGAATATTTGATATATTACAATGATATACGACCACACCAAGCTTTAGGTGGAATCCCACCTAAAACTTTTTTACATAATCCGTCAACGAATTAGCTAACTTCTACACTTGTTGACATTTTTAATTTTAGAATAACATATACTATCCTATAATGCAACTATATTAACTATATATTCCAACCAAAGAAGGATGGCTATATTTATGTGTTTTTATAGATCTATATTCCAGATCTGTAATTGGCTGGTCTATGAGTAACAGAATGAAGGCTGAATTAGTGGTAGATGCTTTAACTATGGCGCTCTTCAGAAGGAAATTTCCAAGCTCAGTGATTGTGCATTCGGATCAAGGCTCGCAGTATGCATCTAATAAATATCAGGCATTGCTTAAAGCTAATGGCCTTATTTGCTCTATGAGCGGAGTTGGTTGCTGCTATGATAATGCTCCATCTGAAAGCTTTTTCCATAGCCTTAAGGTAGAGCTGGTGCATGATGAAAATTATCAGACTAGGGAAATTGCCAAATCTTCTATTGTGGAATATATAGAATGTTACTACAATAGGAAACGCAGACATTCTGCTATCAATTATAAAATACCTCATTTTTATGATTGTACTTATATGGCTGCTTAAACAAAAGTGTCCGCTAAACTAGGGCAAGATCACTAAATCTTGGTATGCCAATTGGGAGAATTTAGTAATATTTCTAGAATATCCAGAGGCAATTAGAAAAATTATTTATACGACGAATTCTATAGAGTCAGTAAATTCTCAGCTGAGAAAAGTGACTAAAAACAAGAGGGTCTTTCCTAGTGATGATTCTGTGTTTAAGACGCTTTACTTGACAATTGAGTATATTACTGCAAAATGGAATATGCCCATACAAAATTGGGGAGAAGCTATGGCTCATTTTTTGATAAAATTTAGCGATAGATTTTAGGAGGTCATATGGAATTTACCCAAAACTCTGGCAAGACCCCTTTGGAATCCAAAACGGAGCTATTTACTATAAATCTCACTATAAAAGAATTATCAAGGCCGATACGTCTGTATACTACGCTTATTCATCATCAATATTACCCCCTGACCTTGTAAATCGTATCCTTTTATTCTGTACTACATTTGTTGTACTTAAACTTCTCTTACTACGAGTTTGACCTACCACATCTTTATCAATATCAGTAGGCATGGCTCTAAAAGCACCTTTCAATCTCTTTGTACTTAATTGTTTTGAGACCTTTTTACGTGTTGGGAAATATGTTTCATCCTTATTCATAGGTCCTATAAATACACCAGATGTGCGAATTTGTTTTGTTTCTTTAGACCAGGCTGGCAAAAGTGCGGCATCTATTACCTTTTGCCCTACCAACCCTACATCGCCTAACCTACGCGTTGCATCATATATCGCCCTTGTCTTATCATTATAATATTCTTCAGGATTCTGTTTTATATCATCTATTGTTGGAGGGTCGCCCCAATACTGAGGTTTTAATATTGGATCAAAAGATGATAATACTTGACGTTGATTAGCATCCTCATCACCTGATCTGAGGTTAAATACAGAATGTCCAAGCCCCTTGTATACACTTCCAACACTAGCCGCTTTATCTCGTACCTTGTGAGTCATCCTAGAATTTGCTATTTTACTACTCACATCTTGTACATCAAATATTTCACCGAAATTTGTTAATGCGGCTTCTTGTGACTCAGTAAGTGCAGCATCCCTTTTCACAATTTCTGAAACTATTGCTCTAATTGAAGAATCAGCTAAAATATGACATGCATTTTGTCCGGACGGAGTACTGTAACCCATCGAACTCCTTGGCATCATTTTTTGTTCAACTGGATTTTTTGCCTCTCTAATTATTCCGAGAGCCGATAGTTCAGCTTCTGTACCCTTCTCACGTCTAGGTCTTCCACCGCTGCTAGACATCTGACGTGCATAATCTACCTCTTCTAGGTCTCTCGGACTTCTCCTAAATTGTGCCATAAACCCCCTCTTTGTCACTACCCAATAGCTAAAGCTCTCATTTCAAAACCACACGGGGCGGACGTAGATGGCGTACCATCTGGTGTTACTGTGATTCGCATATGATTTAATCCCATCTTCAAGTAATCATGATAATCTAACGATGCATAATCTTTGCTTCTCATTGTTATCGACACCAAATTTTCCTCACCACCTTCTGCCTCTTTCGAATCCACACTCTTAGTAACACTAGTCCCAGTATTTGGAACAATTTTTCCTGTATCATCAGTATCAGGATTAAATACCATATTGAGATCCAAATCCATATCTTTTGTTTTCCAGCATTTCATGAACAACGTAAAATCTATATTATGATCTATGATTTTGAAGTAAATATCCATTTGCACAGTTCCATCTGAAAAATCTGTAGACATTGCTTGAGGGAATCCTCCACCTCTAATGAGTAGATTATTGGAACCAGATGCAATTTCATAATTACTTCCCTTAGCAGGCACTGCTGTAAATTTGCTAGTAATAAATCCAATGACTGCACCATTATCTGATCCCAACTTCGTTATTGGATCTAGAGCTAATAGCGGAAGATCTATCTGATCCGATTTAATAGAAAATGGGTTGCTACTACTATCAAAAATAACCCCATACTCAACTTTCAATGCTCCACCAGATGCAGAATGGGATGCTTGGGCATAGTTTAAATCATGTTCAAATTGTATTTTTCCACTGGATGATTTTAAACTAACTACCCATGATGCTTTAGAAGTAAAATCCACACCAAAAAGAGAAAGTTGGGTTGGTGGTAATACCAAATTATTACTTGTATCAATTAACAATCTCTGTTGAATATATTCTGGTAATGTTACATCACCAGAACTACCAGATCTAAATTGAACTACATCCCATGGATATTCTTGCCCCCAAACCCACGTAGGTGATTGATTCTGATTATCTATAATGGCATAGCTACTCCAATCCTTGATACTCATAGAAGCAGAATTTGTATTTTGTTGTTCTTGATTTCTTGAGCTACCAGCACTATCTGAAGTACTATTTGTATTAGTTGTGGAGAATTCTTGATTAGCAGAGACACCACCTTGTAGCATATCACCCTGAAAACCAATATTTTCTGAAAAACCATAACTATTTGTTTGTGAAGTAGAAGATCCTGTAGTATGTTCTCTCGATGATGAAGCTCCTTGAGACTCGCTACCACTTCTGTCAGTCATTACCGCAGTATTTAGTGTTTTTGGTGTATATTCTACTAAAGTACAATCTGCATCTACAGGATCAGATGTACCATCTACTTCACTCATAGATATTTTATTAATAATCAATGCTGGATAATCTTTAAAAGAAGATTGATTATAAGTTGAAATATTATAGGTATTTTGGTTTGGTAGAATTAACCTTTGAGTGCAATTGATAATATATTGCCTAGTACTACCCAAATTTTTTACATCTGTATATTCTCTAACTTCATACTGTATTATACTCGTACCATAGATTGGATCACCACTTCCCATGGAAATCACATTTTTCTGATATTGTGTATATAAGTCTTTTATTTTTAACATATGTCCCTCCTACACTGCTTTTATGATATAATACAGCGCTGCGTTTTTTGGACGAGTCTCAAAGTCACTGTCTCCTACAGAGGATGATTGATTATTTGACCCATCCTGATTCCAGGCCCAATGTGTGTAATCGCCATCGTCAGCTGATTGTGTAAACATGTTACGGCTGTGGCTATGCTTTTTAAAAGCATCATTCTGAATAGAACCAATCCCTTTTTGTGATATCTTAGGGTTTTTCATATCTGTCCGCGAGCCAGCATCTGGATCATTACCTGAACCGCCGTCCACCCCTCTTATAAACCTTCCTCTTAAATCAGGTAGATAAAATTGCCCAGCAGGGGGACTACCACCAAAATTATTACCTATAGCAGCGTAAAGAGCAGCATACTTAGTTTGTGACACTGGGGTACCATCACACATTAGCCACCCATCAGCTTTATAGCTCTGATTCTCCCCTGTACCACCCCACATCATTATTGTTCCTACTGGAATTTGACTCATATTTCCTCCTTTTTTAACAATATAATTAACTACAAATGCTTACGCACCTTAACATCCAGTAATAGCAGCGTAGAATCTCTTACTAAACACTAGATATAAATTGGATTGTATTTAATTAAATTTCTATATGCAACTATTAATTTTATAAAAGATATTTTTTTAATTAGTAGTAGATTTAAAAAAATTCTCTTTTATAATTTGTTATACCTTAACAATATACTAAGTAATATATGCTATTTGTGTTGGAGATAAAAATGTTTGATATATGCTATGACCTAACTGGTTTGTATATATAATATATTCCAGTACAGCAGTGAATATGTTATATAGCACTAAGAGGACTAAAACAGGCTAGAAAATTGCTGCACTAAGGACAAAGAAATAAAAAATGGTATATTTAAAGTGCCAATCTTTTTTATAAAATTTTTACAAATATGCTTGCAACAAACCTTCTCCGCAATTTTATTGCTTATGTTATCATCATGCTCTACGTTTAATAATATACAATCAGGTATAAATCCTGGGCATAATAAAGTTTTATACGGTATTGATGTATCACATTATCAAGGTCATATTGACTGGAAAAAGATAAAAAATACAGATATTAGTTTCGTATATATAAAAGTTAGTGAAGGAAAGCATTTAAGAGATAAGCAATTTTCTAGAAATTGGAGTGAATCTTCAAAAACGAAATTAATTCGTGGGGGATATCATTTTTTTGAGCCAAAAGAAGATGCTGCAAAGCAAGCTCATTTATTTTTAAAATCTATCCGCAATAATGGTGGATATAAAAGAGCGCTTCCACCAGTTCTTGATCTTGAGGTAATAAGAGGCGTATCTAGACTAGAATTGATAAAAGGAATTAATATATGGTTACGCATAGTAGAAGATGAGCTGAAGTGTAAGCCAATAATCTATACGGATTATAGTTTCTGGAATAAATATTTAGATGGGGAATTTAATCATTATAGGCTTTGGCTTGCAGAATACGCTAATGAGCCCCACTCTCTCAAGACAAGAAAAACAGAAATCTTCTGGCAATATAAGCAAAATAGTACGATTGAAGGGATAAGCACAAAAGTCGATAAAAATAAATTTATGGGCACCATATATGAGCTTGAGAAACTGCTATGTAAGGAGAATAATTATGGAATATAAAATTTTATATCAGGTTCAGTCAAAAAAATATCGAATTTTATCACTGATTATTGCGCTATTTGCCTTATATCATTTAGATATAATAAATTCTAGTTTAAGTTTTTTAGAAAATGGCTATGTTGCTGAGGAAAATAGAAAATACTTGAGCTTAGTTGAGCTAGAAGCATCTGAAGTATTGTTGGTACTATATGGAATAAAATCTTTACTGATGGTCGTTGAAAGCAGCATTGTAGGAATATCCTTTGTGGTAGAAGCGAAACTACAAATAGGCAAATCTGTACGCATTTTGCTAGACATGTTAAATTACATACAAATAGGAGCTATTTTGAGTCTAGCTAGCTCTTCTATAATTGAGGTTTTACTGGGCATTTCTAAGATGTTTTCAAACATAGTCGTGGGTGCTAGTATTATTTCTTTGTATGTATATTATATTTGGCAAGGACCATATTCTAAATTTAAAAAAATAATCGGTAAAATATCTTTCCTACTAACCTTTTTTGCATTGTTAGTGAATATTATGCTGCCACTAAGTGTACATTTTGCACATATTGTCTCTAAAAAGCTCTTAAGACCTCATATAGAACAAACCTATGTAAAGTTAAAGGAAACGCATAATGTGATAAAAGATTCTTCTAATAAAGAATCAGATATACATGAGCACGTAAAGCACACAATTCACAACGCACGTGAACTATCTAATAAGGTTGAACATTATAATAATTCACTTTCAAAATACATAATAAAATATCTTATATACAAGATTTTTGAAACGCTGATTTTTCCTATTACAATTATTTTGGTAATGGTGATAGCTTCTCGGCGATTACTATGTTACCTCATATTCAGAGACTGATGGAAGTATTTTATGCTGCAATTGTATTAAACAAAGCTAACATCATTAAAAAAACAATCAGAAACTGCTACTATAAAGATCTTTATTACGCTTATACTTAAGAATGTTTTCCATGTTCCATAACGCATATTATACATCTGACAAATGTTACCTGAATCACAGATACTTATGTAATAAATTTAGTAATTTATGTCTTTTAGTTCATCCTCTAAATTGATAATTTTGTAGAAAAATTCAGAATCTATTACTTTCTCACTTAAATCACCGACATAAAATAATACTGGGGTAATGCTCCCGTAAAAAAGTAGTATTCAGGAGTAGAATTTTCTAACAGAATAAGGAAGGAGATTTTACTATGAAAAAATATACAGAACATCAGATATTATCGATATTAAAACAAGCAGAA
>Ga0213833_1002118_pt1 | contig 13252 bp, 8 predicted proteins | sample SWATP21_FD_160575 | JGI IMG/M metagenome (GOLD analysis project Ga0213833, IMG submission 160575) | Coastal seawater microbial communities from Marineland, Florida, United States - SWA TP2 #1 | ecosystem: Environmental > Aquatic > Marine > Coastal | place: USA: Florida | collected 2016-08-14
CCGGTATGAATCAGAAAAAGCAATCCAAAGCCTACGGCAACGAGAATGTCTTTAAAGGCTAAGGCCCTAATAGAATCCTGAGCATTGGCCAGTTTTCTATAGAGCAATGCACTACTTAATAGAACAATTGGGACTATGGCACCTAAGAGTAATTGAGGGCCTGCATAGAAACTGAATTCAATTATGGTGAGCGCCGATAGTTGTTTGCCAAACAGGTCTTCGTGAAATTTATAAAACACCTGCATCTGTATCACCAGGATGGCAATACCAGACACTATCCCAAAAATTCTAAGGGATGATCTGCTAAGGCTTGGTGGCAATTTGGCTTTCAATTCTCTGTAAAAATAAAAGGCCCCATTTAATGGGGCCTTACTATTAAGCAGATGAAATGCGATTAATCCAACTTTTACCTGATGAAGGCTCTCAGTTGATAGTGATGTTCCTCATTTTTAACATGCACAATGTATAAGCCTTCTGAAAGGTGTTTCACATCAAGCTTTGCGGAGCTTCCTTGCTTGGACTGGGTCATTATCAGGTTGCCCGCCAGGTCATAGAGCTCAAGATCGAATGATTCAGATTCAAGTGTTCCGGAAAACAGTACTTCGAAAACACCATTGCTTGGGTTTGGAAACAATTCTATGCTTCCCTCATCAACTAATACCTCCTCGGTTGCCATTGGTGGAACAGGCCCACAAGAGGTGATGATCAATCTGGTTGATGAAGTTGCAATGTTTCCGTTTTGGTCAGTGGCTGTCAGGGTATAGGTTATATCGCCGGCTGAGCTAAGTGTGCCACTGGTGGCTCCTACCTGAGGCGAAAGCACTGTGGTTGATTGCAGACCAGGATCCGCACCAGTATTCACCTTGGTGGTCCATTTGTAAGTATGTGTTCCCGTGCTGCATGGCACAGCTCCACCAATCTGAAAGCCGCTGGCATCACCAACACATTTATTAATGACATCAGGCGTATGGGCCATAATTGAATTAGCTTCAAGTAGCACGTGAGCTTTGCCTACACAACCTAGGGGGTCGGTGGCAGTAACTGTATACAGTGTATTAGTCAACTTGCCACTGCCGGTTGAAGCAGTGGGGGTACTTGAAGTGGTGCTGCTTAAGAAGGTACTGGGCGACCAGCTGTAAGTGTAGCCAGAGCCGCTTCCACCACTTGCACTGGCATGGAATTGTACGGGCCCCTGATCTCCATCACAGACTGAAACCACAGGGCTGTTTGAAGAAACAGATAGGGGACTATTAACGGTGATGGGGGTGATCATCTCAGTTTGGCAGCCATTGTTGTCGGTTACCATTACCTTGAAGTCTTCGGTTGGATTGGTTTCTTCATTCAGCAGGAAGTCAACAGTGGGTAAACTATTTGAAAGCGCATTCAACAGCGGGTACCAGGTATAGGAGTATGGAGCTGCGCCACCAGTTACATTGGCGCTTGCCGTAATGGTCTCACCAACACAGGCTGATGTTTTGCTGAAGTTCACCATCACCGTTGGCTTTTGAACAATATTTAACGTTGCAGCACTCGACAGTATAATGCCATTGCCAAAATCTACCCGCAACGTGGCTTCATTGTTGGGGTCGTTGGCCGAGAAGGTGTGTATAGGGTTGGCCCAGGTACCACCATTTGGCCACAGCGCATCGCCTGGCATCCATTGAGAAGTAGTTTGGGTGCTGCCGTTTACGAAAATCCATTGGTACATCACTCCACCAGCACATCCGTCAGCTACTGTTGGCCCGGCATAACTGGTGAACTGTACGTTCCCATCACACTCCGTGTCATAAGTAAAATCTACTTCGTAAGATGGCGTATTATTCGGAGCCCAGCTGCCACAACTTCCATGAAGCTGATTGGCAGGTAGTATAAGGTCATGACCTTCATCAAGAATGAGCCGGTCAATTTCGAGTTTCTCATTCTCAGGAATGATATCAACATAGTAATAACCTTCTTCAAGATTGTCAAAATTCAGTGCTCCGCAAAGTCCATGGGTATACCACATCCAATCAGTACTGCCTACACAGCCTACGTAATCAGATTGAATTACCTGGCTTCGGTCAGCGGTCATCAGTCGAACATAGCATCCCGTAGTTCCGGTGGCTGTTTCCTTAAGTCTCATCCTCAGGTTTACACCATAATCTTCAGTACTGTTGTCAGCATTGCAAACCCTGAATTTGTAGGACAGCATTGGGGCTTCACCCGTAAGACCCCAGTCAGACGGAGTATGGGTGACAGGGTCAAAATTGGGAAAAGTGTAATAGGTTACGAAATCTGTGAAATCGCCACCCAGAGCAGGCGTGGGCTGCTCGCCAAGTGATGGGTCGTTAATACGGGTGGTAATACTCAGGTATTTCATGTCAAGCACATTTGAAGTAACCTGTTTAAGGTCATCATGCACCTCGGCCTCAAATACGAAATCTTTGCTCCAATGGGTTGGGTGCCATGGCTCATGCCACTCATCAAGCTGAATGAGTATGTAATCGCCTCCTTGATCATCTTTACGATAGATGTAAGTACTGCCTTGCTGGCGACTCATTACCGTAAGATCAATGCCTTGATTGTCAAGATTTCTGATAAATACATGTTTCTCATAATTTACCCCACTCGTGCCTGTTTGAACACTGTTAGAGTAACGTTGCTTTGTGCTCATAATCAGATAGTGAATGTCTGTTGGGCTTGAAGGATTAACCCATTTTCTGGCCATGGTGTAGGTGTCTCCACCACCAGCAGTCAATTTGAACTCTTTGTATACTGGGTTGATTCCTGTAATATTCAGAATCTGGTCTTGTACAATAGAGCCTTCACGCAAAAAATATTCATAGCGACTGGAAATGGCCTGTGCGTAAGAAGGCATAAGAGGCTGCCAGGCCCAGTGTTCCGGTCGTTCATAGGCCTTCACATATTCATGATTACCTGCGGCATAAAAGTGCCCGGTGTAGTAAAACTCAGCCCCAAACATGCCAAGTATTTTCAAGAAGCCCAACCATTGTCCGGGTCGTATGTTGTGGGTTGGATTCTCATCCCATCCGGGGCTTACAAATGGCGAAAACAGATCATCACCACCAGCAAGCTCATTTCTGCGACCATAGGTGGCCCAGCTTATGCCGTGCCAGGCACCATATCCCTCGGCCCATCTTGACGGGTTGGGAGGATAAAAGTCAGGAGTTGCCAGGTAATCACTGCCCAGGTTTTTCTGTATGTTCTTAATCTCATTCCAGGCACCAAATGAGTATAAGGTATGCCCTCCAAGCCCATCAACTGAATAATAGCTAAAACCTGTTTCGGGGCGATTGAGCAATGGAGTATAACCCAGTATGCCATCTCGGTAAGCTGACCTTATTCGCTCATTGGCGAGACCACAATAAAGGTTCCAATCGCTCGTGTTGGTTCCAAAATGAGTTTGAAAGTCATTTTGAACATCACTGTTAAAGCCATGATAGGTTGAATTGAAACTCCAGTCAGTGTGAGCAATTGGTAGAACTTCGCCGTTTTCATTTATGAGTTGAACGGGTCTTTTTAAACCTGCCAGCCAACCTTCAAGGGCGGCCCCTTGTGCGCTTCCGTCAATGGCAACACTGGCCTCGGGCCGTGTAGGGTTTACAATTAGATTTGGTGTTCCGGCTGAGCTATATAGATAGTGATCCCTTCCCAGATTTGTACGGTTGATCATATTACCATATCCACTCATACCCAGGTATCCAAGGTTGGCATTTGACCAAAGCGTGGTGATGTAGGCCGGAATTTCAGGGTGGTCATTGGCGAATTTTCGCATTTCATCATAAGTACTGCTGCCAATGTGGGTGTAGTAGTTCCAATGTTCGGCAAGCTCAGCATTGAGTTCACCTGAATTAGCGTTTACAGATGCATTTGTTGGTCCTGCATAATTGTGCCTGGTAGCACCTTCAAGATCGGCCTCTCTGCCCGCAAGCCACAGGTAGTCATACCAGGGGTAGTTGCGCTTAAGTTCGTTGCCTTGCTCATATCTCGGAAAGGGTGAGTCCTTGATTTGGTCAATGGGTATCTGGCTATTAGCTACTGCATATCCGTCATTTGGATCATAACCCACCTGATACTCCTTGGGATCATACTCCAGTTCTACCAGGCTCAGCGCATCCTGAAGGGGCTTTACAGATGTGCAATAGATAGTGTTATCATAAAATGTATAGTGCTTTCCGTTCACAGCATCTTGATAGTGCTGATAAACTAAGGTGGCCGGAATAGCCTTATCAAGGTAAATGGCCAGTTCGTCGAAGCCTCCAAAGTCCGCATGTCCCCATGGGGCTCCCTGTGGGCCAATCTTCAGCACCCCCGCACTGCTCTTGTTGAATTCATCATTAGGATCAGGTGCAAATTGAAATTGAAAACCTTCAGGACTTACACCGTCAACATAGAGCTTTACAAGGCCAAGTTCAAGATCGGCTGTTACCACAAAGTGGTGCCAGTTACCATCAATGTAGTAATCCCAACTCTTTCTGCCCACGCCATTCAATGCTACTTCCATAATTGGCGTCGCAATGGAATTGTTGAGAACAATTCTGATAGAACGGTAGCTTACACTGGGATAAGCCCCTAAAATTTGTGAGCCCGATTTTGGTACAAAAAACTCGGCGGCCATCGCATTGGGGTCAGGCTTGTACAAATATTCGGTGGTCATTCTGGTAAGGGCTGAATAGCTCAGGTCATTTCCTTCAATTTCAATAGACCCGGCATTGGTTCCATAGCCATCAAGCTGTACATAATCATTTACCTGCCCTCCAGAGGTAGTGGGATAGTTACTATTGCTGTTGAAGTAGTCCATAATGACATTGTCTACAGCATCTTGATCGTGCTGGCTTGGTAATGATATTAGACCATTACCATCAGCCAGATCTATTGTCCCGCTTACATCAAAAGTCCAGTAGTAGCTGGGGGTGTGAGGGTCACCTGTAGCACTGGTACCATCGAGTAAATCAATGGTACGGGTGGTGGTGCATCCATTATCGGTTACTCTTACCTCATATTCATCGGCGGTGGTAGCCTGAAGGGTATTGGTAATATTTGACTGTAGCACCCCTCCAACATACCAAGCGTAAGCAGGTGCACTTGCACCGGTAACTTCGGTTGTTAGGGTAATAGTCTGGCCGTTGCAGATGTAATAGTCTGGTACATCGGCACTAAGGATGACTGTGTAGTTGCATTGTGCCAGGGTGCTATTGGCTGAGAAGCTAAATAGTGCCAACAAGACAAGGGTTATAGCCTGGTGATGAAAGCCGGACCCGAATGGACGTCCTGGCCTGGGTGGCTGGTATTTTTTGGGTTTTAAGGAATTGAAATAGTTACTAGGTTTCATAATTCAGATTTTCAAGTTTTAATTGAGTTTGATGTGATTATTCAATTTGAAAGTAGAAAGGGCATGAGGGCTTTATGACTAATATTTCATGAACCCCTATTCTGTATTGACGAAACCCACTTTCCTCCTCATGAGCTATTAAACCCATGGCAGGCACCAAAGTCAATGCTTGGAGATTTTATTAATTTCACCCTTCCCAAGAATTAGAGATGAGGAGTTTTTTTACGTTTTGCACATTTCTGTTACCCTTTTTGGCAACTGCCCACAACAGCAATACCTGGAGTGATACTGTTGCCACTGTGATGTATTCACATTGCACCAGTTGCCATCATGAGGGTGGTATTGGTGGTTTTTCATTGGTAAACTATGAAGATGCCTATCCCTTTAGACATGCTATCAAATTTGCTGTTGAGGAGAAACGAATCCCACCCTGGCCTGCAGATCCTGACTATAGTGAGTTTGCCCATCAAAGAGTGCTCAGCGATGAGGAAATTGAGGTGATAGTGGATTGGGTTGATGATGGAGCACCCATTGGCGATGCCACTAAAGTGCCAGAACCTCCTAAGTATGATAATAGAGCAGTGATTCAGTTTCCTGACTTTGACGCCAAAATGGAGCAATACACCTCTGCTGCGATAAATGAAGATGAATACCGCTGCTTTGTGATACCTACTGATTTTACCGAAGACAAAGTGGTTTCGGGCATTGAAATCATTCCGGGTAATGCTGAAATTGTGCACCACGTATTATTGTTTCAGGATAAAAGCGGAAGACCCGAACAGCTTGATGCCGCACAAGCCGGTCCGGGCTACTCTTCCTTTGGTGGTACGGGTAGCAATGCCTCCAAATTGATGGCGGGTTGGGTACCCGGCAACGCCCCCGCTTTTTTTCCATTGGGTATGGGAATAAAGCTTGAAAAGGGAGCTTCACTGATAATGCAGATACATTACCCCGCCGGGTCTGACGGTGAGCAAGATCAAACCGAAGTCAGGCTCAAGTTCAGCGATCCTGAAGATTTTAGGGAAGTACTTATAGACCCTGTGCTCAATCATTATCAGCTTAATGAAGGGCAGCTTTTTATCCCTGCCAATACAGAAAGAAGCTTTACCCAGAACGCAAAACTGGATGCACATTATTCTCTGCTTTCAGTGCTGCCACATATGCACCTATTGGGCAAGAGCATTAGGGTGAATGCTACAGGACCAAACGACACCATTAATGTGATTGACATTCCTCAGTGGGATTTCCACTGGCAGTCAACATACATTTTTCCTAAGTTACTCAAAGTGCCCACAGGTTATTCGCTCAATGTAAAGGCCTCCTATGACAATACTGACAGCAATCCTGAAAACCCGAATGACCCTCCGCTGGATGTGCATTTGGGGGAGGAGACAAGTGATGAAATGATGTTGGTGTATTTCTATTACACATTATACAGGGAAGGTGATGAAGAGATTGACCAGACTGATTTGAAAGATCAGGTATTATCTGTTGAAGAGAGGGTACTCAGATCACCAGTGCCATTATACCCCAATCCGGCAAGGGCTGGAAGCCTTATTGAGCTTACCGAATCAGGAGAATTGGGCAATCATAAGCTCCTTACCCTTAAAGGAGAATTGATTGTGGAATGTCAAAACGCCAGTGAACTGAAATTACCTGAATTAGTTGTTCCCGGAGTCTATTTACTTAAGAGTGAATCGGCAGGCATTATTAGCTCAAGAAAGCTTGTGGTTTACTAAGTTTGCTTCAGGCGTCAGCAAAAGCCCTACCCTCATTGTGGCCTTTGTAATTGTGGCAGCTGTGATTACCGCAGTTCTACTTGCGGTTTTCAAACCCATAGTTGGGGCGCTTTGAATTCTCAGGTATACACCCAAAGCCCTTATATGAAAAAGTAACACTTTCATACAGCTTTACTATCCATTCATACATCTCGCTTCGCTCAGGTGTTGGCCACGAATACTTTGGCTTCATCATTCAAAAAAAGAGAACATGAAGCAAGCATTACGTATGGTAGTTCTATTGACAGTAGTATTACAGCAGTCGGCCGGGGCCCAAGTCAAAATCACGAATAAGGATTACCCTTTAGAACCAGGACTGGACTCAGTGTGGTTTGACCAAAGCGGGGCGTCAATACCTATTCCTGAGAAAGGCCCAAACAAGCAGTATGATTATTCAGGGCTTATCCGTACATCATCACAAATACTTAAAATTTTGGATGGAGGCAAACATTCAGTGATTAAAGGAGCAACCCACAAGCATAGGGGAGATTACACAATTCAGGGCTATGATTTTAGAACTTTTGAATATGTTAGGGTGGATGCTGATGGTTATTCGACGGTAGGAAGAGCGCAGTTTGATACTTCGCACTCTCTAATATTGGTTACTGGTAATGCAAATGATATCATGCATTTCCCTGATTATGATCAAGAATATACCCACCCAAGAACCATGATGAAATTTCCATTTGCCTATGAGGACGAATGGAGTGGAATGGACATACAGGTTACCAAGTTTGACATAACTGTCGCGGCCTTTGGCCTGAATCAGGTGCCTGGCGAAATTGTGAGAAGGAGGTATCAAAAGCGTGAAGTTGTAGGTTATGGTGAACTCACCATTCCTGATGGAGAAGGAGGAAAGTCCTTGCCAATAAATGTGCTTTTAGTAAACACGAGAGACTCAATAATTGATAGTGTCTTTCTTGCCGGTCAGCCTGCGCCTACAGCACTGCTCGATGCCTTTAAGTTTACTCAAGGAAGGACCAAGATCTATGAAACCTATTCATTTGAGATGCGAGGCCTTGGGCGCCAACCCTTAGGCTTTGTACTTGACCAAAATGGTGTTGTAGATTACACATTCTACAGACCAAGAGCAGCGCGCTTGGTAGTGGGAGCTCCGGAAATAAATATTGGCTCTGCGGCTCCATCAATTTATCCAACCCAAGTTCAATCAGGCGGAGTAATCAACGTGAGCGAAGGTTTTGACAACGCCAAGCTGACATCATTGGATGGCAAAACGCATGTGCTAGTAGGCAACGGGACACAAGGCTATCATCTGTCAGAATTGCAATCAGGAATGTATGTGCTACAGCTGAGCAACAAGCTTGGTACTTTGCAAGCAACAGAAAAGATCACAGTCATTAGATAAATCAACCCTCATTTCAACTGTTTTACCGGGGCGCTTCACCGCGCCCTTTTTAGCTACATTTGGTTTAACCCTTCACCTATGTAATATGACAAACGGTCTTAGAATTGCGCTTGTTCTTTTATTGTTACCGAGTGCCTTAAAGGCCCAGGAAGAAGGCGAAGAAATCAAGATACAGCTTGACTTGTCATTTGACCTCGCAAACCAAAGCTTTGATGCAGGGATGGCTAAGTATGACAGTCTTGAACAGTGCTGTCTGATGGTAGAGAATGAGGAGATCTTTCGCTTAAAGCAGCTTGATCTGGCAGTACTCTCCCATAATATTTCCAAGTACGAAGTCAGCGCTAAGCTGAGCACCGAATGCATGGATTTTTTTAAAGCTGCCTCAAACCATAGAAAGTACATTGATGCCAGAGTGTGTTTAGCACAGAATCTACTTTTTATGGGTGAGGGTGACAGTGCCGAATGGCTACTAAAAGACTGCCTGAACCAAATACCGGACATGAATATGGAGAATCAAAGGATACTGTCCTTTCGCTGCAAGTCATCTCTAGGTATTAAATACGCAATGAATCAAGAGGTGCCCCCAGCCATTCAGTACTTTAAAAGCTGCGATAGCCTAGCGGTTTTGTTGAAGAATAAGAGTTGGGAAGCAAATGTGGCCGGTTACATGGGGAATGTCTATCAAATGATCGGGCAAATTGAGGAAGCTCAAACATATTTTCAGAAGAGTTTTGATGCTTTAGTAGAAGATGAGAATTTCCGAATGGCTTTGGTAACCGCAGATAATATGGCCAATCTATACGTGTCAACCGAAGAGTATGATAAGTCACTGAGTATTCTCAAGGCGGGAAGGAAATATGGCCGCACGGCAGGTGATAGTATTGGGCTTGCATCGAATTATGACATTACTTCATCGATACTGATATATAAAGACAGCTTCACAAAGGCCAAAACCTGGCTCGACAGGGCCTATGAAATTCAGAATGGACAAGGTAACACTTATGCCTTGCTTCAATTGAAGATTAGATATACTGAATACTATCAATACATCAGTGATTTTGCCACTATGAATGAAAGCGCGCGCGAGGCGCTTAAAATGGCCATAGAAATAGGCGATAATTACTATAGACTAAGAGCCTTAAAGTCCCTATATAGATCATATCAGCTCTTAGGTCAGTTGGATGAAGCCTATCAATACCAAAGTCTATACTATGAGCTCAACGACAGCATAAATCAAGCAAAGTATAGTGAGGAAACAGCTCAGCTGCAGGCTGAGTATAATAACGCTTCTCAGAAAAGAGAAATTGAAAGGCTTAACACGGCCCAAGCACTCGCAGACGAAAAACAACGTCGAGAGGAACTGGCTAATAACTTCTTGCTGGCAGGAATTGCGATATCCCTTATCGCCCTGGCATTATTGGGATATCTGATTAACAATCTGAGAAAGTCCAAAGGTCAAACAGAACTGCAGAAAGCTGATCTTGAGAAGAGCGACCGGGAAAAAGCCCTTCTACTCAAAGAGTTGCACCATCGAGTAAAAAACAATCTGCAAATTGTTTCCAGCTTACTCAATTTGCAGGGAGACTCTGTTAAAGACGAGCAGGCTCAGATAGCTTTTCGCGAAGGACAGAACCGGGTTGATGCCATGGCAATGATTCATAGACACCTCTATTCAACCGATGAGCTTACTTCTATTGATATTAACGGGTACTTGGAGCGGTTAATTAATAGCCTGGCATATTCATATGGCTTCAATAAGTCCAGTTTTCAGCTGAAACTTGAAGTGGTTAAAAGCCCTATTGATGTTGATGTGGCAATACCCCTGGGCCTGATAGTAAATGAACTGGTAAGCAATTCATTTAAACATGCTTTCAAACAAACTGAAATGGCAGAGCTCAAGGTTTCTCTTCAAACTCATGAAGATAACATCAGGCTTGAAGTCAGCGACAACGGACCAGGTTTGCCAGCAGATTTTGGTTCAGATAATACCACTTCATTTGGGCTTGAATTGGTGCAAACCCTGGTTCACCAACTTAAAGGCGATATTCATTTTATGAATCAACATGGCACGCACATTAGTATTGAAATCCACCCTTCACAGGCATTGGCCGCCTAGCATGGAAAGTATGCGAATAGTAATACTTGAAGATGAACTTATAGTGGTGCGCGATCTTAGCAAAAGGTTGCAGCAAATGGGCTATGAAGTAGTGGCGCATTTTGCCGAGGGTGCTCCTTTTATTGATTTCGTTAAAAACAATCCGGTAGATTTACTCTTGGTTGATATTCAGCTTAAGGGTAATTTAACAGGGATAGAGGCGGTAAGAGCTATAAAAGAAAGCGTTGCGGCTCCTGTTATATTTATTACTGCACAGGGCGATCAAAACACCTTTCAGCAAGCCAAGGAAGTAAAGCCCATGGCCTATTTGGTAAAACCATATAACAGTTTTGATTTGCAAACCACCATAGAGTTGGCACTTGAAAACCATAACAAGGCACAGGAGGAAGAAGCTTCTCAATACATAGTAAACGATACCATTTTTGTGCGAGGTAGAAACCGCTTTGAGAAGGTGAAGATTGCCGACATCCGCTACATGGAAGCTGCGGGCAACTACACAGATATTGTAACTGACCAAAACAAGTATGTAGTAACAGCCAAGCTCGGGCACTTAGAAAAGCATCTGAAGGAAGCCCACTTCTTCAGATGCCATCGCAGTTTTATTATCAACCTAAAGGAAGTGGATGGTTTTGATGACGCTAACGTATACATGCAGGAAGAGAAAATTCCTATCAGCAAAAACAGTAAGAAGGCCTTTTTAGAGCAGCTAAGAGTGATTTGAAACCCTGAGCTTGCCGCGACAATGGTGTTGGCTCCTTTTAAGACTGCTTTGAACATGCCGGATTTTTGCGTCCATACCCTCAAATAACCATCCTGAACCATGTCCCCCCGTTAATAGCAATTCCCTTGGTTGCAGCATTAATGAAGGCTAAGTTGTAGGGAAAAATCATGGGATACTCAGGAGGATTAGACGCCTTTAAGGCCAACCGTCAGAACCGGCAAATGGCCAAACATGTTTCCAACCGGAATTTCAGGCGCAAGCGGTCATCTATCAAATCAAAAGGACATAGAGTACATGATATTCCAGAAGAGAAGCAATTTGGGAGTAATAGCCTCCAATATCGTGATGGCAAAAGAAAGACTGAGAGAATAGTGGTTGGAATTGTTTTGGCCCTGGCTGTTTGTACTGTCCTCTACTTTACCATCGCCGGCGCCATTTAGTATTCAGTAACTTCAAATACTTCTACTACGCGGCTCTCAGGGTGATAATAGATTGACACGGGCAGGGAAGGATTCCAGACAAGGCTGTCATGTATTTTCCAATGTTCACAGCGTGGTTTCTTCCATCTAAAAGGTCTTATATATGACAGATAGCCACGGCCGGGCTTAGCCAGTGCACTGTCTTTTACAAGAGCTGGTATTGTTTTTCGTTGCCCATCAACTGTTTGGGTAACGGTGTAGCGATTCACTATTTGAGCTACTTCTTCAGGGCTGGCCTCAAATCGATACCATTCCTCCGCTGTATCCCAGGTCCCGGTTGAGATTTTATTGAAGGGACGCTCACTCAAACCCAACACACTTTCATTATGGCTAGGCCATAGCGCCTTGGTGTTATTGAGGAACACATATGTAAAGAACATAAAAAAGAGGATGTATGAAACGCGCATAACATTAAATGATATGCTAAAACGCCGCCGGGTAGTAGCTGCAATTAGTATCCATAGAGTGGGCACCAAGAGCAACAACCAAATGTTGGGGTAGCCCCCAAAAATGAGCAGTACTATAGAAGCATATATGAAGCTTAAAACACTCAGCACATGGGCGATAAATGAAAGAATGAATCTGCCCGTTTTCCCCAATTCTCTTTTGACTCCCATCCTGTTTGTTACCACATCAAGCAAGGGTTTTACCCCTGTATATCTGTGCTCGGCAAAGCGGGTAATGAGTAGAAGTAACAAGGCACCGCCCATAGGCCTGGGCTCAAAGAACATCAGGCCGCCTATCATTACCATCATAGCTATAAAGAATACCTGCGAATCAAGCCATTGCCTTATTGAATGCACGCCCTTTTGCTTTCTGCTTGCCACTCTATAAAATGTTAAAACGGCATCCAGCAGTACCGGTAAAATCAGGAGCTCCAGGTATTCCCCAATTTCACCCGGGCGAATGAATAGTAGAAGCATTAGCAGGAATATGAAGTATCCGGCCAGGGCAATCCAACGGTTGTCAATAAGCGTTTTCATAAAAATGAGATGGGAAGATACTCGCCATGCTACTACGGGTGTCTTAAATTGGGTTAAGCCTTCTGAGAGTGCTTTCTTGGTTTAAACCAAAAATTAAGCAGGCTACTTGTGCGGCCTTTGTGCTTGTAAAAAATCAAATCAATGAAAACCCTAATACTATTACTCATGACAAGCACTGTAGCACTCGCCTACCAACACCCCAAATGGCTTGATAGAACTGAATATCCCTTTACAGCTCATTTTTTTGAATCAACGGGTGTGAAACAGCATTACGTTGATACAGGTTCTGGCCCGGTTATTCTGCTGGTTCACGGTACACCCTCATGGAGCTATGATTTCAGACATCTTATTAAAGATTTGTCAAAAGACTTCAGGTGTATAGCCCCTGACCATATAGGCTTTGGCCTGTCTGATAAGCCGAAGGATTATGACTACAGTACCCAAAACCATAGTCAAAGGCTTGAGGCCCTAATTGAG
>Ga0213833_1002119_pt1 | contig 13248 bp, 18 predicted proteins | sample SWATP21_FD_160575 | JGI IMG/M metagenome (GOLD analysis project Ga0213833, IMG submission 160575) | Coastal seawater microbial communities from Marineland, Florida, United States - SWA TP2 #1 | ecosystem: Environmental > Aquatic > Marine > Coastal | place: USA: Florida | collected 2016-08-14
AAGCGTCGCGTGGTTAGGTGGGGGCCCCACCGTGGGGCATCCTGGCTGCCGCAGCCATGTCCCGCCGTCGCTTCCTCGGCGCACCACCACACCATCCTGTGCTCAGCAACGCGCACGTACTTGCAACTTTGCTGTTGGCACTCGCTTCGCTTTGTTCGCGGCCTTGGTACACGGGAGCTGCGGAACGAGTGCCGAGGGTGCGCAGCGTCCTTTCTTGCGTGGTTTCGGTTGCTGTGCCGTGGCATCGCCGCTGGAGCCAGTATGCGGTGCAGAGGGCAAGGCACGCTGGTGCTTCTGTGTGGTGCGCTCGTCCGCCTGCGGAATCGAGGCGCGCACTTGTGCGTACGTTTCGACGCGGGTGGGGAAACGGCCGTTGCCAACGGAAAAGGCATGCAAGGTCCCGGAGGTATGTCAGCAACAACAGCCACCAACAAGGACGTATCACAACAACAACACCATGAGAGCCTGTGTCTCACCCATGTTGTGGTCCAGGTTGTTTTGTCACAGACAGTTTCCTGCAATGGAAACGCGAACATGGGTTTGTAATTTGGTTTGTGAGTAGGTTTGTGCTTCGCCACGGATGTTGTGCTGCCGCATTTCGTCACCTTGACAGCACTGGAATTGGGCAGCATGGAGTCGATCACGAGGGAAGACGTGGAGAAGCTGGCTTCAAGCTACTCAGGCGCATGCTACGTGATTATTGGTCACAGTCGGGCGGGGTACGCTCATTGGAATGATGTCAAGGTGTGTGCTGCTACGCTGCTTTGTGCTGCGCACAAACACCACACACCAGCTCGTTTGGTTGCAGTGTTTCACGCCACGGTGCATTCCTTTCAGGCGAGTGTGGACGCCGTCATCATGTACCTGGACGGGCGCCACGGGAAGGGAAAGTGGATGGCACTGTACGGTGGCGACGCGCCGGGTTCACGTGCCGGACGTGAGACAGTTGGCAACGTGATGCAGTGTGTGAAGTCCGCGGAGCCTGCGGCTGTTGTCGCGATCCAGTCCTCGCACATGCAGTCCAAGGGTCGAGGTGTAGCGGCGTCTACCGCCACTCACGTGCACTACTACCCCACCGTGCGAGGTGTGGGGGGTGCCGCGGTGTTCGGGGGTGTCCAGGAACTGTGTGAGCTGCTGCCCCGCTCCAATGATGGACGCCCGCCACCTTCATCTGCTCACCGCAGTTGCCATGCTGTCGCTGCCACCGCAGTGTACTTGGGAAGTGGCGTTCGCTGCCACCTCGCCGGCGTGATTGCGTTTGGCGGCGGGCTGCTTGCCCTGCAAGAGGCCCAGTTTGCCCTCTCCCACTGTGTGCCCTTCAAGTACATCCCGTGCCGGGCGCGTAAGTGTCTCGCCGAGCATGCGCCGTTCGGCGCTATCCATGTGTGGGCAGCTGCGGTGCGAGGCCGCGTGCGGGAGTGGCGCAGTGCGCAGGCGTTCCATTCGCAGGAGGGGCGTGGTAGCTCCGCTGAGGCCGCTGGTGCTGGTGCTGGTGTTGGCGCCGGTGCCCGAGCTGGTGCGGGTGCTGGTGCACAACTTCCAGGTGCTGTGGGGCGTGTTGTGGTGCCACGCTTGGTGGGGGCACAGCTGGAAGACAGGGGCATGTGCCTGACGATGCACCAGCCATGGGCGTCGCTGCTGGTTGCGGGGATTAAACGCGTGGAGGGCCGCGGCTGGAACACGTCGCACCGGGGTCCGTTGTGGATTCATGCGGGTACGTTCTTCATCGTGTCATGTCAAGCACCGCAGTGCTTGATGTGACACCGGCTCGACGCAAAAAGGGCGACGCCGACCCCGCCTGCAAGCAAACACTTGTTTGCTATGTCACGTTGCTGGCGCGGGCGTGTGTTGGGGCATGCCATGCGCATAGTGATCTGTTGTTCATGTTCTGTGGATTGTGTGGCGTTCACTTGTGGTGTGGTGGTTGGTCGGTCGTGGTGTGCGCTGTGGTGTGGTGTGCTGTGCGCTGTGGTGTGGTGTGCTGCTGTTGGTGACAGCCGCGAAGCAGCCGACCCCCGATGTCATTCGCGACACGGAGCAGTGGTACAAGCAAATATTTGGACTGGATGGCGTGACAGACGTGCAGTTTCCGGAGGAGTATCCCACATCAGCACTTTTGGGTCGTGTCGATGTTGTCGCGGTGGACGATCAAGACACGTTCGCAGCTCGGGAAGGATTGCCGGTGTCCGTCAAGCAAGAAAGCGAGTCGCCGTATGTGTGGCTTTGTGCCAGACCGCAGGTGGGTCAATCCCCGTGGCCGTGTGCGTGCCACAGTGCGTGGTTTCTTGCTCACCAATGTCCTGGCGGTGATGTGGGATGTTGGGCGTGACAAGCAGCGTCTGCTCATGCCGTTTCGCATGTCGGGTCAACACAAGCTGTGGAAAATTGAGAACAGTGTATGTTGCGTTGGCTGGTGTCGGTTGCTCCAGTATTTTCAGTCCACCTGATTCCTCCTCCGCGCTGTTGTGACAGGTTGTGGAGGGTGCCGCAAGCGGTCTTGTGACAGTGACTGCACCAGCTCCGATTAACTTTGTATTCCGTGATGTGTGAGAGTCCACGTGGTTTCTTGTGATTCTCACAAACTACTACACACACAGCAGGCCTTGCACACTCCTTCTCGATCCACAATCACAACCAGAACGACATGCACTTCACACCACACCCCGGTGTGACTTGATCAACATCGCGTCCCTGTCGGTGCCAAATGGTCATAGGGTCACCGACGCATGGCACTGCCGATCCAAGGCCAGCTCCCACACCAACGTCGACTGCAGCGCCGGCACCAGCACCAGCATCGAGCATGCAGTTGAGACATGAGTTCCTCTGAGGACGTGGACTCGTCAGCACCACAGGCCTCATCGAACTCTGAGGTCCTGCACAGCCGCTTTTTCGGACGGTGGTCCCGTGAGACGTTGCACATCACAACACCCGCGGACGATGCGGGGGGTGAAGCGCCTGCTCTGACTCTTCGCACATCATGAGATGTGAACGCAGCCGTGCCCAGCGGCGCTGAAGCCCCCGAACCTGTCGGGCGTCTAGGTTGTACTTGGAATCTGCGGACAACAGATCACTGCACGTTGCCGTCATGGCTGCCACGATGTTGCCGGGTTGAGCATCGAGCTCGCCTATTCTCGTCGCCAGAGCTTGGTCAAACTCACAAATGGGGCCTGTGTGTGGCTTTCCGCCAGCCCAACGTCCGAGAGTGGCACGATATCTGCACGCGTGGAGCATGGCAGGCAGTGAGGACGAGCTGCACGCTCGGATGAGCCCACACACGTGCACAACAAGTCCAAGTGCTACCACACCACATCATGTCGGTTGCTCTGTGCTCCGTTTGTTGGGTTGGTGCCACGTACAGTGTATCATCACGCTTCCGGCCACCTTCCACAGGAAACGCCTCGTCGTTGTCAATGAACAACAGCGGCACGTGCTCCTCTGAACACGTGTTCTGTGACGCTTGTGAGAGCCATGGGACTCGGCACAAGGACGGTGTGCTGTTGTGCAGGCCAAACCCGAGCTGCACCACATTCGTGCTGGACTTTCGGTCACCGTTTCCAATGACGAAGTCAAAGACTGCGAGGGTGCTGTATGTACGAACCAGGCGCCGTGTGTGCAGCAAGTCACGTCGATGTTCCCCCGCGGGAAAACGAACGGACAACGGGAGCACACACGGGGCTCCGACAGCAACAGCGCCACGTAATCTATTGCCTTCGCCATGACAACGAAGGAAGCTCTGCCAAGCTGCTGGCAAGGGCCAAACAAGTTCCAACTGCACATCGTCGGCATCATTGAAGGCTGTGGCCAAGTTGCTGGGGACCATGCCAAGTGTGGTGACTCCAACAACGGATGGAACCGGCTGCTGGACAACAAACATCTTTGCCAAGAGCTGTGCAGTGTCGGCCGCTGGGTTGAGTTTCTCTCTGTAAGCATCAAGGACATCATGTACCGTCCACAGACAAGAGTTCGAGAAAGACAGAGAAAAAGAGAGAAAGAGCGGGTACGTACATCAGCAACGACACAGGCACCGACCGAATCGAAGTAGGGACAAGGTGCTTGTCAAGACCCAAGACTTGACCAACACAGAATGCTGTGACGTGGTCGCAGCGGCGACATGTTGTGTCACAGTCACCCGAGCGAGTCGGCAAGCAATACAATGACACGCATACACACACGCACACACACACACACCCGCAAGTTCGGCTGTGAGGGAGCGAAAGGCCTTGTCACCGACGAGTACCGGCTTGAAAAACAAAATGATGTCATTCTCCAGTCGTAGTCTGCAGGATCGACCACACACATGGTCATAGGCACGTACAACGCGACGCGAGGCATGTGGGCAGCGAGGCACCTCAGCATCGTCGATTTCCCCAATGTCCGCTGCACCGACACCTCCGCGATGGCGTCTGTGAGTGCCCCGTGTGTGAAAGGCGAAGGAGTGGACTGTGAGGCTGTCTCACTCGTGGTGGGCACCACAGGCGATGCAACGGACGGCGCCCTCGCTGCTGGCGGGACGGAAGGCGGGACATGATGATGAGCCCCGCCGCCCCAAATCACACGGCTGGCGCTGTACCCGTACAGTAGAAGGGCACTGACGGCTATCCATCGCAGCACCTTCCCCAGGCGAGGCATTCTGACAACCCCCAGAGCTGAGCAGCGCCACACTGCATGTGCAGTGCTGCAATCGGACGGCGTAGGCGTCGTGCGGACTCACATTGCGGAGTCGACGCTGAAACATCCGTGGTGAAGTTGAGTTGCATCGAATGTGTTCAACATCCAAACAGTGCACGTCTCCATCATGTCGGAGGGGAAGGATGAGGGTGGTGCGGATGTCGTGAAGAACATTGCGGAAATGGACGAGACCGTGGCGAAGATGATGGCTGAGGTGGGCAGCTGCATTTAGGCGGTGGGCGCCTGCCAGAAGCTGGACCTTTCACTTCCGACTGCCCCATGTCATGTGCCCTGACAGATGCAGGAAACGGTTTCTGGACTTGAGGCATGGAAAGCAGAGCGCAAGGCGGCACAAGAGGAAGCGTTTGCAAAGCTTGCGGCAAGCGAAGCGGTGAGCATACCTTGCAGATTGTGTGTGTGTGTGGGTTTGAGGCCCGGAACTCATGCACGAGGCCTTGCTATCGCAACCCAGGGCGACGGAGCCACCGAAAACACACAGACCGCGGAGAGCACACAGGTAAGGGCCTGCCTCAATCTAATCCACCAGCAGTGCGCCCACAAAACACCAACAAGAATGAACCATGCACGCCACCCCCGCCGTCTGTGTGGCTGCTTTGCTCCATCCAGGACACGGACACGGACAGCTTCCTGCAGGACTTTCGCTCCAAGCAGGAGTCGGTTCGGCTCGGGCTGCGGCAAGCAACTGCGGCCTTGCCAGCAGCTGTACCTTCCCCACAGCGAAAGGCCGCAGCCAGAGTAGCTGCTGCACCTGTTGCTGCTTCGGAGGCGGCACTCAAACGAGCAAAGCGGGATTCGGCTCGTCAGGTGGGGGTCATCAAGGGTGTGATTTGCTCTGTTTCAGTCCAGTCTTGCTTGGGAGCGTGCGCATAGCGACCTCGCGGATTGTGTGTCTCGTCTCTGTTTCATGTCTGCTTGCTTGCGTGTGCTGGCGACAGGAATTCGCTGAGAGCATGGAGGCCGAAGCAAAGCGACAGCATGAGCTCCAAGCCCTGATGGAGTCTCTTCAGATGGAAATGCAAGGTAGGTTGTGTACACATCACGTGTTTGCGTTGCGTCGCGTGTGTGCGGTGCCTATTGTTCATGTCTTGTCCGTGTGCTTTGTTACTATTCATCCACGTCAGGGTCTGCGGAGATGGAGCATGACTTGACGGTTCGTCTTCGGCACAGGCGCACCAAAGCGACGGGTTGGTCGTGGTCCAGCTGGTGTTGCCCTGAAGTTCTGGTTGTGTACACAGGAGTTCCGTCAAGGAGTAAATCGTGTCATGGACGATATCGCTGCCCTGGCTTCTCCCACAGGTGACGCGACCGAGAGCCAAACGGCACCGGACACAGAGGGTGTCGCCCCATGATAACTGTTGCGCTCGCCAGGCGTTGAAGCAAAGCACAAGCACAAGCACAAGCTCTGAAGGAGAGTGAGTAAAAGCCCGTTGTTTTGTGTTGTTGTTGTTCGTGAAAATCAGAAGAAACATGAAACATGAACATGAACCCATGCGGACTTTCACACGTCGTGGTGCACCAAGTGGCAATGCTTCGCGGATGCGAAACTGTCTTGGTCGTCCACTGCAACAACATCAACTCGACCTAACAGCGTGGATATGATATGCTGCTGTGGAGTGCCTAGGCACATGTAGGACAAGACAAGTTCTGAGTGTGATGCACCGCTCTCTGATTTTTGGGCAGGGGCAAATGGCAACGACACATTGCTGTGACGTGCCCGAGCTTGGGTTGTTGCTCATTGGAGGGGCTTCCATCTGCATTTTGCTGTGAGCATGATATCACTGAGGCGTGTGTGCGTGTGTGTGCTCGATGTTGGGACTACCACGTTGTGTGTCGCGTTCTTCCATGAATCTACAGCTTAGTTTGCACGAAACAACATCTCAAGCAGCCTGCCGTGGCTGAGCTGAAAGCACATGGCGGAGCCGTGCAGAGAACTTGGGGTTGTTGGGGCGGAGGCGAACGAGTCTGGTGAGCAACGACACAGCCTTGTCGTACATGCCCAGGTGGGCGTACACCTGCGATGTGTTGTCCAGGGCTGAAATGTTGTTGGGATCCAGCTGCGAACAAACCGAACCCGCGCGATCAAAGTCAAATGAGACAGAGATTGGGTGAGAGCACCCGCGGAACAGGCAACATGACAGCACCAGCAACGAAACGCCGTCGTGCGTTGCGCCGCCTACCTGAAGAGCGCGTTCGTAGTGAGCGGTCACATTGGCCAAGGCACGCATGCCTCGGACTTCAAACAACGCCATTGCCAGATTGTTGTGCACTTGCGCGTCCTCCTTCACACTCAGTGACGCCTGATAGAATGGAATAGCAGCCTCAAACTTCCCCTACATGAAAGGCACAGCCGCAGGGGGTGTGAGCCGCCACAAGGAAACAACACTGCGTGCCTCGTCCGGTGGTACCTGGAGCTTGAGAGCCTCGGCAAGGTTCGTCAACAGCGAGTGTCGCCCGGGTTCGATCTGTAACCCTGACCGAAAATGGCGCTCTGCCTTGGTCAACGCCTTCCGAGATTGTCCCTGGTGCAGATACGTCGTGCCTGGCCAGCAGGGCAGTGGGCAGGGAGGCGCGGGTAAGGCCCATGCAGGACAGCCGCATGCACGTGCATGCGTGATGTGCTGCAAAGGCAACGCACCGAGGTTGTTCAATGCGCTGACCACAACATCTGGAATAAACTCGCGTTTGCGACCCAGGTGGATCTGTCCTGATAGTGATGATGAGAAAGGGCGGCACAACAACACCAACCATGACGCACAGCTTTGTTGTAGTACTTGCGGGCACGTTTCACTTTCCCTTGACGCTCAGAAGCAAGTCCCAAAACGTAGCTGGGTCACACCACACCACACCACACCAACACACCAACATCACACTCACACAGCAGCTCGACGCGTGACAAGAACACTGGGACCACATTCGCACTGTGTGCATGTAAATGCACGTCACCAACCCAGAGACGTACAAGGCACCTGGGTACTGAGGATGGATGCGCACAGCGTCTTTGGCGTGCTTGATGGCCATCGAGAAGTTGCCAACGTCAAGATGTGCAGTGGCCAAGCAGATGTGAAGCTTGCAGGAGTCAGGCTGGACTTGCACATCCGCCGTAAACAGCGTCAACGCATCACTCCAGTCGTAGTTCCGTGACCATGTCCTGTAGCAACAACGTCCCACACGGTGTCAAGGGCCAACACCACCAACCAACCAACCAACCACACACGACGGGTGAGGCAGCGCAGTCGCTGGCGATCCGTAGCATACCGCGATCCTGCAGTCGCAAGCAGTATCACCAAGAACGGGTGTCTCAGGGCACGAGGTGCTCGATATAGTCCCATTGTAGCTATGATGCAGGCACCCATCGAGGGGAGGTACAACAGGCGTTCTCCTGCGTACGTGTGGTTCAGAGCACGAATGAAACAGTCAGAGATACGGAGAAGCCCTCGGCGGGTGCACACATACCGACGGTGGTCCCGACGTAGACCAACAAATTCGATGCTGGCACAAAAGGGAGTACGATAAGACCGATGGCCCACAGCACGGTGCGTTCCTGCTTGTGTTGAACACAATCACACGCACACGCACACACGCACAACGTGTAGCAATGCGTATCAGAAACGTGAAGACAGTGAACCCCATTTCTTCTCAGGTGGGAAGGTACCTTGCGCATCCATGCCCACGTGGTGGCCACTGCGCCACAAGTGTACAGCAGAGCGGTGGCTAGGTTGCGCACATCAACAAGGTTCACGATGGGCTTGATGGCGTTGAAGGAATAGTCACAAGACAGACGGGATGGAAACACCTACCAAACATGCACAGACACGTTCAGAAAAGAAGCTATGACACGGCAGCACATCAACAGCGCGCCACGGACCAACAAAAACGCGTAGCGAACATGAAGAAACGCCAGGGAGTACAACCTGCGCAGTTGTTGCGTTACTATGCCGCGACTGCCCTGCTTCCACAACACAACCGACGCACACGCAACATACCGTGTGGCAAAGGGCGTTTCGTACGCATGGGGGTTGTCCACCATGGAAAAGGAGGGACCGATTGAGGTGCGTGTCAGAGCGGTTCGGCCGAGGACGGCTGCCACAGCACAAGCGACGACACATGCGAGTCGCAGTGCACGACGAGCCATGGCCACGCCACCGGCAGTGTGTTGGCTCGTGATGTCCATGACCGCCACGAAGGCACAAGCCGTGATTCCGGTTTCTTTAAACAGCATAGCCTGGTACGGTGCACGGCACCACGGAACAAAACACATGGATGAGCATGTTGTGGTGCCACAGGTCGTGATTCTTCCTTGGTGTGCACACGCACCGTCAAAGCACAGGCTAGGGCGCCCACAAAGCAAAGCCAGTGCGCACAAGCACCCTTCATCGAGAGTGCTGTCACACACAATGCATTGATGTCAGACAGCGATACAGTGGAGCGCATACACAACTGACCTTGCTTGGAGAGTACGATGGAGGCACAAAACATGATGCAGCAGAGCAGTTCCGCGCGTCCAACAACGTTTGCTACAGCCTCCGTGTGAACGGGATGGACCGCGAAAAGCAGCCCACACACGGTCTATCAGCAGATGGAGAGCAAGGAAAAGTGAGTGGCGGCAACTAAGTATGGTGTGAAAGCAGTTGCAACTGACGGACATGTACTCACCCCAGCGCCAGTTGTAAACTCTATCACCGTCCAGCACACCACGGTCACTGCTGCGCTAGCGACGGAGTGAAGCACAACATTGGTAGCGTGAAAAAAGAAGGGGTCGTCGCCAGTGGCCTGGAAGTTGAGCCGAAAGGTGGCCACAGTGAGTGGTCTGTAACTCTTGTGACTTCGAGGCGACGCGATGGCATCCCCCCTGCAACAAGAGGGGGAAAAAAGGACATGGGAGAGCGCAACAACAACAACAACAACAACAATGTCCGCTCAGTGCTGCACTACCACGCCACCGTTCCACCCGCCGTGTACACAAGCTTCCAACGGACAGCAGATGGTGGCACAAACCAGCAAACATACCAATAATCGTGCGTCCACAGCGCTGACCAATGGGTGTCACCACGCACGTCCGCGTTTTGGAGGATGGCAGCAACGTCGTCCATGACAAACTGCGCGCCTCCGGGGCACCAGTCATGCGCTTGGTCAGTAGGAGGGCGTTTGTCACGTTACAGCACTCACCCAAGCCCAGCCCTTCTCACCTGACCAGACAATGTGTTCGCATAGCAGAGTGCAGCTGTGGCCATGACGCTTGCCAACGCCAGGAACCTCCAGTATCGTGACAGCCTCATTGAGCCGCATCCAGCACTTTGGAAAGGCGGCGCAATAACGAGCTACGTGGCGGTGGACCAACAATGCGGAGTGAGCACCACGCACATACAGTACATGTGATGAAAACCGTTGAAGTGAGCCGCGTGAACGCGGACTTGGAGGATGTTGTGGCGCCTTGCACGACAGGAGGTGTCACATCTTTGTGACTACGATTGTAACTACTGCACGACGGTCGCCCGAATTTTGCTTGACGTGGTTGTGTGCCACGGTTCCTTCTCCACTCACGCCGCAGTCCCTGGCGGTGTGGTTCGCGTGTGATAGCGTGGGCGATCATGCGATCTCTGCGACAAGCAAACATGGCGAGGTCTGTGTGGATGGCCAGGACACCCCGGGTGCGGGTATTGCAGGCCCGCAGCCTCACGTCTCGCTTGCCACACGCGATCGCTGCTGGACCGGCGGTTGAGTCGTACTGTGCAGCGTGTGGCCCATGGCACGAACGCGGACAGGCGTTGTGGATGTCCACACGTGCTCGACGATCTGACGCTGCGTTTCGGATCAAGTTGCCGGTTGACAGTGGGGTGGTGGCTGCCGTGCCAACGTCCACGTCAACGCTGAGCGTCGCGTCTCGACCGGATGAGGGCAATGGTCGTTCGTTTTGCACAGCCGGAGATGTCCATGATGACGACGATGCATGGGTTGATGTTACTCCAAAGGCAGCGTTTCGTTTGTCAAGCAATTTCATCCGCAAGTCCGTTGCCTCGTGGGCGCTGTGTGTGTGTGTGTGTGTGCTTGTGTAAACCTTCGCGGCTTGGCATGTCTGACGCACCCGGTGGCCCAGGTACAAGACTGTAAAGCCGCCGTTCGGGTTTAATGGACTTGGCGAGCTCGTGTATCAGCGCACGTACTCCCGCTTGGTTGAGGAGGAAGACGGCACCGCGCGGAAAGAGCAGTGGTTCGAAACTGTGGAGCGCGTTGTGAATGGAACGTACAACATGCAGAAGCGGTGGATTGAACAACACGGCTTGGGTTGGAACCCTTGGCGTGCGCAACGCAGTGCCCAGGTGCGAGACTTTGTGGAGGGGCGGGGATGTCTGAGCACTCATTTTGTGTGCTCTTGCTTGCTGTTCTTGGCGTTACGTCTCACCCCACCCACCGTCCAGGAGATGTACGACCGCATCTTCAACATGAAGTTCTTGCCGCCTGGACGAGGGCTGTGGGCGATGGGCTCACCCATTACAGAGCAACGCCAGTTGTGCGTTGTCGTGTCCCACCCTGCGTGTGTTGTTTGTTGACGGTTAGGACCTCATGATGTGCCGCGTACGTGCGTTGTTCGCCCCCATGGCTGGTCTCCCACCAGGTTCGCGGCGCTGAACAACTGCGCCTTTGTCAGCACGGAGAACTTGAAGGGCGGCATCGCGCGGCCGTTCTGCTTCCTGATGGACGCATCGATGCTGGGCGTTGGCGTGGGCTTTGACACCAAGGTGCGCTGTGTCGAGGATGTGGTGGTGGTGTGGTTGGTTGCTGGTCGGTGGTTGCACGGCACGTTTTCCACTTCCGTCCGGGTGCAAAGAACGTGCTTCCTTGAGTCACCACCGCTGTGTGTGTGGTGTGGTGTGGTGCACTGTGCTGTGCTGTGCTTCCCACAGGGCGCCGGAACCGTCATGGTCCGCGGGCACAACCCCAAGCATGCAGCCACGACGTTTGTTGTCCCCGATTCTCGGGAAGGCTGGGTGGATAGTGTGCGCATGCTGCTCAACTCAATCGTGGAGCATCGTGCCGCCGTCGAGTTTGATTATTCGGCCATTCGGCCCGCAGGCACACCCATCAAAGGGTTCGGCGGTACTTGCTCTGGGGCTGCGTCGCTTCAAACGTTGCACCAGGTGCGGTTGTGACCACACACTCACACGGCAGCGCGCGGTGCGTTGCGGTTCTAACGTGGGAGGGATGTGGCGTGCATATGTGTGTCATGTCAGGCCATCCGTGACACGCTGGAGCCGTTGGTTGGCTCTCCTATCACCGTTACAGCCATTGTGGACCTGATGAACCACATTGGGCGCTGTGTTGTGTCTGGCAACGTGAGACAAACAGCAGAAATCGCTTTTGGTGATCCGCTGAGTGAAGAGTACATCAACTTGAAGGACTACGATGTGAATCCTCATCGCGCAGCGTACGGATGGACCAGCAACAACTCCGTGTTTGCCAAGTTGGGCATGGACTATGGACCGGTTGTGGATCGGGTCTTGAAGAACGGAGAACCAGGTGGGTGCAAAGCATGCTTGACCCAAGCAGCCTGCGCACGTACTCAGGTCGACGTGTGTTGCCCCCCCCCCCCCCCCCCTCCCCCTTCCCCCTTCCCCCTTCCCCTTCCCCTCTGTGCGCTGTATGCCAGGGTTTGCGTGGCTGGAGAACATGCAGGGGTTCAGCCGCATGAAGGGAGAGCCCGACTTCAAAGACCGCCGGGCGGCTGGTGGCAACCCGTGTCTCGAGCAGACGCTGGAGTCGTACGAGTTGTGCTGCCTGGTGGAAACGTTTCCCAACAATCACACCTCGTTTGAAGACTTCCGCCGCACGCTGAAGGTGCGTGCATGTGTGGTGTTTGGTGGCGCTGGTGTGACTGCCATGGTCGTTGTGTCGTCTTCTGCAATGTTGCTGTGGATGTTGCGCCACGTTCAGCAGTGCGGTTGTTGAGCTTTGTGTCACCATTGGAAAGTAAACGATGGTGTGTTCGGTGTGGTCAGTTTGCGTACCTGTACGCCAAGACAGTCACGCTTGGCAAGACGCACTGGCCCGTAACCAATCGAGTAACCTTGCGGAATCGTCGTATTGGCTGCAGCATCAGTGGTGTCGCTCAGTTTGTCGCCCAGCACGGCTTGCACACGTTGCAGCAATGGGCTGAAGATGGCTACGAGGCCATTCAAGTGTATGACAAGCGGTACTCTGACTGGCTGGCCATTCCTCGATCCATCAAGACCACATGCATCAAACCCTCTGGAACAGTCAGCCTTGTTGCCGGGTGTACGTCGTCAGTGGTTCGCCTCCAATCCAGTGCCAGTCTGACCACACGTGTTTGCCATCTCTTGTCGCATGGTCGAATGGTGCAGCAACCCCTGGCTTGCACTACCCAGAAAGCCGGTGCTACATCCGCCGTGTTCGACTGCCTGCAAGCAGTGAACTGGTGCGACCCTTGGAGGAGGCCGGCTTCGACATCGAGCCGGCAGAAGAAGATCCGCAGAACACATTGGTGGTGTCGTTCCCTGTTGACGCCGGCGAGGGTGTCAGAACGTACGTTGTCTGTTTTTTTTT
>Ga0213833_1002120_pt1 | contig 13246 bp, 3 predicted proteins | sample SWATP21_FD_160575 | JGI IMG/M metagenome (GOLD analysis project Ga0213833, IMG submission 160575) | Coastal seawater microbial communities from Marineland, Florida, United States - SWA TP2 #1 | ecosystem: Environmental > Aquatic > Marine > Coastal | place: USA: Florida | collected 2016-08-14
GGGGGAGGCGCGTACAGATCTTTGCGGATGGAGGGTGAGGCATCACGAAGTCCTTGCAGCAGCGCACGCCTCAGCAGCGACCTCCCCTTGGCTTGCACGCTGCCCCGATCGTCGGCGTCGATGCCAAAGGACGACGCAATGTCATCACTTGCGTCGCCACTAGAGTGCGTCAACCCGGAGGCTTGCGTGGCGCCGTGCTGCGTGAGCGTGGAGCCCAGGGTGGAGCCAAGGGTGGCGGACATGGTGGAGGCGCTGGCGTCGTCATCAATGGCGTCCCGGGGTGGCCGGAAGGCCTCGTGGTTGTCCCACAGCCACATCATCAGCTGGTAAAACGCGACGCGGCACCCCATGTGAGGGTGTGTGGAAAACAGGTTGACGATGGAGTGGGCGTGGCGCGGGTCCAGGAAAAACATGACCTGCTCCCGACTCAAGCTGTGCAGCAGCTTGTTCAAGATGCTCAGCATCAGCTGCTGTGTGGCCGCGGATCGGTCCAACAGCACGGACGCGATGTAGGGTTGCAGCGTGGAAAACATGTCCTCCAACTCGTTGGCGCGCGTCATCACGATCTGCAGCGCGGCAAACCGCTGCTGCGGATTGGCCAAGCGCGTCGTGACCATGAGGAGCAGGCTGCGGTCGACAAACGCGGGGTGGTACTTGGCCACGTGCCCCACGCACGCCAGCAGCTGGTCGTACTTCTTGCCGGCGTGCTGGCGGTTCAACACCTTCTTCAACAGCGGCGGCAGCAGCTTCAGCGCCGACGCGCCGCCGTGCCCAGCATTGGGGTGCGCCGCAGCATGCTGCAGCGCCATGCCACACACCTCCGCGGCGCGGGTGTAAATCAACTTGGGTCGGGCAGCCACGCCCTTGACCATGACCATGTAGAAGGGCTCCGCCGGGATGTGCACGTCACGCACGGGGTCATACGCCGGAAGTCCGGCCCCCAACAGCACCGCGAGCAGCTCCAAGCCCGTGGCCACCTTCAAGTCGGCCGGCGTCAAGTGTGCGCCGCTTTTGTTGTCGCCGTCCCGCAGCATGCGGCCGATGGTGTTCTTGTCAATGCCAATCCACTGCCCCCACCGCCGCACCAGCGCCGACACACAGTTCATGTTGCTGCGCCACAGCACCTGCCGACTCGACGGCGTGACAGCGATGAGGTGGTTCACGAACCGTGACGCGGTGTCCGCGTCCATGGCGCCGGCTGGAGTGGCGTGCTCCCACTCCATGAACAAGAAGCACAGGTCGCGCAGGAAGTAGTGGAAGCCACGCGCCGTGCCATGGGGCTGCTCCATGCTGAGTGCCAGCTCCATGAGGGGTGTCAACAGGGTGTGGCCCCACGGGCCGAACACCCGCGGAAGGTTGATCATGACCTTGGCGACAAACAACCGCGCGTTCAACGGCGTCGACATGTCCGTGAGCTTCCCACACAGGTTCTTCACGAACTTCGGCGGCGCCACCTGCGACCGCCGCACGGGTTGGTTCACCGGACCGAGGCCCCAGGTGTCGCCGAACTTGTCCGCCATGCGGGCCAGCGCCCGCACCACCGCCACCATCGCAGCGTTGGAGTTCAGGCGGTCCAGCTCCCACTCACGCATCACCCCACCGTGCCCGCCGCTGCCACCACCACCATCACCACCCTCTGCAGCAGCACCACCACCACTACCACCCTCTCGCGCCGCAGCGGCTGCGGCGGCTTCGTCTTGCGCAAATGGGTCGTCATCGTCATCACCCGCACCCTCAGCACCCTTGGCCTCCTCCATGCCTCCCATCGCCACATCGTCATCCCCACCAGCGTCCGTGTCACTGCCGCCAGCCCCTTCCGCCTCCCCTCCCTCACCCTCCTCTTCCTCCTCGCGAATCACACCCAGGTCGGTCACCGCTTGCGACATACCCAGCCCCAGCGGCGCCGTCGCCAAACTGCTGGCCCGCAGCATCTGTGAGGTGTGCTGCCACAAGCGTCCGCCCTGGTTGGCACCTGCACCGCCGCCTCCCACACCACCACCTCCTACTCCTCCACCACCACCACCACTTCCACCTCCTCCACCACCACCGAATTGCGATAAAGATGCCGCTGGTTGGTGTTGGGAGGCAGCCGTGGAGGTGGTCAGCAACAGGCCCGTGGCTTGAGACGGGGCGCCCAGCGACGCAGCCGTGGAGGTGATGGACGGCGTGCCGGCGTGCAGGGTCTGCAGCGAGATGGTGGCGGTGGGGAAGGACGTTTCTGCCGCGAAGGGGACGTCCGAGGTGGTGTCCACCAGGTTGGCCCATATCATTTCGCCCCGCGCGGCGCGCTCCGAAAACAGCAGGCCCTCAAAGTACTTGAGCTGGTGCTGCGTGCGCACGACCACCGTGGCCAGGCACACGTACGCGGCGCGGCACAAGTGCACCCGCCACTGCGACGCCGGATCTCCCAACGGCTTGCGCACGCGCTTCAGCGCCACCTGGCACAGCTCCTTGGTGAGCAGGTTGCCGCTGGCCGACGGGTCGCCCTTGTGGGCCTGGACGAGGGTGGAGTTGATGGTATCCGTGTTCAACTTGTCAAACGCACACGCCAAGATCTGGAAGCACGCCGCCCGCTGGAACAACGCGGCGTCCTCCGACGCGTCCGGTGCGGTGATGCACCCCATCAGGTGCCGCACGAGCGGCCCCGACAACGCCGGTTGAGTGGCGGTCGCAAAGGCGTCGCTGGTGAACACGTGCAGCGCGCAGCGCGGCGTCAGGTGGCCCAGCATCGGCACGATCACCTCCTCCACCAGCGCCTGGCGCACCGGCAGCTTCACGCCGTCGTCCAGCAGCGCCATGGACACAAGGCCGGCCAGCGCCGCACGCGGAGACGGTCCGTCGGGGGCCACGGACACTGCCACATCACGCAGCGCCTGCTTGATGCCATGCCACTCGCTGTGGCGGTGGCCCTCCTTCAGCACACTGAACAGCGCGCGGAGGAGGTCCAGAGAGCCGCACGCGCGCAGCGCCCGCAGCAAGCCGCCCAACACCGCGGTGAAGCTGTGGTACAGCGCCGACGACGGCTCCAGGTCCGTGCTGCGCAGCGGAAAGTGCCGCGCCATGACGCCCTGCGTGAGCGCCACGGCGGTGGCGGGCACGGCAGAGGGTCGGCAGGCGGCGGGGGACACGAGGGCGACGGGCGCGCCGGCGGCGAAACCGGGGAGCAGCCACGGCAGCAGGCACAAGGCGCGCTCGTGGATGGCCAACGATGCGGAGGGGTTGAACAGCGCCTTGAGGGCGGCGTCCAAAAACGCAACGGCGGCGGCGGGGAGGGTGGTGCTGGCCAGCAGGCCGGGCCAGGCCTGGCCCAGCTTGGTCAGCAGGTCCGCCAGCAGGTGCAGCGCGGTGTCACTGGGCTCGCCCTCGAACCAGGGCATGCAGAACGACAACCGGCACGTGATGGCGTCGACAAAGGCTTTGGGAGACACCGGGTTGCGCACGCCTCCCTCCCCATGTGCCGACGGCAACGCAAAGGACGGCGCACGCGCCACCTCCACACCGGCGGCAGCGGTTGCGCCTGCGCCTGCGCCCTTACCCTTCCCATTTCCCCCCGCCTTCCCTTTGCTCGCCTTCCCTTGGCTCGACTTCGTCGTCGCCGTCGCACGTCGGGCAGCCGGGGGTGCGGCACGGGTGGCACGGTGGATGTCCATGAGTTGGAAGAACAGCTCGCGGGGCTGGCGCTGGGTCGCCACCCGAGGCATGAGGTCGTCCACCACATCGTCCCACATGTCGGCGGTCAAAAACGCCGCCGCGAGCGTGGTCTGGAAGCGCCGGAAAAACAGCGTGCCGCGCGTCATGGCCGCTTCCACCACCGACCCGGCGACTGGGTCGGCGTCCTCACCGTCGGAACCTTTGGCTTCGCCGTCGCCGGGTGAGGAGGAGGCCTGGCGAGGACCACGTGCTGCTGCAGCGGGCCCCTCCACGGGTTCGTCGCTCAGGCAGTGGCGCAGGAGCCACCCGGAGGACACGGCGTCGCCGTGGAGGTGGCACGCCAGTTGGAGCAGCGCCGTGGCCACCTGCAGCGTGATCGGCGGCGCGTGGAGCCCGAGGGAAAACACCACCTTGACCAAGCCTGTGGCCATGTCCTCAGCCGGCAACCCCACCGCGCCGCTGAGGATGCCGGCGGTGTGAAAGGTGTGGTACGCCCGCACCACCTGCAGCAGCCGAGACGCGTTGGTGGCGCGGGGTGAGGAGAGGTCCACGGCCATGAGGTCAAACAAGTGAGCGCCGGAGCCAGGGCCTGAGCCATCGCCACCCTCACCCTCGCCGTCGCCATCGCCATCGCCATGAAGGGCCGACGCAAGGAACTCCACTGCCCCAGCCTTGACGTCCGCCTGCGCCCTGGAGCTGGATCGCGGCGTCGACAACAGGGCACACAGCGCGCGCTGCGCGGCGGCTGGCACGTGCTTCCCGGCCTCCTCACTGGCGGATTCCAACCCCACCTTGGCCGGGTCGAGCGCCGCTAAAATGGCCAAGCGCGTCGTCTCCGGGCCTAGCACGCCGGCCTGGGACAGCAGCCGCACCATGTGCGGCCGCTGCGGCTGAGGCTGCGACGGCGCACACAACACGGAGAGGAGGTTGAACCACCGACACACGGCCACGGCGGTCAGGCGCCCCAGCCGGTGGGCCTCCGCTGGCGTGAGGTACAGTGCCTGCGCCATGCGACTGCCGGGGGACACGTCCACGGTGCAGTGGAGGGTGAACGCGTTCACGCGGCGCAGCAGCGACGACGCATCCGCCGCCAACACGGCGTGGGGGTGGAGGTGGCCACGGCGGAAGGTCCACAGGTAAAAGTCCAGGTCCGTGGCGAGGGCGGTGATCCAGTGCTCGATGCTGGCCACGCCCTCGGCGATGTCCAAGGCAGGGCGGCCCATCAACCCAGCAAAGGCCACAGGGCACTCTTCGCTGTGCTCCATGCTTTCCACCACAGCTTCCAGCGAGTTGGTCTCCACCAACGACTCCACCCAACCCGAGGCTGTCGAGTCACTGAGCAGCGGCGCCAGCTTGTCGAACAGCCGCATGCACTTGCGGCGGTACTGCGTTTCGGGCTCGTTGGTGTGGCTGAACAGCCACTGCACCAGGTCATACAGGTTGTTGTGTGGCCCCACACGCTTGGTGTCGTGGCGTGTCAGGTGCCGGGCGGACTCGACAAGGATGCGCTGCATGTGGTCAACGGCTTCCGCGGCAGACGGCACGGTGCCGAGGGCAGGCGGGTCATACGCCGCCAGCTTCAGGCTGGTCAACAACGTGTCCAGCAGGTGCATGGAGTACATGGACACCAGCGCCGTTTCCTCTCGAAAGGTGTGGTACATGTGGTTGAACGCCGCCGAGCCACCCAGGCGCAGGTACGCGCGCGGGTGGCGGCCCAACATGGTCAGACGCTTGATGAGCGCCCCAGCATTCACGGGATCGTCACGCATCTGGCGCTTGGTCGCCTGCTTGATCGACCACTTCATGAACTCGGCCAGGCACCGTGCAGAAAAGTGGCGCAGCCCCGCATCAGGGGAGCCGCACCCGTCCACTGTGGCATTCAACAGAGCCACCGTCTCGCCCCGAATCGCTTCGCCGTGGGCGGTGAAGTAGTGCACCAGCTGGATGCACAAGGTTTCAAACAGCTGGCGCGCCACACTCTCCATGTCCGTCGCAAGTCGCAACAGCGCCGGAAACAGGTGCTCGTACAGCTTGGCGAACGAGGAAGCCGCTTCTTGATGCGTGGCGCCAACCTTGGCCTGCGCACCCACCATGTAGCACACCAAGGAGTGCAGGAGCTCGCAGGCCGCCACCTTTGTCGGCCGGTCGCTGCTGTTGAGAGCCAGGTCCACCACGTGCGGCAAAATGGAGTCCAGCTGCACCTCGTGCTTGGTGGAGCCCAGGGGCAACACCACGGTCAGCCTTTCCACCGTGTCCCACGCCACGGACTTGGCCACCAGCGACGAGGTGTCACCGACGACGTAACGGTTGTCGCCACCAATGCGACCCAGCAGCAACAACACTCGGCGAGTGACAGCCGCTGCGTCCGTGGCGTCCATGGCAGCGGACGAAACGCCGCCGGCGGCACTGAACTTTGATGCACGCTTCGATCCCACACCTGCTTTCTTGCGACTTCCGGCCTGTCCTGAGCGAAAGGTTTTGGTGAAGGAAGCGAGATGCTTGGCATTTTGACCCATGGCTCCTGCCCCGGAAGAGTCGCCGTCTGTGGTGGAAACACCGGCGCCGGAAGACGCTTGGGCGCTGGTGCCCACAGACAGATACTCACCCAAAATGGGGAGGATGGAAGGGAAGTGGGGTCGAACCTGGTGCGGGTGAGAGATCACCCATTTCTCCAGGGCTGCGACGGCGGTAAACGCCAGTGGCGTGTGCGACAAACCTGCGCACACCAACAACAACACACAGCAACGGCACGGAACAAACGCAACGGAAGACACAGCCAACGCAACATCCAAGACACCACATTCATTCAGTATTCGTGCGCGCGTGCAGGTAGCACTGAACGGTGCGGGTGTCGTACCGGTTGAAAGACCCAACTTGAGGGCAGGAATCAGGTCGCGGACAGTGGACAGCTCAGCCGGAAGCCCCAACAACAGCTGCAGGCACGCCGCCAAGAGTTCCTCCTTGTACAACTTGATGCGCACGAGCACCTCTCGCACGAACTTCTTCATGAGCACGAAACAGTAGTGGGCGTTGGGGCGATTGGAGTCGCTGGATGGTGTCGCGCCGCGTCGCGCAACAGTGGTGGCATTGTCCACATCACCACCCAACGGCTCGTCAGCCACGCCCTGAAAGAAGTGAAGCTTCTCACCAAGGCCCATGGCAGTGGAGAGCATCTTGTAGAAGCCACTTGCCAGTGGGAACTTGTTGGACAGTGCAATCATGTGCTTGCAGTACACGTACATCCACCGGCCAAACATGTCCAGGCGAACAGTCGACAGCAGGTGCTGTGCAAACTCCGTCAAGTTGAGGAACAACTCGTAATCCTTCGCGACTCGGGGTCGCAGCTGTGAAGAAGCCAACGCCTCGTCCGCTGCAGTGGCGCTGCCGTCCTTCGACTCGTCGTCCCCAGCGCCACCCTTCCTAGCACGCACGACGCTCAAGTCGAGCTGTTGCAGCATGAGAAGCGCGCCGCTCATGATTTGGTCATATGCGAGCCGACACACGCGCTCCTCAATCGTTGTCGGGAGGCCGTCCATGTCACCACCATCATCACCAGCAGCCCCTGCCTCCGTTCCTTTTGCCTCTGCTTCGCCCTCCAAGTCGCTGCCGCTGTCCCCATCATCACCATCTCCGTCCATGCCGTCGCCCAGCATGTCGTCCTCGTCCTCGGTGTCAAAGTCCAGCAACCCATCGTCGTCAACATCGTCGCCTTCCGCGGCAGACAACTGCCCGCGAAGGTCCCGAAGCCCTGCAAAACTGGGTGCCTCCAGTGCAGCCAACGTCTCGGGATCTTCCGGCTGCAAAAGCTGCTTCCAGAGCGGAAGATACTCGAACAGCAGCCGGGGCTCTGGCAGTCCTGTCACCGGGTTCAGCAGGCTCTGATCGATCGATCGATCGATCGATCGGAAGAACAAGAACAAGGAGGGCACCGAGTCAACGCGTCTGTGCGAAAGGCCACCACCGCAACAACAAGCCAAAGCCGGCGCACCATTTCAATGGGTGCAGCAGATAGTGTGCGCACCAACGCTGGGACGGTTACGCGTGTGAGCATGGTGTCCAAGGCAGCACCCTTGTCAAGAAGCGACGCCATGAGTACAGTCAAAGCTCGGCACACGATCTTGCGGCCGTATGTGTGCAGGGAAACGAAGTCGTAGACGAGTTCACCAGCGACTGCTTGGAGCTGCTGGATGATTACCTCATCCACATCTGGAGCAGGCAACTGGACACAAACATAGATTGAGCTGAGGCACGACGCACGCACACATGCAACGAGGTCGCCACACGAGAGCAGCTGCCACCATGACGCGTCCACACAAGCCCACAACAGCGGCACATACCTGTCGCACAAGGCAGGAGAAGGCAATCAGACACTCTGCCTTTTGTGACACTTTGCGCTGTTCGATACCGAACGCGTTTCGCCCCGCCCCGTTGGCAAGCACACGGGCGGTGGACTGCAATAGCTTCTGCAGCACGTCCTTGACGACTGGCTTGCCCAAGAAGCGCGCCACAGCGGGGGCGAATATGCCACATCCACGCACAGACAGCAGCAAGTCCATTGAAGGCTCATGCGTGACATTGTCTGGCATCTTGGCGAACGCGGGTCCGCCATCCACCATCACCATCAACTTTTTCATGCACCAATTGAACGTGCCCTTCGCAGAGGGCGCAACAGACCGCAGAGACGACACATCATGAGACGTTTGCTGCATGACAACCGTGAGGGCGGCGGGGGCTGAAACTCGAACGCGTTTGTGGGAAGAGTGACAGCAGAACCACAACCGTTGGAACAGCTTTTTGGCGTCCTTAGCGATCTGTGGGCGAAACAAGGCTGACAAGGCAACAACCGAACCACGGTACCCAAACACAAGTCAGAGGTGGCGTGTGTGGCTGCTGTGACCTACAAGAAGACAGAAACACCACTTTCAGGCCCGACGTACACGCGTGCCGCGCAATAAACTGAAGGCCAGCTTCAGGAATGTCGAACCGCTTCATGTCGACAGGAATGGTGACACTTGCAACGAACACATGCCTAAACAATACAACGACAACACGTCAGCACACGTCTACTTGAGCGCCACAGCTCCACGCGAAGGCGTACTTGAACACCTGGCCAACCGTGCGCTTGTCTCCAGCAGAAATGAACTCGCTGAATTCGTTCAGGATGTGCGTGATGCAGCGAATACCGCCCGCAATCACTTGCATTTCCGGCTTGGCAGACCGCAAGTTCGTGTCAATTTTGTGCATACTCAGCCGGAAAATGTCCTGCCACGCGCACCCTGTCAGCACAAGCATCTCCACAGGAGCAACCCAGATGTGGCACCGGCAGTGAACGCCGTACCAGAACTTGGCCGCGGTCGCAGGCAGTAGGGTGAAGCTCCGATAGCAGGCCAATGATCGTTAAACACTCGCCCTGGTTCACGAACGTGGACCACACGCGCACACCACACGTGCACACCACACGCGCACACCAACGCTGAGATACAAGCAAGCAGCAGCTCTCGCCCTCCCCCTCCCCCTCCCCCATGGCCAACTCCACAACCTACCATGAGGGTCTGGCGCATTTTTCCGACGCGGATGTCTTTGAACAGTTGATTGAACATTTGTTTGACCTGCAGCTGCTTCGCCGAGAAGGCCTTCAGCATCAACACTTCACGAACCAGCGCCAATGCTGCCAGCCGTGCAGACGACACCTCCTCGCTGATGTACGCAATCAAAGCACCATCCTTGATGGCCAATGCATTGTCAAGAACCAAGCGCCCACAGGATTTGACGTAGTTCGAGATGAATCCGTACGCCAATGTCCGTGCGTCCGTCAGCTGCTTGTTGGCACGGATGGACGGGTTCAGGGTGCTGCGGATGAAGTTGAGCAAACTGGTCTCGGAATCAAACAGCTTTGCATTGCACTTGTCTGTCACACAACAATGCACGGTAGTGCAGACACGCAGTCAAGAGGGTAAGGCGAAGAACAACAACTGCGGGACGTGGTCCGAAGTCGTGGGTGTGGAAGGATGGGCACACACCAGCAAACACAGGGTCCGAAAACGTCGGGTCTGCGGCCACGACAATGCGCGACAGCCCTTCCACGAGTCCAGCCGCATCGCTTGTCGATGAAGGGCGTTCGGCTGCGGCGTGAAGTTCGGACAAGAAGGTTTGCACCTCTTCGAGATCGCGTGTTGTGGATGCCATCAGAACCAGATGTCAGGAGCCCATGAACGAAACACGTGGAAGGAAACCAGTCCTTCAAGAATGCGCGTGCCAACACCAACAACACGGCCCAACAACAACAGCACAAAAGGAGTCAAGCCAAGGTGGGGTTGTCCACAGTGCGGGTGATTCAACCCTAGCACCACTGACGCCTGGGAAAAATCTCGCCTGGTGCTGCCGCCTCGCCGAAAAGTCACGTCAAGTAATCATCGTGTCCCCCTAAGCGTGTCGGCCTCTTGGGAACAGCGCCCATAGATCACAGTGCGCCTTGAGGTACCGGTCCGGGACAACTGCATGAATATTGTGACCGCTGAGCGTTCATGAATGTTACGGATCGGGGTGGAGAACCCCTGGTTCTTCGCTCAGGCCTCAAGCACACTACACAGCCGAGCCACCTCAAGCCACCTGTCAAGCCCTGGTACCGTCCGATCGGAACGACTGGGTGCGTTTGGTGGCGCGTTTCATTACTATGGATGCCGGCTTTGGGGACCGGGGGGAGCGCATAAAGGAACGTGGCGAAGCCCCGTCCGTGGAGGTTGTGCCAACAGACATGGCACGCCCATCCCCCTCGATACGACGTCGCACCGCTGTGGAGATGGCCGTGGGAGCTCGCCTGTACGATCGACGAGGCCCTGGCGGTTTGGTGGGCCCTGATACTGCCTCAGCGACTTCTGCATCCACTCGTTTCTGAGGAAGACACAAGCCAGTGCAATGTGGTAAGAAGGTCCTGCCACCACCCAGCACGGGACACCACACCACCGCACGAACATCCATGGCCTCGAGTTGCTTCACAATCCGCGCACCCTGACTAAGGGGCGGGCGGGTCGCCTTCTTCCCGTCCACGAAGCGTTCCGAACGCTTCCATGGTTGCACCTTTTTCTTTTGTTCTTTTGCAGCCTTCGACAGGCCACCCCACCCCAGTGCCTTGGCACCAGCCGTGGAGGTTCCGGAGGGAGCTCGAGACTCGACGGGCGGCACCCCACCGCTGCTTGCTGTGCCTTGCGCCTGTCCATTTTCTTTGGCCGCCGTGAGCGACGCAACCCGAGCAGAGATGCTTTGGTTGTGAAGCTTTGACAAGTTGTCAAGACCCTCTTCAAAGCCACCCAGGTCGTCATGGCGAAGCGACAACTGTGTGGCACCTTTCCCTGACGTGAAGTACTCGGCAACCTTGTTGCCGAGGGTGCCTTTGCGGTTGCTTCGGGGGCCCTGTAGAACACACGTCCGCATGTCAGGCAGGGCAACGAACGCTCGCCACGTGCTAGGCAGCACTCACCCGTAGCACCGCGGCAGTGCTGGCTGACCGAAGTCCGTACTTCGACAGCGTCGCGGGTTTGGAAATGGGCACTTGCGACTCGAAGGACACGTACCTGGGCCACCACCAACGTGTGGAACAGATTCACGAGGTTATCCCCACCCCAAGCGTTCACATGAGTCACAACACACCACGCAAACACACAGGACAGAACGTACGCCTCGTTCTTCGCTCGTGCCGCAGCCGCTTCTCGCTCTTCGATGTCCCGTCGAATGCGCTCTGTGGCCGCGGCCTCCTCCTTTTCTTTCATCGCCAACACGACGAGCGTGGGGTCTTCTCCCGTCGCCACCATGTCCAACGGCGTGGTCAACTGCCCACGTGTGCCGCCGCGTGTCAACCGGCTGATGGGGCGGTCCGTGGCAACAGACGAGGTGCGTGACGTAAAACCTGAAACCGGTCTACTGGAAGAGGCGCCCACTGCCGTGGTATCAAGGAGCGACGGCGAGGCCAGCCCAAACTGCGCGGTCGTTGCCAGGGCTGGCGGCCAAGGCGTCACCTGCCCAATCCAACACACCAGCTTCCCCGTCGCTTTCCAAAACCGAATCTGCGACCCGCTTGCGGTGCAGAACACTGGACGTGCGTGGTTGACGGCATGAGATCTGCTGTGGTGCGACGCGGGCGTCTGCATGTTGGCGTGGGGGTGGGGACCGGGCCGTGTACCACTGGGTGTTGTAGTGCCCCGCCCATCGCCATCTTGTCCAGGCACAGACCCTTGACCAACCGCGGTGACTCCCGTCACAGCTTGTGGGTGAGCCTGTGGGACGATGGACAGACTATTCATTCACAGCAACATGATATCCACACTCCCCACGCGCACCCGTGCTGCAAAAGAAAACCCTCTTCAAGCCCCACTTGCTCACACAACCACAGACACACGAACGACCGCATACACACGCATCACGTACCCTCCACACAGCAGAAGGTCGACCAAGGCCTGTTCGACCAACGTTGCGCAGCCGAAACACCTTTGCAAGGCCGTCCGCGTAACCCACGAACAACAAGTGACCACGCATGCTGACACACAAACACGTCACGGCGCCAGAAGCTTGGACGCTTGACCGGTGAACGCTCCCACGTTCATCGTGTGTTACCACCCTGTCACAACAAAACCAAGAGCATGCGTGCGTGTCAAAGGCATGCTGCACACCAAACAGTCACACCGAGCACTCGTACCGCGAGGATTGCAAGAAAACGAGCTTCAACTGTCCCGTGTGCGTCCCCGCCACGATCAGATTGAGGTGTGGAATGTACGCCATGCACTCAATCGATGTGGAACCGACGCGACCCATCGTCACCACCACGGCTGGTTTCTCGTGCATGGGGTTCCACACAATCACCTGGCCGTCCGTGGTTCCGCAAGCCACCCACGACAGTGATCCGCCACGACTGCTGCCCACACTTGCAGCCACAGGTGGCGTGGGCGAACGGCTTGCACCGTCCGCGCCAAAGGTGTGGTCCGACAGCTCGATGACGTTGGGCGTCACCGGTGGACCTGGCCCTGTCCACGCCACGACACACGTCACGTCGCCTCGTTTGGGTGCCGTCAAGGAGCCTCCGTGGGAACGCGCCGATCCACCTGCGTTGTGATAGTCGCCCGCGGTCACTTGCCCGACTGCATGAAGGCGTCGTGCGGCGCCAGATTCGCGGCCTGACGCTGTCGGCCGTGTCGCATGCTTCGCGGCCTGTTGACTCAGACGTCTCAACACCCGTGCAACCCCGCGCTTCGACACACTCGGAACGGCCGACTTCACGGCGTCGTTCTGTTCAACACACATGTGATGCTGGGCCACGACGCGACCTACACGACCACCATACACACAAACAACCACCACCAGCCCGCATTGGTGGGGGTGAGTCACACAGAGACCACGCACCGGTTGTTGTGTCACTAGTCCGGCCAGGGCTGCTCTCTTTGAAGACACCACCAGCGGTGTGAACACGATGCGTGTGCCGACAGGTGGGGGTGGTACGTGTTCCCAGGCTTTCAGCGCGCCCCACCGCAGCTTTGCCTTCAACAATCCCTCCTCCTCAACTTGCCAGTTCAGTTGGTTGCCGGGGCGGAACTTCGTGGCAGCCGCA
>Ga0213833_1002121_pt1 | contig 13244 bp, 11 predicted proteins | sample SWATP21_FD_160575 | JGI IMG/M metagenome (GOLD analysis project Ga0213833, IMG submission 160575) | Coastal seawater microbial communities from Marineland, Florida, United States - SWA TP2 #1 | ecosystem: Environmental > Aquatic > Marine > Coastal | place: USA: Florida | collected 2016-08-14
ACTTTTCTCCAACAGGCAAAAGCCCTGGCCAAACGCTACAAGGTGTATCTCGCCGTATCTTACTGGCTGCTATTACACAAAAACTGGAAGCAGATGTCCACCAGGAAGCTCATCGAAAACAAGTTGGTCTTGTTGACACCTCAAGGTATTGTCGGCTGGAGTTACAGCAAATGGAAGCCTTTGCCAGGCATTGAACAGGCCATCACAAAACCAGGAGAACAACAGATCCCCGCCTTGCTAACGCCATACGGTCGTCTAGGAGGTGCCATTTGTTTTGACCTGGACTTTCCTCAGCACATTAAACGAGCAGGAAAGAAAGAGATCGATATCTTCCTAGCACCAGCAGGAGACTGGCCCGCAGTGGCAAAACAGCACGCCCAGATGTCTTCTCTTAGAGCGCTTGAGAATGGCTTTTCTTTATTACGTGTCACCAACAACGGTCACTCTGTCGCATTTGACGGACAAGGTCGCCTGCTGGCAAAAATGAACCACTTACGCACCCGACACCCCATTTTCTATGCAGATGTCCCCAGCAAGCGAATGTTCACCTTCTACGGATATGTCGGGGATGTTTTTGCATGGTGTTGTATTGTGGTCTTTCTATTCACTATCCTTTATAAGTTGTTTGGTTATTTTCTTACAACCCGCTCCGTCAAGCCTATCCAACAGCTCTCGATGTGGTTTGCGCTGCTTCTGGTGGTAGATTTTTGCTGGATGGACCACTGGCTCTTCTACAGTCTTTACCTTGTTCCAGAGTGGTGGATGTGATGCCATTCTTGCAGTCGTGCAACGTACATGTTGCACGACTGCAACGCACTTTCCCCAGAAAAAATCAGACAGCTTACCCTTCCATAGACAATTCCACAAAACACAAGAAGAAAATCCAAAGAAGTCATCATGGCCCACGATTTGCTGTAAAGAGAGGCATAACGTTCATTCAATAACTTTACCAGATAGGAGCATGTCAAATGACAACATGGATTTTTGCAGTCTTGGGCCTTTTTCTTCTTCAAACTTTGCTTCCCTCCAGCCTTCGTTACTTCGGAAGCGAAAATATGCTCATGAATGCAGTGGGTCCACGGGATGAGCCACCTCCAATGCCCGTAAGTGGCGCAAGAGCCCAACGAGCACTGAACAATATGATGGAAGCCATGCCCTTCTTCTTGACCTTTGCCTTGCTCCTCTTATTCCAAAACAAAGTCACAGCCCTCGCAACAACAGGCGCCATGGTCTTCTTTATTGCAAGAACCATCTACGTCCCTGCGTACATCTCTGGTATTCCCTTCATTCGCTCCACCTGTTGGATGGGAGGCTGGGTGGGTATGGGCATGATGCTCAGCGCCCTATTCGCATAAAACGTATTACCTAACGCTCCCGAAACAGTCTCTCCCTTTTATTGCTTTCAATGCAATAATGATTTGCATCCAACCTATCTTGTACGCTCTTCGCAACGAATATATCATTGGGTCTATCGAGCCGTTTTCACAAAGCCTCTGGAAGGCTTTTAGCAAACATAGACCAAGAGTGAGATCGTACAATGAGCCAACAAGAAAACACAAATTCAGAAAATCCTCTACTGAATGCCCCTGTCAACAAGATGCTTTTGTTGATGTCCGCACCCATCAGTCTGGGTATGCTCTCCACATTCCTCTTTCAACTGGTGGATACGTACTTTATCGGCAAATTGGGTTCACAGCCACTGGCAGCTCTAGGTTTTGCGGCTGGCGTGTACATGTTGCTGGTAGGTTTGTTCATGGGTATGGCTGTGGGTGTTTCCTCGCTGGTAGCAGGCGCTCTTGGAAAAGAAGAGCTGCACTTAGCACGTCGTTACACCACCATATCCCTTGTACTCAGTACCATCATCGCCATCGGGCTGAGTGCATTGGGTATCTTATTCCTCGAACCGCTGTTTCTTGGCCTTGGTGCAGAAGCCAAGTTGATTCCAATGATCCGAGAGTATATGAATGTACTTTACCTCGGTATGCCCTTGTTGATCTTTGGCTTGATCGGAGCGTCAGCCATTCGTGCGACTGGTGATGTAAAACCACCTGAGATCGTCATGGGAATCGCTGGGATCATCAATGTCGTCTTTGATGCGCTCTTGATCTTTGGTGTGGGACCTTTCCCCAAATTGGGTATCCAGGGTGCAGCACTGGCTACAGTTCTTTCTTGGGTCTTCGTCTTCGTGATGACAATTGTCCTTCTCATGAAGCACAAGCTGCTCACCACCCAATCTGGCGCGCTCAAAACCGAGCTGAAAGAACTTGCAAGGCTTTCCATCCCAGCAACTCTCACACAGATCCTGTTGCCTATCACAGCCATGTTCGTCACTTTCCTGGTGGCTCGCTCAGGCCCCGAAGCCGTTGCAGCCTACGGTGTGGTCATGCGCATTGAAACCCTGATGCTCGTAGGGATCTCAAGTATGAGCATCGCTATTGTCCCATTCATCGCACAAAACCTCGCACAAAAAGAACGCGTCAATGAAGCCATCGCCATGGCAGGAAAAACATCCTTCTATTGGGGCGGCGGTCTCTTCATCGTCCTCGTTCTTCTCGCTGAACCCATCGCCAGCATCTTCACAACCGATCCAAAAGTGCTTGACTTCACCAAATTGTACTTTTACATCGTTGCGTTCACCTACGTTGGATACGGTATCATCACCATGACAGCATCCATCTTCAATGGTTTGCAAATGCCATCAGATGCCCTCAAGGTCCTCACAGTGAAAACTTTTGCTTTCACCATTCCGCTTGCTCTTGCAGGTTCTTACTTTGGTGCACTGGGTGTCTTCGGTGGTATCGCTCTGAGTAACCTCCTGGGCTACCTGACCTCTTCACGACATATGCGAAAATTCCTCATCAAATCTGAATCCGAGATCACCAATCAAGAGATCCTCGAAGATTACATCTCCGATTGGAAAGCGCTTATCGCTCGCGTGAAAGGCAACAAAGGTACTGTCTAATGATGTGCTTTTAGGCCCTCACCCCACACGGACAAAAAGTTCACACACGTCCCCTCTCCTCACGTCTGGGAGAGGGGCATATGTATTTATATCTTCTGCATTTTCCCCTCTAGCCCTCCTCCCAAAATACAACTCTGTGCAAGTGTCTCAACTTTCGCTCCAAAGCCCTCAAAAGTCACAACAAAACAGACCTAAAGCACTGAAGTTGCAGGACCTCTCCCTGACGTGGGGAGAGGTCATTGTGTACACGATTGGAATAAAGTGGGTGAGGGTGCTAAATCGCCAGCTATCCACTACGAAAGTCATCCTTTTTATTCTTGAAAAAACAAACTGTTACACATCCATACACATTTTTTGAAAAAAAAGTTTGTGATTTTGGACTATTTTTTAGTGAGTCGTGTCTTTAGGGATCAAACGGCTCGCCAAACGATAGTAGAATGGCAAACGACGAAGAGTGATAGAAAGATGAAGTCTCGTTTCAGGCAGTTGCTTGAACAAGTGGAAATGGAAAAGTGTTTGGCTGGTTGTCAGACGCGTACAGGATTGGATGAGGAACTCCTGCGGGATCAGCTTTTTGAGGTATTGACGGTGATGTTGGGCAAGCAGAAAGAGTACGAAGATGCTTTTGAAAATCCAAAGGCATTGGCTGCTTACTTGCAACGGGCAACCATTCGCAACGCCATCCGACAGGCGAAGCGTTCTCAAAAACACCTTTCAGAAGAGCTGAGTGAGTTGAAGGACGGTAAGCGTTCACCAGAACAACAAGTGCAAGAATATCTGGATCAAAAGAGTCTGATGGCTCGGATGGAAGATCTTTTTGCTCGTTCCAGTGAAAAAGACAGAGTTCTTTCGGAATTTCGACAATTGCTTGGTCTGGTACTCACCGATCCTGAGCGATACATCCGAAAGAGAGAAAGTGGTCCCAAGATGGGCAATCTGGTCTTTCAGCATGCGGCTTTAGCGACTTCATTGGGCTGGACACAAAAACACCTGTCCAATCGACTCTCAAAGTTGAGACAACTGCTCTCGGGAGCCTTTCAGAATATGTAATCTAACGGTGACACCGTATAAGACGATAAAATATTCGTGAAAGACAGGCAGCAAAGGTCTTTCACCTATCGATGTAAATGATGAGATAGATCATGTCAAACGAAAACAAACCAAGAACTCTACAGGATTTTTTGGCGGCTTACGACCAGGATAAGGTGCAATCCCCACAGCCGCTAGATCTCCCTGCTCCCAAAGAGGTCAAAGCCGAAGAGATGTTCCTTTTGGCACTTTATCAAGAGCCAGAGCCCCAGGGTCTCTTCTCTCGAGCAGCACAAGCGGTGCAGACTTTTTGGGACAATGTACTGAGACCCCAAAATCTTCATTGGGTGGGAGCTGCAGCCCTTTGTGGCCTTCTCATCGGTAATGGACTCTTGCAACAGGGACAACCAGGGTTGCTAGAGCATCGTCCAGCAGCTCCAGCGAAGAGAGCACAAGGACCCAATCAGAAAAAGACCATTGCACAGGTCAAAACGAAACCACAGAAAAAGACCATTGCACAGGTCAAGACTGTCAAATCAGCAAAACGAAAGGTCTTGAAAAAGTCCCCTGCCCGACCCTCCACGATGCACAAAAAGGGCATTTCCATCACGGGACAGGACAAAGAGCACGCTCTTCTTTTCGTAGGATTGTTAGACGGTGAGAGCAAAAAATTCCGCCGGCTGGGTCTCAATGCACGATGCAGTAAATCCCAGAGCCTGGTATTCGCATTTTCGCTGGCCAATCAAGGCGGATATGCGTACTTTTTCAGAGTGCGTCAGGGAGAAGACAAACCCACTTTGATCTATCCTTTCCCAGGACAAAAGGCAGCTTACTGGAAAGGCAAGAGCATGCACTTGATTCGTCGAGGTCCTGATGTTCAAAAGTATCAATTACAACAAGAACAAGGCGCTCTGGATTTTATCCTTTTGCAGAGTAGCAAACCACTGGCTCACTCGGAACTTCAGCGCATTCTTCATTCGACGAAGCTCCCAAGTATCAGTACAAGTATAGATGATAGCAAGTCCCAACAGAAAGTATTTTTCAGCCGATTTACCATCCAGGTCAACAAGTAGAAAAGGAACGAGATCATGAAATGGAATGGCACGACACATTTCCCGAAAGCGCTTCTTTTCTTCTGGATCGGAAGCTTTATCACACTGGCCTTTTGGAGCACTTCCGCTCAAGCCCAGTGGAAAACCACCAAGCTAACAGACACCAAGATCAAAAAAGTCCTGAAGCCCAAAAAGCTGGCCCTTTTGATCGGTATCAGCCGCTTTCAAAACCCACACTGGGAAACTTTGAAGTACACCCGAAATGACACCATGAATATGGCCAAAGTTCTCAAAAACACAGCCAAGTTCGATCGTGTGATGGTAAGGAACAACTTCAAAAACACCACCCGAAAAGCAGTTCTTCAGGCTTTCCAGCAGCTGAAAAAATCTGTCAAAAACTCTATGGACACTGTCCTGGTCTACGTTTCAGCACACGGCTCCGTAGCACACGCTTCTGGAAAAAAAGGGCACCAAAGATATATCATTACAGCGGACACTACAAAGAATATCTCCAAGTCAGCCATCTCAGTTGACGAGATTCTTTCCATCTTGAAGCAATTGCCATCCAAACGTATCGTGCTCTTTTTGGCCACTTGCTACACAGGTATCCCCACAAGTAAATCCAGGAATGCTCCAGGAACCAAGGGCTATCTGAAACCTCTTGCGCCACTTCGTAGTCGAGCAGTACAAATTTTAAGTGCAGCTGGATATGCCCAACCAGCCTTCGAATCTTCCATTTTGAAAGGCGACGTGTACACGCACTTCTTCTTGAAATGCCTCAAGCGCTTGCACAAGGAAAAAAAGAACGTGTCGGCCATTGAAGCCCACATCTGTTCGGCCAAGCCCACAGCATTATTTGTCAAAAAGCACCGAAATGAAATCCAGGTACCTCAGGTAGATTCGCAACCCGGTGCCAATCACGACATCCCGTTGATCAACACAGATCCTCACTCTCAAAAACGCGGATACTTCGTGGCTTCAGGAAGAAAAGGCGCACATCAATACAGCATCCACACCATGACCAGTAAGGGCGCAAAAGGCAACAGCAAACAAAACGGTTCCATCGTGTCCTCCGCAAATGAAGAAGTGGCTCTGATGCCCGGAAAATACATGGTGGTCCTCAAGTCAGCCAATGGAAAAGTGCTTCGTCGCCGAGTGTTCCAAATCAAGGCAGGCGAAATCATCCGGTGGGAAGGTGGAAAGAGACAAAGTCCCAGCGCTAAAAACCCAACAGACATCGTAGGTGCGGATCTCCTCCCCTGGGTTGGAACTTCCGGTGGCAACGATGGAATGCACAACCGTCACTTTTCCTTCAACCTCATTGGTGGCATCTCCGGTGGTATCTTCGGAGCAGAGATTGGAGCAGGCTTGAACATTACCCGTGGTGATGTCACTGGTGCACAAATCGCCGGAGCTGCAAACGTTATCGGTGGTCGCGTACTGGGTGCGCAGATCGGAGGTGCTGCGAACTTCGTAAGAGAAGGTCACATCGGGGTACAAATTGGTGGCGGCTTCAACATGAACTTTGGGACAGGAGGCGGTGCACATCTGGCGGGTGGATTCAACTTTACGAAGGGTCAGCACTACGGCATCCAACTTTCCGGTGGCTTCAACTTTCTCTCAGGAGGCATCAGAGGCATCCAGCTAACGGGTGGTTTCAACTACGCTGGCAATGTGATAGGTGCCCAATTGGCAACAGTCAACGTAGCAGCAGGCGATGTCAAAGGTGCACAAATCGGTGCTCTGAATATCAGCAGCGGCGATGTCAAAGGTGTACAACTTGGTGTGGTCAACGTAGCCAATCGCTCCAGTTTTCCCCTGGGTCTCGTGAATGTGGTTCGAGATGGTCGGAGCCATTTTGACACATGGTTTTCTGCTGATGGCTTTGCTCAAATCGCTTTTAAGCATGGTGGTGATTACTTCCACTATATCTACACCGTCGGCTACGGCGCCTTTAGCGAACTTACCTGGAATCTAGGCATCGGCCTTGGTGGTCACATCCCCTTAAAAGGTGGATTTTACATCGACATCGATTTGCTCAGCCAACACATCAACCACGGCGGCTGGAGTACTGAATTGAACCTGATGAATACCTTCAGAGTCATCGCTGGATGGCAAATTCTTCCCAAAATGGCTATCTACGGGGGTGTCTCCTATCAAGTCTTCCTATCGCAAAGATATGATGGTGCGCAGTACCCACTTATCACCAGTGAAGTACTCGTGGATAGACAGCAACCAGGGGATCTTCTGGTGAGAGGTTGGCCAGGATTCTTAATCGGACTTCAGTTCTTATAAGATACGGCATACATACTTTTTCATAAAGCACAGTCCATCGGAAATCAGGGAGTGATGGACACATAGGAAGCTTGTTCTGGGACAAACTTCCACAGGTGAAGTGCGCACAGTAGCCTTCACTGGCTCCAAAAGGAGCAAAAACCCCGGCCTTCGGGCCGGGGAAAACCATTCAAACAACGTTTTCAAATCATAAAGTCAACCGACTCGTTCGAAACGCGAACATAAAGGAGCAATCATGTTTTCAAGAAGATCTACACTCTGGTTTTTGTCCGCATTATTCCTGTGTCTCTACGCTTTGGGCTGTAACTACTACACAACACCATACGCATACTGCAGCAAGTACAAAAACGACAAGATGTGCGTCAATTTCAATGGCAAAAAGTCTTCCTGGCCCGAAGATATCAAAAAGAAAGTGGAAGACGCCATCAATGGTTGCAAGCAAGACGATGATTGCAGCGCAGGCAAAGGCTGCCAGGCAGGTAAATGCGTCGAAATCTGTCGCACACAAAAAGATTGCTCAAAAGACAGCACTTGCCAAAAAGGTCTTTGCATTCCAAACAAAAAAGAAGAGCCAAAGCCCGAGTGTAAGGCAAATCTGGATTGCTCCAAAGGGCTCGTGTGCGAAAAAGGCGCATGTGTCAAACCTAAGTGCACAGGTGATAGAGATTGTCTTCAGAGCGAAATCTGCTCGCAAGGTGTCTGTGTGGCGGGTTGCCGGGGCGATCGGGATTGTGTAGACGGTATGCTGTGTAAAGGCAACCAGTGTATCAAAGGTTGTAAGCAAAGCTGCGAATGTCCTAAAGGCCAAGTCTGCGGCACTTCTGGAACTTGTCAAAAGCCCGTCAAAAAGGTCCAAACGTGTAAAGTCGATTGCGAATGTCCATCAGGACTCAAGTGCAACGAAAATGGAACGTGTGGCTAAATCTTCCACCTCCCCTTCCCTTCCTTAAGCAGCGGTCTTGATATCTTCAGCTTCTGACTTTTTTCCAGGCTCTTCCCCAACATCGCTTCCAGTATTTTGTACAACTTCTAAAGAGGGTAACTCCAATCTTTTAAGAGGTGCATCAAGTGCTTCTAAGAGGATCTTTCGGAAATTCCCCTTTGCTCCCATACGTACAAGAACAGCATGTAACCCCCATTGTAGGCGCTGTAGCCAAATCCACTCGGGTGGGATAGCAAGTCGCCGCAAGTTAGGAGTATTGGGCTGATTGAATTCCATACCTTCCTTGATATAATCCTTTGTAAACAAGAAGTCATCACTTCGGTAAGGTGCATACTGATGACACACCATCTTCCAGTGAAAATCGAAGTCGAATTTATCGGCGTTTGACACCAGCCCAGTGGCCAAAAGCGCTTCCCGAAAATCCTCTCTACGATCCTCTACAATCACCCTTGCCAGTCTTCGTTCATTCTCGATAAATTCAGGTGAAAACCGTCGCACACAACCAAAGTCCAAAAAGACGATGGGACCGTCATCAGGGAATAAGTAATTTCCAGGATGTGGGTCTGCATTCAAAGTACCCAAACCATATAAACTCGTGTAGGCAAATTGCATGAGCAATAGACTGACTTCTTGCAAACGCTCAGGACTCGCCTCTTCTGCAAAAGAATAGAAGTCCCGGCCTTCGCACCATTCACTGGTCAAGACCCGTTCAGAAGAACGCTCAGCGATGACTCTCGGGATATGGATGTCAGGATGCGCAGCAAAAGCTTTGGCAAAGGCTTCTTGGTGCATGGCCTCCAAGCGATAATCACACTCTTCTCCAAAGCGTTCTTGAAGGTCCTTTACAATAGCCGGACCGTCTACTGCCGTGGCCAATGATGCCAATCTGGACATCTTGTTCAAGAACGAAAAATCCGATTGGATGGTCTCCCAGACACCTGGGTATTGGATCTTCACTGCCACATCCATGCCTTTGTAACGCGCCCGATATACCTGACCAATAGAAGCAGCTGCAATGGGTTCAGTGTCGAAAGATTCGAAGAGTTCTTCCACAGAACCACCCAGTGACTCTTCTAACAATGCCTTCATCTTATCAAAACTCACGGGTTGTACGCCTCTTTGTAAGCTTTGCAAGGCCTTGTGGGTGTCTTCGGGTAAAATGCCATCAAAGTAGGAAAGGATCTGCCCCACCTTCATGGCCATTCCCTTCATTTGCTCCATCTCTTTGGCGAGCTTTTCTCCGAGAATGCCGTCTTGTGGTCCCTTTGCTCCAAACAAGCCTCTAGCAGCCAGACGTGTGGCTGAAGCAGCCATCTTTCCGGTAGAAAGCAGTCTTTGTCCCCAACGACGTCTAATACCTTGCAATTCTTCTTTCATCTTTGAACGCTCCTTCTCCACTACAGGAGTAGATGGTTTCTCGTCCTACCTGGACTTATCCGAATCTGCTTGGAAACCCTTGCTCATCATCTCGGCCAACAATCCCGCCAATTCCTCATGCCTCTCCGAAAGCACGGGATCATCAAACAAGCGCAATAACAACAACCCAAAGACACTCCCAGCCATCATCCTGGCTGCCAACGGTCGATCGATGTCCTTTAAGAGTCCCATCTGAACCAACCCATCCATGAACCCTTCACCCAATTCGAATCCGGGCCCGATGACCTCATCGAAGTACATCTTTCGCAAAGAGGGATTGGCCAATAACTCCGGCATCACCGCGCGAAAGATACCCATGTTGGACCAGAGAAAACCGATCCTCTGCTGAAAATGTGCTTCCAAAAAACCCTGAAAACCCAGCTCTCCAGGTCCTTTAGCAAACTTCTGCTCTCTTTCTTCTGTCTCGTTCAAGCGGTGCAACAAAGCTTTCAAGACCTCTTCTTTGCTCTTGAAATAATTGTAGACCGTGCCATTCGAGACCCCAGCTGCTGCTGCAACATCCTTCATCTTTGCGCTGTGATAACCTTGCTCTGCAAACACTCGCCCTGCTGCTTCTAGAATCTCCGCTTTACGAGCTTCTTTCATTCGCGTCTGAAAATCTTGTTCCTGCTCTTTCATTCCTCAACCACAAATCTATAATCTTTTCTTTGTTCAACCTGCTCTATTTATGCCTTGACTGACTCACCAATCACCTGACTGACTCACCAGTCAAAGCAGAATATAAGAGACAACGCCTGCAGTGTCAAGCAAAAGCAGCAAGAAACCCATAGAGTATGTCCAAAAGTGGAAGAAGCATTCAAAACCGGAACAAAAACAATATAAATATTTCAGCCAGATACAAACTTTCGAGAGATTTTTTGTTCGAGAAAGCTTGACTTCTATCCACACCAGAAATACCATTTGACCAAATTCGCTCTTTTGGTCAATCAGTCAAAAAACAACAAACCAAAAGGGTTCAAAAAGGCGAATAACGATATTTGCCGAGGACTTTAGCCAATAAGATTGCCAGATTGGAGAGTCACCAATGGTGAAGCCGACCTACGAAGAACGAGAACAGAGAATACTGGATGCAGCGGAGAAGCTGTTTTCACACTACGGATACGACAAGACCACAGTGAGTGACATCGCCAGAGAAGCGGGCATCAGCAAAGGCGCCATCTATCTGCATTACAAAAGCAAAGATGCTTTATTTGAGGGCTTATTGACCCGAGAATTGGAGGTGTACACCAAGCGCTGGATGGAGCGGATCCACGAAGATCCCAAGGGCGGGACCATTGGAGGCATGTACAAAAGTTCACTGTACGCCTTGAGCAAGAGTCCATTTATGGCGGCCATGTTCAAGAAAGATACCCGTGTCCTGGGAAGCTACCTGCGTAAGCCAGATAACTTGTTCAGGCAAGAACAACACAAATCCACAAGATTCGAATTTATCCAGATGATGCAAGCAGCCGGCGCCATGCGAGGCGACATGGATGCAAAAGTGGTGGCACACATTATGAATATGCTGGCCTATGGTCTGGTAGGTATCAACGAAGTGATGGATGAAGAAGACATCCCCCCTATTGGCGATGTCATTGAAGGCATCGCAGAACTTATGGACAGAGCCCTCACCCCCAAAGACGGCAATGGAGAAAAAGGAAAAGAACTTCTCCAAAAGATGGTGGAGCTGGGACGTTTGAAACACGAGCGCGCCCAGCAGGAAAAGGAGCAACAAGCCAAAGAGGAAAAAGACTGAGAGCATTCAAAGAACAAGGTTTTTTGACAACAATGAGCTGAGACAACTTCCTTGAAATCAGGAAGGCAAAAGGAAAGATGATGATAAGTGTCAAAGATTTGACGTACACCTACCCAAACGCCAAACAGCAAACCCTTCACGGCCTGAGTTTTGACATCGGAGAAGGCGAGATATTCGGATTTTTAGGACCTTCCGGATGTGGAAAATCCACGACCCAAAAGATCATGATTGGTCTCTTAAAGGGATACGGTGGTGGCATCGAAATTATGGGCAAAGAGGTCAGCACCTGGGGGCATGATTTCTACGAACACGTGGGCATTTCCTTTGAGCTGCCCAATCATTACCTGAAGCTAAGTGCATTGGAAAACCTGGAGTACTTTCGTTCACTCTACAGCGGTGAAACCCACGATCCTATGGAAGTCCTGGAGTGGTTAGACCTCAAGGAACACGCTCTCAAAAAAGTCAAAGACTTCAGCAAGGGGATGAAGATCCGCCTCAACGTCGCTCGCAGTCTACTCCACAAGCCTAAACTCCTCTTTTTGGACGAGCCTACAAGTGGTTTGGACCCAGTGAATGCCCGACGCGTCAAAGATCTCATCCTGAAAGTACGAGAACAAGGCACCACCGTCTTTGTCACCACACACGATATGATGGTAGCTGATGTTCTTTGTGATCGCGTGGCCTTTCTGACCACAGGGAATATCGCACTCATCGATGCACCCGACACACTCAAAAAGCGTTATGGAAAGCGCGTGGTGCGTGTAGAGTACCAGGATATCACGCAGACCATCCAACAACAAGAGTTTGCACTCGATGGATTGGGCGAAAATGGTGATTTCATCCAGCTATTAAACAGCGGACAACGCATCGAAACCATCCACACCCAAGAGACCACACTCGAAAATATCTTTATCGAAGTGACAGGACAGGAGTTGAAGTCATGAAACGCTTGCTCTCCACTCTTAAGATCGATGTGGTGGTACAGGTACGCAATCAACTGTACACCATTGGTATCGTCAGTTCAGTCATTATCGCAATAGCCATATCGCAACTCTTTAGTGTCAGCTCTCTGAAAGGCGTTGTGCCAGCAGTCATTCTCCTTGTCATCGGTGGAACCACCATGTTGTACATCGGTGCACTCATCTTATTCGAAAAAGATGAAGGTACACTGAATGCAGCTATGGTATCGCCACTTCGGGCATCTGAGTACCTGTGGTCAAAAGTCATCTCCTTGAATCTGCTGGCCACGTTGGAGACAGTGATTATGGTAGGTGGTGCCCTCGCGATTATGCGCTTTTCGGGTCCTATTCAAATGCCACAATTGCCACTCTTGTTTATCGGTATTGTCTGCATTGGCGTGGTGTATACACTGATCGGCATCATCCTTATCGTACGCTACAACAAGATCACCAACTATCTCATTCCCATGGCGGCAGTTGCGATGGTCTTACAACTGCCCTTTCTGTACTTTTGGGGTCTGGTCAAACACCCCGTCTTCCTGGTGGTTCCCACAAGTGCGCCTGCTATGTTAATCCAGGGTGCTTTTACAAGCCTGCCGACCTGGCAATGGCTTTACGGTATCGCTTACACGGCAGTATTGATCTTGGGTCTGGGCATCTGGTCTTACCGTGCCTTTCACGTTCATATCATTCAGAAAGTGGGGTAATGCCATGCAATTCTTGAAATTGGCCAAAAGTTTCGGAAAGAACGACCTCAAGTTGATGTTCCGAGACCGTTTTATTATTGGATTGTTCTTTTTTGTGATTTACATCGCAGTGGCTCTGCGTTACC
>Ga0213833_1002122_pt1 | contig 13239 bp, 21 predicted proteins | sample SWATP21_FD_160575 | JGI IMG/M metagenome (GOLD analysis project Ga0213833, IMG submission 160575) | Coastal seawater microbial communities from Marineland, Florida, United States - SWA TP2 #1 | ecosystem: Environmental > Aquatic > Marine > Coastal | place: USA: Florida | collected 2016-08-14
CCCCCCCGATATGGCAATACAGGCACGACGTACTTCCTGAAACAACAGCTCCCCAGGCTCGTAGTATTGCGGAAGAAAAACATCGTTGGCCAGGATACGGCACTCTGCAACGGAAAGGCACGAAAATATCTGCAATTTGCGTATGGTCTTGATGAAGCGCGACAGTTTGCCACGGCGAGCTGAGCCACACAACCGTGGAGGGACCGCACCCAAAGTGTCAGCATCAGTACACTGTAGTCGTTGCGTTGCAGGGTTGTGGGTGGCACCACCAATCCAACGCACCTGATGTGTGTGGGTTCTCAATGCCTCTGCCCCACGAACTGGCGGCAACCGACACCCTGAGCACCTCTGCCTTGTCGCCACGGAAGGCTGTTTCTGCGGCAGGGATACGACGAGCACCGCTGACACGCAGCAACTGAGCCAGTTCCACATCGCCACGCGCGCAAGCCATGTGGTATGGGGTGTGGAGGTAGTCGTTGGGGATGCCGACGGGAGCACGAAAGGAGGCAAGCACGTTGGCCACAGCTCGTTGTCCGCGAAGCACTGCACACATCATGGCTGGCTCATGCAACAAGAGACGTTGCAAGCACAGCCCAAAGACCAAGTATGTGAGCGCGAGCACGAGCACGAACATGAGCACGAGCATGGGCGCAAGACATGAGGAAGCAATCGTGCTGCATCACACCAACGCACCCGTGTTTCCGTCTCGGTCTCGTTTGGATGGATCGGCCCCCGCTGCAAGCAAGACTCGCACGACGCCGGCAGCCCCAATCTTCGCTGCAGAATGCAGCGGAGTCGTGCGCTTGTAGTCTGCTTTGTTTACGTCTGCCTTTTGGCGAACCAGGTAGTCGACCGCGGCGGGCCAGTTCAGTTTCGCAGCTGCATGCACAGGTGACAGGCCCTGGACCACAGCGTGCGGTGAACGCAAGGCAACGACAAGGCTGCACAACAGCCCGTCCACGTGCAAGGCTCACGCCACGCACGTACACGGAGGTTGCAGGCATTCACATCAGCCCCAGCGGATACAAGGTGGCCCACAATTTGCAGTTGCTCGCCCTGACGAGGTGTGTCAAGAAGGCAATCCACGCGTTGATGGTCACAAACGAGCCGTGTTCGCAGCCCTCCACACGCAAGACATCACAGTCCACGGCCCACAAACCCTGCCTTACCTCTCCAACTTGGGGCTGCAAATAATGGTTGCAGTTCTTGGGAAACATGGGTGCATGCCGCTCGCACTTGCGCTGATCAGGGTGTGTCAATGCCAGCAACAGCGGAGTGTTGCCAGCATTGTTCTTCCAGTTGACGTCCGAGCTGCAAGCGAGGCCATACCACACCACCACCGTCAAAGCCACATACACCATGCATAGTCCCAATGTGTGTGTGATGCCACTTCAAGTCTAGCCCACGTCGGGATGGAGCTCACACCCCAGGTTGCGTACCGATTCACGATGATAGTGAGCGGGGCAAAGGCAGTGCCAGCACCGGCGACACCAAGGGACACAGCTTCACTCAACAAGTAGTCCACCAGTGCAAGGTAGCCTTCTCGGCAGGCTATGCTCAAGAAGGTGTTGCCCATCCTGGAAAGGAAGAACACTGTCAGGCACACAGAGGACAGAGAACGAGGCAAAGAGAGAGCAGCACGCACATGTCCACATCTGACACCTTTTTGGAGCCCTGGAGAATGCAGCCACCGCGCAAGCAACGTGAGCATGAACAAACATGGATGGGATAGCAACAATACAACAGCTGCAGTGCGCATGTCTACTCCACCTTGTCGATGAGAGAAGCAATCAATTCCAAGTCACCGGCTTCACAAGCAAACCAAGGGTCCTGGCTCGGGTCATACTTTTCTCTCTTTTTGAAAGTGCCACGAACTCCTGAAGCCATTGATGCCGCGTTACTCGACAATTGTGTCGCGGCATGGCGCTTCGCAATCGAAGCTGCGGCACCCATTGTGCAATGCTCCGCCACTCAGTGGGGTGGCGGCTGCGCGTTGAGCTCTACGTGTGGCAACGTGGACCGCAACACTTGAAGTTCATGGTGGGCACAGGGTGCTCGGTACACACAGCAAACACCAGGGCAGTGGAGCCTGTCCCGTTGAAGCTGAGGTGAAGTGTGAAACGAAAGCAGTTGGACATGTCCGTCCAGTTTGGGCTCGCTTCGCACGCTCAACGCCTTCGCACGCAAGGTTTGTCTTGTGCCCGATCGCTCACTTGATTGATTGGTTGACCACCCGACGCGGGGCAAATTTGATGCTTCAATGAATACACCTTGTCGAAATTTGCAACCTTTGTAACCAGCCGGGTCGTGCGGTGCTTGTGCTGTGGGCTGGGGTGGACTCCAATCCGGCACCATGTACAACGGAATCGGCCTGCAAACTGCGCGAGGGTCTGGAACAAATGGCTATGTGCAGCGGAACCTGGGCCACGTCCGGCGAAACCGCCGTAAGACAGGGTATCGTCGCATGGAGGAGCACGCGATTCCCAAGGCACACCGAGAGCCCAATGCCGAGATTCTGGAGCACCAGCGGAAGCGCCAGGTCGAGGTGAAGTGCATGGAGCTGCAGGTGGAGATGGAAGATCGTGGGTACGTTGCACGGACGCTGCGTGCGCACGTGCTTTGTGGGGCGTGTTGGATGTTTGACCACTGTGCTGCACACCAACCAGCTTCGCTGAGGCCGACATCGAAGCTCGGGTTGCGGAGCTCCGGAAAACTCTGCTGGAGAAAGCTTCCACTTCCAAGTACGTTGAGTGCCACACTGTCAATGGTGTTGTCGTTGGCCTGTGTGCCGTGTGGGTGTGCCGGAGGGTGTGTTGCGAAGTGCAGGGCAGACACACACCTCACCACGCGGAACTGTTCAGGTTGTCCACGCCGTTGACCGGCACCCACGCCAATGCTGCTGCCATGGAGGAGCGCAACGCGCGCCTTGCCAGTGCCTTCCGCCTCGCAGATGACTACGTGGAGGGCGCCGCCTTTGACCCCGAGGTGCAGGAGCAGCGGCGTCAAAAACGCATGGCGGAACGCGAAGCCCGCGCAGCGGAGCGAAAGGAGCGCCAGCGCCAAGAACGGCGACGCCGCAAGGAAGAGGACCGTCGACGTGAGGAGCGTCGGCGTGAGGAGCGACGTGAGCGCAGGCGTGCAGAGCGTCGGCGAGAGGAGCGGCGTCGTGAAGAGGAGCAAGCGCGCCGTGAGCGCGATGCTGCGAAGGCAACGAAGGAGAAGGACGGAGATGCGAAGACGCCCAACACAGAGGAGGCCGACAAGAAGGAGAAGCAGCAGCAGCCAGAAGCAGAACCAGTGGAGGCTACGTCTTCTTCGAGCAAAGACGCCGCTGTGGATGCAAAAGCAGCCACAGGCAAAGCAGAGGCGTCGGCGGATGCGGGCAGCGCAGAGTCGACGACGAAGGACAAAGCGAGTGAGGACAAGCCAGCTGCCGACACCAGCGGCAAAGACGCCGCCGTGGATACCACTAAGTCCCCAACCAACAAGAAAACAGATGCCACGACTCGCCGTGATACCCGCGGGCGTAGTCGCAGCCGCAGTCGCGGAGGGCGTGGCCGTTCCCAGCGTCGCGGCCGCGGTCGTCGTAGCAGCCGGAGTCGCAGCCGCAGTCGTAGCCGCAGTCGCCGCAACCGTCGTGGCAGCCGCAGTCGCAGCAGACATCGCCGCGACCGTAATCGTCGCAGCCGCAGCCGCAGCCGCAGCCGCAGCCGCAGCCGCAGTCGCAGTCGCCAGCGTGGTCGTGGGCGTGGTCGTGGGCGTGGGCGTCGACGCCGTTCGCCGTCTTCAAGCCGCTCGGCATCGCGTTCCTCGTCTGGCTCATCCAGTTCTGGCTCATCGTCTGGCTCATCGTCCTCTGGGGCGTCTCGGTCACGCTCTCGTTCATAGCGAAGGGTGGCAAGCGACAGGATGCCGCCGCGTCCCGTGTCTTGGGTGACGCCACTCCCATGGTGTTGGAGTTGGAGTTGGGTGCCTGGGTGGGAGGACACCTTGTGACGGGACTGATTCGGCGTTGATGACGGAGTTGTCAGTTGCATGCGCTCGATGATGACACGAAGTGCTGCATGTTTTGTGCCGTGTGTGTTAGCGTGTGTGGAGGTGATGAATGCAATGCACTATTTCCAACACCATTGCCGGCTGCGGGCCCCACTAAAAAATAAAATAACGCAAACGTGACTTCAAGCAACACGAGCCACATCCGACCAGCGGCCAGCGACACGAAAGGCACCAACCCCTTCAGAACGAAACACAGCAGGCAACTCATGTTCATGTGAACGCTTGCTTGGGCGCTGGAGCACCATCTGTTGTGGTACCCACAGCACTTGTGTCAGTTCCTGCAAACGAGAGTGGAGGATGGTGAATGGCGGGCTCACTTTGATTGGACGAATGCGGCAAAGGCTTGGCGGGCTGCGTCTGTGGTTCGCGTTGCTTCACATCAATGCGGCTTGCAGTGGGACTGCCATTCGGCGACGCCTCAAACCACCGGCGCTTCTTTCCTGACGCGTGGTCATTTGCATCTTGCTGCTTCAAGCCGAGCACGAACGGCGACGGAAAGAAGGAGTGGAGCTCGAACAGGCGCGCTTCGACGAGGTCAATGAGTTCACCCTTGACTCCAGCATCCAGCATGCCCTCTTCTTGATACCTGTTCCACGCCCAACACAACAAAACAGGCCGCCCGCACATGAGGGTAATGACGTCAACAAAGCGACATCCCGGACCATCAGGGTCCATTCAAGCCAACACAGGCAACGCCTGATACGACACCCGACAGCACAATACCACATGGCACAATTTGCACCACCGCTGCACGCACAGGTGTTCAATCTTGGCGAGGCTTTCATTGAGAATCACCTTGGTGGCCATGAGGGCAGTCAATACACCTGCGGCGACCGGAGCACTCTCTCGTAGCAACACCAGAAGCTCATGAGCGCTCTTCACGGATTCGCTGATGTCGTCCGTGACCTCCGGATCGAGGTCCGATCGGAAGTCGTCCCCGGCCAAAATGCGTTCGTAGGCATCAATAAATGCGTGCAGGGCTTCGAAAGACCGCTTGGCCTGCATGGTGGGCATGTGGTGTGGTGTTGGTGACATGTGAGATCGCGGCACGGGTTACAGCACGCCACGACCACACACACGCATAGCCACGCGCATGACGCACCCGGGAGTACACAAACATGGCGCGTAGGGCTCGTGTCGTCGAGTACTTGGTGGGCAGACCAAGCATCCACTTCTCCATGTGCCGATACTGCAGAATGTCGACGCGCAACCGCTTCCATGACACGCTTATCGGATTGCCCGGGTCCTTGTTGTACTTGCGTGCTGCCTCGTTTCCTTTGTCCAAAGAGTCTAGAAGCAACAGCATGGCGGAGCTATCCAGGTATCGTTGCTCGTACCTGGTCACACAAACACGCACACGCACAGGTCACATTCAGGACACGCCGAACAAAGCGCCCACCCAGCAGCTCTCAGCAGCTCTCAGAAAAGCACACAAGGCCAGGCACAACACACGTACATTGCATGGTAGTACGCCTTGATCGTTGTGAAGATGATCTGGCACACTTCCTCTCGCTTATGCACATCCATGTGGCGCAGTGACTTCAAGGCAGACGACCCCAAGTGGCTGGACGCTTTCTGCACAATGTCACCGTCCTCCACATCCGCAGCAGTTTGACTGGGGTTGCCCTCCATCAACACCGACACGGCGGGTCGGAGGTGCTTCGTTCGCATCACCGCAACCGTGGACGGCTTGTGAAGGCTGCGTCGACGCAAAATGCCACCTCCACCGGCGTCCTCCCCGGCATCACTGGCAACGCTTTTCTCCTCACTCACGCCACTGGGCTTCATGATCCTCACGCCCAGCCCCTGCAGGTTGCGATCACTGATGCTGGCATTGGACAGCCCGTTTTCAGGTCCCTGCCCCTGCAGCGACGAACGCTTGACAGGCGTTGCCAGGTACGGCGCGACTCCATGCTCGCCGTTTTCGTACACCTTCCGCTCCTCCACCGAGGCACGCTTGTGGATGGCGTTCATGACCGCATCGGCGACGCCACCAGACTGCGCCAGGCCTGGGTTGTTCTGGGCGGCCCATGCGGTGACGGCGCCTTCACTGGGTTTCGGACCCGCGCTGCGCACGCCCAACGCGTGTCGCAAGCCGCCTTCCCACAACGTCTTGAAGCGAGCCTTGCGCATGCACTTCTGGACACTGTCCATGGACGTCAGCGTGACGTGGCCGCAGTCAAACTCGATGTCGTTGTAGTTGGGCAGGAGGTCCTGAACCAGACCCCACTGGCACCCCTTGAAGTACCACATCTTCTGCTCACGGGTCAATACAGCCGACGCACGTACGCACGCACGCACGCATGTGAGTACAGTGGAGTCGAGGTAAAAAACGCAAGCCAACACACAGAGTGGTTGGGGGATGGCAGCATTGCTGGGAGCACACGCACCTTGAGTTCGTGCACCTCCTCATTTTGTTCCAGCTGCAGCACCTCCAAAGCCTTTTTGAAGAGGCGGATTTTGAAGGATGATGTGGGCGGGTACGGCTTGACCCACTTGTAAAACGCCCCCGACAGAGACCCGTTGATGAGCAAAGTGAGACACACGATGCCAGCGACGTGGAAGTTGATGCGGCGCACATCCACAGGATCAATCTGCCAAACAAAGCACACGCGCATGCCCATCCTTGTTAGCCACGCTCCCATCGTTTGGCCAACCAACCAACACAGGCAGACAGACCCCCACAGCACACGGCCAAGCCACCAGTCACGCACTTGGTGTGTACCGGTTCCTTGGTCTTGCTGCACCAGCAGTCCCAGGGCCAAACCCACGGCACCTCGCAAGCCGCCAAACCACATGATGGCGACCTCCCTCCACTTCAAGCCATACCCCATGCGACGCAGGAGTGGAAAGCAAGCAGCCAGCACAATGAACCGCACCACGTGGAGCATGACAAAGTTCAGGAGCAGCAGCCACCAGTTTGTGGCGTCTTTGTACACGCTCTCCGCGTTGAACACCTCGTCGTAAAAAATCAGGCCAGAGATGCCAAAGATCACAGTGTTGGAGATGTGGCCGATTTGAGCCCAGATGGCGTGTCCCACGTGGTGCACCTCTCGACTGAGGGCGTACTTGCCCTCCTTCGCGAAAAACAAGCCAAACACCACCACCGCAAGCACGCTGGAGACGTGGAACGTGAGCTCCGAGATGAAGAACAGCCCAAACACAACGACCACGACGCCAGTGATTTCCACCAGCGGGTCGTTATCTGTTCCGAGCCAAGCCAGTCCACTCAAACCAGTCAGTGACTCGAAGGAAGCACAACAGGCAGCAGTGCTGGCAACAGCAAGAGGCGCCACGCAACGCCAAGCCCAAGGAAACGTACAGACGAAATGCAGGACACCATAGCTAGCCCAGGCCGCAGCCAATCCAATGGCAGGACCACCAAGAGACAGCTGGGCAAAGGTGAGCACGATGTCGCCGCCAGATTGAGACACGCCCTTCGCCATGTCCTTGAAAATAAGAAACAGCACGAAGGCAGACCCGTCGTTCAGCAATGACTCGCCTTCAATCAGCGACGCAAGGCGTTTTGGTGCGCCCAATGTCTTGAGCACAGCTACCACCGCAACAGGGTCTGTCGCAGAAAGGATGGAGCCCAAGAGCAGGCAGATGTCCCAGCCCCAGTCGTACCTGTGCGCGTAGCAGCAGTGGGCAGTGGGCAGTGAGCAGTGAGCACGAGCAGAGCATCGCACACCAACAAACAGCTGCTGGCTGCATGTTAGCATAATCAGTCCATGGCACTTACTCTGTAAAGAATGCTTTCAAGTAGCACGCTGTCAAGCCCAGCGACAGAAACACTCCAGGCACCGCAAGGATCGTTGCTTGCCCTGCCACCCGCTGAAACACATTATAGTCCATGTCGAACGCAGACTCGAACAGCAAGGGTGGTAGAAAGACAAATAGGATAATGTGAGGGTGCATGCCGAGCCACATGTCAATGGAACGGCCGATGCGGCCCAGTTTGGCATCCAGCGCTGTGGCAATGGCGGTGACGGCAAACCCGAACAGAAACATCATGACGGTGTACGGAAGCTGGAACCATGACGGCAGGTACTTGCGAACTTGCTTGAGAACGACACCGACAAACAAGAACAAGAGGATCACAGGCATCGCCTGGTCAACCCCGGCTTCTTCCCCGCCAGACATGATTCACGCGTCGGCAGTTTCTCTTGACAAGCCTATCAAGGGCGGGCAAGCCGGTGAACACGCAGCGCTGGGGCGTACCGCATAGGCTGACCCCGGCAAGCGGGAAGCCAAGCTCTAATGCGTAAATGTGGCGCGCACTGGAAGTGGAACCAGCCCCGGGAGGGGGGATGAACAACACTGCACCGATGAGGATGAGTTTCACGTGTCAAAAACCTGCATTCGCGTGTGCAACGTTGAAACGGTGCGGTGGAGTTTTGTGAAACCAACAAACATGCACGTAAGATAGCACCGCGCAAGAGTTGCGTGTTTGCGTGCGTAATACCGCAAAATGGTGCGCACGCGCATCACGTGAGCACTGTCAGCTGCTGCACACACCACATACCTGTAGTCGCAGCGATGAGCTTCCACGATGCCACTCGGGGCTGGCTACAGCCCCAGCATGACTTAGGTACCTTCTCTGGGCGTTTCATGCATTATCTGGCCATCACAGACACCAGGAAGGTGATGCTGACGCAGCGTGACCTGATTCGCAGTCGTGCCGTACGTCACTGGTTGGGTTTCCACGTGTTGCCCGCTCCGCCCCCCATCCCTGCTGCTGGATACTGCTCTTATGTGTGTCTCTGGGTGTTGGAAACTTTTTTGTTTGCCTGCTTTCCATGCTTGCAGCTCATCGCCAAGTATGAGCGCGGAGAAGTCAGGCAGTCGCCAACTGCGCAAAAGCGCCTGTGGGAGGTAGGTTTGTTTTCACACGCCGTTCTGTCTTCCATCCTCCCTCGTGCCTGGTTAACTGGTGCCGGCACGTTGGGTGGCATCAGGCATACAATGTGCGAGATACCATGGTGCATGCAGGGTCTGGGGAGGTGATTCCTGCCCTGTTCCGACGCTGGTACGTGAACCCCCCCACATGCCCTTGACTCTTGAGGATGAGCTGGTTCCATGAACTTCCAATGACGTATTGTTGCCCTGGCTCTGCCTTCGTCTGCTTCAGCTACTTCGTTCCCGTATGCTTGCCTCTTTTCCTGGGATTTGTCACTGCCCCCAGCGTGAACTATGTTATTTTCTACCGTGCGTTGTGAAGGCCTTTGCGTGTTGATTGCTTGCTTGCTTGCGTGTGATGGCCAATCCGCCGCTGACACACCTCCCTGTATTTGGTTGTAACGTGCTTGTCCACGTGCACAGAAACGATTAATCAGACGTACAACACCGCCATGAATTGGTCGAACCGTGGCTCCGAAACGCCGACGGACTACTCGCAGCTCCTAGGCACGTTCGGCGCCGCGACAGGCTCCTCCATTGCTGTCACGTTGTGGTTGGACCGCAAGGTGCTGGCACCACTTCGTGCCAGTTCCTGGGCGCACACGGTAGCGGGGGCCACAGCAGCAAAGTTCATCGCGCCGTATGTGTCCACCGTTCTAGCGGGCACGTTGAACTGTGTGATCACACGTAAGGACGAGGTCACGTCCGGAATAGAAGTCAAGGACGACAAGGGGCGCCCCCTGGGCAAGTCCATCACGGCTGGTCGTGATGCAGTCCTTCAAACGGTAGCTTCGCGACTGTTCTTGCCCCTTCCAGGGATGCTTGGACCCACGTTCACCCTGGCCATGCTGAAGAGGTGCGTAGCGCGCGTTGTGCAGCGTGAAGCGTTGCTGCTGCCACCACCATCCACAAGCAATACACGCACGTACGCACGCGGCGCGTTGCACCTGCTGCAATGAACTTATGATGATGGTGAGTTGGTCGCATGTGGCTCCGTTGTGTGTTGTGTGGCGCAGGTATGCCCCTCGAACGGTTGCGAACAAGTGGGTGGCCCTGTTCTTGCAGATGACAGTGTTGGCAGGCATGTTGGTGTTCACGCTGCCTTTGTCCATGGCACCCTTCCCGGTTATTGTTGAGCGTGATGTACACGAGTTGGAGGCCCATATTGTAGAAGACCTTGAGCGACTTCGTCGGGAGGACAAGGCTGCCGGTCGTGTTGTCTCCGACGTGGATACTGTGTCGTACTACCGTGGCATGTAGGCGCATGCAGCGAAAGCTGATGTTTAGTTCTCTAGGATCAGGGTGCGGCATGTGTGTGCATGTGCATGTCTGTGTGTGTACCTGCGTGTACGAATGTGGTTATGCTGGCCGCTGTGCCAGTTCATGGGGCTGTGGCGGAGCCTACAACCCATGGACGAAGCGAACGATCAGACACATACATGTTGTAGTCGTAGTGTATCGTTGTCGAAGTCGAAAGCACGTGCCCCCAGTCCCACCACTTTGCCCCATACACCCCACGGCAACAACACACGACAAAACAGCACAGTAACGAAACGCAACAAAAGCAGCTGCAATGGAACTGCAGTTGAGGCACCCAGCTCTTCACACGCACTATCGCAGGTCTGCAAGCTGACGGCGAGCACGTCGCGACGCAACACGTCGTGACACAGCACGTGTGGGCTGAAGCTGTCGCGATGCTGAAGCTGGCGTGTGTGAGGCACCTGACGCATGTTGGCCGCGTCGTGTACGGGTTGCATGCTGTTCGGGCACAACTGGCAGTCGCCGTTCCGAGCGCTGTGGCGGACGTGCCTTCATCGACTTGCTATCACCAGCCCGCTGGAGTTGCTGCCGCCGCTGGTTGAGCATGGGGTTCTGGTGCATGATGTGTGCTGACGGGGATCGCACGGGCGGCCTGGCACGCCTGCGCCGTGACGACTTGTTTCGTCGGCTGGTGGCTCGGCCGAGGTCACGCCCACCTTGCTGCGGGGAACCCGAACTGGCGGCCGCGCTGGTGGTGGTGGTAGTGGTGGTCGCGGTGGTGGTGGCAGTTTGCGCCGACATCACCGCAAAGTGGTTCTGCATCATGGGGTTGCTTTGCATCATGAAGCTGGAGCGTCGGTGCGGCGTTTGACCGGCTTCCGCAGGTGCAATGGTGTGTAGGGCGTCGGATCTGTTGGCATAGTTGACAGAGTGCCGCCGCCCTTGCGTGTCTTGAGCAAACCCATGGTACATGTCGCCGTCCGTCACCGCCACAAGAGATGCCCAGCGTCGTCTCCGACCACGTCGGAAGTATGGCTGCGATACACACGCACACACACATGCACACACACATGGGCACGTTTACATTTCGCATCTCCCACAGGCGACGATCATCACTGCTTCCTCACCTTTTCTCGAATTCGAGAAACGAAGTAGGTGTACACAAGATTCAGCCCCACGGCCGCGCATGTGAGCGCAAGCAACCCGGTCAACGCCGCGGAGCCAAACTCGTCCTTGAACATGCGACCAGCGCCGCTGGACGGCACCCACAACAGCAAAGACATGAACGCGATGGCTTCCGTCACCCGGATCGCAAGCAACGCAATGAGTGACGCGTTCCAAGGGCCCTGGCGAAACGGTGCAGCCCACGTGGGTCGCGTGAGGTCACAGCCGGCAAACGCAATGGAGGAGTACATCGCGGTTGCCACTGCGTTCGAGATGTTGCCACGACCAAAGCGAGTGCACAGCGGTTCGTCCCCTTTCCAAGCCGCCATGTGTGCCATCATGTCCACCCCGACAGCCGCCACTGCCCACATTCCGTACATGGCAGCAGCGACGCTGAGAAGTGCCAACCGCCAGGCACTGTCGACGAGTCTAAATATAACCATCACCATCGCTTCGGGGGTGAACCTGAAGATGAAACCCAGCCCGAGCAAGGAACACGCCACGCACAGCGAAAGAACAGTGAAGACGCCATAAAGCAGCATGATATGAGGGAGAGGAAACGTGGCAGAGAGCGCACGCTGCGACGCGGAAGACACACCATGGGACTTTGACAGCTATCTTGAGCAGTGCCAGGGCATGATACTTCACTTCCCGCCTGTCACTTAGCACGAGGCTGGTGCTGAGGGACAGCCACGACAAAAACACTGATACCAGCAACGGCAAGCTGAAGTGTTCCGTCATGCCCACGTATATTTGCAGGACGGCTTGTGGAATTGACTCTAGCAGCGCCTGGAACCAACGGAAGACAAAATCAACAGCCGAAGCAAAACCGCGCAGGACACAGGGCACACGGCACGGTTCAGCGCAGGAAGACATGCAAACCAAGGAGAGCGAGCAACAAAGCCAGGCCTTCTCACCTCCAACAGTTTCAATCGATGCACAGAGAACAGGCCCACCATGGGACTGTTTCGCCCGATGCTAACACGGACGTTGTCAACTTGGCCATGGCGAATTAGATTGTACGCATCCACAGCAGGAGCAAGCTGGAACATCTGAGGACATCTCATTGTGAAGACACATGCAACAAGAAGGACGAGACGTCAGCCAAAAGCGGCGCATACACAGACACATCCACCACCAAGCAGCAGTCGCTGTCAAACCGAACCTGAAGCAGCGCTGACACCTTGCGACCTTGGCCCCAGAGCAATCCACCCGTGAACAGTGCGACAGCAGCCATGAAAGACACTGAGGCGAGGAAGGACACGAGATTGTCTTCTCTCCAAAACCCCAGCGCCACCACAATATCCGATCCAAAGTCGAACAGCGTGACGACAACAGACAAGACCAACAACACCTGTCCCCACGGAGAACATGGAAGCCAAGCCGAGTTGAGTTGAAACGCAACACCACGAGTGCTACCCCCAACACAATGCTTTGGCACCCAGCGCGGCAGCGATGTTTTCTCCACAACAGGAGATGCACTTACCTGCTCAAAGGGCGGTAGGTTTGACTTGTCCATGACATATGTTCCCACCAACACAGCGCGGTTGCGATGACCAGGCACCTGCTGAAGCCCCCCATCTTCCGCGGGGGATGACACACACACAAGGCGGTCGTTGTTGGGGAAAATGTGTGTCAATTTGATGGATTTGCCAGGAATGTCATACTCTCCCATGGTAATGGGCCACTCGTGCCTGACAGCAACAACCAGACGATGAGCACACAAAGTATCGACTTTGCAATAACACCCACGTACAGAAGGCTCCAACGAAAAATCAAGCGCTGACATTTCGATTTCTTTGCTGCAGCAAGGACAGTACGTCGCGTCTGCAACGGGGTGGTAACAGGGGGGGGGGGGGG
>Ga0213833_1002123_pt1 | contig 13238 bp, 13 predicted proteins | sample SWATP21_FD_160575 | JGI IMG/M metagenome (GOLD analysis project Ga0213833, IMG submission 160575) | Coastal seawater microbial communities from Marineland, Florida, United States - SWA TP2 #1 | ecosystem: Environmental > Aquatic > Marine > Coastal | place: USA: Florida | collected 2016-08-14
GCAGCTCGGCCCCATGGCCGTGCTGTTCGGCATGCAGATCATGGCCGCCTGCGACTTCTACTCCACGTCCCGCAAGCACGACAAGGTGCAGCGTCGCCAGGTCATCGTGACCGCCTTTGGCGCCGCTGCCGCGGTGGGTGTTGTCATCGTCGCCATTCTGTTCCCCACCGGGTACTTTGGCCCGTTGTCGTCCCGCGTGCGTGGCCTGTTCGTGCAGCACACGCGCACGGGCAACCCGCTTGTGGACTCGGTTGCCGAGCACCAGCCCGCCTCTCGCGACGCGTACTACCAAAACCTGCACTTCATCTACTACGCCGCCCCCGTGGGTTTCATCATCTCCCTGTTCCGCCGCACCGACGCCAACCTCTTCCTCATCTTCTACGCCATCGCCGCGTACTACTTCTCCTCCAAGATGGCCCGTCTCATCATTCTGCTTGGCCCCATCGCCTCCGCCCTCGGTGGCCTCGCGCTGTGGTCATCCATCGAGTGGGCCGGTCGTCAACTGGCGATGATCCCCAAGGTATTTGGCCTCTCTCGTGAGGCTGCCGAGGCGGAGGCCGCCGAGGAGGCCGAGGCTGACGGCGACAAGGCCGCCGCCACGCCCAAGAAGCGCGGCGCGAAGAAGGGCAAGAAGAAGTCCTCGGCGCCAGAGCCTCGGGAGGACAGCCTGGGTGGCTTGGTGGCGCGCATTCGTTCGCTGTACAACTCCAAGGCTGCCAAGCTGCCGCGGGTGCTCGGTGCCTGCGCGCTGCTGGTGGGAATCGTGTACGGCTACGTGATGTTCTATCAGTACTCGCACTACATGGCCAAGGCGATTTCCCAGCCCATGGTCATGTTCCAAGCCCGCCTGAACAACGGCGAGGTGGTCATGGTGGACGACTACCGTGAGGCGTACTGGTGGTTGCGTGACAACACGCCGGAGGACTCTCGTGTCATGGCCTGGTGGGACTACGGCTACCAGATCAACGGCATCGCCAACCGCACGTCCATCGCGGACGGCAACACGTGGAACCACGAGCACATCGCCACGCTGGCCCGCTGCCTGACCTCCCCTGTGAAGCAAGCCCACCGCATGATCCGTCACTTGGCGGACTACGTGCTGGTGTGGGCTGGTGGTGGCGGTGACGACCTGGCCAAGTCTCCCCACATGGCGCGCATCGGCACGTCCGTGTACAAGGAGATTTGCGGTTCCAAGGACCCCATGTGCACCAAGTTCGGGTTCGTGGACCGCCGGGGCACACCCACACCCATGATGCGCAAGAGTCTGTTGTACAACCTGCACAGCCACAACATTGTTCCGGGTGTGCACGTGGATGAGAACCGGTTCCGTGAGGTGTACTCTTCCAAGTACGGCAAGGTGCGCATCTTCCAGGTCATGAGCGTGTCGCAGAAGTCCAAGAAGTGGGTGGCTGATCCCAAGAACCGCAAGTGCGATCACCCCGGTAGCTGGTACTGTGTTGGTCAGTACCCACCCGCTCTGAACAAGATGTTCAAGACCAAGAAGGCATTCAAGCAGCTGGAGGACTTCAACGCGTAAACGTGTGGAAGGAATTCGCAGCGGCGGTGGAGTTGTGTGGGGCACAGCACTTTTTCAGCCTGTGGTGGCACGTGGTCTTGATCTGCGTGGGGCGTTTGATGGTGGTGGCGTTGTTGCAGTCGCTTTGCTGGTTTGGTTTGTAACACACAACTTGAGTGCGCCCATCGTCGGCGGTTGTGCCCGTCGTGCACGTTTGCTGTGTCAACGCGAATGTACCTCGTGCCGGTGCATCGGCAAAATAGTTGAAACTTGTGTGTTGGGGGCACGCGCTCTACGCTGTCACCTCTGCAGGGTGGGAACAACACCCACAGCTCTAAACTGTGCGTGGTCCATCCGGCATGGCTGCTCCCGAACATAGCTACATACCAAGGTACCTCTCGACCTTGTCCACTCGCCAACACGCCCTCACTCATGCGCTCACTCAACTCTCACTCTCACACACACTCCCTCGCACTCACACGACACACGTGTGTGTCCCTGGAAGCGGCAAACCCTTACCCACTCCCTTACCCATGGTACAATCCGTGGGCGGTGGGTGTGAAGCGGTTGGGCGGCGCGCGGTGGCGCCGGGTGCGCGTGGGCATCGGGGGGCTCATGGGCGAGGACAGCTGGCTCATGAGGAGCTGCGCCCGCGCCCGGTTGCCCCTGCTCAGGGCCACCGGCGCTCCATGGTGAGCGGGGGCTGGTGACAGCATGACGCCGGCCGACGCCACGCTGGGGTCCGTCGCAGGCGGGTTGTGGGCGTCGCGGTCACGGTCACGGTCACGGTCACGGGAGGACGCGGCGGAGCGCGGCGTGATGTGGGTTAGGGTGTGCGGCGGCAGGTTTTCGTCCTTGCCGCGGTGGGACACGGGTGTACCACTACCGCCACCCGCGCTGCCGAGCATGGCCTTGGTGTAGCTGCCGGCAAACTGCAGGGCCTTGGACAGCTTCACGGGGTCGCTCGCCTTGCTGGTCGCGGGCTTGCGCGGCGACGGCGTGACCGTGCCGTCGCTGCTGCTGGCCTCCGAGGGCGAGGACGACACGCCCGATACGTCAGAGACGTCGGACTGGTAGCTGTCACGGCGTGGGGCCAAGACAGCGGACCCCAACAAGCCGCTGCGCACGTCGCTGTTGGTGAACTGCGTGAGGCGGCGCCGACTGCCGTTCGTGGCGGGTGTCGCTGCAACAGACGCGACGTGGGCAACGGACGCGGCTTCAAGCCGGCGGCGCTGCGTGTCAAGCATGGCTTCATACTCAGCCTTGGCTTGCTGCAACGACTGGTCGTGCTCGGCTCGCAAGCGCGCGAGTTCAACCTGCAGGCGCTGCTCGCCATCCGCTCGCGCCTTTTCCACCGCCTTCACCAGGGCTTCTGCGTGCTTCATGTTGGCCTGGAGCGTGGTGCCGAGTGAGACAGTGAAAGGCGCACACCCCACTCCTGTCCCCCGCCAACACACACACACGTGCACACACATACACACAAGACGCATCGTTTGTCATCGTACGCACCTGAGCCACAGCATCTTCGACAGCTTGGGACACAGCTGTGGACGCCACACTTTGAGTCGTTTGAAGCTGCGCAGTCACGCGGGCGGCCTCAGCTTGTGCCTCCTCCAAAGACTGCTGCACCGCGTCCAACTGCGTCTGCAACGCCTGCTCGTTGTCGCGCGCCTCCGCCACCTCCGACTCAGCAGCCTCCGCCCGCGACACAGCAGCAGCCAGCGCAGCTGCGTCGGCCACAGGGTCGCCCATCGCGCTGACCGCACGCTCTGCGGCCTCCGCACGTGCCTTGGCGTCGTGCAGCTCGTCCGTGATGCCTGCCATCGCAGCCTGGTGCTTCTCCCGCATGCGCAGGATCTCCTCCTCGCACTCCATGATCTGCATGCGCAGCTCTTCCATCTCCTCCTCCGCCTCGTCCATGTCGTCGTCGTCGCCACAGGAGTCGCTGCACTCGTCGACGTCGCTCCCCGACTCGTCGTAGTCGCTGCCGCTCTCGACATCGTCGTCGTCGCCCTCGCTGTTGCCGTACTCGTCGCCTGTCAACGTGGCTGGGTTGTCCGCCGGGTTGGGGCTGGGGTCACCGATGATCACCGCCGGCGCTTCACTGCTGCTCACGGCGTCCGACCCCGGTGACTGTGGCTGCGGGCGCCCGGTTGCCCCCTCTTCGTCGTCTTCTTCTCCTTCTCCTTCTTCCATGGCCACGTCGTCAAAGTTGAGCGTAATCGCGAGGCTGGACGAGGCCACGCCGTCCATGTCTCGACGCGGGGCGGTGGCGCGCGACTTCTTGGCCGTGGCGGTGCGTTGGTCCCGCAGGTTCATCAGCGCCGACATCTTTTCTTGCTGCTGCTTCACTTGCTGTGGGTACCGGATCACCGAGCACACACACACACACACACACACACACACACACACACACACGGACGCACACACACACGGACGCGTCATGCACAATCGAAAGGGCACGACACATACACATCCAACCACCCACCCCAACCACACCAGCACGGACATCACGCACAGGGACACACACAAGCCACACAACACATAACACACATAACACACACACCACACGTACACGCTGGGCCTGGGAGGCATGGAAGGCTTCCAACTCCGCCAAACGGGCCGCCATGTCCTCTGCCATTTCCTCGCGCACACGCGCCTCGATCTCTGCCACCTCCTCCTCCGCAGCCGCGAGCCGCGCTTCCGTCTCCTGCAGCAGCGCCACCAAGCCGTCGGCGTCCATACCCACGTAGTCACCCTCCAACACCACCGTGGCCCGATCAGCGCCGGCGGCAGCGGCGGCGGTGATAGCATCGCCACTGGTGCGTGGCGCTGCCGAGCTGGCGCGCGTGCTGCGGCGGCTGTGCACGCTGCGTCGCGTGTTGGCCCTGGACGACCGTGTCGCACGGCGCTGGGCGCGGCCGCTGCGTGTGGAGGCACGCTTGCTACGCGTGTGGGCATGGGCGTGGGTGCGCGAGCGTGTGTGGCGGCCGTGCGTTGCGGTGGCGGCGGCGCCGGCGCCGGCGGTCGATGTGGACGTCGTGGCCTGTTGGCGTGTGGCGCGGGTGCGACGCTTCCGGGTTCGTCCGGCTGCGCGGGCGCCATCCGCTGGGAGCTCTGCCTCGTCGCTGTTGCGCTTGCGGCGCTTGCGGGCCTGGTGGAAGCAGTAGTGCAATGATGGGGTACATACACGCGCGCGCGCACGCGCACACGCACAAGGCGGACACGGTACACACACACAGCATACAGGAAGAGGTGCAAAGAGATGCAGAAGCTCGTAAGCACGCCCACCGACAGCTTCAACACCACCACCTGTATGATGAGCGAACGCACCTGCGCGGCAGCAAGCAACGCTTGGCGCTGCTCTTCGGGTCTCACACGGCGCCCATCCACGTCGTAGCTCACACCCAGCTTCAACTTGCTGGCGTTCCAACGAAGCTCCGCTGTGGAGCTCACCACGGTGATGTCTTGCACCATGGCGCCATACTTGACGATGTGGAGCGTCTCGTCGTAGTCTTCAGAGTTAGGACACGCGCAGAGAATCATGCACGTGTTGCCGCTGCCTCCACCCACCAAGGAGTCCTTGAACAGGTGCGTGAGCTTGGTTTCACGGAAGGGGACGCGAAGCCGATCGTTGTGGTTCTTCTGGTTGATGCGCATGGTCTGCAGGCACCTCATGAGGAGCATCACGCTCTTGTTGATGCTGCTGGCTTCACGCAGTCGCGCGCCGGTGTTGCGCGTCCGTGTGCCACGCTCCGAACCCGCCAGGTCGACGATGGACAGCTTGGCCCAGTGCCGGCCGTGAATCGAGACCGCCGCGTCGGCCTTGCGCCAGAGGGTGATGGTGAAGACGGCGTGGCTGCGACTGGAGTCGGAGTTCAGCCGCGTTTCCGCCGCCTTGCGGGACTTGGATCCCAGCGTGATCAGGTCCATGGCCGTCTTGTTCGTCTTCACGCGGCACTCGCGCAGGTTCTTGACCGACACGCTGCGCGCACGCAGTGCCCACGACAGCAGAGAGTGAGCCCGGGCTCCACATGCCCGCCCACAAAGCTGCACAGCTGCGCTGCAACCGCCGCACAACCCAAGCCACCCCACGCCCTAGCAAACGCAAACTCACCGGTCCTTGCGGTAGCCCAGGCTCAACTTGGGTCGTTCCGCACCCACGCCTTGGGGCAACGGCGCCAACAAGTCGTAGATGTGCTCGTTGTAGATCTCAAGGTACGACACGGTGACTCGAAAGTCGGACAGCGCGTGCTTGGGACGGACGCGGCCACCTTGCCGGTCCTCCACAGGGGTGGCGTTGTACTTTGCCACGCGTTCGAGGACTGCAGAGATGGCCCGAGGAACGATGCCAGCTGCCTTGGAGGTGGCAGATCCCGTGTCCTCGCCCATAATGGTGTATGTTTTCCCGGCATTCGTCATGCCTGGGTGGCACAACAGCCCGATGGTAACGTAACAAGGACAAGGGCACAAGACAAGCAAGACGCGTGAGTTGTGCTGAGGCCTCCATTGTCCTCGGACTGACGTGAACACCACCCGCCCGTACCGTAGGCAAACACCAGTCCGTTTTTGCCCTCATCCACGCAGCTGTCGACCAGAGGCTGAACAACGTTGGAGAACAGCTGCACGACAGCAACACGAGCAACCGCGTGAGACCAAACGATCGCACTGCACTGCACTTCACCACACCACACCATCCAACTCTAACGTGTGTGTGTGTGTGCGTGCGTGTGTGTGTGTCGTACCTCGGATTGGTCAGTGTCCGGACGCCAAACATGGGAGAACGAATACGTGCCGCCTTCATCCCCCGCCTTGAACGCCGCAGAGGCCTCCGGCGGGTTCATGCGCACCTCGGTGGTGCTAACCACCTCCACTGCGGGTGGCGGTGGTGTGGCTTCGTCGTCACCGCCTTCCGTGGCTGCTGTAGTTGGCTTGTCCCACGGCCTCACACGAAGGTGGACCTGCAGCCCGCTGCGAGGCTTGTTGTCCCCTGTTGTAGCGCCAGCGCCAGCACCAGCACCCGCACACTTCCCAGCACCCGCACCAGCACCGGCACCAGCGCCAGAGGCAGCAGCAGTAGCAGTGGTGGCTTCGCTGTGGGTGTCGCTGTTGGCGGCAGTGAAATCGGACAGATTGGGCGCCAGCGCGGCGGAGAAACTGAGTTTCTTGGCCAGTCGGCGCGTGTCCAGGGCCGGAGAGGCGTCTATCCCTGGACCCGGGGAAGAGTGGCGAGAGAAAGAGCCAAGCTGTGTGAACAAGCCAGGACAGGACACGTGTGTGAGTGCTCCGGGTTGTTCGTGACGCTTCCACGAGTGATGGAACAACCAACGCACCGCTTTTGCAAGAGACTGAGAAGACCAACTCTTCGAGACTTGGCGCATTTTCCTGAACCAAAACAGCGAAACCAACAGCATGGATAAGAACCGAATCACCCGCCACTGCACATCATTGCGCCATGTCACCAACACGTGACGCGTACTGCATTCGTGCGGCCACTTCCGCCGCGTCGTTGGTGGTCGCTGCCACGGGGTGGACTGGTGGCAGCGCGGGTGCCATCGGAGGCTTGTCGTGGGCCGGTGGCTTCGGAGGAAGTGAAACATCGTGACCCTTGCTTTCCTCGTGGCCAGTGGAGTCAGAAGCCTGCTCCACGGGGGCGGGTTCAGCAGTAGCCGCCGTGTCCGGGTTCGAGGTCTCCTCTTCGTGTTCGGAGCTGGTGTTCTCGACGGGCTTGGGGTTACTGGCCGAACTCCGCGTTACCCTTGTGCCCCGGGTTGTGGAACCAGTTTTACTCGTAGATGCACCGGCAGCCTTTTTGGGAACGGTGGTTTTCGTCTCTTCGAAGCCATCCTCAGTGGTCGGGTTTGCTGCAGCGGTCGCCTGACTAGACGGCGGCTTGCGTGTGCGAGATCGAGATCGAGACCTCGTTCGCCGCGCGATTCCTGCTGCAGCAGTAGTGGTTGAAGTGGTTGTGTTTCCCTTCTTCTTGCGTGAACGGCTTCGTGTCAGCCGAGCGAACATGGTGAACTGTTCTTCTTCACCTCACACACGCACTCAACCAAGAACCCAGCTCGTCAGCAGCGAAAACTGCCGCAGTTTCCAGGGAATACCCCCCACAGCCTCCAAATATCACAAGCTGACACACCCCAACACAGAGGTGCTCTGCTCTGGTGTGTAGCACCACGATTGGGTGCCGGCGGTTGTGTACGGACACTGATGCGGCGCTGGTGTCACACAACTCGCCTCGTTTGTGCAGCTCAACAACGGCTATTCAAGTTGGCGTGACTTTCGACGACCTCACTCATTTCGGTTTGTGCTGTGCTGACTTCACCCACGTCTTACAACTGGCTGTCTCAGTGACCACCCAGCAGCAGCCAAGGGGCCAACATGCAAACCACTGTCCATACAGGCCAAGGGGTCTCTGGCGGCACCACACGGAGCGCGCACAGGACCGCATGTCACGTCGTCACTCCGCCACTGGCGCGAGTCGCCGTCGCCAGCGGCAAGTGAGACCTGCACTCCCATCTCCTGTATCTTCTCAGTTGCTGTCGACTTCATCCAGACAGAAAGCTTCCTCCTTCCTGAAGTTTTTGCAGAGCCATCCCTGCCTCATGGTGATCTCATGAAAGTGGAGGCTTCACCGAGAAAAGCACAGGGAAGTCCATTGTAGGCGGGTGGACCATCAATCAATCAATCCTGGACAAGATTGCGGGTGGTGTGCATGTGCACACTAACGTTCCACGGTGCCGTGCCTCTGCCCGCTCGCATCTGTGCGCGGTGCAGGGTTCTCTCTGCCTGCTTCCGTGTCGGAAGGGAAGGGTGCGAGAAACAAGTGATAATCATGTCGTTGTCAGCTGGGCCCACGCGGAGTGTACGTTGTTGTGGTGAGAACTGTGGGAGCGGCACCGTTGCCTCACGAGCACGTGTTGTGTGGTGCCGAGGGCGTTCAGTTTGCTTGGGGGTTGAGTACGACCAAAGGCAAGGTGAGTTTCGTGTAGGACTGTGGTTCACAGCAGTGCAACCGGGAAATGCTCACACCCCGACGCCACGCAGACCGTCAACCTTTCCAGGGCTGACATGGGCGCGGCGATTCGATCTGTGGCTTCCGTGTCCACACCCAAGTCATTCACAAGCTTCAATGCAAAGCTGCTTTACGCCGGGGCTGGCCTGCCGCGAAAAGGCACTTCTCGGGGCCGTCACAACATGGGTCGTGCGGTCGCAGCAGCTGCAGCCGCCGCTGCAGCCGCCGCCGCCCAACCCAGCACGTGCGACTCTGCAACAGACACTGAGTCGCTGGACGCGGCGGACTTGCAAAGGTTGGACAATTTGTCCGACTTGGCGGACATGGACTTGGGGTTGAGCACGCCCGCAGTCCAGTCCCAAGGTCCGCCATTCAGGGCTTCATCGAGACCCACACTGGTGTCACCCCAGCCGGTGGATGTTACTGTCGCGTCGTCGCCTCAAGGCCCCCAAGTGCATGTCACTGCGAGTCGCCGGCACAACCTGGACATCGGCGAAGTGTTGTCTTTGCCAGCCACCACGGACAGGGATGCGGAGGTGGCGTTGGCTCCGTTTCTGCCTGCCCACGTGCTGGACACGGAGACGGCTGCCTCGACTCGTTCCGGCACACGCAGTCGGCAACGGCGCATCACTGAGCTGCACCGTACGTCGTCATTGCGGAAGCACACGTTCACTTCACGGTCACGCCTGCGGCCGCCTGTCAAGCCACCGCAGCGCCATGTTCGCCACCGTGAAGCTCGCCGTGAGAGGAGACAAGGCCCGGCTGCACCGACAGCCTCAGCGGGCGGTGCAGCGGGTACCTTTGGCTCGGCTCCAACTGGTAGGGGTGTGGGTGGTAGCACGTACCGGCCGCGACTGGATGACTTTGACGCCACGGCGCAGCACACGTGTCGCCGGCGAGCTGCTGTTCCTTCGAATGGCACGACCACGGCATGTGTTGCGTGCAACGCCCGGCAAAGTTTGTTTGCGGCAAGCACCAAGGTGGGGGTGGTTGGGGAATAGTACCTTGCGAGCGTGGACTTAACCTGAAGTGGGGTTGTGTTGCTGTGCTCCAGGTGGACCTTGTGGATAAAGTGCTCCAGTTGAAGCAGATGCTGCACACCGCTCGCACCAACCACGACACGACACGGTCTGAGGCCGTTCGAGCCACAAAGGAAAAGCAGGGCATGCAGAAGCGGTTGGCTGTGGCCGAGGGGAGACTGCAGGTGCTGGTGAACGTCGTCGCAGACTGCGTCAAGGCCATGTTAAGATTCAAGCTTGAAGGTAGACTTGGCTGCAGCTCGGTTGCTGCTGCCACCACTCATTCTGTTGTGCGTGCTCACACTGACGTTTGTGCACTACATGAACTGCTGTTGCCACATACAGGTGACGCACTTCAGTTGGGTCTTCAGGGCGACGACAGGTGCAAGTACGCGGAACAAGAGTCCGCCAGGCAGCTCGACAAAGCCTTGGGTCCGGTTCTGTCTGACCTCCGAGGCAGCTTGGGAGCCCTGGCCATGCCGCAGCCGTCTCCTGGCACGCCTTCGCCACGCCGTGTTGCCAGCCGGTCCCAAGACACACCACGCACTGGTGGCGGTGAGGGTGAACGGAGTGTGTCAACACAACTTCCTAGCGGGCCACAGGGCACCACTGGGGATGTCATGTTGGACAGGACCATGGCTGCGTTCCAAGAAGGAGCGGCGTCGGCCATCTATGCTGTGCAACAAAGCGTCAGTGACATGCATGCGCAGCGGGAGCGCGGGATTGATCTGTGCACGGAGCTGGGGATATCTCTAGAGACTAGGGACAATGCTGCTGCCGCCATGAACCATGCGTTGACCGTGGAGCGAAAGGCCAGACAGGAGGCGCTTGCCGAAGCGGAAAGGCATGTGAAGGACAAGCAGCGCTTGCTGGTACGTTTGTGGAGGTGTGTGCAGCGCGAGTCATCTGAGATACCGTACGCGACATGTTTTCCGTGCCATCGTGTGCACACGTACAGTCTGTCATCGATGAACTCCAAGGCAAGTTGTCCAAACAGCAGCAATCGTACGCTCGCAAGATTGAGCTCACTGCGGCCGTGGTGGAAGAGTTTGCCAACCAGATGCACTCCGACATTGAGAAGCACTTTGGGTCCGCTACTCCATGCCGAGCACACGTGCGACCACGTGGTGTCGATGTCATTCCTTTCTCACCTGTGTGACGGTGTGTTGTGTGCTGGCGTGCAGCTACGTGCCACGTGCCATGAAAACCAAAGCCGCGAAACTTGCGCCCACACTGGCTCAAGACGGCGGCGCTGACATGGTGCTGCGGTACTGCCTGCGGTCCCAACCCGCCGGTGTGGCCACCGGCGCAGAGCTGCTGGCTGTGGCCGACCTCGTGGAGCCGCCGCCCGGAATCATGGACAGCAGGACGCTGGGGGTAGGCGGTGCGGAGATGGAAGGCCGCCTGGCGTCCAGCCGGTTGACGACGCCTCGGTTGCAGTCCGCCCAGCGCGCGACGGAAGAGGGGGGTGGCGCGGACCCAATAGTGGGACACCGTGTACCACCCCGCGCGCCCCCCCGCGACGACACGCCGCGCCCCGCACCCCGAGCCCCAATCGAGCCCGGCATCACACCGTGGCACACGGCGAGTGTGGATCCCGCCGCTGCCGTCGTCACGCACCATGGCGGTGAGCGCTCTACCACCTCTGGCTCCGTCACTGGACCCCCACCGGACGTGGCTAGCCTGCCACCGCGGGCGCCGCCGACCCACGCCACACCCACCCCCCAGTCGCTGCTGCGGCCCCGCCGCACCACCGCAGCGTCTGCGCGTGTGGCTGGTCATGACGCAGCAGCACCTGCATGGGCGCCGCCAGCGGCACCGCTTGACCCTCGCCGTGCAACGCCGACAACAGGGTTGCGGTCTGATGCCCGTCGTCGTGCATCGTCATCGTCTTCTGGGGTTGGTGGAGGAGGAGGAGGAGGGGAGACACAAGTGGCGGAGGCGGCGGGTGTGTCTGTTGTGTCCGCCGACGTGAACATCCCCACCACTGTGCTGGGCAACACGACAGAGGCGTTGGACAACTGGCTGTTCCAATCCCGCGCACCCCGGGGTGGGGAGGATGCATCAGAAGGTGCAGCGAGGACGCCTGGCTTCGACATGAGTCGTTCACAACAGGATCAGCACATGTTGCATAGCACAGTCTTGGAGTTGAGCGACGTGCGCCGCTACTCGAACGTCACTGCAGCTGATGACGTGTACTACCACCCCCGCCGATAGTGTGTGAAGCCACCATGTGCACAACGCTCGCGGAATGACGGCCTCTTTGCACACTGTGGCGGTATCTTGCGCGAGACACAGGGTGGAAAACTGCGACGCTCGACGTTTGTGTTGCGCGTAGAGTTTGTGCAGCAAGCAAGACCATTTTTTTCGTGCTTCTCCCACACGTCAGCACCAGGCAAAACATATGGTGGCGTATTGCACATGTAAGAATGCCACCAGTCCAGAAGCAGCCACGCTTGCGGTGCACAAGGTTGGCGTTGCTTCAGCGGTGCGAACGTAGAATCCACAGCGATTGTGCTTGTGCCATGTTGTAACGTTGTTCAAAGTCGACACACGGTTGCGTGTCCATTCTGTCCAGGTGTGTAGGAGTAAGACAACTACCATGTTAGGGTTGCACACGTGGCGCTACCGTTTGCGTCTTCTGCTAGACTTTCGACTCTGCAGCGACTTGCCGTGCTTGGCCGTGCCAGGCTTTGTGATGCTGCGACTGCGTGCAGTGACCACCCGTTGGTGCTTCGCAAGTTCAGGGCGCTCCAGTGGCGTGCCTATCGACTTGCTGGCCTTGGAAGAGGGCTTGGTGTGGCGATTGTTGTAGCCCCACAGGCCATGCGCCAGTCCAAACCCGGCCCGAAAGTGAACAGTGGTTTTGTCCTTGCGCTTTGCCACGCGGCTAGCATACCTGCACGTACAGCGTCGCATCCCACACACAGTCTGAGTTAGTCGCCGCATGCCATCGAAGAAACATGGCTCACAACGCAGTCAACCAACACACGAAAACAAAACACATAAAACTGTGGTGGTGGCTGTGTGTAGTGCGGCACCATCCATTCCACACGTACTCGGGCGTGAGAGAAAGGTAGCGCATGTGAGTGACTTGCTGCTTGCGATCACTGGCAGACATGAGGCGGGGATCCGCAGATCGGATTTTGGGCTTCGGCTTTGGTGGCGGTATTGTCCGCGGGTCCACTTTGTGGACAGGAACCTTGGACGTGTGAGGCCGCTTGGCCTTGGGGTTGTACGTGGTGATCTCGATCAGTCGACCACCCGTCGGGGGCTGCAACAACGACGACCCAGCGGATCGGAGGGACGATGACAAGGGTCCGGCAGGGTTGCTCCATGACGCACCGATGGACGGCGCAGAGGTGGAGCGGGAGAGGCTAGTCCCAGAGGCAGAGGGCACAGTCAGACTGTTGTCACGTCGGACGCGGGTTGGACGTTGTGACCGCGTCGCAGCCATGGCCTTGGATCGTTCTGCGGCCTGCTTGTGAGCTGTGGCGAGACTCGCACCGACACTTGTGTAGGAAAAGCGTGGGAGGGCACTCGCCATGATGGCTGAGGACGGTTTGTTGCTGCCGCGAATCTTGAACGCTGTGTGGAGTGGAGTAGTTGCGCCGAATGCAAGAATCGAATGAGATGTCATGTGGGCCCTGAACACATGGGTGTGGGTGTGGGTGTGGGTGGAGGC